>Ga0180431_10000833_pt1 | contig 43834 bp, 28 predicted proteins | sample SS_ome_11_FD_132459 | JGI IMG/M metagenome (GOLD analysis project Ga0180431, IMG submission 132459) | Hypersaline lake sediment archaeal communities from the Salton Sea, California, USA - SS_1_MS_1 metaG | ecosystem: Environmental > Aquatic > Non-marine Saline and Alkaline > Hypersaline >... | reverse complement strand
GCTTCGCCTACTGACTGCGGACACATCGAAACCCAACGCTGGCAAAGGCGAGGGACGGGTAGACGTAGGGGCTGTACCGGGCGGAGCAGCGCAGGAAATCCTCGGACTCGAAACACGAGCCTCCACGCAACACGCGACAGCACTCCGAGTACGTGGCCGGAGGGTTCTCCCTCCCATCGGTCGAGCTGTATGGATAGGCTGCGTACTTCGTGTTGCACCACTCCCACACGTTTCCCGCCATATCGTACAAACCGTAGGGCGACACCCCGGTCTTCGTCCCCACCGTAACCGTGCCCCCATGACAACCCGAGTAGTTCGCAAGGACACACATGGGGACGTCATCGCCCCACGGGTACGCCCGTTCGTCCACGCTCCCCCGCGCACCCTTCTCCCATTCCGCCTCTGTCGGAAGCCGGTACCCGTCCGCACCGAAGTCACAGACCCACGTGGACGTGTCGTAGCACGGCGTCAGCCCACTTGCCCAACTCCGCCAATTGCAGTACGCGGCAGAACCATACCAGGTCACCGCCACCACGGGATGATCCTCATAGCTCGCTTCCACGGCGAACCATGGACCCGATCGGTCGATTCGGCACGCGTGTGACGATACCTCCAGGTACAGCGTGCGGCGCCCGGAAGGGCGGACCACGTTCGAACCGTTCCAGTTCGCATGCCCGGTCGTCACAGCCCAGTTCAAGGCCTCGCAGTATTGAGCATTCGTCACTTCGTAGATGTCCATGTAGAAAGCGTTGACGTAAGCCTCATGCACCGGTTGCTCATTGCTTTCGCCCGAGTTCGAACCCATCGTGAATGTGCCGGCAGGGATCAAGGCCAAGCTCTCTCCGCTGCATTCTTCATCGACAATGATCTCGTCGCTGACAACCGGGGATACGGACCCGCTCGCCCAACGCACGCGCAGGGACACCGTCTTCGTTCCTTCGCCTTCCGACAGGGACCAGTCTTTGCTCGCCGAGAACGGCTCCCAGGCAACTTCACCGAAGTCGGCGCCTTCACCGAAGTCGGCGCCTTCACCGAAGTCGGCGCCTTCACCGAAGTCGGCGCCTTCGCCGAAGTCGGCGCCATTGACCACCTGCATCTGGTCGGCACCGGCGGCGACAATCGTGAGCGTCACTGCATGGCTAACCGTGCAACTCCACCCACCGTTGATCTGAACGCTGGGATCCAGCGGATTCGTGTGCGCAGGCGACGAGGGCTTCTCCGCGCCGCAAGAGGCGAGAAGAGCGGTGGCGGCGAGGATGAACGCTGCGCGAACCAGGGACGATGTCCTACGAATCATGACGCTACCTCAGGGCTGAACCTGCTCAGAATCTGATCATTGCCCGCACTCTGACCCCATCCCCATCCACACCGGCCGTGATTGGAGTCCCCCCGTGATCCAGCGCCAACAGGTGCTCACCCCGGTACGGGAACAGCAGGAATGCGTCCAGCAAATTGAGCGCATAGACTCCAACGACAGCTCCGAGCATCATCCCCCGCAGGGCATGAGAGCTGTCGACGTCATCGTAGGTCTCCTCCATCTTCGCCCATGCGGTCGCGATCTCCGGCTCACTTGTGGCCCCCGCGTAATCGGCCCGAGCCGCCTCATAGTCATCAATCGCAGACGAGTACTTACCGTCGTAGAGAAGCAAACCCACGACCGCGCCTACCTGCAGCAGGCTGAGCGCAATCCCCCGGCCCCGCTTCTCGGAATAGTATTGACCCGATCCGGGGACGAGCGCTGATCGCCAGACAGCACCTCCCACCGTCTTCGGCTTCAGCGAAACCGCAATCTCAGCCGTTTCGCCTTTCTTCACTGCAACCCGGCCGGACACAGCCGAGAAACCGGGACGCGAAACCTTATACGAATACGTGCCAACAGGGAACGCGTGAGATTCGACCGGTAGAGCCCCGATCTGCTCCCCGTCTGCCGTGACGACGGCCCCCCCCGGCGTTCCCACGAAGCGGATACTCCCCATCTGTCGAATCAGCTCTACCGAGAGTGGCGGGGCTTCTTCTTGTGCCACGATCACGACCGTCTCATAGGCATCGTAGCCCGAGAGTTCGAACTTCACCCGATGCTTCCCGTAGGGAATCCCTCCAATCCGTATGGGCGTGTTCCCCACCCTGAGTCCGTCCAGGTAAGCCATGGCCCCGGCAGGATTGGAGACCAGAGTCACGATCCCTTCCTTTTGAACACCGGATTGGGCCGCCGCACTACCGGCCATGCAGGTCACCGCAAGACAAGAGAGGAGACAAGCCAGGAGAGGCATAGATCTGAAGACCATGCTTCGTCCCTCCGTCGAGTACGTAAAGAAGGGGGGAACTGGGTGAAACGACCACGGACCTAGAACAGACTCGGCGGGCCGTCGTCCTTCTCTCCCAGATAGAACTCTCTTCCCAAACGGTGGTCGTACGGGGTCCATCGAGCGTCCGTGTCTCCGAGTTTCTCGGTAACGGACCGTACGGTATTGAGCTTGGCATCGAGATTGTCGAGGAAGTGAAGCACGAAGGCCTCCGCCATTCGGATCGAAACGGGAGATCCGTACTCCAACTCTCCGTGGTGGGAGAGCAGCAGATGTCTGAGTTTGTGGGCGAGCTCTCCGGGGAAATCCGGAATCCGGGCGATCCGGTCCGCAACCATCCGGTCGCCGATGACGATGTGACCCAGGAGGCGGCCCTCGTCGCTGTATTCGATCGTGGTCTTGAAATTGAACTCGTGAGTCTTTCCGACATCGTGAAGGATGGCGCCCACGATCAGGAGATCCCGATCGAGCTCCGGATACCGTTCGGCCACCTTCACCGCCAGTGCCGAGACGGCGGCCGTGTGTTCCAGAAGTCCCCCCAGGTAGGCATGGTGGAATTTCTTCGCCGCCGGCGCTTCCCGAAACAGGGTCACGAAAGTGTCGTCCTCGAAGAAGGACGCGAGCAGCGCCGCCAGATGTCGATTCGCAACCATCGCGCGCAGTTCTTCGATCTGCCTCCACAGTTCCTTCCTCGATCGCGGCGTCTCGGGAAGGAAGAACTGCGTATTGACGGTTTCCGCCGCCACCGCCTCGATGAGCGAAATATTGAGGCTGTTGCTCCTCTGGTATCGCTCCACCCGTCCCCGGACTCGGACGAAGTCCTGGTTCGCGATTCGAGCGTTGGCCGCCAGGGCGTCGTCCCAGAGCACGGCGTCCAGCTCCCCCGTCTTGTCGGCCAGGCGGAGTTTGAGGTACGGGATCCCGTCCCGGCGCTCTCGAAGCATTCGATCCCGCACGGCGAACACCTGGTCAATCTGATCCCCGACCTTCAACCCCGTAACGAAAGTCCTCTCGCTCATCGACCGCTCCTCCGGCAGGAAAGGAAAACACCCTAGCCACAGATTACACAGATTTCACGGATTTGAAAGTGAGAACTTCCGTCCGCAGATTACGCAGATTGCGCAGATTCAGAGGGGAAGATCCCATCGGGGACAATCTGCGATTGCCCCCGAGAACTCATCCCCCAGTGCCCGGGGGACTCGGACTCATTCCGCGTGCCTGCAACCGATATGAGCATCCCATGCTGGAGCCGACGTTCACAGTTGACCCAGCATGGTTGGAGATTCGGACGTCAAGTCCGAATCTCCAAAAGCTCTTCTCGTTTGTGAATCTGCGCAATCTGCGGAATCTGCGGAAAGATTTTGACCTCGTGGGTGGCTTCTACTTGGTGTACTCGGCCACGACGTAGCGGCTGTACTTTCGAAGCCAGGAGAAGCGGTCCAGCAGCCTTGTGTCGAAGCGATGGATGCGGTCCACGTGGCTGCCCATTCCCGGCAGCCGGTCGAGGCGAGCGGTCAGCTCAAAGTGCCGAAGCTCCATTCGGGAGAAAGGCCGGCCCACAAGATCAAATTCCTCCCTCGTCATGGACCCGCCACCCGGAGACTCCAGGCACGGAATGGGCACCACCGCCCGGCAGCAGCGGAGGAACGCACTGTTGGAGATCGGTTCGATGTAGACGGCCCGCCCCCCGGGTTTCAGAACCCGCGCAGCCTCCCGTCCCGCCAGCTCGGGCTGCAGATGGTGAAGCCCCACGAATCCGAACAGGGCGTCGAAAGTCTCGTCCTCGAACTGCAGATCCTCCGCGGACATCACCGATACGTCCGCGTGGTCATCGACTCCGTGAAGCGCCAGATTGCGTCCGCCAATCTCGATCATCTTCGGCGAGATATCAATGCCGCTCACCCGCGCCCCCTTCTCGGCCAGAACCACGGTGCTGATTCCCATTCCACAGCAGAGATCCAGGATTCGCTTTCCATCGAGCTCGCCCAGTCTGCGGAATCCGAAAGGGAGTTTGTGCCAGCGGGCCGTGTCCTCCGAGCAGTCCACCTCCTCACGAAAGGCATCCACCTCGTCCCGGAGGTCTTTCTCGCGAAAATCCTCGAGGAACTCCTCGGCTTCCTGATCGTAGAACTCGGCTTCCGCCTCCGCCTTGCGGCTCACGTTCTCGATCCGCTTGAGTTCATTTTTGTGAAGCCGTTGCAGCTGGGAGAAGTACTTCATCGGATCCCCGTCATCCTCTCGGGTGGAATTCCCGGTGGACGCTCTTCAGGTACTCCCGGTCCACGGCCGTGTAGCGCTGGGTCGTCGAGATGTCGCTGTGCCCCAGCATCTCCTGCACCACGCGCAGATCCACCCCGCCCTCCAGCAGATGGGTGGCGAAGCTGTGGCGTAGCGTGTGCGGGCTGATCTCTCTTTTGATGTCGGCCTTTTTCGCGTAGCCCTTGAGGAGTCCCCAGAAGGCGGCCCGCGTCATGGGTTTTCCTCTCCAGTTGAGAAACAGGATCGGCTCCGACCGACCGCCAACGAGTGTCGGGCGGACCTCTCTCTCATACCGCTCCACCCATTCGAGCGCCTTGGAGCCGATGGGCACGATTCGCTCCTTGTCTCCCTTTCCCCTGCAGTGGATAAGCCCCAGGCTGCGCTTGAGATGAGCCGCCGGAAACCCCACCAGCTCCGACACTCGAACGCCGGTCGCGTACGCGAACTCGAGCATGGCTCGATCCCGAATGCCGAGTGGGGTCGAGACGTCCGGTTGCTCGAGGATCTTCTCCATGTCCGCGACGGACAGGACTTCCGGCACCTTCTGCCACAGCCGGGGCGATTCAAGATACTCGGTCGGGTCCTTCCGGACGAGCCCTTCCCCGACAAGGAAACGGTGAAACGACCGAATACAGGACAACCTTCGGGCCACCGTCGATGACGCCGAACGCTTGCGAAGCCACAGCAGGAAATCCGTGACGTCGTCCTGACGAATGGCCTCTACCGCTTCCACGCGGCGGCGCTTCAGAAACGCCCCGTAGGATCGGAGATCCATTCCGTAGGAGGCCAGGGTATTCTCCGACCCTCCCCGTTCGCTTGCCAGGTAGTCGAGGAACCGCTCCACTGCTCGATCCATCGGGAGGGTGGCCCGTGTCCGCTCACTCGATCCGGTCATATGGATGTCTCCCGGAGAAGCCTGCCAAAGAGTGCAGAGACTCTAGAGACATACGAAAGCTACCGAAGTCCCATCGCCATTCTCAGAAATGGGTTTCTTTCCTTCTCTCTCGCGATCGTCGTCGACGGGCCGTGTCCCGGATACAACGTGAGCGCGTCGTCCAGCGGAGCAATCCGCTCGGCCAGCGTCCGGAACAGCACGTCCTCGGATCCGCCCGGAAGATCCGTGCGCCCGATCGAACCGGCGAAGAGGGTGTCCCCGGTTAAACAGGCCTCGGCATTCAGGAGCCCGATGCCCCCGGGAGTGTGGCCCGGAAGGTGAACGATCGTAAACTCCAACCGCCCGACCCCGAGCGTATCTCCGTCCGAGAGGAGCTCGTCCGCGGGCGGCGAGGGCTCACCGTCCGGAATCCAGTCCAGAAGACTCGTCGTCCGCGACGTGATCATGGCCGCGTCGGCCTCGTGAATCAGAATGCGGCAGCCGAGCTTTCGCTGAACGGCTGCATTCCCGGCGATGTGGTCCGCATGGCCGTGCGTGTTGAGGATTCGATCGACCTTCACGCCCGCGCCCTCCACCATTCGAAGGACCCGATCCGGGTCACCCCCCGGATCGATCAACAGGCCTTCGTTCGTCTCTTCACATCCGATGAGGTAGCAGTTGGTGAGGACGGGCCCCACCTCCAGTGTCTCGACCCGCATGTCGCCCCCTATCCGCCGAACCCAAGCCCCATCTGGCCGCGTTCCATTTCGATCAATCGCTCCTTGATGGCCCGGCCGCCCACGTAATGCCCCAGCCCGGCGGCGCCCACCACCCGGTGGCACGGAATCAGTATCGGGATCGGGTTTCTCACCAGAACATTCCGGACCCGCCGAGTGTCGCGCGGCTTGCGCAGACGCCCGGCCACGTGAGCGTACGTTCGGGTCTCTCCGAACGGAATCGCTCGCACCTCTTTCAGGACCAACCGCTCGAACACCGAGAATCCCATCAGATCCAGACGCACCGAAAAAGCGCGGCGCTCCTCCCGAAGATACTCGAGAATCTGGCGGGCCGCCGTCCGGAGCAGCGGGCCGCCCGGAACGAGCGCCTTTCGGGACGGACTGGCGGGAATCTCCGCCAGCGTTTTTTCCCGCCCGATGTCGAACCGGACGGAACAGATCCCGCGTCCCGTGGCCAGTACCCAGAGAGGAGCCAGGGGCGTCTCGATTCGATCGATGGTCAGTGGTCTCATCCGTTTCCATCTCCGCGCAAGTGTGCATGAACTCCGGCCGCTTCATCTCGGTGCAAGTGTGCGTGAATTCGTGCCGCCAGCTCCCGACCGATACCCGGAACGTCCCGGATGCTCCCCGCCTCGGCCGCCAGCAGGGATCGAAGGGAACCGAAGTGCTTCAACAGATCCCGCCGCCGACCGGATCCAACCCCCGGAATGTCGTCCAGGTCCGATGCCCGAAGCGCCTTGCCCCGCCGGCCTCTCTGATGCCGCAGCGCAACGCGATGAGCCTCGTCGCGAATTCTTTCCAGGAGCCGCCGCGCCGGAGAATCCGCCGCCACGGTCACCGCCGACGAGCGGCCCAGCCGGTACACGCGCTCCTCCTGTTTGGCAAGCCCCACGACGGGAATCTCGAGGCGAAGACTTCGAAGCGCCCGCGCGGCGGCCGCAATCTGCCCCTTCCCCCCGTCAACCAGGATGAGGTGCGGAAGCACGCCGTGCTCCTCCATGAGCCGCCGGTAGCGCCTGCCAACCACCTCTTCCATGGCCGCGTAGTCGTCTCCCGCTCGGGCGGTGCGGATTCGAAAGTTGCGGTACGCCCCACGCGCCGGTGTCCCGTTCTCAAAGACCACGACGGATGCCACGGTCTCTTCCCCGCCGAGGGTCGACACATCAAAACCCTCGATGCGAACCGGCAAACCGTCCAGATCCAGGAGACGTCCCAGCGCCTCGACGCCCGAATCCAGTCCGCTCGCGGCCGCCGCCAGCGCTTCGACGAGGAGAAGATCGGCGTTGCGCTCCGCCAACCGCACGAGCCCACGCTTCTTCCCACGCCGGGGCACCGCAAGCCGGACGCGCCCCCCCCGTTTGCTCCGGAGCCACCCGGAAATGGCTTCCCGATCCTCCGGGTCTTCCGCCAGCAGAATCTCCGGAGGGACACCCGCGGCCGAACCGTAGTGGAGCTTGAGAAACGTGGTAACCACCTCGGACCGAGGGGTGTTCGGTCCGATCGCCAGGGGATACCCCTCGCGGCTGAGCAATTTCCCGTCGCGAATCCTGAGCACCAGCCCCACGGCTTTCTTCTCGAGCGCAGAAGCCACCACCACGTCGCTGTCTCCGGCGTCCGCCGAGAAGACCTTCTGCTTCTCGGCAATCTTCTGAATCGCCTCCAGTTGGTCGCGCACGCGGGCGGCCCTCTCGAACTCCAGCCGCTCAGACGCCGCCGCCATTTCCTGCTCCAGATCGATCATCAACGTTTCCCGATTTCCCGAGAGGAAGGCGCAGAGATTCCGAATCATTCGCCGGTACTCCTCGGGATCGACGTCTCCCCTGCACGGCCCCAGACAACGGTGGATCTCATAGTTCAGGCAGGGGCGTTCGGGTCGGTTCCCAGGCAGATCGTGACGGCAGGAGCGCACGGGAAACACCTGTTTCAGAGTCCGGAGCATCCTTCGCATCGCCTTGGCGTCGGTGTAGGGGCCGAAGTACCGCGAGCCGTCTTTCTCGACTCGCCGTGTCGGGAACACCCGAGGGAACGGCTCCCCCAACGTCACGCGTATGTACGGATACTTCTTGTCGTCCCGGAGATTCACGTTGTACCGGGGCCGGTGCTCCTTGATCAAGTGCAGTTCCAGGATGAGAGCTTCGACCTCCGAATCCGTGACGATGAAGTCGAAATCCGAGATGCGTTCCCGAAGGGCTTCTCCCCGGGCATCCGTCCGGCCGCGCCCGAAGTAGGACGAGAGCCGCGAGCGCAGCCGCTTGGCCTTTCCGACGTAGATCACCGAGCCGCCCTCGTCCTTCATGAGGTACGCCCCGGGCTTCTCGGGCACCCGTTTCAGTTTTCTGCCGAGCACGGATGGCTTTTTCAAACTCCAACCCCGGCCACAGATTTCACAGATTTGCACAGATTCAAGACCTAATCCCTTTCCACAGATTACGCAGATCACGCAGATGAGTGCATTATGACCGAGAGACGCCGAATCTTTCTCACCGCGCAAGGCCCGGCGCACTGCTTCTACTTCCGGCCCTCCGCACTTCCCCGTTTTCCCGTAAGCACGCCGCCAACCACCCCCAGCTCCTCGATCCCGAGCAACCGGGCCACACCCCAGTATACGATCAGACCCGCTCCGACCGCAACGACCACCAGGGAGATCTGTCCCCACAAACGCCCCGCGTCCAACCACCGGGGCAGCATCGCGGCGACCGACACACAAACGCCGCCCATCACCCCGGACGCCAGCACGATTCTCCACACGCTCGCGAGAACGGTCGGCCCGTCCAGATGCCCGAACCTCCGGCGGAGAAGAACCAGGAGAATGACCAGGTTGCTCGCCGCCGCCAGAGACGTCGCCAGCGCCAGGCCGTTCAGCCCCAGCGGGCCCATCAGGAGCAGGTTGAGAACGACATTGACCAGCATGGCCACCGCGCCGACCACGACGGGCGTTCGCGTGTCCTTCAACGCGTAGAACACCTGGTTGCTGCTCTTGACGCCCCCGTAAGCGAAGAGCCCCAGCGAATAGAAGAGCAGCGCGCCCGCCGTCATCGGCGTGGAGCGATTCGCCGTGAAGGCCCCATGTTCATAGATCAGTTTGACGATGGGGGTCCTCAGGACGATCAGGCCCACGCCTGCAGGAACCAGAACAAAGAGAATCAGGCGAAGCGTGAAGGCGTATGTCTTGACCAGTTCATCATATGCCTTTCGGGCCGCCATCCCGGAGAGCGTCGGTAGGGAGGCCGCGGCCACGGCGATGCCGAACACCCCCAGCGGAAGAAGCATGAGGCGGTTCGCCAGGCGCAGCGCGGTGACCGAGCCTTCCGGGAGCAGGGTGGCCAGAAACGTGTCCACAAACATGTTGATCTGCGTCACCGCCAGACCGAAAAAACCCGGAACCATGAGGCGCCCGACCAGTCTGACGCCCGGATCTCGAAATCCCAGCTTCGGCGCGCCCAGGGCCCCCACCCGGTGCAGTTGAGGAAACTGCATCAACACCTGAAGAACGCCTCCGATCAGCGCGCCCAGGGCAAAACCGTAGATCCGGTCTTCCGGGGCCGGGCCGTACAGGGGGCTGAACGCGACCACGGCTCCGACAAAGGAGACGTTCAACACCGCCGGGCCAAGAGCGGGGATTGTGAACCGGCCGCGCGTATTGAGAATCGCACCCGCCAGCGCGGTGAGCCCCGCGAAGACGACGAACGGGAACAGGATCCGCGTAAGGCGGATCGTGAGGGCCATCTTCTCCGGCTCGTCCCGCCACCCGAAGGCATACGCCCGAACGATGGGGGAGGCGAAGAGCACCCCGGCGAGCGCCAAACCGGCCAGGAGCACAATGGCGACCCCGGTCAGCTTCAGCCCGAACGCCGTGGCCTCCCGCTCTCCTTTCCGAGTCAACGTGTCGGCGTAGACCGGAACCACGGCGGCCTGCGCGGCTCCTTCTCCCACCACGCGCCGGAGCAGATTCGGAATCAGGAACGCCACGTTGAAGGCGTCGGCCGCCATTCCGGTCCCGAACCAGGCGGCGAACACCACGTCCCGAACCAGCCCCATCACTCGCGAGGCGATGGTGGCGCCGCTGAATCGGGACGCGAAACGCGTAATATCACCGAAAGAATCCTTCAAGGCTGTCCCTTTGACACGACGTCCATCCGCCCCGGACCCGCTATCTCCACGGGGTCGTCCGCTCGTCGTTTTCCCACGAGGGTCGCGCGCAGCGGGCCCGAATCCGGCGAACGACGGGAAGAGCCGCAAGCACTCCCGCTGCGAATCCTCCGATGTGAGCGAAGAAGGCCACGCCGCCCACACCGCGGTTGATGCTCGGCAGCGTGTTGATCACCTGGAGAACGATCCAGAGTCCCAGCACCCAGACGGCAGGGATCCATATCAGTCTGACGAAGAAACCGAAGAAAATCACGGTGAGCACTCGGGCCCGCGGGTACAGAAGGAGGTAGGCTCCCAAAACACCCGCCACCGCCCCGCTTGCCCCGACCATGGGCACCGTCGATCCGGAGTCGCTGAGAGAGTGGACCAGGGTTCCGACCACACCGAAGGCCAGGTACAGCAACAGGAATCGTACGTGCCCGAAGGCGCTCTCGATGTTGTCCCCGAAGATCCAGAGGTACAGCATGTTCCCCACGATATGGAGGATCCCGCCGTGCACAAACATGGAGCTGAACAGGGTCAGCGGTCTCTGCGAAAGCTCGGCCGGGATGAATCCGTAGAGGCGAATGAATTCCGGCGCTCGAGGCCCGAGGAGAATCTCGTGTCCGAAGACCAGCAGGTTGACGGCAATGAGGCTCAGCGTGACGACGGGGAAACACGTGCAGGGGTTGCTGTCCTTGAGCGGAATCAATGGGAATCCTCATCACGGGACAAGCGGTCAGTGAATGCTCCGGATGCCCGGATCTTACCAGAGCCCGCCCGGAAGCGACAACAGCGTTTCGGGGACACCCAAACCCCTCAATCTCTGTGGTTCCCTGGATTTGGGATTTGGCTCTCGGCTTTCGGCTCTCGGGCCTCGGTCTTCGATTTTGCCTTGACAATCGGTCCCTTTCCGGATACGTTCAGGGCGTTGTTTCCGACGGCCCCGACGGCTCCGGCCGCCGGTGTTGCATATTGTGGCCGCTATGATCCACTCGATCCTGCACACGAAAGGGGTTTCCGGTCGATGCCACATCACAAATCGACAATCAAGCGTCTCCGTTCCGACGCCGTTCGCCGAGAGAGAAATCGCCAAATCAAGACGTCCCTTCGCTCGGCGGCGAAGAGGGTAAAAACCGCCTCGAGCCCCGAGGAAGCCACCGAGGCCCACCGGGCGTTTACCTCGACCGTAGATCGGGCCGTCAAGAAAGGCGTTTACAAGAAGAAGACGGCGTCCCGGATGAAATCGCGCCTCTCGAAGCACACGAAGCCGGCCGAGTAACCGACCGGAATCGCCGGCATGCCCAGAAACGCGGAATAGGGTCCCCCCCGATACGGGGAGGACCCTATTCCGCGCAATGATCCCCACGAAGCACGCCTGCCCCGGTGTTCAATCACCGGGGCGCATCCGGTCGGCGGAATCCGCGAAATCCGCCGATGCGTATCTTCTTCTACGCGTACTTGGCTCTTGCCTCACCAACGATCTTGCTGAGGGTATTTGCCGCGTCGTCGACGGCCACTTCCGTCGTCTCTTTCGTCTCGCGGGATCGAAGTTCCACCACGCCCTTCTTCAGGCCCCGTTCACCGATGGTCACCCGGAAGGGGTTTCCCACGAGGTCCGCGTCCTTGAACTTGGTTCCCGCGCGTTCCTCCCGATCGTCGAGCAGCACCTCGATCGCCCGCTCCTCAAGCTCTTTCTCAAGCGATTCGCCTAACGACCTTACTGAACCATCGGTTACGTTTACGGGCAAGAGATGTACTTCGTAGGGAGCAATGCTGATAGGCCATGCCACGCCGTCCTCATCGTGATGCTGTTCGATGGCGGCCGCCACCGTTCGCGTCACGCCGATCCCGTAGCAGCCCATCACGAAGGGCCGTTTGTTGCCGCCCGCATCCAGGAACGTCGCCCCCATGCTCTCGGAGTATTTCGTGCCCAGTTTGAAGATCTGCCCGACCTCGATTCCCCGATAGGTCGAGAGAGGCTCCCCACACCGCGGGCAGGGATCCCCCTCCTGTGCGACGGCAATGTCCGTCACCACATCCGCCTTGAAATCCCGGTCGATGTTGACGTTCCTCAGGTGCGCGTCGGCCTGGTTGGCCCCCGTCACCATGTTGGCCATCGTTGCAACCGAGTGGTCGGCGACCAGCCGTGCGCCCTGAAGCCCTACGGGGCCCGTGAATCCCAACGGGGCGCCCGTCAGCTTCTCGATGACCTCGGGCGAGCCAAGTTCCAGCGGGGCTAGTCCCGTGGCCTTGGTCAGCTTGGGTTCGCTCACCTCGCGATCGCCCCGAACCATCGCGGCCACCACCTGATCGCGGCACGTATAGACAAGCGTCTTCACGAGATGGTGGGGTTTGACACCGAGAAAACCGGTGACTTCCTCAATCGTCTTCATCTCCGGAGTCGATACGGTCTCCAGCTTCCCGGGGGTCCCGGCCGGCTCGACCGGGGGCACCTTCACGCCCGTCCCCTCGCGGGTGGCGGAGAACCCGCACGTGCAGTGGAGAACCTCCGACTCACCGGACTCGGCGAACACCATGAATTCGTGGGTGACGTCGCCTCCGATGGCGCCCGAGTCGGCTTCCACGGCGCCGAAGTTCAGCCCGCAGCGGGTGAAAATGCGCGTGTAGGCTTCGTGCATCACGCCGTAGGTTTCGTCGAGGCTCTCCTCGTCGGGATGAAAGCTGTACGCGTCCTTCATCATGAATTCCCGGGCCCGCATGACCCCGAACCGCGGGCGAATCTCATCCCGGAATTTCGTCTGGATCTGATACAGCGTGAGCGGCAGCTCGCGGTAGGACCGGACTTCCTTCCGGACGATATCCGTGACGATCTCCTCGTGGGTCGGCCCCAGGGCGAACGACCGCTTGTGCCGGTCGCGAATTCTCATCAGCTCGTCGCCGTACACGTCCCACCGGCCCGATTCCCGCCAGAGCTCCGCCGGCGACAGCACCGGCATGAGCAGCTCGTGGGCGCCAGTCCGATTCATCTCCTGCCGGACAATATGGGCCGCCTTGAGCGTCGAACGCATTCCGAGCGGCAGAAGGTTGTAGATTCCCGACGACAGTTTTCGGATCATCCCCGACCGAAGCATGAGCCGATGGCTGGCAATCTCCGCGTCCGAAGGCGTTTCCTTAAGCGTGGGGATGAAAGCTTTCGTCCATCGCATCGTGAACCTCGTCTCCTTGATGTCGCTCCCGGCGGGCCTGCCTACCCATCGATCGGCCGAACCGCGGCGCGCCTGAACGCGGAACCCTTGCCGCTTCAGTTACCACACCGGCGCGCGATCCGCAAGCCCGAACTGGTACGCTGAGGCAAAAAGCCCCTGCCTTCAAACAACGGCAAGGGCCTTGTTATTGATATCGTGTGATTCGGCATGCCGCGCCGTACGCCGCGCGCCGGGCCGTTTCAGGACTCCTCGTCGACCTTCCGGATGATCTCGAGCACATCCTCTCGGGTCTTGGCCTCCATGAGACGTTCCTTGGCGTTGCCCTTCCTGAGCATTCGCGAAATGCGCGCCAGGACCTTGAGATACTCCTCGACGCACTCGGGCGACGTCCCCATCATGAACACCAAATGAACCGGTTCGCCGTCCAGCGCGTCGAACTCCACGCCCTTCTGCGAACGGGCAAAGGCGATAACGATACCGTCGACGCTGGCGGTTCGCGCGTGGGGAAACGCCACGCCCCGGCCGATTCCCGTCGTGGCCAGGTTCTCGCGCTCGTCAAGGGCCCGGGCGAATTCTTCGGCTTCCAGCACCTTGGGGGACCCGGACATCACCCCCATCATTTCTTCGAACACCTTATGTTTGGTTCGAGCCTGGAGATCGAGAAGAACCAGGTCGGGATCGATGAGGTCGGCGAGTTTCAGCATGGGTCCTCTTGTGCCTCGAAACACCTCGCGCCCGGTACTGCGGGCACCCGAACAACCTCAAGGCCGCCCCGTGGGCGGCCCGGCCAGCGACACTTACCTATTCCAGTCTTACACACATCCCCGAATCGTGTCAATCGCTTTTTGCCCGGTCGAGCAGGCCGCACAACGACGATCGGACGCCCCGTCGCAGGTCTTTGACCGCCCCCACGCGCATGAAGGGAACCCGAAAGTCCCCTTCACGGTATCGTGGTGGAGCTGAGGGGGATCGAACCCCTGACCCCTTGTCTGCCAGACAAGTGCTCTCCCATCTGAGCTACAGCCCCGAGCCGCACGAAGGTACTATTGGACACCCCGTGCTGTCAATCCGAATCTGCCGGCAACCGGGCTGCCGCCCCCTCTTCTCGCCCCCGCCCGGTCCGCCTCGCCGCTCCTGCGCTTGCCGCTTGACAATGCCCCCCGGTGCTGTTATGCATCGTGTGGCAATGCTTCGATCACGCTCGGTGCCGGAGTGGCGGAACTGGTAGACGCACTGGACTCAAAATCCAGCGGGACTCTAATCTCGTGTCGGTTCGACTCCGACCTCCGGCACCCTCGACTCGCTCTCTCGCAACCGAATGCCACCGAGATCCCGTCCGCCGTCTCCCATCAACTTTCTCACCTCGCTTTGTTGTCGACAGGACGGGCACGGCCGCCCAATTGCCGTCTTTGAGCATTCTTGGCGTACAACGCGCATTCCCCCCACGGAGACGGCCGGTCGACCGACCGCCAGATCCGTCTTGATCCAACGCTCGAAATATGATAAAATATTAGGGATTTGTGAGTTGGCGGATTCCCGATTCGCGCGACGGTTCGGTCGCCGGCTCAACATCTCCGGACATCTCCTGTTTCGAACGCGACCTTCACATCTCGAGAGGTTGGAGGGTGTTTCTATGCGCAGCTCAAGAATGATCCTGCTTTTGTTGTTGTTGGGCGCGTCGGCCGCCGCCCCGACCGCAGTTCACGGCGAGCGCGCCACGGCGGTTGAAATGGAAAGGGTCTCCGAGAACTGGCTCGCGTACATGGTCTATGAGAGAGGATCGTGGGCCGGCGACCGGCACCCGGCGATTGTCTCGGTGAGCGAGCTCTATGACGGCGATCTACTGCTGGCCCGCGTCTACTCCATTGAGCCTCGAGGATACATCGTGGTTCCCGTTCTCAAGGAGCTCCCTCCGGTGAAGGCCTACTCGGATGAATCGAATCTCGACGTACGGGCCACGGGTGGGTTTGCGCAACTGCTGAGAGATGTTCTCCGCGACCGCCTCGACAGGTTCACCGGCGCTTTCGGGAGTCTGGACGCCGTCCAGCCTGCCAGGGGCCTGCGGGTCTTCGATCCGGTCAACCGGGAAGAGTGGGGCCGCTTCCTGGCGGATCCCGTCCACCTGTTCTCGGACCTGCACACCGGGACGAGAGCGCCCTTGACGGAAGTGGGACCCCTGCTGACCAGCGCCTGGGATCAGGGTCCCCCCTACGACAACCTCTGCCCCGCGGGAGACGGCGGCCAGTGCCTCGTCGGATGCGTGGCCACGGCCGCGGCCCAGGTCCTGAGATACCACGAGTGGCCGACCACCGGCGTCGGCAGCCACAACTACACATGGGACGGTGACCAGTCCTGCGGTGGGGACGTCGGTGGGGGTCTTCTGACGGCCAGTTTCGCCGACGAGTATGACTGGGCCAACATGCCGGACGATTGCTCGGGCGGTTGCTCGCCCGCCGAACAGGCCGCCCTCGCGGAGCTCAACTACGAGGTCGGCGTGGCCTACGAGATGGACTACGGCGCGTGCGGATCCGGAGCGTACACCGCGGACGCTGTGAACGTCTTTCCGACCTACTTCCGCTATGAGTCGGACATCGACCAGGAGGATCGGATCGACCATACGCCCGAGAGTTGGTTCGAGATCATCAAGGGAGAAATCAACAGCGCCCGCCCCATGGTGTATCGAATCCTGGGTCATTCCATCGTGTGCGACGGATGGCGCGACACGGGCGGGGAAATGCAGTACCACATGAACTACGGCTGGGCGGATCCCCACACCACGTGGTACGTCCTGGACAATCTCTACATCTCGGACGACCCGAACGATGAATTCCTGATTCGACGGATCATTCCCGAGAGCTGGAAAATCCTGGTGAAGGCCGACGGATCCGGCGATTATCCCACGATCCAGGCCGCGATCGATTCGGTTCCAACCGGCTACATCATTGAACTGGATGACGGAACCTATACGGGTGTGGGGAATCGGGATCTCACCTTCCGGGGAAAAGAGCTCACGCTCCGTTCCCTCAACGACAATCCCGATCTCTGCATCATCGATTGCCAGGGGCTCAGTCGAGGCATCACCTTCGACTCCAACGAGGGGCAAGGATCCATTCTGCAGGGCATCACCATCATCGACGGATATGCCTCCGGAGCCTCACCCGACGATCTCGGCGGCGCCGTCTACCTGTGCGGCACGTGTCCCATCATCGCCAACTGCAAATGCCTCGACAGCGAGGCGGTGGGGGACGGCGGCGGGGTCTGCTGCGACTCGGCCTCGGTGACCCTCATCGATTGTGTGATCGACGGCAACACTTCCGGGGGCGCCGGAGGCGGGATCCGCATCGCCGGGACGAGCTCACCCGAGATCCTGGGAACTGCGATCCGCGCAAACGTCGCCGATCACTCGGGCGGCGGCGTAGCCGTCCTGGCCCCGGCCGAAGCGACCTTTGACGAGTGCGAAATCGCCGGCAATTCGACGGAAACCTCCCCCACGAACGAACAGGGCGGCGGCGGGTTGCTCGCCGCGTCTCCCGTAACAATCACAACGTGCGCCTTTCACGGCAACCGTAGCGCCGGCCATGGGGGCGGCTTGCACATCCTTCTGCACGCGGGCTCCGAGCCCGTGATCGAGGAGTGCACGGTTGCCGGCAATGCGGCCGATTCGACCGGGGGGGGCATCTACTACGCCGGGACATCCTCTCCGCTGATCGAGGAGAGCATCATCTGGGCCAACTGCGCGGCCGTCGCCGGCAACAACGTGTATCTCGGCGACTGGAACCCCGACATGCGGTTCGGCTGCTGCGATGTGGACACGACGCAAATCGAAGGCCCCGGCACGTTCCAGTGGCTCTGGTCCAACATCGTCGAGGTTCCCGGGTTCTGCGATCCGGTGGATTGCACCGGGGCACCCACGGTGCTCGGGGACTATCATCTCAAAGACGTCTCACCCTGCGCGGATGCAAACGCTCCCCCCGTGTGCGGCCTCATCGGCGCACTCGACGTCGGCTGTACCTCGGCCATCGTGACCGTCTGTCACGACGGCGGCGGCGACTACCCGGACATTCAGACCGCCGTCGACTCTCTGCCGGACTATGACATCATCGAGCTCTGCAGCGGAACTTTCACCGGCTCCGGGAACCGGGACATCCGGTTCGGCGGCAAGACCCTCACGATCCGATCCCAGAGCGGCACGGCGGATTCGTGCGTGATCGATTGCCAAAATCTCGGTCGCGCGTTTCAGTTTGACTCGGGAGAGGGAGCGGCCGCGATCGTACAGGACATCACGATGATCAACGGGGCCGCGTCTCACGGCGGCGCCGTGTATTGCCAAGCGTCCTCCCCCACCCTCACCGGATGCGTCATTCACGGCAACACCGCCTCGCTCTCCGGCGGGGCCGTATACTGCTGTGACCAGGCGGCGCCCGGCGTCGAACACTGCACGCTGTCCGGCAACTCGGCGCCCACCGGCGCCGGTGTTCTCTGCGGTTCTTCCTCTCCCACCCTGACCCACACGATCGTCGCCTTCGGCGTCGGGGGTGAAGCCGTGGCGTGTGACAGCACGGGCGGAAGCCCGGTTCTGACGTGCTCCAACCTGTACGGTAACGCGGGAGGTGACTGGGTGGGATGCGTGAGCGGCCAGGGCGGCAGCGACGGAAACTTCTCCGCCGACCCGCTCTTCTGCGACACGCTCATCATGGACTACACGCTGTTTTCTAACTCGCCCTGTGTCGACGCCGCCGGATGCGGGCAGGTCGGGGCGCTCGGCGTCGGGTGTTTTGCGAACCGTGTGTGGCACGTGCCCGCCGAGGCTCCGAACATTCAGGCGGGCATCGATTCGGCGTCCGCCGGGGACACTGTTCTGGTGGCCTGCGGGACGTACAACGAGTACGCGATCATCATGAAATCAGGCGTGATTCTCCGGAGTGAGACGGGCCTCGCCGACTGCGTGACGATCGACGCGCTCGGGCAGGGTCGGATCATAACCTGCATCGATGTCGACAGCGCGGCTTCGATCGAGGGCTTCACCCTCGCCGGCGGTCTGGCCTCCGGCGGCTGGCCCGCCAACGCGGGCGGCGGCATCTACTGCGAGAACGCCTCTCCGGTCGTGAGCGATTGCTGCTTCCGGGAAAACACCGCGACCTACGGCGGCGGCATCGCCTGCAGGTCGTCCGAGCCCACCGTCCTCGGGTGTACGTTTGCCGACAACGCGGCCTCCACTCAGGGCGGCGGGATCTACTCCTACTACTTCTCCTCGGTGACGGTAGGGAACACCATCATCGCTTCCAGTAGTGACGGGGAGGCCGTCTACTGTACCTACGGCGGCAGCGCCGCCCTCAGCTGCAGCGATGTCTATGGAAACGCGGGCGGGGACTGGACCGGATGCATCAGTGGGCAGGACGGGTCCAACGGCAACATCTCCGAAGACCCGATGTTCTGCAGCGCGGCCGCCGACGACTACAGCATCAACGAGGATTCTCCCTGCGCTCCGGCACATTCACCGGCGGGGTGTAACCTGATCGGTGCGCTTCCCGTGGGGTGCACCAATACCGCCGTGGCCGGGCAGGAAGGCACGTTGCCCTCGCGGTTCCATCTGGCGCCGAATGTTCCCAATCCGTTCAACCCGACCACCGAGATTTCCTACGGCATCCCTCGCGGGGCCGGGCTCTCTCGCGTGACCCTCACGGTCTACGACTGCCAGGGGCGCCGAGTCCGGACCCTGCTGGATGCGGATCAGGGTGCGGGCGCGTATACGATCGTCTGGGACGGAAAGGACCATCACGGCGCGGCCGTGGCCAGTGGGGTATACTTCGCGCATCTGCGCTGGAGCGGGAAAAGCGAGACCCAGAGAATGGTCCTGTTGAAATAGACGACGGAGCGAGAGAGCGGGGGAGCGAGGGCGTCCCACAGCTCACGCACGCGTGTACGAGGAGGATCTCTTCCCCGGCAACATAACCGCTAGACAGGGCGAAGGGTCGAGGCGGCTCTTCAACGGGCCCGGGGCGGGCGACACCGGAAGGAGAAGGATGATGAGACGGATGGGCGGAATGTTTGGGATCGCGGGACTGTGGATGCTCACTCAACTTGTTCTGCCGGCTTTGGCCGTTTCGGCCGAACCGCTCCCACTCGAACCGGCGGCCTGGACCTTCCCGGTTCAATCTCTACAGGCCGTTCCGCGAGTCGACATTCCGGCCTTGGACCTGGACGCCGTCCGACTCGAGGACGAAGAGCGCGAGGTCCTGGGACTCGCTCCCCGGTACGCGATTCCCACACCGGTTTCGATGACGCCTTTCTCCGACGGCGTCTGGGAAGATCTCGACTACGGCACGCGGCTCTGGCGTCTTCGAATCGCGTCGCCCCGGGCCGTCTCTCTCAACCTCGGGTTCACTCGGTTCGCCCTGCCCGAGGGGGCCCGCCTGTTCATCTACGCGGCGGACGGAAGGGATCGGATCGGCCCCTTCACGTCCGAGGACAACGAGAGTCACGGGCAACTCTGGACCCCCGTGATCCTCTCCGACGACATCGTGGTCGAGCTAACGGTCCCGGTCAAGGCGAAGGCGGATCTGGATCTTGAGCTTGCGTCCATCAACGTCGGCTACCGCGGCTTTCGCGAAATGCTCGCGGAGAAGGCCGGAACGTGCAACAACGACGTCATCTGCCCCGAGGGCGATCCGTGGCGGGACGAGATTCAGACGGTTGCGGTCATCTCCACCGGCGGGAGTCTCTTCTGCACCGGATTCATGGTCAACAACACGGGGAACGATGAGACGCCCTATTTCATGACCGCCTACCACTGCGGCATCACGTCGGGCAACGCCGCCTCCCTCGTAGTCTACTGGAATTTCCAGAGCCCCACCTGCGGGCAACAGGGCGGCGGATCGCTGGCCCAGTACCAGACCGGCTCCTACTTCCGCGCCGGCTATTCCGCGTCGGACTTTACTCTGGTGGAGCTGGACGACACTCCGGATCCCGACTTCGACGTGGCCTTTGCCGGCTGGGATCGCACGAGCGCAAACCCGACCAGCGCGGTGGCCATCCACCACCCCAGCTGCGATGAAAAGAGCATCAGTTTCGAGAACGACGCCTGCACGACCACCGATTACCTCGGGACCGCCACTCCGGGCGACGGGACCCACATCCGCGTCATCGATTGGGACGACGGAACGACGGAGCCGGGGTCTTCCGGATCCCCGCTCTTCGATCAGAACCATCACGTCGTCGGCCAACTCCACGGCGGGTACGCGGCGTGCGGGAACGACGAGTCCGACTGGTACGGCCGCTTCTCCGTGTCGTGGGCCGGCGGCGGAAGCAGTTCGAGCCGGCTCAGCAATTGGCTCGACCCGGGCAGCACGGGGGTCACGAGCCTCGACATTCTGGTTCCCGGCGCCAGCGGATTGAAGGTCACCCCCTCCACGGCCCTGGTTTCCTCGGGAGACGAGGGCGGCCCCTTCAGTCCGGGCAGCATCATCTACACGCTCGAGAACCAGAGCGCCACCGGCATCAACTTCACGGTGACGAAGAGCGAATCCTGGGTCTCGGTGTCCAACCCGTCCGGGTATCTGGCGGGATACGGATCCACGACCACGACCGTGTCCATCAATTCGAACGCCAACGCACTCGGCGTCGGGACCTACGCGGACGTCGTCGATTTCGTCAATACGACCACGCACGAGGGAGACACGTTCCGCGACGTCATTCTCCAGGTCGGGGTTCCGGAGCAGATCTACAGCTTCCCGATGGACAGCAATCCCGGATGGACGACCCAGGGGTTGTGGGCGTTCGGCCAGCCGTCCGGCGGTGGGGGGCAGTACGGCGGCCCCGATCCCACAGGCGGCTACACGGGATCCAACGTGTACGGGTACAACCTGTCCGGCGACTACGAAAACAGCCTGTCGGAGCGCCATCTCACGACGACCGCCATCGATTGTTCCGACCTGAGTGCGGTGAGCTTGAAGTTCCGCAGGTGGCTGGGCGTCGAGCAACCCGCCTACGACCATGCCTATGTCCGGGTCAGCAACGACGGCTCCGCCTTCACGACGATCTGGGAGAACACGGCGGAGATCACGGACGCCTCCTGGAGCCTGCAGGAGTTCGACATCTCCGACATTGCGGATCACGAATCCACCGTCTACGTCCGATGGACGATGGGCACGACCGACGGCAGCTGGCAGTACTGCGGCTGGAACATCGACGACGTCGAAATCTGGGGAATCGAGGAGAATCCGACCGCCGTGGCCGAGGGCCGGTCGTTCGACCGGGCCGCGCTCATGACCGTCGTTCCGAACCCGTTCAATCCGACCACAGAGATTGCCTACGCCCTCCCGGCGGAAACGAAGGACGCTCTTGACGTCACGCTGAGCATCTACAACTGCCGCGGTCAGCTCATTCGAACGCTTGTCGACGCCTCACAGCCCGCCGGCAGCTACGGTGCGACCTGGGACGGCACCGATGAGAGCGGGCGTGCGGTGGCCAGCGGCGTCTACTTCGCCCATCTACGATGGAACGGGAAGAGCGAGACCCGGAGGATGGTGCTTCTGAAGTAACCGTTCTGAGTTCTAAGTGCCAGGTTCTGGGTCATGAAAAAACAGGGCGGCCGCCGGCCGCCCTGCGTTTTGTCGCCCATTCACCCTTTCGCCGATTCGCTCCCCCGAAAGCTACTGCCACCGGATCAAGAGCGTCCGGGGATCCAGCTCCAGATGAAGATCGGGCACCTCCGGCTCATCGTGGTTCTTCACGACGCGGACCCGGATGTGGTCGCCGGCCGGGACCAGGTTGATGATGAGGTCCAGCGACGCGTCAAAGCGCGCGACTTCCACCGGGACCCCTCTCCCATCGAGCTCCTGGCCCTCTCGATGCGTCAGCGAGGACGTCCACACCTCCGCCTTCCACTCCTCCGCCAGCCGGCAGGTCCCGTCGATCTCCCACTGCTCGGTCTTTCCAAACCGCGGCGTACCGTCCATGATCACGAAGGAAGGCTCGAAGTGAGCGGTGTCCTTCAGGAAGGCCACCGATTTCTCCAGCTTCTCCAGAGAGAAATGTTTCCGGTTGTACGCCAGGATGTGCCGGTTTCGCTCGATGGTCACGAGACTCTCCTGGCGATTTTCCATCCGAAGACTGTCCGCCAGCATGTGGAAAATGTGATCGTAAAAATTGTGGACGCGATCCACCGGTTCCTGGGTGGAAATGTGAAGGACCCTTTGCCCCTGCAGCATCGCGTCGAGGGCCAGGCCAATCAGAAACGCGGTCTTTCCAACACCGGGCCGGGAGAGCACGACGCCGACCTTCCCCGCGCCCAAGCCTCCTCCCGTGGCTCGTTCAAAGATTCGAACCGGACTCTGCTCCACCGTGTCCCCTGGCGTCATCGCTGATTTGCCTCCTCTTGAGTGTCGGCTCTACATCGTACCCTTGCGCTTCGCCGCATACGCTTGCACGAGCTCGGCCGCTACGTTCTCCGGGGCCGGCGAGTACCGGGCGAACTCCATCGTGAAGTTGGCCTTGCCCTGCGTCATCGACCTGAGCACCGTGGCATATCCGAACATCTCCGCCAGGGGTACGTGTGCGTCCACCCGCACGAAACCGTTGTCCTCCGTCGTACCGACGATGATACCCCGCCTCTGCATCAGACTACCGATCATGTCGCCCTGGAACTCGCCGGGGCCCTCTGCGGACACCAGCATGAGCGGTTCCAGAACCATCGGGCGCGCCCGGCCGTAGGCGTCCCGGAAGGCGGCACGGCAGGCGGTCTGGAAGGCGGTGTCCGAGGAATCCACGCGGTGGTAGGCCCCGTCCTCCAGGACCACCCTCAGGCCCTGAACCGGAAATCCCGCGTACGGACCCTCCTCCAGCGCGGAACGAAACCCTTTCTCGCAGGAAGGAATGAACTGCATCGGGATATTCCCTCCCACCACTCCGCTCTCAAAATCGAAATCCGAGCCCAACACCTGCTCGACGTACCCCGAGACCCGCGCAAACTGGCCCGCCCCCCCGCTCTGTTTCTTGTGCGTGTAGTCGAACGCAACCCGCCGTCCAATGGTCTCCCGGTAGGCGACTCTCGGCTGGCCCACCACCACCTCCGCCCCGAACTCCCGCCGAATTCTCTCGAGATAGACGTCGAGATGGAGTTCTCCCATGCCGCGAATCAATGTCTCGCCCGTGTCGGCGTCGGACAGGACCCGGAAGGTGGGGTCCTCCTTGGAAAATCGCCGGAGCGCCTTGGCCAGCCGCGCCTGCGCGCGGGTGTCCGCCGGTTTCACGGCAAGCGAAACCACGGGTTCCGGAACGTGCATGGACGTCATGGACACTCGAGCACCGGACGTGAGCGTATCGCCCGAGGAGCAGTCGGCGCCGAAGAGGGCCACGATGTCGCCCGCCGCGGCGCTCTCGATGTCCTCCATCTCATCGGCGTGCATGCGGACGAGGCGCCCGACGCGAATCTTCTTCCCGGACCGCGTGTTGAAGACCGTATCCCCCCTCGTGAGCGTTCCCTGATACACCCGAAAGTAGGTCAGCTGACCGTAGGGCCGGTCCTCCAGTTTGAAGGCCAACGCCACGAGATCGTGCTCCCGGTCACCCGAGAGCGTCACCGTCCGCTCATCCTCTCCGCTGAGATCGAGGGCCTCGTTTTCCACTTCACCCGGATTCGGCAGGTACCGGACGACCGCGTCCATCAGGAGCTGCACGCCCTTGTTCTTGTACGCGCTGCCCACGAAAACGGGCGTCAGCTCGCGCAGAAGAACACCTCTCCGCACGGCCTCATGGATCAGCACATCGGTCTCCCGCCCTTCGAGGACGGCCTCGGCCAACTCATCGCTGTAGAGCGAGGCCGCATCCAGAAGAATCTCCCGGCGCGCGTCGGCCTCGTGTTGGAGCGACGCGGGAACGTCTCCCCAGACCAACCGCTCGCCGTTATCGCCCTCGAACCGGCACGCCTGCATCCGGACGAGATCCACCACCCCCTCGTGCTCCGCCTCGAGACCCAGCGGGATCTGCATCATGACGGCGTTGTGCTTCAGTTTCTCCTGCAGCTGGCGCGTCACCCGCATGGGATTGGCTCCGAACCGGTCGCACTTGTTGACGAAGGCCAGCCTCGGCACGTTGTAGCGGCGCATCTGGCGGTCGACCGTAATGGATTGCGACTGGACCCCCGCCACGGCGCACAGGATCAGAACCGCCCCGTCCAGGACACGCAGCGCCCGCTCCACTTCGATCGTGAAGTCCACGTGCCCCGGCGTGTCGATGAGATTGACGTGGTGCGACCCCCATCCGACATGCGTCGCGGCCGACGCGATGGTGATTCCGCGCTCCCGCTCGAGCTCCATCGAGTCCATGGTCGCCCCGACGCCGTCCCTGCCGCGCACCTCGTGCATCCGGTCGATGCGTTGGGTGTAGTAGAGAATGCGCTCCGTCAGCGTCGTCTTGCCGGAGTCGATATGAGCGCTGATACCGATGTTACGGATATTCGAGAGGTCCACAGTCCCGCCGCCGTTTCCAAAACATGCCGGGCATCCCTCTTCCTTGCACGGGTGCCCGGCAGTGATTCGAGTTTGTCTGTGTTGCACCGTGAATTCGGACCGTACCCATATCGAATCCCGGTACGAATGTCAACCGTTGTTTTTTGTTCGCCCCACTCTATCTGGCCAAAAGCAACTTCCGGACGACGCGGGCGTCCTCGGATTCGAGCGTAACGAAATACACACCCGAGGCGACCGGTCTACGGTTCGCGTCCCGCCCGTCCCAGACAACCTCGGCCCGCCCTTCGGGGCGAACACCGTCGGCCAGCGTTCGCACGTGGCGCCCGCGCACGTCATAGATCCCGAGCCGGACCGGGGAAGCGCTCTTCACGGCATAGGAGATGAACGCTCCGGGTTCAAAGGGATTGCATAGATCCAGCAGCGGGCCCGCGTACGCATCGATCCCGCCGGCTTCGACCGCCGTCACCACCGCCGTCACCTCGATGTCCACACTGACCACGCCCCCCCCCACCGAGATGTTCCCCAGGGCCACGTCTGTCTCCGAATCGTCATACGCACGACTCGACGGAACCGTGTTGCCGTCGAACGTGAAGTTCTGTGAACAGACCCCCGACAGCCCGGGGAACGGATCGCACGCGTCACCCGAGTTCAGGTTGTACTCCAGATCGCAGTCGCCGTCGGCCTGCTCCACGGCCACCAGGTAGTGCGGCGAGCCGGATCCGCAGTTCTGGTAGTTGTTGTTCGAGCGGCTGTCATCGACGTGATACACCAGGAGCCCCTTCCAGGGGATAAACTCATCAAACAACTGCCGCTTCCGGAACTCGATGAGGAAGTACTCATTGCCCGGACTTCCGTCCGTCCAGAGCTTGTACGCGACCGGGTACTCCTCCGCCGGTGGAATCTCGACGCCCGTCTGGTTGGACGCCGGAACCACCGGCTCCACCCACCCCAGTTGTACCTTGCTCCAGGCATCGAAGTGCACGGGCGTCGTGCCTCCGGCGGCATGCACGCCCGACGCCATGACGGACCAGTCACCCGCCCCCGCCGAGTCGTAATCGTAATCGTACAGATCCGGCAGACCGAACACATGGCCGAGCTCGTGGCAATAGACGCCGATGGTCCCCGTCTCCGGTTCCATGGAATACGAGTAGACCAGAACGCCGTCCACGGACTTGGGAGTTCGCGTCACCCAGGCGTGGGACCAGATGCCCCAGCCGTCGCCGCCGGCGCCCTCCGGTCCGGCGTGCACGACGAACAGCGCGTCCACGTAGCCGTCATCGTCACCGGAATCGGGAATGCCGTCGGGCCCGTCGTTGTCGAACTGGGAAAAATCAACGTCACCGTTCGCCGCACTCACCGCGTCCTCCGCCAGATTCTGTGCATTCTGCGGATAGGATCCAAAGCCGTACTCACCGTCGGTGTAGTAGGCGTAGTCCTCGGGCATTCGATACCAGCCCACGACGGTCCCCGTCAAGTCGAGCTGCCCGTGGGAATTCTCGGCGTAGTAGTCCCTCATGCTCCCCGTCGGATAGGTGCCCAGGCTGAAGAGCATCTCCTCGAAATGCGATACGGGGTAGTCCACCAGGTTCGCCTCGTTATCCGCGAAATCGACCAGAATAACGATGGCCCGACGCTCTCCCACCACGTCCGCGGCGCCTTTGAGCCCGGATCGTATCGCCAGATTGTTGACCCCTTTCGCCCGCGCCGCCTTCTCGATCCCGGCCAGCTCGTCCAGGCGGCCCTCGCTCCTCCATCGATCAACCACCTCGGGTGGCGGCGGGATCGACTGGGCCGTTGCGGCCACAAAAACGAGCATGGACACAAGGGTCGTGGTCCTCCAGATACGGTTCATCATCCAACCTCCGGGAATCGTTGTACCCGTCAAAACAGCAGCGACTCTTTTTCTCCTAATAGTTTAGGATACTTGGGCGCTTTGCGCAAACCATCTGGAGCGCTCGCACTGCATCCCTTGGGTCCCGTGCCGGCGACCGCGAAGGAACAACGCAATGGCTCACGATGCTCAACCCGCTGCCGGCCCTGCCTGAAGGGCATCTGCCGCGCTCTACTCTTTAGATGCAAAGATCGAGAGAAAGGTTCAGGCGGGCGACGACCACGGGACAGAGGCCTGACGGGACTGAGAGATCCTGGACGGTGAGGCAACGCAGCGAATTCACAGTGGCCCTTTTCGAACACCACCTTCTTCACCTTCCCCTTGCGCCAGAGCCCATAACGTAGTACTCTGCCCCAATGGCAAAGAAGAGCAACGACGCCCCAAGGCGCACGCTCATCTCTCGCTTCCTGTCCACCGTTGAGAGCGCGGGCAACGCTCTGCCGCATCCGGTGACCCTGTTTGCGCTCTTCGCCCTGGCCATCCTTGTGCTGTCCGCCGTATTCGCCAGGCTGGACGTCTCGGTGATGAATCCCAAGGACGGCCTGATCGTGCGGCCGGTGAATCTCCTTACGCGCGACGGGCTTCACTGGATTCTGGAACACCTGATCGTCAATTTCACGGGGTTCGCACCGCTGGGCACGGTTCTGGTGGCGATGCTCGGAATCGGCGTGGCGGAGAGTAGCGGATTGATCGGGACGGGGCTCCGACTGCTGGTCCACGCGGCGCCCGCACGGCTCCTGACCTTCGTGATCGTCCTTGCGGGCGTGCTGTCCAACATGGCCAGCAATGTGGGCTATGTGCTGCTGGTCCCCCTGGGCGCCATCATCTTCCTATCCCTCGGCCGGCATCCCATCGCCGGCCTCGCCGCCGCGTTCGCCGGGGTATCCGGGGGGTTCAGCGCCAACCTCCTTCTCGGAACCATCGATCCGCTCCTTGCCGGCATTACCCAGGAGGCCGCCCAGATTGTCGATTCCGGCTACCGGGTCACTCCGGCATGCAACTACTACTTCATGGTCGCGTCCACCTTCGTGATCGCCGGCGCCGGAACGTGGGTCACCGAGAAGATCGTCGTGCCTCGCCTCGGCGAGTACACGTCCGACGCTGCGGCGGAAGAACTCGACAAACTGACCGGCAAGGAAAAACAGGGGCTGGCGTGGGCCGGCCTGGTCAGTCTCCTCCTGGTCGCCTTTGTCGTGGCGGGCCTGGTTCCGTCCGACGGATTCCTGCGCCACGCCGACACCGGCAGCGTCCTTCATTCTCCTTTCATGCACGGGATCATCGGCTTCATCTTCTTCGGGGCGTTGTTGGCCGGACTGGCCTATGGCCTGGCGGCCGGGACGTTCAAGAGCGATACGGACGTCATCAAGGGGATGCGGTCATCGATCGAAGCGCTTGGCCTCTTCATGGTCCTGGTATTCTTCGCCGGCCAGTTCGTGGCGTTTTTCAAGTATTCCAGCCTCGGGCTCGTTCTTGCCGTCAAGGGCGCCGAGGTGTTGAAGGCCTCGGGTCTGGGCGCGATCCCGCTCATGCTCTGTTTCATTGCCATGTCGGGCACCATCAATCTCCTCATGGGCAGCGCTTCGGCCAAATGGGCGTTTCTCGCCCCCGTGTTCGTGCCCATGTTCATGTTGCTGGGGTACACGCCGGAGCTGGTGCAGGGCGCCTACCGGATCGGCGACAGCGCCACGAACATCATCTCGCCCATGATGTCGTTCTTCGCCCTGATCGTGGCCTTCCTTCAGAAGTACGACGCCAAGGCGGGCATCGGCACCGTGATCGCCACGATGCTCCCCTATTCCATCGTGTTCACGGTGGTCTGGATGATCCTCCTGGCGGCCTGGATGCTGCTGGGCCTGCCGCTCGGACCCGGCGCCGGGCTGTACTTGAGTCCGTAACCACCCGCACCGCCGCTTCCACGCCCCGAAGTCCTATCCTGTTGTCGCCCGCTGCCGACCGCTCACGACGAACGAGGATCCGGGCGGACTCTCCGATTGGCAATAGCGAGAGGGTCTCGTCCGGATTGATCACATGCTTGAGCCGGGAACCCCGGTTACGGCCAGGAACGGAAAGCCACTGGGGCATCCAGCGACCTCCACGCGGGACCCGCAACCACGAAGCCACCGGTTCTGCGCCCTTCGATTTTTTCGTGGGGGCAACCGGATGAGCCCAGACAAGCAACCCTTTAGAGCCTCGGCAACATGATTGTCGATACAAATGATTATTGACGCTATTGAGATATTCTGATAAAATTCCCCGGTTGTTTGCAGAGTTCCACAATCCGATATAGCTCCAGACATACGTTGGAGCGTCTCTTCCAACCCAAGGAGACCCCGATGAAAGGCCTGGCCGTGGCACTCGCCGTCCTTGCTCTCCCCCTCCCCATCCGCTCGGCCGAAGCCACTACCATTCGCGTGCCGGAGGATCAGCCCACGATTCAAGCAGGAATCGATTCTGCAAGCGTGGGTGACACTGTGGTCGTAGCGTCCGGAACATACACATGGACAGGTGAGGGCACGGGCACCGACGACGGCTTGATACGGATTAGCTCCGGGATCACGCTGCGGAGTGCAGCCAACAATCCGGATTCAACCGTCATCGACGCCGAGTCGCTGGGCAGAGCCGTCCGCTGTAGCTCCGATGTCATCGTTCGCATCGAGGGACTTGCCATCCGGGGGGGATACACCGGCACGACCACTCACCCGGAGGGAGCCGGGATTTACCTGGGAAGCACGCCAGCCGAAGTGGTGAACTGCGTCTTCACAGACAACCACTCCCCCAACACGCCCTGTTCCGGTGGAGCGATTGCCTGGCGCTGGGGAAGCGGGGCGATTGAGAACTGTACCTTCTTCGACAACTCGGCCGGTGGCGGAGGGGCTGGCGTATTCGGCATGTGGATGACCGATCTGCGTGTCACCAATTGCCTCTTCTCTGAAAACCAGGCGGATTTCGGAGGAGGATTCTATCTTCATAGAGGAACTGCAAGGTTGGACTCGTGTGAGTTCGATGGGAACGTCGCTCAAGGAGGCGGAGCAACGGGACAGGGGGGCGCTGTGTACCTTCTGACCTGCGATTCTGTTTCAACATCGGGCTGTCTCTTCCACGGAAACTCGGCTCTATTCACAGGCGGGTCGCTGGCATGGAACCGCAATGTAGAAGCAGCCCCGGGTTCACTTTTCGTTCAGGGTTGCACGTTCTCCGGAGGTTCCGCGAACGTTGGCGGGGGGCTGTCCGTCCGGGCGGCGGAAGATAGGATTGCAATAGAGCAGTCCATCATCGCCTTCAGCACCAGTGGAGAAGCAGTTTACTGCCACGACAGCAGCGTGCCCACGTTCGCTTGCTGCGACGTGTACGGCAACGCCGGCGGTGATTGGACGGGCTGCATCGCGGGCCAGGACATGATCAACGGCAACTTCTGCGCTGACCCTCTCTTCTGCCATGCGACCAACGGCAACTACCATGTCGGCCCCAGCTCCCCTTGCGCTCCGGACAATTCGCCCGCGGGCTGTGGTCTCATCGGCGCGCTGCCGGTGGAGAACTGCTGCCGCGTCTGGCATGTGCCGGCCGACGCGCCAACGATCCAGGCAGGGATCGATTCGGCGTCCTACTGCGACACCGTCATCGTCGCCTGCGGCACGTACTACGAGCATGACATTGCGATGAAGCCGGGAGTCACGCTCCGGAGCGAAACGGGGCTGCCGGAATGCGTCACCATCGATGCGCAGGAAGGTGGTTCCGTGATTGTCAATGACCACTGCGGGGGCGTTGTTATTGAGGGGCTGTCTATCACAGGGGGACTTGCTCAGAAAGGCGGCGGGATCCACATCTCCTCTTCGCATGATGTAAGGATTGTCAATTGCAGGATCTACGGGGATTCGGCCTACTACAGTGCGGGAGGCGTGTACGGCTACGCGGGTACCGTATCGCTGGAAGGTTGCGTTCTGTTCGACAACTCCTGCCCGCTCTACGGCGGGGCTATGTCCTGCAACAGCACCAATATCACAACCCTGACAGACTGTACTCTATTCGGCAACGCAAACGAGGAAGCCGGTGGGCTGTGGTGCAACAGCAACGTTCAGGTGTTCGTTGAAAACTCCATCATCGCCTCCAGTACCGAAGGGCCGGCGGTCTACTGTTGTCCCACCAGCACGTGCACGTTGTCCTGCTCCGACGTCTGGAACAACGCCGACGGTGATTGGGTGAGCTGCATCGCAGGCCAAGATACGCTCAACAACAACTTCTCCGCCGATCCTCTCTTCTGCGATCCCCCTGCCGGAGACTTCCGCCTCTGGAGCGATTCGCCCTGTGCACCCGAGAATTCTCCCCTGGGCTGTGGTCTGGTTGGTGCATGTTCGGTCGGGTGTTGGACGGGCACCCTCTGCTTCCACCCCACCGTGATAGACTCGGCTTGGGTGTGCGCCCCGGGCGAGACAGTGTACGTCGACATCGTCATCGACGACTCGCCGGTGCCGATCGGCGAGTTCGGTTTCGACGTGACCTATGAATCCTCCTACTTCGAGTTCCGCCGGTGTGCCACCGGGGATCTCACGACTGATTGGCCGGGGATCAGTTGCGGCTCCACGCGTGGAACCGACACGGTCCAAGTCTACGGCAACCGAGGAGGCGCCGATCCCGTCCCGGCCGGCGCGTCGGGCACACTAACCACGCTCAAGTTCATCATGCCAGATTGTACCGGCATGTCATACGGTGACTCGGTGTCGACGGTCCATTGCATCACGAACATGGCTTACGATTGCTCCAGCTTCGCCGCCTGCGAATGCCGTAACTGGTATCTGGTGGACGTCCCCGTGGAGATCTCCGGAGAGGTCCCGTCGGACTTCTATCTTGCCCAGAACATCCCGAATCCCTTCAACCCCACTACGTCCTTCCGGTTTTCAGTTCCCGCACCCGGCGCCGTGGTGGAACTGGATATCTACGACATCCGCGGACGGCTCGTGAAGCGCCTGCTGGATGAACACCGGGGTCCCGGCACCTGGTCCGTCCGCTGGGACGGGGATAACGTCAACGGGGCAGCCGTCTCCTCCGGCATCTATTTCTGCCGTATGAAGGCCGGTGACTTCACGGCAACGAGGAAGATGGTGCTGATGAAATAAACATCGGGAGAGAACCATCCGGGGACACAACACCCATTTGCCCAGCCGGCTACGTTCGAAATGAGTGTCGTGTCCCCGGACCACTCCCCTCGAATCGGGTCGATTTCCCCAGGTACCCGCGGGGCCTGGGGAAACTCGCGCATGCCGCCCTCCATCGGTAGAACGCGGTGGCCTCACCTGCGATGAGGCTCGATTGAATCCGCCCGGCCGGCCGTCGATATCCCCCAAACTCGCCCAACCAAAACCAACATCCCATAAGAGACGCAGGCCCGGCCCGCGGCGAACGATTCTTCCCTTCGCCGACCAATCCAGCGCCCGTCTGGCATCCGCCTTGCACAATGGCTGAGACAACAACTTCGTCGGAAAGGAGGTTACAGCGGAACCCTTCGGCCGATACGGCCGTCACATGGATCCCGCAACCCGGAGCGATAACATCGAACCGGTTTCCTTCTCGTCTCATTCCAAGCAGGAGCGGATCATGACCAGACTTCTCTTCTTGATTGCGGCGGCGAGCATTCTCGCCGTGCCGACCTATGCCGGCGCGACGGACTACGGCTGGGAAGACTGTGGACTCGTCCTCGCACAGTACGGTACGGGCGATCCCCCCATCATCGCCACCAACGTGATGGACCCGAACCCGGTGCACGGGGGCCTTCATTCTCTCAAACTCGAGGACAACTCCCCGAGTGGTACGCCTCAGGTGTACCTCGCATGGATCGTGGGCCTGGCGGACGGGGACTCCGTCACGGCCAGCTTCTGGCGGTACGACACGTCCCCCGGGGCCTCGCCCTCCGTACGGTTGTGGGCCCACTGGAACGACGACGCGACCGACGTCGAGGCCTACGCCGGCAGCGCCGGCGGCAACGACGACTACGGCCCTGGTACGGGCTGGGACAAGCCCGAGTTCACCTGGACCGTTGCGGACGGCCACACGGGCCTTGTCATCGAAGCCCGGACGTATTCCAACCCAGGGGACACCGTATGGATCGATGATCTCCAGGTCGTGGTTCCGCCGTCGGCAACTCTTTACCTCCCCATCGCCGGTGCAAGCGCAACGAACTCGGCGACCTGGACGGACGTGAAGAGTCTGTACCGATAGAGCCGAGGCCACCGGCCCCTACGGACACCGGAATCGCCAAACCGGGCCCGCTGGGTAACCCAGCATTCTCCTGAACCTCTTGAAAGCCGAGCGGCTGCCGGATATCCGGCAGCCGCTCGGCGCGGGCTGCAAATCCCAACGAGAAGGAGCTTCTTGACTTGTTGCAGCATATCAACTAGAATCATATGTGAAGGATCGTGTTCCAGTGACACAGATTCCGTCGACCCCGGAGGCCCTCATGTCGTGGAATCGTCCGGCCCACCGTTTCCGCCGAGTGTTCCATACATCCGCCTTGCTCCTGGTATCTGCGGCCCTCCTGCTCCTTCTGACTCCGAAGGAAGCCGGATCCCGCTTCTGGCCGAATAAGGACTGGGAGAACCGCAAGCACAAGCTCAAGGTCTGCCTCAGCGATCCCCGGGGCCGGTGCCCCGCTGGTATGGCCGATTCCATCAAGGCCGCCATTGCCGTCTGGGACAGCGCCGGCCTCACATGGCAGTTCACCTGGACCGACAGCTGCGATTCCGCCGACATCAAAGTCAACTGCCGGGTGGTCGAGGGCCTGGGCAAGTGCAGGCAACATCCGAGCGGCTACTCGGGGGGAAAATACCAGATCGACCGCGCCACCATCGACATCAATCCCCTGAAGGACTGGGGGTGGTGCGACGATAAGTTCGAGATCGTCGAGGTGATTCTGCACGAGCTGGGCCACTGCGCCATGCTGACCGACATCAACACAAACAACCAGGGCCGGTTGATGAAGGCGGAACGAAGCGAGCGGGGACACGACCGCGGGCTCTCTCCCGCCGACAGCCTTGAAGCCGCCACCTCGGACACGTCCGGCACCACCGAAGCGGACACCGATCCTCCGGGCGGCGCCAGGCACAACGAGTACTCGGGTGTCATCACGGCCACACCCGGCACGGCGCCTCTCAATCTCAGCCAGGCCGAGGAGATCGCCATCACCGCCTTCCAGCCGGACCAGCTGGAAATCCTGGAATACTGGCCCATGAGTGAGGAAGAAATCTTCTGGCGCGCTCTCCCGGTCACCGACCAGGACGACATGCAAGTCTTCTTCGTGGCGATCGATTACGGGAGAGGATGGGAAGTCCGCCAGGGCATTCTCTACGTCACGGAGTTCCCGTGGGACCCGGGGTGGTTCCCGGTGGCCGTCGCCCCCGAGGATACGGTGGTCCCCAACGACACGTCCCAGGTGATCCTCGACTACACCGCCTCCTATCACCCGACGGGACTCATGGAAGTCGTCTCGTTCGCCTGGTTGGTGGACGACACGCTCTGGGTCGAGGGCGGGCCGGTGACGTCCGTCACATTGCCCGAGGGGCCGCATCTCGTAGAGCTCCTGGCCATGGACGCGTACGGTTTGACGGACCGGGATACGATGTACGTGCTCGTCGAGGAATCCGTAACCGGCGTGCTTGAGGAGAGAGACCTCCCGGATCCTCTGAACCTGCGCCTCGACTTCCAGGTTCCCTTCCAGATGGGCGCAGGGCTCGAGATCCGGTACGATCTCCCCCGTCTCGCGGACGTGGAGCTGGCCGTCTACGACGCGCGGGGCCGACGGGTGGCGGTACTAACCAGGGGAATCCTTCCAGCCGGACCGCGCTGTCTGACGTGGGATCTAGCGGATTCCCGGGGCCGCCCCGTGGCTCCCGGCGTGTACTTCTGCTCGCTCAAGGTCGGCCAGTCCAGGACCATTCGGAAGATGGTGCTGGTGGAATAGGCCGTCCAAGCCTGCGAGGCAGCCAGGAAAAAAAGTCACAGAGCCCCGGTTGCCTGAAATGCCACCGGGGCTCTGTGATGAAACCGATGTTCCGAACTTGCCGACAGCCATGCTCGGACAACATCCGCTGTCTTCCGATCGTGCCGCTCAGAATCCCGGAGGGCGCCGTGTAACGTCTGTAATGGTTATCGACCTGAGCGGAGGGTTTCCGTCTGCGTAGTGGCGCGCCGTCTCGCGGGTAACCGAGGCTCCCGATGTGAGAGCGTCATCAACGAGAAACTCGATCCCGCAAATTTCAAATCCGGACGCCAGCTGGGCGGCAGTTTCGGGCTAGAGCCGTGAGCCTTCGACAGGCCATCGGGCGAATCCGGCAGCCGCTCATTTCAGCAGGACCATTCTCTGGGTCTCCGCCCTGCCTCGCCACGCCAGGCGATAGAAGTACACGCCGCTCGCCGCCTGGACTCCCCTCTGATCCCTCCCATCCCAAACCACTCTGTATGTCCCGGGTCCCCGCGCGGCATCGACCAGAGTCTTCACCCTCCGGCCCGTCGCGTCGTAGATCTTGAGCGACACCCGGTACACTCCCGCGGACGACGGGATTCCATATGCAATCTCCGTCACGGGGTTGAACGGATTCGGAATCGCCGGGCCCAGATAGAGATCGCGAGGAACTCCATTGCCGGTGTCCACCACGTCCGTGACGGCAATGAGAGTGATCTCGTATGTGGCGTCGTTCTCATTGAGCCGGAATTCGTAGACTCCCGAATCCGTGAAATCGATCTGCCCCAGGGCGGTCTCCGCCCCGGAAACCAAACAGGTCTCACCCACTAGACTCACCTGGCACGTCGTATCTTCGGCCGTGCATGTCCCGTAGTCCGGGGGCGTACCGTAAACGCCGTCGGTGAGGAACTTCATGAAGTGGCAGCCCGACCCAACCGAGAGGGTATCTACCCATACGCGCGGCTCAATCTCTATCATGCCGGGAACACCCGTGTCCCAGCCGTTGAAATCACCCACCACCTGGATGGTCGTGAATTGAGGGACGCCCAGGAGGGAAATGTGGTACGTCGAGTCGTATTCGTCGAGGACAAACTGATAGTCGCCGGGAAATTCGAAGTCCATCCAGCCGATCGCCGTACCCACGCCCGCCACCGGACAGATGTCCCCCGACAGGGGAACCTGGCAGGTCGGATCTTCAGACGTGCACGTCCCGTAATCCGGGGGCACATCCCAAGAGTTCCCGGTTCGGAACTTCGCACGATGGCAGCCGGCCGCAATCGAGAGCGTATCCATCCAGACGCAGGACTCCACCTGGTCATGCTCGGAACCCCCGCGTCCCACTCGTTGAAGTCTCCCACGACCTGGATGATCGTGAACGCGGATGTGCAGTCGGGATTCGACATATCCAGCTTGGATGCGAAGATGTCGTCAGAGCCGCCGTTGTGCGACGGGTCGTACGCTCCTGCCGTAGTCGGGAAACCGTTATCCGCAAAACCGGCCACCACTGCGCCGCCCGAAGGAACCGCGGCAATGGCGCTACCCACCTCATATTCGCTTCCCCCAAGATAACTGCTCCACAGAAGGGCATCTCCCGAGGAGGATAGCCTGGCCACGAACACATCCCCGGGGCCGCCATTGTATGAGCGGTCGTAGGCCCGCCAGGTCGTCGGGAAGTCGAGCGAAGCGGTCACGCCGGTCACAAGCACGTCTCCGGATGCGTCCACGGCCACGCCCGTGCCGCTCTCCCAGTCGCCTCCGCCCAGGAAAGTGCTCCAGAGAAGATCCGTACCCGACGCATTCAGCTTCGCCACTATGGCATCCCCCCATGTGTCGTTGCAGGTCTCGTCGTAGGCCCCGGGAGTCGTAGGGAACAGCGAATCCGCAGTTCCGAAAACTACCGGGTTGCCGGACGCGTCAAGATCCAGAGTCTCCGCGCCATCGTACCCCTCCCCTCCCAGGAATGTGCTCCAGAGAAGTGCGTTTCCTGAGGCGTCGAGCTTCGCCACATAGATATCGCCCATGCCGTTGTGGGACTCGTCGTACGCGCCAACCGTGGTGGGGAAGCCGGCCGATTCGGTATGCCCCGTCACGATCGGGTTTCCCGAGGCATCGAGGACCACCCCGCGCGCACTCTCCTCCATGTCGCCTCCGAGGAAGGTACTCCAGAGGAGATCCGTCCCGGAGGCGTTTAGCTTCGAAACGAACGCATCGCGCTCGGTGTCATCGTTGAAGGTCTCATCGTAAGCCCCCGAGGTCGTCGGATAGTCGGAGGAGTAGGTCTGGCCGGTGAGCACCGCATTGCCGGCCGCGTCGAGAACCACGGCTTGGGCCCCATCGCCGAGTTCTCCGCCGATGAACGTGCTCCAGAGAAGAGCATTGCCCGACGCGGCGATCTTCGTCACGAACACATCGTGCATGCCGTTGAGAGACTCATCGTACGCTCCCGTTGTGGTGGGGAAATCAGTCGACTCACTACCCCCGACCACAATTGCGTTCCCCGAGGCATCAAGAGCCACGGCCTTTGCTGACTCGCCGTCGGTCCCTCCCAAATACGTGCTCCAGAGGAGCGTACTTCCCGATGCGTCGAGTTTGGAAACAACGGCGTCAACATTGCCGCCGCCGAAGGTGGAGTCGTAGGCGCCCGGAGTCGTGGGGAAGTCGGCCGAGAAAGTGTATCCCACGACGACCGGGTTCTCCGCGCTATCGAGAGCCACGCCATAGCCCAGATCCCGGCTGCTTCCTCCAACAAATGTGCTCCAGAGGAGCGAGGACGGATTCTCTCGGAGGCCGTTGCCGGTCTTTGCGGCCTCTGCCCCTTCGGACCGGCGGAGCTCCCCGTGAGTCCGGCTTCCCGGCCGGGTATCGATGATGGAGCCGACGTGGGTCTCAATCCGAATAGAACCGTCCGGGCGGGCCGTCACGCGTTCAGCACCTTCGTACGCAAACGAGATGCGGTCCGGGTCCGCCTTGGGCCCGGCGACGACCTCGTAGCTGATTACACCCTCTTCCGCCCGGTAAACGAGGTCAACCCCGGGCCAGAGATCGCGGTAGACAACCTCGGCGCACACAGGCACGTTCGTCCGCCACCCGCCCGGGTCGTTTCCGAGAAAGTAGTTGTGACGCTGCGGCAGCTCGAGGCGACCCTCCACCGTGGGCAACCGTTTCGCATCCTCAAAACGGATCCAAACGGCACATCCCCCTCGTGCGGGTATCTTCAGATCCTCTGCATGAATCCCGGAGACACCCCTTGCAGCGGTGGGATCATGCGCGGGGTCGGGCAGGTCGGTTGGGTCCCGGAGGTCCAACACAACGGCATTGCGCGTGAAATACACGGCACCCCCCGGGCCGAGCGCGTAGTAGAGCACGGCCTCATCCACTTGGCCGCGATTCTCGATGAACCCGACCGAAATCACGCCACCGGGAGCCGGAGGCTCCTGAGCACGCAGCCTTTCCCCGGTGGCGATCAGCAAGGGCACGACAAGGGGGAGAATCAGAGAAATGATCCGGCGGGATGACACACGTGATCCTGACATGGCAAACCTCCTTTGAACGCTGCAGGATGTAGCCCGCCTGCTCTCGAACGTTCCAACGGCCCGTTGCCAAGTGTGAAACACGGGAGACCTTCTTCGATTATGCAGTATTGTATCAGGTTTCTCAGTATTTCACAACGACAAAGGGATCCAGTCACAGGATTTCATTCATACATAGTAGGCGGGGAAACGGCGGGCCGCGAGCGATAGTCGTCAGGAAAGCCCCAGACACTCGTGATGTCCCGGGAACGACCGCGGATTGTCAAACCAGCTCTCTCCCAACGGCCTCGTAGAATCGGGCTCTTGCCTGCCTCTCGATCCAGGGCCGATGCCCGCAGTTCTTCAAGAGAACAAGGCGAAAGTCCTTGAGTCGCCTCGACAGCGGCTCCTGAACACCTTCGGCCGGGTGCGGATCGTAGTCGCCATGGATGGCAACGACGGGGCAACGAACGTCCTCGGCAAGCCGGAGCAACTTGCCGCTCCTTCGCCACTCGGCCGCGGTTCTCCACACCCCCCGGAAGACGTCGGCTTGTGGGTCGATCGTGGGAGACGCGTCGGATGCGCTTTCGATCGGATCATAAGCGTCGGCGATTGAAGCCAGCTCGCCGAAGCGAGCTAAGAGGGCGTTCCTGTCCGGAGCGGCCGGGCCAGACAGAGCTTTGCCGATGGATTGCCACTCCTCCCGTTGTTTCGAGTTGAGCCGCTTCAATCGCGTCGCCTCGAGCTGGGCCACATAGCGCTCCTCAAAGGGACCGGCCGATACGAGGATGAGTTTTCGGACGAGTGCAGGATACCGGGCCGCCACGATATAACAAAGCCAGGCGCCCCACGAGAAGCCGATGAGGACAACGGGCGGCACGGCGTGAGATTCCAGGGTCACTCGCAGCTCATCGACCTGACCCTCCAGGGAGGTTGCCGTCTGTAGGGGCTCCAGGACGCCCCGACCACGCGCCAGCTCTTGCGCGACGGGCGCCATTTCCCCGGCCGCGCCGGGACCGCCATGCACAACCGCAACGGCATATGGCGCGGATCCGTAAGTTCGATAGTTCTTCAGAGGTTCACTCATTGCCGCCGACTCGCAGGCAAGTTGCCCAACGTGCTGGAGATGACGCGCGGCGCCAGAGGTACCGATCGTTCAATCCCGATAGAGGATCGACGCTCACGTGCGGGTCGCATTATCCTATTACGACTACGCGATTCCGTCAACATCCCGGTGGCCGGCCAGGCGGAAGAGTGGACACCGTTCTCTTGAGCCTCTCGAAGGATGAGCGGCCGCCGATTTCGTCCGCTGCCGGGTGGACGCTCAGGGGTATCAGCCCGTGATGTACGAGGCTCGCGAAGTGAGGAATGCGCCAAGATGTCCTGCACCTAAATAGGTGGCCGGCCCCTGTTGACCCAAGTTTGTGGATTCCCCGGTAGCCAGGTTGCCTGTCCCAGCCACGGTAGCACCTGCACCCCATCGCCGACGCAATCCTAAACATCACAATCAGTTACTGAGTTGAGTGGTCTGTCCCGAAATACAGGCTAACAGCGTCCCCGAAAGCCCCCCATCATGTGGCTACACTACTGACCGAATGCGCTGCCAGCGCCGTATAGACCTTCTTCACAGCTCTGAAAGAGGGAACTCCCACAAAGATGCCCAGTGCAAGGGCAAAGAGAATAAACGCCACTTCGATTCGGACAGAATTGAGTTTCACGTCAGGATCATCCCAGCCCTGCCGAAAGAGGATCGTCATTGAGAGACCGGTTGTGGCTCCAACGGCCAGCCCGATTTGCACGACCTTTGTCACGAGATACTTGTACTCATCCAGGAGGGAGTTAAGCACTTCCCTTGAGGGGATCCGCTTGCCGGAGAAGGCCGCTGCTAGACCATTGTTCAGGTCTTGCGGGGTCAGGTCTTGCAATGCAACAGAACCGGATGCAAGTGCTGAAACGGCAGGTGTGGACAGATCTCTTTTGGGGGACCCTGGGCAGGCGTCAGTCGGGCAGTATGAAGGTACGAAAAGACAACGAGTTAGACCCTACAATGTAGCATTGCAGGACCTGACCCCAGGTTTCTTGTGACCCCAGGTTTCCCACTCGTATTGACGCGTTTGCCGGGCTAACGCAGGAACAGCACCTTCTGCGATGCCGCTTCGGATCCGGAAGCCAGTCGGCAGAAGTAGACTCCGGATGCAAGGCGCCTGCCGTTCTGGTCGCACCCGTCCCAAACCAGAGTGTGTGGCCCCCCGCGAGTCCAGTCTTCCATAAGGCTGCGCACCAGGCGGCCACGCACATCGTAAACGTGGAATGTGACAGGACCGGCTCTGGGCAGAGAGAAGGCGAACGAGGTTTCCGATACGAACGGATTGGGTGTCGGCGTGACCAGATCGAAGGCCGCAATGCTGTAGGAATCCCCCAACCCGGCTTCGGCAGTCGAGCTTGGCCCACCGACCCGCACGGTCGGGTCGCCAAGAAGAAACGTAGTCTTGCAGAACAGAGGCATCAGGCGTTCGAGCGAGGTGTCTGCGGAGTCTGCCAGGAGCTCATTGCGCACCCTCTTGTGGATCTCGCCCATGGTCAGGTCGCCGCCCTCCCGGTTGTAGACTTCCATAAACTTCTCCAGGTACGCCTCATTGAAGACCTGGTAGAACCCGCCCGATTCTCCAATGGAAGTCATCGCTCCGCCCAGAGGAACTCGCATGAGCTCGGCCACGATACTCGTCTCCCGCAGGTCGCAACGGCTGATCTCGTGGGTCTCCGCCGACATGGCAAGAAGGTGACAGTACGCACCGGTCCTCGCAAGCTCCGGACGGACGTCGGCATAGTATGCGACCCCATCGAAGCTGGAAAGCCACCTGCAGAGGTCGTAGAGTCTGCCCAGAGTCCCCACGATCATCACCAAGTTCCGCCCCTGTTTTAAAGCCGACAGCGCCGAATCCGCTCTCGCTCCGGGCGACACGCGGCTCGCCCAAAGGGAATCAACCATCCATCCGGGGTGGGCATTGTCGATAGCCGAGCAGAGGATGCTGTGCACGTATTCTCCGCTGTTTCCTCCGTAGTCCAGATCGTAACCCCACGACCCCAAGCGTGAACGGTACTCGGTGGGCTTGCGATTCCATCCACAATCGACCATCTTCTCGAGGTAGTTCCAGACATCATCCTCACTCTCGGCCGGAACGTACCCGATGCATCTTTCCACACGGGAGCTGTCCTCCAGACCCCGCTCCCAATTCCAGAGACTGAAGCGGCACCCGTTGCCAACAGGGTCGCCGGGGTCTTTGAGATAGGGACACGGTAGCGTGGTTGCCGGGGCGTCATTGCAGCCGCAGCAGGTCCCGAAAAGCACGATGTAGTCGCAGCTCGCCAGGGAGTCGGTGATCAGAGAGTGAACGGAGGAGGAATCGTAGGGCGGTTGAACCAGATGAAGCGAGACTTCGTACTCCGTTCCTTGGGGTTGATAGCACTCCAGGTGGAGCGAGTAAGCGCGCAGTGACTCCCTGTACTCAGCAGGTCCCACAACGGCCACGCTCAACTCCGCGTATGCACCCTCCGCGTGCGGGAATGCAGCGAGCAGGGCTAGGACGGCAGCCAGCAGCCCCGAAGAGACCACGCCGCTCGTTTGCCGCATTCTGCAGAACCTCCAACGCCGGCGGTTTGCCCGGAGGGACATTCTTCGATTCCCAGTCTAGACCCTGCTCGGGGTCTAATCAACGACAATGGGCTTATGGCTCATAGGGGTCAACCACCCATTTACGCAGACTATAGAGGGTTGAGCGACCGATCTTGGGCTTGACTCGACGCTATCGATAGAGCGATTTCAGAGAGGACCAGCTCTCGGGTTCGGTTGCCGTGCTGCTGCAGTCTCCATGCCAGGCCCCGACGAATCCACAAGGGTAATCATAGGGATTGTTCCCGAGGCGGCAGGGCGAGCCTTCGGTGAGATTGAAATTCCCTTCGCTCACATCGCAGAACATCGGATCCGCCGAGAAGTTCCCGTCCGTTCCCTCCAGAGTGTCAATGCAGTCGACGAAGTCGCCGTCCGCGTTCTCGTAGACATCAGAGCAGAACAGGTTGATGACACCCGAGGCATGGCAATCCAACCCCATCCCTCGAGGGCTGAACGCGACGATGCAGTTATCCACATTGCACTCAGATCCGCTGCCCGCCGACGATATCCCGGCCCCGTAGAGCGCTTCGGCTTCATTCGCGTGAAATGTCGAAAAGGTGACGTTCGATACAGCCTCAAAGCAGAGGAACCCTCCTCCAACTCCCCCGCTGGTGGAAGACGTCCCATTGGCCTCGTTTCCCCAGAATGTAGAGTAGGAAACGTCAGCGTGGCACGCGCTGCCGCAGAACATTCCGCCCGCGTCGTCGCCAGCACGGTTGTCGCGGAAGATACACTGGTTCACGGTGCCGATGCATTCAATGAGCAACGTGAGTCCACCACCGTCTTTCGTCGACTCGTTGCCAACGAAAGTACAGCTCTCGATGTCGCAGGATTGACAGAGAAAGCAGCACATCCCGCCCCCGGATTCAGCACTGTTCCCTTCAAACCAGCAGTTCGTCACGATGGGCCGCGAACTATCACAGCAAAGGCCGCCGCCTCGGCCTGCTGAGTTGATCCCATTGTTCTGGAACCTGCATCCTACGAAGTTGGGCGCGGATTCCGAACCGCAATACACCCCCGCCCCGTAGCATCCTGCGTTATCGAGGATGCAGCAGTCCGCAACAGTCAAGGAACAGGACCAACAGTACATGCCGCCCCCGTTGTCGCCGAGTGTGGTGCCGATGTATCCTCCCGTTATTGTGAGGCACTCTATGCGAGTCGCAGTGTTCAGGTTCTCGCCGTAAAAGACACGACCCAGGCCCAGAGCGTCGACGATGACATCGGCCGGGTCGCCGGTGTCACCCATGAGAACCACACCTGACTTCAGAACGATGTCATATTCGTTGTAGGTGCCGCTGGCAACAAGGACGGTATCCCCTGAACTGGCCGCGTCCATGGCTTCCTGGATCGTGTCGTAGTCCGTCGGAACGCGAATCGTGTCGGCTGACGCCATAGGGGCGCCCAAGGAAACTGCTACTACCACAACAGAAGCCGCCAGTCTCATTTCCAGCCTCCTCCCTCGGCCCGTCATTGGTGTGCCAACGACGCTTCGAAAACAGCGAGCTGTTTGCCCGTCCTACGTCAACACAGTGGCCAGGCATCACGCTGTGGCTTTGGATTATACACGATTTTGAGTTGCAATTTCAATACTCTAGCGGAATTGACGCGCCTACGGGGAATCCGAAGGGGGATTCAAGCGGCCTTTGCGGGACTCGGGTCACGCAGCTCTTGAGCGGCCCCGCTGGATCGAGGCGAACCCCATCCGAATCAGGCATAGACAGATGCTGCCGCAAAAACGCAGAACAAGCTAATGAAGCGAGGGAGTCCTATAGTTAGTGGGGAATTGAAAGCGGCCCCCGTGATCTGGTAAATGGTTGGGGTGGAAGAGAAACCAACCAGGGATCAGACGGAAGGAGGCCGCCGATGTCGAGAGTACT
>Ga0180431_10000831_pt1 | contig 43901 bp, 64 predicted proteins | sample SS_ome_11_FD_132459 | JGI IMG/M metagenome (GOLD analysis project Ga0180431, IMG submission 132459) | Hypersaline lake sediment archaeal communities from the Salton Sea, California, USA - SS_1_MS_1 metaG | ecosystem: Environmental > Aquatic > Non-marine Saline and Alkaline > Hypersaline >... | reverse complement strand
GAAAATCTCGAGAGTTCGCTATTTACAAGGTTGAAAAACAATGTTCATCTTGTAGTAACAATGTAATTACAATAAGACATGGATTCATCAATTACTGATCTTCAAAATTTTACCGGGTTCGACACCCGAACAATCAGAAAAAGGCTATCTGAAGCAGGAGTTGTTTTTAAAACAGGAGGGTATCGAAATTCCGCTAAGGTGTGTGATAGTAAAATTGCCTTACCGATATTGTATCAAGTAAATCAACCCGATAATACAGATCCGTCGACAAAAATACAGTTGTTAAATGCATACGAAAAGCGCGAAGATATCAGAAGGAAAAAAAGAGAAAACGATATTGAAGAAAAGTTGTTAATCTCGGTTAATGCAGCGCTTGAGGTTCCTGAAAAATTGGCGGCGCAAATGGTCCCGATACTTGAAAGCCTGCCCCTGATTATGAAACGGAATCGGCCTGAAATATCCGGGGACGAAATTCTTTTAACCAAAAAATCAATCGCTGAGTGCTTGAATATAATAGACAACATTCAGGTTAAAATAGATTAATGATTTTAATAGCAAATAATACAAGATATGAAAGTTCTTATTTTAAAATTAAAACTCCAATGATTGGCGCTGAGTGGGCGGATCAGAATTTTTACCTGTCCCCTGAATCATCTGGAACCGAAGGGCGCTGGAAGTGCTATCCGTACCAGGTGGCCATCATCAACTGGATGACATCGGATGATATTGAGGAAATCAACTGGATGAAAAGTCGCAGAATAGGCTACACTAAATGTTTAATGGCCTCAACAGCATATTTTATTGAACAGAAAAACAGAAACGTGGCGATCTGGCAACCGACTGACGGGGATGCAAAGGATTTCACGACCGATGAAATAGAACCCATGCTTCGAGATGTGCCGGTTTTGGGTGATCGGCTGAAGTGTAAAGTCGGGTATAAATCCAAGTGGAATACGGTTGAGAAAAAAGTTTTCCATGGCGCCACGCTGGACATTAAGGGCGGTAAGTCTGCCCGAAACTTTCGCCGGATGACAAAAGACGTGGCGATTTATGATGAGTTGTCAGCATTTGATGCGGACATTGACGGCGAGGGCTCGGCGGTTGAACTCGGTGACGGTCGGCTTGATCAGGCCCCGTTCCCAAAGTCGGTTCGGGGGTCAACTCCAAAAATCAAGGGATTGTGTCAGATCGAAATGGCGGTTAATGCGGCTGATATGATCTTTTACCGTTTTGTGGAATGTCCTCACTGTTTGGTGCTGCAACGGCTTGAGTTTAAAAACTTCAAATGGGAAAAAGACCAGCCGGAAACCGTGTATTATCAATGCAAAAATGGGTGCAAATTATATTATCGTGATTACCCGGAAATGGACGAAGCCGGTAGATGGCAAACCATGGACGGCGTTTATTACGAGGACGCGCTTGACAAGTTTTTCGGCCCCGATGACAAGCCGAGACAGAAACCCCGGAGAATCGGGGCTTGTCTTTGGGCGGCGTATTCGTATTTAAGACCATGGTCTTATTTTGTGGATCGGTGGCTTGCGGCAAACCGGGAAAAGAAAAACGGAAATATCACCGTTTTAAAATCGGTTATCAATACGCTTTTGGGCGAAACCTTTGAGGATAAGGGCGAAACCGTCAATGCGTCTGCTTTGGGGCAGAGGGGTGAAGATTATTTGATTGAGGGTACGATTCCGAATGAGGTTTTGGTGGTCACTGTAGGCGCTGACGTTCAAGGTGGGGCAAATTCCAGGATTGAGATTGAGTTTGTCGGCCATGGCCTTGAGTCTGAAACATGGTCGCTCGGTTATGAGGTTGTTCCGGGTGATGCGGAAAGGCCGGAGGTTTGGGATCATATTGACGACCTGTTGAGAAAAACATTTGTTCGGGTTGATGGAGTTGTCTTGAGAGTGGCGGCGGCTTTTGTTGATTCTGGATATCTGGCAAACGAGGTTTACAAGTTCACTGGCCCTCGGAGGCGTAGGAATATTTATGCAACAAAGGGCGTTTTACAAGGAACCCTTTGCAATAAAGGGCATTGGCAGGGCGATAAAAAGAAGGGGGGCCGGGCGATCCTTCGCTCCTGTAATGTCGATGACGGTAAAACGATTGTTTTTAACCGGTTAAGAATTCAAGACCCAGGCCCAGGGTATTGTCATTTTCCGGAACATTACACAGACAAGCACTACAAGCAGTTGACCAATGAGGAAAAAATAGAAGTCAGAAAAAAAGGCGTTTTGGTTGGGTACGAGTGGCGAAAAAAAGGGCCGAATGAACAGCTTGATGTCAGGGTGTATGCTTTGGCGGCGTTTGAATTTTTAAATCCGAATTTAGGGAAAATCAAGATGCGTATTGAAAGGCGCGTCAGTGATGATAATAGTGCTGAAACCCTGGGTATTCCAAAAACGCAGAGGCAGGCGCAGGAAAGCAGACCACAGGCCAAAAAGAAGGCTGGCCGGGCGCAAAAGAGTAATGCGCTACCTCAAAAAAAAGGCTGGTTTAAATGAAAATCCTTGTACCGTTAACCATAATCGCAATAATTATAGAGATTATTACGTTTGTTTTATGGGGAATGTTTTGATGGCGGTTGAAAAGTCAAAAAAACTATTGGTTCAGATGCAGGACATTGAAGATTTCACCGGCATTTCAAGCGAGACAATCAAGAGAATGGTTGATCAAGTGGGTTTCCCGGCAAGAAAACTTAATGGCACTTGGTATTCTAGCACGGATGCGATTGAACAATGGATGTTTGATAGTTGTTATTCAAAAAAATTAAAAAAAATAGTGAAAAAATGAAAAAAATAATCAAAATAACATGCAAGGGTTCCGGGGTAATCCCGATTGACAAGTTGAAAGACTTTCAGGGCAATTTAAAAACGCTTGAGCGTGATGAGTTTGAAAAGCTCAAACGGTCAATCCTAAAACACGGATTCAGCTTTCCGGTTTTTGTCTGGAAGAATTTTTTATTGGACGGACACCAGAGGCTTTTTACGGTGCGGGAATTATTAAAACAGGGTTACACCATAGCCGACATTCCAATTGTTGAAGTACAGGCACAGGACAAGGCAGAAGCGGCTGAAAAGCTGTTGAGGCTAAACAGCCATCATGCGAAAATAACCGAAGATGGGTTGTATGAGTTTTTAAACGAAATGTCGGTTGATATTTCAGGGTTGGTGGATGATCTGACGTTGCCGGATATTGATATGGATCGGTTTTTGGATGGATGGGTTGAGGATGGCAAGCCAATAACTTTAACAGATGATCAGCAACAGGAAAATAATTCTCAGGATACAGGCTTTGTGACCTGCCCGAAGTGCGGTTTTGAGGTGAAAATATGAAAATTGGAATTTATGTACAATCTCATTATGCGAAAGCAAATTATAAACAGGAATCTTTTAATATCCGATTGTTTGCGGGGGTTGAGGTCGTGGCAGATGCTTTGCGGCGCGGTGGGCATGATATAAGATATTGTTCGGAGTATAACGTTAACAAATTCGATATTATTTTAATCTCAATTACCGCTCAATGTGATTGGTTTTCATATATTTCAGAACGCGAGCGGTGGCCGGGTGGAAGTTATAAAGTTATTGTTGGTGGCGCTGGGTGTCTTAATATTCGTCCGTTTTTAAAATGGTTCGATGTTTGCGTGTGGGGTCGTGGCGAAGATATTATTTGCAATGTGGTTGATAATATTGATTCGTGCCACGGGTTGCAGGGGTGCGTTGCTGAAAGTCAAAAATTTAAGGCGTCTAAAAGCTATAACATTCACCAAGCAGGCGGGGTTTATCTTCACAAAATAAAAATCGGAAACCATACCAAAAAAGAGCAGGTTTGGCAGGAAACCGGTATTGGATGTAAGCGGAAATGCAAGTTCTGTGCATATACCTGGCACCGTAAAAACATTATTACAGGGCAAAGTTATTCAAATGACGGGCTTGACGTTGAATTCACGATGCTTGACCTGGATATAGATAGTACCGACTGGTGCAAAAAAAGCATAAGAAACATCGGTCTTGACGGGGTTTCTGAACGGCTGCGGAAGATGGTTAATAAGCCGATATCAAAAGAATTGTTAATTGAATTTATTTACAAAAAATCAAAATTCGGGAATGGCGAACAGGTTAAGTTTTTTAATGTTGTGGGGTATCCATTCGAGGCTGCTGATGATTATTCAGAGTTATTGGAGTCATTGCGGTTAGCGGATGATAAGGTTAATGGAGAGGGAAAAATGTCTTGCCTTTTTGGGTTTACACCTTTTCGGGCCATGCCTGCAACCCCGGCGGCGTTGTGGCCTATGCCTCAGCGTGATTTTCGACGACAATCAATTTCTCATCAACTTAAAAAACATACAATGCCTGGCAATGTGTTTTTCCAAGGCGAATCAATATGGGCGGTGGAATGGATGGGCACGGATTCTTTATCTGGTGTTATTTTGGATGCGATTGCTTTGCGTGGTAGTGAGAAAGATATTGAAAATGTTGGTAAAATATCCAGAACTAAAAAATTTTGGACGGCTTCAGCAAAAAATAAAGAAGCGACATTGAGGCAATATTTCGATGTTGATTTTTTAATGGGGGAGTTTTCATTGGATACGTATCCGGTTAATTATCTTCACGGATACATATCCAATGAAAAGATTATGAGGCATATTTGAGGGTTGAAATCTTTTTTGATCGATCCTCGTTTTCAACACCGTTTCACCTTTTTCACCGTTTCAACAATAAACCGCCTCAGTTTTTCAGCGGCAGAAATTCCCTCTTTATCCGCAATGAATTTAAATTCTTTCCATTCCTGGGGCAGGTTCCTGAGTATGTAATTTTTTTGTTTCATTTTTTCCTCCGTTTTTCAAGGTTGATGTTCGCCCCTTTTCTTTTTCCGCCCATAGTCATTAATCAGCCTCTGTTATTTCAACGAGTTCAAATCCAAAAGGCGCACCAAACTGGCATTGGCCATAACTATTACCATCGTTATCAACCCAACACTCAAGCCCATAGCTTGAGTCAGGAGAATCCGTAGTGCTTTGCACATCAAGGATATCGCCAGTCATAATGTTTTTAATCTTTGCTTTCATAACTTCCCACCCCTTTTTTTACAATTTGTTAATTTTTATGGCTTTTTTAAGGTCTTCCAGCGTCCAACCTTGATCCATTTTTTTTTGGTAAAACTGTTGACTTGGTTAGCCGATAATTAACTCGATGACTTTACGGTCGATAATCAGGTCTTGCAGATGCAACATACTGATTTCCGGCTGTCCCTCAACCGTCACCATGGAGTTTCCGTGATCGACTGAAACAACCTTGGCGATTATGTCACCAGATTTAAGAGAGTCGCCAATTTTGATGTTTTTAATTTTTTGACTGATTTTGTCTTCGATTTTTTTCATTTTTTTTCTCCTGTTAAATTGTTAGCGTTTGTTGTTTTTCCCTCGCTCTGATTACACTATATATAATGATAATCTTGATGTCAAGCATTATTTTCAAAAAAAGTGATTTTTTTTGGTTTTTTTTTATAAATACAACATATTGTGTCCAGTGGAATTGTAACCACAAAACAACAGCTAAAAAAATCTTTAAAAAAGCCTGTCAACCGAAAATAACCCCATTCTGACCTGAAATACCCCCATTCTGACCTGAAATACCATCAAATAGTCAAAACGGCCAAAACCTCGTGTTAAGTTCAGGCCATACGTAAGACGTTTTATGGCCTGAACCTGTAGCATGGGGGAAACTATGTCGTGGTAACAAAAAAGAAAACAAAACCCACCAAGAAAAAAACCACCAGAAAAAAGCCTATTGAAAAGCCTGTGTTAAAGTCCGTGATTCCCGAACCAGCGGAAAGTGAAAATACCAAGGCTGAACCGGGATTTGACCGGATTTTCAGGTCAGGGAATTCGGGGAAAAATGCGGTTTGTCCGAAATGCGGGGCGTTTCCGACCATAACCAAAATCAGGCGGCCTGGGTATGAATTGCGGCGATGTCGGGAGTGTGGCCACCGGTTTGAAATCCGAATAGAGGGTTAAAAACCATGGCTTTTACAACGTGGGCGGCGCTGAAAACGGCCATTCTTGACGCCATTGCAAATCATGTAGCGGGCACGCCTTGCACCGGGGAATATGAGGTTGATGGGCAACGGATGAAATACCGGTCGTTTGATGAATTGGAACGGCTTTATGATTTTGCCTGTAAACAGGCGGCCAAGGCGTCACGCACCCGGCGATCATTCGGACGGTTTCGGAGGTTCCAGTAATGGCGAAGAAAAAAAAGGCCGGATTACTGGCCCGGATGTTTCCGATGTGGGCGCTTAAAAGAAATATCGCTCGGGCTCGTTTTGAACGGCTGGAAAAATTCCGGTCACTTGATGCGGTGGGCGGTGGGCGTTCCCGGTATTCCTTCCCTTCTACTTCAATGAATATCAATTCAGAGGTTGCCGACAATATTGTTGGCTTGCGTGAGCAGATCCGGCGGTATGAGTTGGAAAATGGGAATGTTGCCGGGGCTTTTCGGCGGCTAAAAAAAAACGTGGTTGGCCATGGTATTCGGTTGAATTCTGAAATTACGGCAGATCCGGACGGCGGCAAATCATTTTTAAAAATTTCTGACATTCAGGCTGAGGCTGCAAACAACGCTGCTGAAAAGTATTTCAATAAAGCGTGGAACAAGCAGGCAGACAAGCGGTTAATGCTTCCTTTTTACGGGGCTGACGGCATTCAGGGAATTGTAGAACACGCCCTGATCCGTGACAATGAGTGCCTTGTGGTCGGCAGGACTTCGGCCAGGGTTGACAGGCTTATTCCGTATTGCCTTGAGGTTTTAGAAGCTGATCGATTGCAAACGCCACCGGGCGAGTTCAAAAATCCGAATATCGAAAACGGGATTTTATTCGATTATGAAGGAGCCCCGAAGTCCTATTTTGTTTTAAGGCAACATCCCGGCAGCACCATTTCCGGTTTGCGTGATGATGATTTTGAAGAAATACCGGCTTACAACGACAACGGCACGAAAAAAGTCATGTTCCTGTTTAACCCGATCAGGCCGGAGCAGACAAGGGCGTTTTCGTTGATGGCATCAGCGTTAAAAGATGTTCAGGACGTTGACAGATACATGGAAGCTGAAAAGTTGGCGGCGCTGGAAGATGCTTGCATGTTCGGGACGGTGACCACCGATGATCCTGACGGATGGGACGGCGAAAACGTGACGACCGAAGATAAGGAATACGACCGAATCCATGAGTTTTCGCCTAATACAGTCAGCTATCTTCAACCCGGCGAAACAATGGATGTTCACCGACCGGTCAGGCCCGGCAACCAGTTTGACTCATTTCTTGATCAGGTATGGCGTGGGCCTGCCAACTCTTTAGATATCCCGCCTGAAGTGTTTTTACAGAAATGGAACGGCATGAACTATTCAAATGCCCGGACGGTTTTGCTTCAATTCTATACTACTTGCCGGGAACGTCAACGATTTTTAATTAATAATCTAAACATTCCTGTTTATGAAAATGTATTCCGGGCGTTCGTAACGAAAGGGCTGGTCAAGGCACCTTCTTTTTTTAGCAATCAATATGACTGGCTTGAACATTCATGGATTGCCCCCGGCTGGCAATGGGTTGACCCGGCAAAAGAGGCGAAGGGCAAGGAAACAGAGGTTGAGCTCGGAACTGAGAATATTTCAGATATCATACTTTCTCAAGGCGAAGATCCAAAAATTAAACTTGAGCGGCGGGCCAGGGAAAAGAAATGGATTAAAGACCTTGAGGCGAAATATGACGTTGAGCTTTTCCCGGAGAAACGGGCAGAAGCTGGCCCGGTAGAGCCAGAAAGCGAGGATAAAGAAGATGAATAAAAGCGAATTGTTTTTCAGGTCCATGGCGATTGACGGGGTTGAAGTGGATGAAAAGGCCAGAGAATTAACGGTTTCTTTTTCGTCAGAGAACCCGGTTGCCCGCCGATATTATGGCGATGAAATTCTGCTACATGGTGAAAAGAACGTTGATCTTGAATATTTAAACTCAGTCGGTTCAGTGCTTCGGCGGCACAATGGCGATCTGGTTGACATTATTGGGCCTGTCAAAAAGGTATGGTTGCAAGACCGGCGAGGCATGGCGGTTATCGGGTTTGATGAAGATGAAAACGGCAATACAGCCATGCAGAAAATCAAGGCGGGAAGCCTCAGGGGTATTTCTTTTGGGTATCAGATTAGCAAAGGCATTCGGCTTGATGAAGAATCTGACGCATGGGTAGACCCTGAAACTAAGCGGGAGTATAGCGGCCCGGCTGTCATTGGTATTGAGTGGCGGCCTCATGAAATCACATTAACACCAATCCCGGCTGATCATACAGTCGGATTTAACCGGTCAATGGTTGAAAATATTCAGTTTGAAAACCAACAACGAAAACAAATGGAGGTAATTGAAATGGAAGATAAGGAAATCAGAAAACTTGTAAAAGACACCGTTACGGAAGCAATCGGGAGCTTACCGAAACCGTTGACAGCCGAAGAACTGGCGAACACGGTAAGAAGCATTGTAAAAGAAGAATCAACCCCGAAAATTCAGGTTGACCGGGACACCCTGGCCGATCTGTCAAGCCGGGCAATGGCTGTGTCGGATGGATGCAAATCAAAGGTGTTCGACTTGGCCCTTGAGGGCCGGTCTCACGTTGAAATGCTGAACTTTATCAGTGACGAAGCTGTTAAAGACCCGGATGCAAGACGCAAAAAAAGTGCCGGCGACGAACATCACGAAGATGGACCCGGTGATCAGAAATACCGGAAAGTGGATGAAATTCCGGACGAAATGTTTGCCGGGGCTTTCCGGCGGTAGGTAATTAATTTTTAACGTTTAATTTTTTTTGGAGGACACCAAAAATGGCAGACAATAAATATCCGTTCGTAAAAAACCTTTTAGGCGCTGGCGATCCGCTGATTATGCCCATGAAGTGTGCGGCGGGAAGCACCCGGACGTTTAAAGCCGGTGAAATTTTAACCTTTAACGAGAACTCCGGCGTTGTGACCGCCGTTGATGCGGTTGCGGATGCGGTTTATAGCTTGGTAATTGCCGCAGAGGAACAGAAAGCCGATGATCCGGCCCGTTATATTCCATGTTTTATGTTGCGAGAGGGCGATGTTTTCGAGTTTGCCCTGGCTGCCGCAGACGCCATTGAATATGGCGAGGGGTTAACGTTGACCGCTTCGCAAAGCCAACAGTTGACCGTTGATGTTGACGGGGTGTGTGTGGCGCATTCTATTGGCACCGATAACGTGCCTCAGGTCGGTACGACCATCATGAGCAAGTCTTACGTTCAGGCGATTTTCAATAAAGAGTTTTCTTATCTGTATAAGAACATTCTGCAAAAGAACCTGAAAAAGAACATGGCGAAAACAGCAGCCTACACTGTGACTCTTGAAGATTGCGGGGCAACCATTACCAATAAAGGCGCAAGCGGATCAGTAACTCTAACCGCCCCCGATGCGGTTGTTCCGGTAGGTTTTAATTTCAGACAGTCGGCTATGGCTGATGAAGTGTTCGTGTTTGATCCGAAACCGGACACGGCCAAATGTTACATTAAGGGCGGTGCTCAGGCTGCCGGTAAGTATGTTTCGATAACCGACATTGGCGACTGGATTGACTGGGAATGGGACGGAACTGACTGGCTTGGTACTGCATCTATTTCCGGAGCTGATGGCGATATCAGCGTTGAGGGATAACGGCTAAAAAATTAAATAATCTGGCGGCGGGGAGACTTGCCGCCTTTTACGGAGGAAAAAAAAATGGCGAGAAAATTAATATCAAGCGGCATTTCTTACGGCGATGGATTCAACATGGGTGATCTGCGGGAAATCGCAAAAAAGCACCCGGTTGAATTCATGCGAAAAGCCGATGAACTGATCAATGACGGCAAGTTGACCCTGGGCGATATGCTGGCAGACAGCAAATCCTTTTTCCGGGCGTTTTCAGATATTGAGGTCCCGATCACCATTGCCGATGAACTGGCCGATGGTGGGCAGAGAGCCATTACCACGAGCGCCATGCCGGTCTTGACCGGAACGGCGGTGGTAAAAATGATCAATGACCGGTATCAGGAAATTCCCACAATCGGGCAGGAGTTGGTTCAGGAATTCGATGATAACAAAAAAATTACGACCATTGCGGCGATTCTCAACGAGGATAAAAATGTTGATGAAGTTAAGGAAACCGAAGAGTTCCCGGAAATCGGCGCAAGCGAAGAAACCGTTGAAATCAGGCATCGGAAAAACGGGCGCAAGCTGACGCTTACCACCGAAATGATCAAAGAAAACGATGCGCCTAATTTCTTGATGCGGGTTAATGCGCTGGCCGAAATTGCCAATGATTATGTCGAAGAACTGACCCTGAAACGGGTCACGGATCACCACGGATCTGCGGCGGCACCGGCTGAACCGTATGCTTACCGACCTGAAGGAACCGGGACTCAGCTTTATAATGCAACGGAGAACTATCCCGGAACCAGAGCACCGAGTGGCACCAGGGTCAACTCCAACCCGTTTGTCGATGAAACCGACCTGGAAAATGTCAGGACGGTTTTGGCGGCCATGAAAAACAGCCGGGGTAAACGAATTGGTATTCCTCAGTCTGAAAGGATTTTGCTGGTTCCGGATGCACTAATCGGAGCGGTTTCCAAAGTCTTGAACTCCGAATATGTACCCGGCGTTGAAAACGAGGTATCCAACTGGGGGCCAAAAGGCCGGTGGAATATTCCGCCTGAAAGATTGCTTTCCAGCCCGAAACTCGATGATCTGTCAACGTCTGCCTGGTATTACGGCGCTTTCAAGCGTCAGTTTATGCGAAAATGGAAGATTCGGTTCACTTATGTGACCCTGGGGCAGAACACGCAGGCATATCTTGACCGGGATATCGCTTTCCAGGCCCGGATTTCATGGGATTGTGAGGTCGGGGCTACGGATTATGTATGGGTAGTTCAGTCTTTGGCGGCGACAACTGCACCTGCTGACGAGTAATCTGAATTAACAATCAATCAAATTGATAAAATCCGGGGTGAAATACCCCCGGATTTCATGAGGCAAAAAAATGAAATATAAAAATTTTTTATTTGTCGGCCTGGCGCTGGTTTTAGGTGTGACCCTTGCCTGGGCCGGAACGGTATCTGAAAAGCCCTACGGCATTGCGTTTCCGAAATGGTACGGGTATTCATCTGGGGCAAAGTCAACCTATTATCTAGAACATCCGACCCTGACCGCAAATGATCAGGTTGTGACCGAAGATGCGACTCAAACCCTGACGAATAAGGCCTTGACCAGTCCGACGATTACCGGCGGGTCGGTTTATTCGATAACATTAAATGGTGAAGATATTGCCGATGATACGATTGACGATGATTCAATTGATTTCACCGATGTAACCTTATTGGACTTCGGCCTTGCAATTACTCATGATACCGCAGGTGAACTTGATGCTTTATATGAGGCAGAGCTTGATGATTCTGCTGGATTATTGGCGGCGCTGGATGACGAAACCGGATCCGGGGTGGCTGTTTTTTCGACATCTCCCTCTTTAGTAACTCCAATTCTCGGCACAATCACATCAGGCGTTGGGACGGCTTTAACCGCTCTTAATGGCGAAAACATCCAAGACGATACCATTGACGAAGATGCGTTCCAGTTCGGGACCGGAACGGATGATTTTTCAGCCAGCGATTTACCTGACGAAGATTTAGGCGATGTCAGTATTACATCCGGCGTTTATTCGGTTGATGACAACTCGTTAGGCATGACCGATATTGCGGCGGCTGATTATGGCGATGTGTCAGTGGGTGCCGATGGGACGGTGACGCTGGATGCTGATGTTGTGTCAGCGGATGAGATGGCCAACGCAGACCATGGCGACGTAAGCTGGTCAAGCGGTGTGGCGAGTGTCGAGGCCATGAGTGATGATCCAGTGCTTGATGGTAGTTTTGCTTTTGGAACGGCTGTTTTTTCTTATGGCACAAGTGCCGGGCAGGATGCGGTTGACGTGGACAATGTCAATGTCGCATTTATCGACGCGACTTCATTCGGGCAAACAATCGGTGGTTTTACGAATGGCGTTAGCGGTCAAGTTCTTTATATCACTGTCAAAAATGCCGCTGAAACCGTTACCCTTGAACATAACGAAGGCGCTGGGAATCAAGATCTTCTTTTGGATGGCGAGGGTGATGTGACGTTGAATGTTTATGAGGGCGTTACGCTCGTTTGCGATGGTACAGACTGGTATGAAATCAACCGTTAATTTTTAGGGCTTAGAAATGTCATTCACGGATCAATTAACATCTGATTTTGCCGCTTTCATCAATACAGATGAATTTGCCGAAGCCATTTCTTATAAATGCTATGGCGTTGATGCGGTGACTGTCGATGCGGTTGTGGTTCGTGAGGATTATATCAAAGCCCCCGGAGAGGAAAACTACCTGACAAAATCGGCGAATCTGTATGTGCTGGCTTCAGATTTGGCGGCGGCCCCGAATGTGGATGGCGATATTGCAACTTTTGACGGTGTTGCATGGGAAACTGACGCATGGAAACCAATCGGCGGGACTGTTGGCTATAAAATCCACGTGACCCGAAAAGAACTTTTAAGCGTTGAGGCGTAATGACCGGGGAAATAACCATACGACCGAACCAGGCTGATATTGAGCTTATAAAAGCGGATCTGAGGCATATTAATAACGGGATGCCTACTGCTGTTGTCAGGTCAATCAATCGGGCGGTGGATGGTGTTAAGACGGACATGGTGGCGATTGCCCGGTCAACGTACACGGCCAAAGCAACGGCGGCTCGTAAAAATATCACCGTTGCAAAGGCCAGCACCGGGCGCATAGTCGCTTATACGCAGTCAAAGGGCGAGCCGATTGGCTTGATTAATTTTACAGTCAGGCCGTCAACGGTGAATCCGAAACGAAAAGCGTCAATCACGGTCGAAGTGATCAAGGGCAAGCCGAAACCATTGGCTCATGGTTTTGTGGCGGTGATGCCGTCAGGCCATAAGGCAGTCTTTAAAAGGCCGAAGGGTAAGTGGAGCCAACCCGGCGGAAGCGGAACACCTTGGACGAAAACCGGAAATAGTGGGCGAGCAGGCCGCTTACCTATGCATGAGCTTTCCGGCCCCCGGACCGAAGATTTGTATGCAAAGCCTGAAAATCAGAAAAAATTACAGGACGGGGCTGACAAGAGGCTGACCGCCGAGCTTAAACGGCAGGCCGATTATCTTTTTAAACAACGAAACGGATTGCTCTGATAATGGCCGATACGATCAGAAAAAAAATACTTGATTCGGCAGAAACGGATTTTAAAGCTGAAACATGGATCGTTTCCGGCGGGGTTGATATTAATCCTGGGAAAACGAACTACAAACCAGCCGATATGCCGGGCATATCCATGTTTGCCGGTGACGAACAGGGCGAAGAAACTGTCGGTGGGATGCAGGACTGTCTTACTCAGGTTGAATTTCATTACATCGATTTATTGAGTAATCACGAAGGGACCGCCTTTGATGTGATTGAAGACATCAGGGGTAAAATGATTAATTCAATTATTAATTTCGATCTTGACGGGCTGGCTGAAAGTTCGACTTATGTCGGAGGGTCGGTTGAATATCCAACGATTGAGAACGAAACTTTCAAGGTTTCTGTATTATTTGAAATTTTTTATAGAACGTTAATTTTAAACCCATATTTACAGGGAGATGAATAAAATGAAAGCGAAAACTGCTTCAAATGCGATACTTTACGGAGAGGCCGGGCAGGATTTGGTTGAAATGGTTGCACTGTCTGATTCCGGCGATAACACAAAATTTAACTCGGCGGCGGCCCGGTGGTCTGATGCTTCGGGTAAAACCCCGGATGTAAAACCGAACGGGCTTGCGACCGGGGGCGTGGTTTCGATTGCCGATTCAGGGTCAAATGATGTTGTCGATATAACCGCCTTGACCTGCTACCTGGCCGGGGTCGAAACAGAGGTTTCAGCCAGTACGGACGAATCCATTACACGGGGCGATTCAAGTTATCTGCTGTTAACGCTTGCTGCAAGCGGGTACACGTCATGTGTGGCAGGGGATATTGGCAAGACCGTAACCGGCGGCGTGACAGGTGATACCGGCGAATTGATTGCTTATAACAACACAACCCGCGAATGGTTGATTGATCCAACCGAGGAGGCTGACACTTTCGATGATGATGATGAAGCCCTGACCATTGTTGCTGACGGAACCGGGGCGGGTGATTTAAGCGCAGTCGGTGCGGAAGCAACCCATAAAATCTGCTCAATTCAGGTGACCAGCGCAGGGGCCATATCTGTTGTGGAAGGTGATGAAGGAACGAGCTTTACGACGACCAGAGGCGTTCCTGGCGGTGCGCCTTATGTTCTGGCGACTTCCATTGAAATTGCACAGGTGCGTTATACGTCCACCACTTCGGCGGCGGTTGATGCTGATGAAATCAAACAGGTAGTAAACACGCATTGCGAGCGTTACGATTATCCGAATTGGGACGTAAAATACAGTCGGGTTACTGATGGCGTGGCCGGATATGCCGGGGTTACGTTCCTTTCAGCACTTCCCGACATTCATACAGGAGATATACCAAAGGCCGTATATGCCGAATATTACACGCCCTCGCTGGCCGAAGTCGAACTGTCATCTGATTTTGTCCCGCCTGAAAATTCTTATTCCGTGAACTCGGAGCAGGTTTACGGGGCAACGGTCGGGACCGAATCTTCATCTCTGGGAGCTGGCAGTTTTAAATCCCGATTGAGCAATGGGGTCAATGATACGATCCTTCTCATGAAAGATGATATCCGATGGTTCGTTTTTTATCCCGACCGACTGGTTACAACCAAATATATTTCTTGCCAGGGGAAAGTCGGAGTCAAGCGAGGGTTCCCGGCGGGTAACTCAATGACGGCTGATGTTACCATTGCCGCATCTGAGGTGGGTGACGACCAGTATTCTTAATTTCATAGGGGATTAAACAAAATGCCTTTTGATGCAAATAAGTTTGAAAATGCCAAGTTTACCGACCGGACGGAAGCCGTAGAGGTTCCGGATCTGGCTGAATGGTTTGACGAAGGCGAGGCTCCTGAAATTATTGTCAGGGGCCTTACCGGAGCTGAAATTGCGAGGGTAAACGAGGCGGCGGCTAAAAACAAGAATCTGGCCGGGTTACTGGAAGGGATTGCTTCAACGGATGTGAAGGAAAAAATTGATGCGGTCAAAGCGTCTTTTGGGATTGATGGGAAAGTTCCGGATGACATTGCCCGAAGGGTCGAGCAATTAAAAATCGGATCGGTTACGCCTGAATTTAATGATATTCAAGCCGCTAAATTTTTTGAGGTTTTCCCGATTGAGGGTTACATGGTGACCAATACCATCAACCGACTGACCGGCCAGGGTAAAAGCTTGGGGGAATCCAAGCCCTCTGGGAAGACAAAGAAATCCGGGCCAGCATGATCATGGCTGAAGCCAGAGGGCGGTTTCTTTTTGACGTCAGGCCGGATGTCTTTCCGTATGACCACCTATGCCGTGACGAGATCATGTTGTGGGGATTTCTGGAAAAAGAACGTGAAGAAATTAGAGAGCAAATAAAACGTGGCTGATCTTGAACGTACCATAAAAGTTTTGCTGTCTGGTGATAGCGGCGACTTAAACAAGGTTTTGCTTAATTCGGGCAAGGACTTTGACAAGTTTTCATCAAACATACAGAATGCCACTGCACCTTTAGCTGATTTTGGGAAAAAGGTCGCCTTGACTGAAGCGGCGCTTGTTTCCATGGTTGCCTATGGCCTTGTCAAAGCGGTTCAGGCATCATCTGACTTTCAGGCCGAATTCCTTGAAATCACCACGTTGATTGATGATACCGGGGAAAGCGTTGATCAGTTCCGGGGTCAGATTTTGGATTATGCCGGGGATAGTGTTAAATCCATCGATGATATCAACGGGGCGGTTTATTCAGCCATATCAGCGGGGATTGATTACAAAGACAGTCTTGATGTTCTTGGGGCGGCAGAGAAGCTGTCCGTTGCCGGTAAAGCGGATTTAAAAGACTCCCTGATTTCTGTTGCCTCAACAATGAACGCATACGGGGCCAGCGCAGAAGAAGCGGCGCAATATTCAGACTACCTATTCACCACTGTAAAACTTGGACAGACAACCCTTCCGGAACTGAATCAAAGCCTGGCGCAAGTCACCAATATTGCGGCGGCGGCTGGAGTTGGGTTTGATGAAGTATCGGCGGCGATTGCTGCCATAACCGCTACCGGTGCGCCAACAGCGGAAGCAATTACATACATCAAAGGGGCGATCACTAGCATTCTTAAGCCCTCCTCGGAAGCGGCAACGTATGCCAAAGAATTAGGGATTAATTTTTCTGCACAAGCTTTAGCAAGTAAGGGTCTTGCTGGTGTTTTAGATGAGGTCAAAACAGCCACCGGCGGCAATACTGAGGCCATGGCCGAACTATTCGGTAACGTCAGGGGTTTAAACGCGGCGCTGACGTTGACTGGTAAGGGTTCGGATAAATTCAAAGAATCCCTTGAAGCCATGGGGAATTCAACGGGGGCCGTTGCGGTTGCATTTGAAAAAATGCAAGAGGACATCAAACTTCAACTCCAAAACCTTAGTAACAATTTTGACCTACTCTTAATTGGGTCAGGCACAAAAATTGAAGCAGGCGCGGCGGGGATCATCGAATCTTTTTCAGGGATTTTTAAAACCCTTGCCGGAGAAGTTGACAAAGGGACGTTTGACGACATCTTTGACGCCTTTAATGCTTTTTTTGGTGATATTGACGGACTGTTAAAAAACGTAGCTGAGAATTTGCCGGAAGCGCTGGAAGGCGTTGACTTTTCCAAACTGATTCAATCTTTCAAGAATCTGGGCGGCGAGATCGGGGATGCATTAGATGCGCTTTTCGGCGGCGAACTGGACTTATCAACCGTTGATGGCTTAGAAAAAGCCGTTCAAAAAATAATTGATTTATTCACAGGTCTGACCAATTTCACAGCCGGTTTTATTGAGGGGTTGAGGCCGATGTTTGTTGTGATCGGCGAAGTCGCTGAAAAATTCGGTGAAATGGATGAGGCTGGTCAGGCGATGGCTGGCAACGTTTCTGGTTGGGCTACAAACATAAATGTTCTTTTCGGCTCATTAGACAGCATTAAGAATGCGCTTTGGGCTGTTGCTGGAGTGCTTGGAGGCAACTTGATCGCTGGACCGATTGCAGCTATCGGAGCAGCCGCAACCGGGTCTATCGGAGCAGTTGGCGTGGGAGTGATGGGGCTGGTTGTTGCGATTGATGAATTATATAAAAAATCGTTGTCTGTTATCGGGCTTGATTATCGTTCAGTTTGGGACAACTTAAAAGGCCTTGGCGAATCATTAGGAAATATTTGGGATATTGTTACCGGGAAACGCGACTGGAACACCGGCGAATTAAAATTAAATATAAATACAAAAGACTCTATTGAAAAATTGCTGGCAGTTCAAAGTGCCGGGGATGATTTAGCGGCAAACTTTTTCGATGTTGGTCAGGATATTGAGAAAAGCTTAAAACAAGGGCTTGAGCCGTTGTCTGACGTTATTGATTTGCCTCCGATAGAAATTAATCTAAACGTTGACACGTCGGATGTTCCCACCATTTATTCAGGCGTGGATAAAGATGGAAACATTTATTTTACAGACACGCCGACAGGTGCGGAATTTAAACATATCCCGGTTGATATTTCTCCAACGATTAACGATGAAAAGGCTGAGGAAGCCGTCGATAAAACAAAGACCTATATTGAGGAAATCAAGGTCAAAGCAGAAACCATTCAGACGGCGATGGAGTGGAAAGCAAAGGTTGATATCGCCCAGGTTGAGGCGGATGCAGAGGTAATGAAGACGGCTTTTGTGTCAGTTGACAATACGATTTCAAACACAACCGGATTGATCGGCGACTTGCTTGACGTTTGGACGGGTGCGAACACGTCATTTCATCAGAAGTGGGCCATTGAGTCTATGCTCGAAGATGAAATGGAAATGAGAAAAAAAGCGTTTGATTTGCAAAAAAAATTAACCGCTGCGAACCTTGAAATGATGGAAGCAAAACGCATGGCGCTGGAATCAGGCAATGGCCTCCTAACTATAAACATTGATGACTCCGTAACGCCTGCGATTAAAATGGTTCTTCACGAAATTTTAGCATTAATGCAGGTTGAAATGAACGAATACGCTCAAGAATATCTATTGGCGGCAGGTTAAAAATGATTGGATTGTCCGCTCCGACATCAGACACGGCAGGGTGTATTGTTTTAGATGATAAAAAGCGGTCACGCCTTTATCCACCGACAGCCAGACTGTCTCGCTCAAAATGCCTTGATGCGACTTCTCATGTTGAACATTCCGGGGTAGTTGAAGGGGACCGATCTTTATCTTTGATAATTCCAAATATTTCCGAACCTCAATATTCAACTGTAAAATATCTGCACAAGAATTATGCTACTGTTACGGTTGCCTGCTGTGAGGGTGTATTTTCAGGAGCGATTGAACAACCGTATGTGTCTGGCGGAACGTGTTATATACGAATAATGGTTTCTGAGCGATTGGATGAATAATAATGGGAAAAGGCCTTATAAAATCGCATATTGCAGACGGTCAATACCTTATAGAGTTGGTTTATGACACCACTGCCGTTGTTGAACGTGTCGCTGTTTTAACGACTAAAATAACCAATATCCAGGCATTTATCGAAGAACAAGAGGCCATTGTTGACAATCCTGAATCAACATCTAAAGAAGTCGAACAGGCAGAGACCCGGTTAAACGTAGCAAAAATCAAACTGATATCAGCGCAAAAACAAAAAGAGTATCTTGAAGATACAAATTTTGTTCCGGCCAGCGTAGAGATAAACGCTTGGTGTGCTGACCTGACAACCGATCTAACTGGCGATATTGGGACTGTTGAAATAGGCAGGGAACGAGAAAATGGCGTTAATGTTCAGCCCGGATATGACAGCAACGCAGTTTATGATGAAGAGAGAGACGGCCAGCTCGTTCCGTTAATGGCTCAAATTCCAGAGGCTAATTTTTTTAACCTGGCTATATTGCCTGGCGCTCAGAAATGGAAACCGACTTATTTATACGGGACACTTTCAACTATCGACCGGGCAAATAATACGGGCACCGTCAATCTTGATGCTACAACCAGTTCTCAGCAGGCACTTGACATATTGCAAGAAATCTCTGTGGTTGCTGAATTTGAGTACATGAATTGTCACCACGAGGCATTTATTGTTAGCGATCGGGTGATAATCGGTTTTGCAGACAACGATTTTTCAAATCCCAAAATTATCGGCTTTGAAGAGCGTCCGTTTTCGTGCGCAAGGGTAATTTTGGCGATACGGCTTGATACCGAATATATTTTATGGAACCCAGTAACAAACGCACTTTATGATATTGCCGGGGTTGATCAGCCGTTAACCGAGGCAGAACTGAACGTTTATTTAACTGAGTTTGATTTTTCTTTAGAGTCGGGACTCTCTCATGATGCCGTGAGTGACAGCATGATGAATAACATATATTGGGGCGGGGGCTATCCTACTGTTGATTCTTATTTGGGAGACCATTATCTGGGGGATACCGGAGAAATTATTACTGTGTCTGAGGCCCTTGAAATAACGCAAACGTTCAAAAATCCGGATTATGAATATACGTTCGCTCATACCGTTTCAAACAAACTAATTTCACCGCTTTCAGGTGTAACGCTCAGAGACGAAAATTCAGACGAAGAAAAACGGGTTGCTTGCTACACATTTACAGGGGAAATTACAGGAGAATGGACGCAGTATCCTGGCGATTTAGTTGAGGCAACGCATACAAAAACAAAAGCATTTGATTATGTTTCAACCATTTCCGGGTCAAAAATAACAACTGACACCGAAATTGAAAAAAATAAAACCCATGTTTTTTCAAACTTGGCAGCCCCTGCATCATATTTTTGTGATGATTATTGCTTGCAAGAAATGTGGGGAGAAGATGAACCAAATCCGCCCGGCCCGGATATAGAAGACTATGTGACATATCAGCGGTTCCAAGCATCTCTCGGATCGAATGTTTGGGATGGCCTGGACGTGCGCATCAATGATGAGCCTGTGAAATATCATGTTCATGAGCAGTATGCAGTTATTCTTGAGCAGCCGATTCTTTCAACATGCGCCGATACTCCAACTATTTTCGGCATATCTAAAGTCTACATCTCCGTGTCTAGCACCATGGAAGATGAAGATTATATTCATTTCTGGTCAGGTGTGGAAGAAACTAACATGGAATTATTGTATAGTTATTTTTCAAAAACATTTTTGCAGGATATTACAGATAATGGCGTTGACGGTGGGCTTGAAATTAATATTTATTCAAGAGGTTAGCATATATAAGGAGACACTATGGCAGTAACAGTAACAAAATCAAATCATTTTAAACAACTTGTAAATCAGGGGGATAATCACTGGGATACTGATACTTATCTTGTGATTCTTATGGTTCCGGCGTTTACGTTCGATAAAGACGCCCATGCCACATACGCAGACGTATCAGCCAGTGAAATTGCGGCCGGAAACGGATACACCCAAAAAACCCATGCAATTAATATTTCGGCGGTCACTGAAGATGATGCCAATGATCGGTCAAGGGTTACGCTGGACGCGGTTACTATCACAGCGTCAGGCGGTGCAATCGCGGATTTTGATTGTGCAATTATCATAAATGACACATCGGCAGACGATACGGTGGTTTGTCATATCGATTTCGGGACAACGTTTTCAATTCCAGACACGTTAAGTTTCATTATGGATGCATTTAGTTACGACGAAGAATAATAAATTATGTCTTTTTTAAATTCGTTAATATCGTATTATGGTTTGGATTCAGACGCGACTGATTTTCACCAATCTCACGACGGATCGGCAGTTGGCGTTGCGTGGGGGACTGCTGGAAAGATCAATAATTGTGGTAATTTTACAAGCGATTCCATTTTAGTTCCAGCTCACGCCGACTTTAATAATTCTGCGGTTTCAGCCTTTGCATGGATTAATGCGTCTGATGTGACAAATAGGTATATTTTATCTTACTATGATATCTCAAGTAAAAGATCATGGTTGCTGTATTTAAACTCGTCAGGCAAGCTTGAAGCTCTTCTCTCAAACGACGGAGGAAATACCCAACTCAAAAGATATCAAAGCGCAACTTCTATAAGTGTTAGCACTTGGTATCATGTTGGCTTTACGTTTGAAAGCAATGATCTCAAATTATACGTAAATGGATCGGAAGAGACTCCAACGATTTTAGATCAATATACCATCGGCAGTCTTTATACTTCAACGATTAAACCCTGTATTGGCGCGTTGACCGATGGAGGCTCTGTTTATGCTTCAAACAAATTTAGTGGATTAATTGATGAAGTCGGTATTTGGTCAGAGGTATTAACTCCGTCGCAGGTATCTGATTTGTTTAATAGTGGATCAGGTCTTGCCTATACCAATTTTGCCTATGGAGTAACGATTCCGGATATTGCGGCAGGTGGCACTTTTTCTGCAATAACCGGGTCTATCAATACGCCGATTCCGGATATTTCGGCTGGCGGGGCATTCTCTGTTCCGAATGTTTACAAGGGATGGTTTTTAACGATTCCGGATATTGCGGCAGGTGGCACTTTTTCTGCAATAACCGGATCTATCCATGCGCTCATTCCGGATATTGCGGCTGGTGGCACTTTTGCCGCAATAACCGGGTCTGTTCATGCGCTCGTTTCTAATATTTCGGCAGGCGGCACCTTTGCCGTTCCATCGATTTCAACAACCCGAATCACAAAAGATTATATTAAGTTTTTTTTGTCGCTGACCGGCTCGCCAAATATCACTATGCCGATTAAACAATTTGAAATTCGAATGTATTCGGACAATCCGACTTGTTTTGGTGCCACGATTCCCGGGGTTGATTACGCTGACCAGATTTCTGACAGATCCGGCGGCAATCTTGTTTTCTCTATGGCTTATTGTGATCGGGTGACTGGTAATGTTTTGCAATCAGAACCGATAGTTACAGTCCCACTATTAACGGTAAACGTTGACGAAGGGTCGGTAAATAAAAGTATAACCGTTTCTGGATACGAAACCACAGCACAGGCAGCGGCAAAGCAGAGCTATCAAAAAACAGTAACTATTGATCTTGGCTGGCTTAACTATAAACGGACAGTTGGCGGATTAATAACGGCAAGGCTTGTGAAACCGCATATTTTTCTCAGGCCCGGTGATACGGTAGATGACGGAGAGGACACATATACAGCATCGCGGATTACATGGATCAATTCGGAAGAATACCACCACATGGAAATACAAGAAGCGGCATAAATATTCAAAAAGGAGTTAACAATAATGAAACGTATAATTTTTTTAACGATCTTATTTTTAATGGTTTTTTGTTCTTCGGCTTTTGCTGACGGGTCTGTAACGGTCACGGTTTCGCACGAGTCGCAAAATTTAAAAAAAACGGTTATAGAATGGATCGCTGATGCGTCAGATGCAACGGTTCCTGATGCAGAAATTGATGACACTTTGTTAATCGGTAGTTACCTAGTGTTATGTATAACTGATCCTGGTTCAACAGCACCAACTGATGATTATGATATAACCATCATTGATGAATATAGTGTAGATGTTGCAGGCGGCCAAATGATTGATAGGGATGAGGCAACGTCGGAGCAGGTGGTTCCGAAAATTGATACAGTTTATGCTTCTCGTCTCTACGGCGGGGTGTGGACGTTTAACCTTGACAACAACTCCGTCAACAGCGCAACCGGAACTTGTGTATTATATTTTGAGGTTCAATAAGGAGGGGGCATGAAATTTCGATTATATATTTTATCTTTCTTTGTCATACTTTTTTTATGGCCACTTCAAACGGCAGCTTCGTTCACGGTTTATGGGGGCGGGTCGGCGGTTGATATTCAAATTGTTGATGCCGAAGATAAAATAACAGCAACGGAAGTTGAAACAGCTTTACAGGAAAACCGGACAGCCATTGATTTAAACACAGCCAAAACAACATTTGAAGGGTGGGCGGCTGCAAACGATCTGGACGAAAACGGCGCATTAATCACTGGCTCAGTCAGTGATAATGAAATTGATTACACAAATGTAAATATGGATGACATGACGGATGGGTCAACCAATGCTGCCCCAACGCTTACGCAAGAATCAAATTGGGATACGGCTTATGGGTGGGGGGATCATAGCGGTGCTGGTTATGAATCAGAAACCCACGCTTCAGAACACGACACGGGTGGGGGTGACGCTCTATCGGACGTGGCATGGGGTATTTTGTCATCTGTTCCGGCCAGCGTTTCAACCCTAATCACCTACGGCTTCGGCACCGGCGCAAATCAGGCGGTACAGCTTGACGGATCTGCAAAGCTTCCGCCGGTGGACGGAAGCCAGTTGACAAGTATTGACGTAAACGTCGGCGCATCATCCGAACTCACTATCTCAAGCAATGCAATCACGCCGACCGGGCAGCATCACAGCGTTGATGGTGAGTCTGATGCAGACGATTATCTTGACACAATCACGGCAACTAATCTGGATGCCGGGGATCAGTTATTTTTAACTTACGAACACACCGACCGGGATATTTTTATTACAGCTCAGGGGAATATTGCAACTCCTCAGTCAATGGACTACCAGATCCCCGATGGTGGTGCGTTACTCGTCTGCAAAGACGGTACCAATTTTGAACTAGTTGAATGCGGTGGATTTCGGGCATGCGAGGCAGTAACAATTAGTCTAACGTCCGCTAATACAGCAGCAGAAATTAACGCATTGATTGATCGGCAACCAAAATATGGGGAGGCCGTTACGTTTCAATTTGGAGATGGAACATATAATTCAAGCATGACATCAAATTTGCAGTTTAGTGATTTTGATCGTAGAGTGAATTTTTACGGGAATACAGGGGATTCAGCCCCAAATCCTGGCACTACAGATCCGTCTGTGCTTCTTGATTTTGCTGGATGTGATGGTATTAATATTTTTAGGTGTAAACAGGTAGACATTTACAACGTAGAAATTGAATTTGATTCTGCATCAAGTAAAAGTGCTATACAAGTAGCGTCAAGCGGGTATGTATACGTTTATCGTTGTGTCGCTGATGGAGATGGCACCGGCGATGGTTCTGGCTTTCGGTTTGATAACTCATGCGGGGAAGTGCGTGATAGCTGGGTGAGCAACATAAAATTTGGAATTACCTCGGCACTTGGTGCAGAAGTTGTCAGCATCGACAATGATGAGTTCGGCACTGATCCGGAATATGGACTCAAAACGAGTTATGGTATTATTTTTACCGGTAGCACTCAGCCTGACGGATCAACGGCTAACGAATCGCCTGCTCCGGCTGGAACAATATTTTAAGGAGGAAAAATGAAAAAACTAATCTTAATTTTAACGATATTATTAATTGCTACTCCTGCGTTTGCAATCGAGAAAGATACGTTTTCGGTTTATTACAACCCTAACGACGGGCGGATTTTTGATTGTGTATATTACCGGGATTCGTTTGCGTATGATCCAGCAGACAATTTCAATGATCGGGTGCTGTTGATATACAGTATCGACGAGGTTGACCCTAATAACAAGGCGCTGTGCAAAGATTTAGTAAAACACGGTAAGGTCTGGCTTGTGGACAGCAACGGTGACAATAAGTATTACATATCAGGCGATCCGGCAGAACTATATGAACGTGATGGATGGGTACAGGAGGTTCCAGAATGAGAAAAATAATAATAGCGTTTGTCTGTGGTTTTTTGCTTGCTTCAATGCCTGTGATTGCGAAAAAGATAACCCCGGCAGTTGATCAGGTTAAAGTTAAGGTGAAAATAGAAAAAGAAAAGCATAAGGAAAAAACGTTCAAGCAGCTTTCAACTTCTGAAAAAGACTATATGCTGTATGTTTTATGTCAGGATGCAGGTATGTTTGACGGGGAATACGATGAAAAGTAATCAACAAACATGGCGGTAGATACGCATAGAAAAGGGCCTTGAAGATGACTTCCAAGCAGGAACAATTTATAGCTGACTTGACAGGGTGGTAAGCATGAATGAAGTTTGTAAGCACCACGAAGCAGTTGAACAATGTGCTAAAGCAGCGAAAACCATCTCAATCACAAATTCAGATGAGCTTAAAAAGAAAATCGGCTGGCCCGTTTTTGTTTTTGTAATTGGTGGCTTGGCTGCAATGGGTTTGATTTTGTTCATGGTGGCAACAACTCAGATATCTAATGTCAGGGCCAACACGCTTGAAAATAGTCGATTGTTTCACAGGATTGATAAGAATATCGAAATTATCGCCAATCATGTTGGATGTGAGGATAAAATAAGGGTTGATTACAAATGACCTTCAAGCCCCAACATTTTGAGTTATACGAGTTTTTACCAAAGTCTTTCTATGAACAATGGTATCCGGTGCATGGTGAAAAATTATGGCGATTATTTCCCTATGAACTGCTCTGGACGGCTGATGAATTAAGGGCAAAGCATGGCCGGATGATTGGAAATGATTGGTATTGGCGAAAGGGTGACCCGGACGCAAATCAATATCGTGGGTATCGACCGTTTTATTGCCATGTTGGTGCGAAGTTATCAGACCATAAATTTTTTAGAGCTTTTGACCCGATGCCCATTGACACAACGGCAGACGCAATACGATGGGATTGTTTACAGCACCCGCACGAAACACCGTATAAATATATTACGGTTATCGAAGAAGATGTGCCATGGTTTCATTATTCAGTTGGGAATCATAATAAGAAACTGGAAGGGATACGGGTGATATGAAAATACGTTTCTGCGCTTTTGTCGGTCATAAATGGGGAAAAATTGAGTGGGGCCGTAGATTTTGTTCAAGATGCGGATTGGAACAGATTGAAATGTATCACAGGTATGGTAAAATTCGATTTTCATGGAAAGACATGATTCGCCGGAGACTTCCATGATGAAAAAAATAATCGCTATATTCAAAGCGCCTTTTAATTTCATCCTCTGGACGTATGACGAGACCAAAAAAAGATGTCCAAAACATCCGGTGTTGATGTGGATGCTATTTGGATTTTCAAACATAGTCTTCATCCTAATTATTCTGTCTATGATATGTTATGCAAAGGATGGAATTAAGTTTTTGTTGGGAGCGTGAGGTGAAAAAATATTACAGATACTTGCTTTTTAAATATCATTATTACAGGGCCATTGTGGATCAGATTTTCAAAAAAGTGAGCAACAAACGGATTGGGGGGCAATAAGTGAACGACAAAACAAAAGACACGCTCTGGAAAATTTTATACGCCGCCGCCTTTTGGGTGCCGGTGACCATGCTTGCGGTGATGGTGATATGAAATTTTGTTTATACATAAAAGATACAACTGTTTTTTTCTTTCATCTGGGCGTAGCAATCACAGCGGCGACAGCATTATATTTTATCAATAAATTTTTGGGGAAGAAATGATGGCGCTTTTTGAAAAGAAGATAACAATATCATACGGCGGCTGGATTGACCGGCTATTGAAAAAGCAAAAGATAAAGCGAATCCAGAAGCACGCAATAAAAAAATTGCGTGAGAAGGAAAAGAAGGGGGATCAATATGTTTCGGGGTTCGATAAAGATTTGAAGTCGGCAATTAATACAGAAGAAGAACAGAAAGTTAATAAAATATATCCGCCGATAAGGGGATGAAATGAAAGATAGCTGGCCGGAAATGGGCTATCCAAGAGTCGTGATTTTAAATAAAAAACGTGTCAAATCCAGCGTTGCCGATGACCTTCCGATAGCATGGGAATTAATTGATTTTCCGTATGGCATTATCGGCGTTTGCCTGGGGTACAATACCGGGAAGAAAATAATACAAGCCCGGAATCATTGGTATCGAGCATTGAAACGACATGGATATACTGCGATCAAATTTCAGTTTATTGCCGGCGGAAGAAACGGGTTGTGCCTTTTGGGGTCAAAGGAGGATTTTTAATGAAACTCACAAAACCTGAAAAAATAATCTTATTATTAATTGCCGTGGTTGTTGGTTATATGTTCTGGTCGATGTGGAATATTGATTCTGCGTGGTCTAAGTGACCGTCTGACCCCGCCTTTCGTGTAGAGGCAACTGAGGGAATTAGTGCTTTGCAAATTTGGAAAGAAGATCCTGACGGCACCAAGCCAATCACAGAAACAATTTATCATTTTCCGTGGGAAGATTCCTGTAAAAAATACATTGAATATCGATTAGGAGTTTTCCTTAAGCCTGGACATATTTTCACAGGTTGGATTGTTGAAGGGGATGAACAAGTAAAAGGGATTGAAGATAAAAACATATTTAAAAATCCGACAACACTGTCGCTTGAGGGATATGTTGGTAAAAAAGTAACAGTTACGGCGTTGTCGGAATCCATTGAATGCCCCGCTTGCGATTCCTGTTGCCCGGACTGCCTGCCGGAAATCATTGAAAAAGAGGTGGTTGTTGAGATCCCGGTGATTCAGGAAGTTGAAAAAATTGTCGAAGTGCCGGTGATTCAGAAAGTCGAAATTGAAAAAATCGTTGAGGTTGCCGGTGACTGTCCTGAGCCGGTACCTTGCCCGGATTGCGGGGATACGGAACTGGAAACGGATAAGTATTGTTTTATTGACACAATAAAATAAATAATGTTATTATCAAATCTAATCATAAATGCGGATAGGGTCGCCCCCGAAAACCGACTTCCTGATCGGCTTCCGCATATAAACCATCAGGATAAAATTACAGGAGATTTTATCATGCCAAAAGAAAAACTCACCCAAGAACAATTAAAAAAATTATTACATTATGACCCAGAAACTGGTGTTTTTATCTGGAAAAATCCATACGGTTGGAGAATAAAAAAAGGGAGTGCCGCAGGATATATTTCTCCACAGGGATACCTTTTAATCGGAATTAATCGCAAATATTATTATGGACACCGACTTGCATGGTTGTATATGGAAGGTTATTTTCCAGAGCATCAAATTGATCACATAGATGGTATTCGTTACAACAATAAGTTTTCTAATTTAAGACATGTAACAAATCAATGCAATAATAGAAATAAACCGATAATAAAGACAAATATAACCGGGGTTACTGGAATATGTTGGTGTAAAAATCAAAAAAAATGGCATTCTAAAATAACAGTCTATTATAAAGGAATTAACCTAGGCTATTATAAAAAATTTATCAATGCCGTAAAAGCCCGGTGGAGAGCAGAAGTTGAACATGGATTCCCAAATTGTAATACAACTTCATCTGCTTATCAATATTTGAAAGAGCATAATGCTTTATAAATTTTTTATCGGGAGCTTAAAAAATGGTCTGGATTAATTATCAGCATTTTAATGAGACAGGCAAAAAAGGTTATATCGGTGGCGGCTCTATGTGTATGTGCTCTGAATGTAAAAAAAAGCGTGCGGACAAAAAAGAAAGAATTAAAAATAATAAAACAGCTGTTGAAATAACGCAAGAAGCTCGGTGTAATGCAACTGCCAAGTAAAGACAATTGGTGCTTTAAAATATCGGGTACAACTGATATTATTTATAACTGGATTAAGAAAATTAAACGCAGAAAAAGAAAAAAGGAGACTGATAATGTGGCAAAAAATCAAAATGATTTTCACAAAAATTAAACCTGATATTATCCGGCTAATCAAAGCCATCCTTAAAATGAGCGTTGATGTATTATTGCCAATTGCGCTTAACGCTGTTGTAGCGGCTGAAAAAAATGGCGGGACCGGGAAGGAAAAATTTGACTTTGCGGTCGATCAAGTTAAGCGCCAGGCACCAAAAGCGGCGATTGGTGCTGCTATGTCCGCTGTGCAGAACGCCTGGGTGATTAAAGAGGGCGAGGGGTGGGATTAGCGTTAAGTTTTTTAACACAAAGGGAATTTTTAAGACGAGTTCTTAACGCCCCGCATCAGGGGTGCGGCCTTTTTGCATCCCTTGGAGTAGCATTGCTATCTGTTAGTTCGCCACAATCAAGGCACTTTCTATAGTAAATGTCTTCAAGTGTGTAATATTGTGGGTCTTCACCCTCGGACACAACGTCATGTTCAATCGGTCCCAAGTTTTTGCTACCGCAAAAAATACATCTTTCCATCTTACTCCCCCCTGACAGATAACGCCCACGATCAGGCGCACTATGATTTTATTTTACCTTGGAAATTGTGATAAGCGATAAGTTTTTGTTTACACTCATCAGAACACCAAATATTTCCATCATATGCGTATCCACCGCAATATATACATTTTCCTGTTGGTTCTTTTGTCCCTTCAATCCACGGTTCATAATTTCCAAGCCCTTTACTCGGAAATTGAGCAGATGTTGGATCAATGATTTGACCTTCTTTAGTTACTAACCACCAATGTTCACGTTTACCCCAATCAAAGCAATGATAATGCCCTCTCACACGGGTCAACTCAGGGAATGCTTTCGCCATCAACTCTGTATACTCCTCGCACTTCCCGTATGTTTTTGTAACATTCTGGTCAATCCAATCTGCATATTTTTTAGTATCCATATTAACTCCTAAGAAAAAGTAAGCTGCAAGGTTGCATCGCAAGACGCTTTCGTGTGGCCGCTTGTTTTTATTTCCCGATTCCCCCCGATTTAAAAATAATCCTTCATGGATTTTTCTATTTGGGTTTGTTTTTCTTTGTCGGTCATAATTCCTTCTCCTTTCCCCATGTCACAGCATTACTTTTCAATTATAACCCCGTTTTCGGCCTCTGAGCGAGCCTGTTTGTGGTGCTTAGTGGGGTGCAGGGTTGCGGGGTTATTTACAGCCCCTCTCCTAAATTGGTTCTCATATCCATGCACCGGACAAAAATATGTCCCGATTTCAGCCCATTGATGGCAGTTGCATTTTGGTTTTTTGGTCATGTGAAAATTGAACGCCCTAAATCGGCGGTTTATCCGCTGGATTTATTTGTTATCTTTCTTTATAGACAAAAAAACGGTCATCCCATTTTGCAAGCGCAATCCATTTTCCATTACTTTCCGATACAACAATAAACATTTTATTGAGCCACCCGTTTTTATCAGCGTCGGTGTCAGTGTTTTTGTCAATAGTTAGTTGGCCTGTAACCATACCGCACCCCATGTCATGCCCTGGGCAGGATGTTTTTACCCATGCAATCGCAGTTTCAATTGGGATTGTGCAAACATAGGAAAAGTTGTGGTCTTGGATGTAGCAACCTTTATACCCGATTTCATAATCATTCATTTTGTTCCCTCCTATAACGATTAGCTGTCCTGCCCGCCCCGGTTGTCCTTTCCCGGAAAATCCTTCGCCGGGTCAGCGACAAGCGGCTGGTTAGGTGGTGATGGTGGGCGTTTCACCCACCTTCCTGGAAGCTATTACGGTAGGAGTAAAACCCACCTTCCTGGAACTGCTATCACCACAAATTTTTACCTGTTGTCCGTTTTGATTTTTTGGCCCTTAAACGCTTTTCCGCTTCACCAGGATGAAACAACTCCATATGTTGAAGAAGCCCAGATAAGGAATTAAATCTTCGATTATTTTTTTGCTTGCATCCCCGGACAGGGCATTGATACCCAAAATCTATTTTTCTTGATTCTCCCATATCTATGTCCACCTAACGATTGAATTGTGCTGACCGGGAGTGTGACAGATGCAGGGCGGGTCTGTCACATTGTATCCGTCCGTTCCCTGCTTGATGGTCAATGCCCTCCCGGTCAGCACGAATGATTTGGTTATGCTTTTTTGATATTACTCAAGCAAGCCATTGTGTTCGCTGCATTATTAGCAGCTTGTGTGAATTTAAGGGCATCACCTGATTTGATGTTGCCTGTGATTTTGTCCGCAAGGACTTCAATCGCTTTTGTCAATTTCTCTTTCGCTTTTTCTGACATATGGTTTTACCTCATATAGTTACCGCATTGTTTTTAATATGCCATTGGTTGCGGTATTACCAATGGCATAACAACGCATATGACGCAAGTTTGCTTGCGAAGCGGATATCACAGGTGTATCCCTGCCATATTCCGGTTTGACGTTGCGGACATTATCAAAATCAGGGATGCCGCCGTGAATTGTTGCTATAAATTTCGGCGTCACGCTGTTGTATCCTTTCGTTGATGGGTGTCCACCGACACGCTAACGCATTGCTTCCACGCCCCCCCTGCAAAAATGTGCGGCAAAAACAGAGGGGACGCTTGTGACAATAACAATTAACCCGTTGATGGATTTAGTGGCTTATATCGCAAGATTTATCGTGTTTCGGGGAAGTTTGTCAGGCTTCCCGTTGTTTATCGATTAGACCCGCCAACAGGCTCGATTCGCGACCGGGTATCAGTCGCCTTGCGGTTTCTTTTCGCCACTATGAGTTGTCTTGTGGCTCTGATACAGGTCATCAATAAGATTGCGAACAACAGCAGCAATAGGCCGTCTTTGTCTTTCAGCCTCTTCTTTTATAAATTTAAACTGTTCTTTCGTTAATCTTGAACTGATATCTGTTTTCATAATTTACCCCTATCGTGCTTTTAATTTCTTGTCAAGTATTTTATCTAAAATGTTTACTGTGTCATAAACTATTTATGATTGTCATGTATTTTTTAGGATGTTTCGTTAATTTCCTTAATCGCTTGCATGATCGGAACCACCACTTGCGGAACTATGGCGTTTCCGAGTCCTTTAAGTCTGTCCACCCGACCGGATACCCCATTAGCCACTCGACCCACTGCGGGTTCAGGGAGCCACCCGTTTTCTCTGAAAGTCCCATTGCCCCCGGTCGTGGAGATACTTTTCCGCCTTTTATCGCATCGGTTGCGGTTATCGTCGGCCAAAGAGCATCCTTGTATTTTGGCCTTTTCGGATCGTTCCCGGCATACTTCGCTTGCTCCATGTCCTGAGATGTCATCATGCTTGCTGATGGGGTGGGCCACATCTTGGCCTGTTGTGTTAACCCTATCTGGCAAAGTCTCCCCGTTTCCTTGTCGTAAAGCCGCTGGCCCGGTTTCGGCGGTGATCCGTCCTTGCATTGCAACCGCTCTGGATTTATCCCCGGTTCTTGGCCGTTTGGAGTTCGCCACAATCCAGACTCTATCCCGCCTGTGCGGGGCGTTGACGGCGCAAGCTGGAATAATAACTGGTTGGACCTCGTATCCGAGTTTTTCAAGGTTGCCCAAAACCACCCATAACATTCCTTCCCCTGTTCGTTCTGAAATGCCTTTAAAGTCAGCTTTTGCCGCCTTTTTTGTAGGATATTCCTTGCCTTCCAATTCAGAAAAACCGTCCCACTGGAAAACACTTTCGATCCCAGCAACGTTCTCGCCAATAATCCAATTGGGCTTTGCTTCTTTAATAACGCGCAACATTTCAGGCCAGAGCGCACGGTCATCTTCCGCGCCTTTTCGCTTCCCGGCAACACTGTACGGTTGGCACGGGAACCCGCCGGAAATAAGGTCAATTGTTCCTGCATAATCGGTTCCTTTTATGTCTCTGATATCCGGTATACACGGCACATCAGGCCAATGTTTTTTTAAGACTTTTTGGGCAAACGGTTCAATTTCGCAGAACGAAACAATCTCATGATCCGCACCCCACACCCACGATGCTGCAAGGGCAAAGCCACCGGTCAAATGCCAGAAAACAAATCTAAATGTCTGCATTTACTTTTTGGCATCTTGCACCCCCTTTCTGCCACCAACAGCACCTTTAAAATTTAAATGTTTTTTATCATATTTCCAATGGCAAGATCGGCACATTCTTTTATAGTCTTTCGGGTCTTCATATGCCCCCGTAAGGTTCGCCCAATCATATGACTTGGTTTTGTCAGTTGTTCCACAAACTTCACACTTTTTAGGGCTTCCATGTAGAGATTTCAACCTAAGATGAAAAGCTGAATATGTAACATCATCACCTTTCCAGTTGTTGTTTAATTCTCTTTTTTGGTTTCGTGGGGCTGACGCCCTGCACTTAAAACCAATCTCTTTTAATCTTGAAAAGATAACTTTTTGAGACACACCCATCTCGTTTGCAATTTCGGCTTGAGTCATTCCCGACCTATAAAGACTCACCACCCTATTAATGTCGATTTTTAATTTCGTATATTTATTAGCCATGCTTTTTATTTACCAGAATTAGACATTCAATGCAAGTAAAAAAACCGCCTATCCCTGAAAATAAATCTAAGTGTGGCGTATATGCTTTCGTCCACAATAAAATTGTCTACGTGAACAGCACCGAGCATGTATCTCATATCCTCAGAGTACAGCTCAATCATTGACAGGTCATGTTCGTTTGGGCGGGCGATTATTTTCATATTCCCTCCATTCCCATCAAGTCCTCAACCGGCACGTTCAGCCACTTTGCCATTAACTCAAAAGCTCTATCAAAATACCGATTTGCTTCGATATGCTCCAACTGAGAAAACGATATTGACTTACACTCCACAATTACCTTATTACCGGATACCGTCATTCTGCCGATGTGCTTTAGCTTAACACGCAGCTCCCAATCAACGTCATACTTGTCGCTGAATTGGTCAAGGTGGTCGGCAACAACTTCGCACAGCTTCCAGTATGCCTTTAGCTGCTGATAGCTCCGGGGTCGTTTAATGCCATACATTTTAACCCGGATTGGCTGGTTTTCGTAATATCCCTTGATATTCTCAAGCGTTTCTGGGTCAAATGGAATCAATTGATTGTTTTGGCGCTGGAATATTCCTTCTTTCACTCTTTTATCTCCAGCGCTTTTTTAATTTCTTTTGTATAACCTCGAAACTCTTTAATTAATGCCTGTATCGATTCCGCATCCGACCGCATGAGCATTCTTTGTGGATATTGGTCTAAGAGTGCGTCCAAATGGGAATAATGCGCAAACGGGTCTAAAAATCGCTCAGGCTTTCCAGTATCTTTATTTTTTCGGGTTTTCCATTCATTGAGCGTAAAACAACTCTTGGTTGATGTGAGTACGAAGTCGCCAAGTTTAATTTTCATATAAACCCCCTAAAAAGGAATATCGTCTTCTTGGGTGGGTGGCCCGCCTTCGGGCGTACCTTCATTCAGTCCTTCAAATTCCGACATTTGAGCTTCTTGGTAATTGCTCAACAGATCATCAAACCCATCTATGATGGCGGACGCCCCGGATTTAGACAAATTGCCTTTTTCTGTTGATGTAGGCTTTTCACCATGCTTTGTCTCAGCCGATGGGTAAGTTTTTTTGTACCAGATGATAAAGTTTTTTAATTCTGACTCTGTTAAGCCTGCTTTTGTAGCTTTTCCGGCAATGAAATTATATTGCTTTTCCGTGAGCGTGTCATTAGAGGCTGCCCTTTCTGGTTTGGCAGGTGGTGGCGTGGTGTCTGGTTTGGGTTGAGCTTGACCACCTGAAATAATTTCTTTTGGCATATCTTCAACGTCCTGGGTGAATATGTCGCTTGCTGCGGTTGCATTTAGTGTAGCGGCAACTAGCGCACGCTTACAGGCCATTTTAATAAGTGTGTTATCAAAATCCCAAGGGTTGTCATGTTCAACCTGTTCAAAAATAAACCATTGCTTATCTTTCTTTCGCGGTTTGTATTGAGATCCACCGAGAATAGCTGAGTCTCTAGTATCCCAATATTCTTTAGGTACGGGTTTTCCGGTGTTTTGCGATCGGTAACGATATTTTGTTTCCCTCGAGTTGCAAGCCCCAATCCCGGACGCAATTGCCTGTCCTGTTGGAATGTGCTTTAAAGAACATTTTACAGTGTAGGCAATAAAATCTTTTTCCCGAACTTCCCGGATTATTTCATAATCAGGGTCAAGTCGAAATGTGAGACATAATTTTTCCGCACCGGGTTTTAATAATGTCGGTTTGTCTGTGCTTGGAATTACGCCATAATGTTCGTTTTCCTTCATTACGTTTTTCATAACCCCTTGGATTAAGTTGACTTGTCGGGTTAATGTTTCAACCGACATTGCACTATCTTCAAGGTTAACTATTTCGTGATTTTGCCTTGCAACTGGTAATGTTTCCATGTTTATTTACCCCCTATATTTTCTTCTATTTCAACTTTAAACCACGGCTCAACCCGCGTGAATAATTTACACAGCGTTAAAACATCGTTTCGGCAATATTGTTTAATGGTTTCATATTCACCTGATTGATAAGTCGGATATACCATTGAACCGTCAAAACCGTCCTTGCTACCGAGCTTAAAAATATTCAGGTAAAAATCTTGTTTGTGCCATTTTTGCCGATCCCATCCAGCCAATATCTGCATGACATCATAATGATGTTTGTTGTTGTATTTTTGAGTCAGGTATTTATATGTAATTGGACTGACCGGTACATCCTGGGCAATGGCTCGGAATAGCATTACCGGCAAATCAAATTGAATACCGTTAAATGATATAATCGGCATACGCTCTTGGTGGGCCATTAAAATAGTGTTCCAGCCAGTGCTGACAAGTTCAAGATCATCGTGTTTGTCGGCTTCCACAACCTGAAGTGTGACTTCGTTGATAATTTTATGGGTTTCCGTGTCATAGGTGATACCGCAGAAAGTACACAATTGACACATGGCCGGGTCAAGGCTCATTGTCTTGCTGTGTTTTTCCTTGGCTTCATCAAGTTTGACCTGAATTTTTGCAGGATCTTTCATATTTCCGACTTTTACCGTATCAGGATCAAAGCCAAAGTTTTCGGGTAAAGATTGGTTCGGGATGGTTTCTGTGTCTATGGCTAAGATTTTCATTATTTAATTTTTTCTTTTATTTAAAATGGTGGGTTGCTTGAAATTTCATCCATTATCTGTGTTTCTGATTCGGCAATCGCAGTTTTCAATAATGCTTGTTCTTCGCTGTTAAACATTTCGATAAGAATGTCATCCGGGTCGAGGCATTTTCTGAACAGATTGATTTTGCCTTCAAAAAACAAGATTTTGGTATAATTTATGTTTAAATCTTTCAACTTTACGCACATTATTTTCCCCCTTAATTAGTCTTGCCGCCGTTGAGGCCGTACTGTATCTGCCCGAAGCAGGGAAAGGGTCAGCCTATCGCCCCTGGCGGCAAGTGGTTAAAAATTAATGTCCTGAATCGACATCACCAGCATTAAAAATAGGACAATTAACGTCTGTAAAAACCAATTTGTGAGTGTTTTCATGGTTCCTCCTTGTCATTGCTAATTACGCAATCATCGGGATTGAAAAGTGCTGATCAGCCAGCCATGCTGATATTTTTTCAATCGCGTCCAGCTTCCATGCCCCGCCAGACGCTTCAAACAACGCACATTTCGGCGGGTTTCCTTCGCCACCTGAAGAAAGCCTGAAAACAAAAGATGATTCCGGTTGTTCAATTTCAAGAAAAGTCCGGTATGGCTTGAGTGTAACCGGATTTGGCACGGGAACATTATCAAACATTGAAGATTCGACTGACCGTTTAGCAGTAACCTTTTGAGAAAATCCGGTGTCTGAATAGGATTGGCCTTGCTCCGCTTTTACATTGCTCACCAGTTCCAAGATTTTTTGAGCGTCATCAGTGCCAGCGAAATAGGATTGCATAGCAATGATAAAGTCCGGGATTTCCATCAACCGGCCAAACGTAAAGCCATCGTTCAGCGTCCCCATGGTTGTGGCTTGTAACCAGTTTTTTCGTTGATGGTTGTCACCGAAAAGCGCCGAAAGCAGACGGACGCTGTTATAATTTTCAACGTGAACGAATGCGTTTTCGAGTTGATCGATGTTTAAATGAATATAGTCGCTGAAACCGGTCAGGGTATTGACCGTTAATTCAGCGGGAACCGGTTCGTCAAACTTGTTCGGGATCAATTTCAGGTCTTCAAACGAGAAATGGCGGTCGTGCCGTTCAACAATTTCGGTGGATCTTAAATTGTTTTTTAAAAACTTAAGGGCAGTCGCAATCATTATTTTACATCTCCTTTTTTAATGGGTTGGATTTTGTTGTCTGCGTCAATGCCGAATTTTAACTGTTTCGGCGGTTTGACTTCGTGCGCTTCGGCGTTGCCCTGAACGTCTTTCCCGATCAGAGAAAGTGAAGAAACCGGGCTTAATGGTGCGAGTTCCGGTTTTACGATTAATTCTGACCGTAAAGATTCCCGTTCTTCATCCGGTTTGATTTTAACGGTCAGGGTGATTTTTCTGACTGCGGTCGCCTCGGTGTTGACATCAAGAATGTTGTTCAACACTTTTTGAAGTTCATGATCAAAGCGCTCTTGAGCGCAACCGTCACAAACGGTTATTAATGATAGCTTTTTAGTTGTTTCCATCTTGCCTCCTTTTAAATATTTTCATCGCGGTTGCAACAATCTCGGTCATCTGAGCAACGTTCACCTGCTCTTTTAATTTTTCTATTTTGCATAAATCGGTTGCAATTTGTTGGGGTGTCATAGTGTTCTCCTTTTTTGTAACCGGGGGCCGCACCCGACCCCCGGCTGGAGGAAAAATGCTGGCACTTAATCAGCACTTTTCGGGTTGACGGACTTTCGCCCGTATCGGTTGGCGGCGATGCCGCATGGTTGCTAATGGAGCAGGCGGCCTACCAATCAGGCGTTACCGCCTACCCCACAAACCTTGCCGGTGATACGCAAAGCGTAGGGAAAATGCCACCGGCAAGAGTTTTGCGCCCCGTTTCTCATTTTCAGCCAGTTCGGACTGGCGATCATTCACTGACGGGCACAAAATTGGTTGTGCGGGGCAAGAGGCCCATTTATCCACCTACAGTCGCCTCTATGCGGTGTAACAGCTCGTCAGCACCCCGCACAAGATTAATTTTAACTTTTAAAAGAGCTACCATCCCCATCCTTCAGTCAGTGACGGCATCCGTGGAGCCTGTGTGACGTTTGATGGGTTTCAATCACACTCACTTCCATTACTGGTCGGTGAGGGTGATTTGGTGTTTGATTCAGTATTAAACTTTTTTAAAAGGGCTGTCAACACTTTTAATTACATTTTTTTGGGTTAATTAATCAAGTATAAACATTTCAAACACTTACAGGCTTAAACATTTTTATTGACAGACAAATAATTAATTGATAAAGAATAGCTATGAAAAAATTATACCTAAACACAGATAAAATAAAAAAAGAACTTGGCAGGCTCAATGTTACTCAATCCTGGCTCGCCAAAAAGATGGGAATCTCACGGTCACGGATCAGTCAAATTTTAATTAAAAAGCCGATTACTCAGGCACATAAAATTGGACAGGCATTGAACATAGATGCGAAGGATTTAATTAAATAGGGGAATTATTGTGCTTGTTGAATTAACAAAAGAGCAGATATATACATTATAAACAATGCCAAAAAAAACCTGCACAATCAACTGTCTCCGTCCAGACGGAACCTGTATCTACTGGAGCGATGAAACCAGTAACCGTAATTTCAAGTGCAAGAAGGATGAATGCGATGCTTGGGGTATAATAAAACGCGATTTCGACGCAGAAATCAGCGAGGCAAGGGCAGATATTCGGGTAGCGGTTGGACATTTGATAAAACTATTGAAAGACAAGGGGGTTGAAAATGAATAATCCTTGCGCGACATGCTCTCATAAAAATGAGTCGAAATTAAATAATCCGATTTGTGAGAATTGCGAAAAGCGATTTGAGTATGTTGACAGTATGGGACACCCAAATTTACCAAGCCAAAATTTAACCCCGTCAAGGCAAGTGAAAGACATGAAATCAAATGTGAAACTCGTGGTAAAGAAGTGTAGCGCTTGTAACGAAATTAAACCTTTGGAAGATTTTCCAAACAGTAAAAAAACGAAAGACGGTAAAGATTACTTATGCCGGGCCTGTAAAAACGAAAGGCAAAAAATATACAATCAAAATTATATCAACAAAAAAGCCAATAAAAAACCAACTGTACGGGAAACCGTAAAACAGGAGTCCGACGCGGAACCTGTTAAACAACTCCCTTTAAAGCCCGCCATAATCACAATAAACTTTTCTGATTATCCTGAATTATTGTCCGAAATAACCCGGCTGGCAAAAATCGACTTTAGAACGCCGGAGTTTGAAATTTTGGCGATTATTGACCGTGTACTTTCTGTCGGGAAGGCCGAATTATGATCGATTGCGGTTGGACGGCTGGTGATGTTATTGAAAGAAGCGAGGGGCTCAAAATGAAATTACATAAGCGGTGTTTGACCGTGGTGCTTCGGTCCCAAAATCCGGGCAAACGCTTAATATAATAAATGGTATTAAATCTTTTAACAAATGTCAACAGAAGCGATTGTGCAGCCTATTACTCGTTATACAACGAGACGGAAAGGAATGAATAATGCCTGAATTCGAATTAACACCGGAACAAGAGGCTATAGCTTTCACATCTCTTAACGCTGCGGATATAGCAGCGGAAAGCGGCGATAAAGGGATGATTATAGCACAGATAGGTGTATGCAGAGACGAAAAAGTAAGGTGTATTTTTAACTTTATAGGGGGAAAAACAGCGAAGAAACTTTTAAAAATTATAAAAGATGTATAACCAACCAAATCCAGGCGGACCGCTTACAGCGGCTCGCTGATTTGGGGCGTTGTCTGTCAGGAGGAAGTATGAAAAACCAAGCGGATTACTCATTATACAAATGCCCATACTCGCACATTGAAAAAGAGTGTGGTCATGAATTACATGGCCCCGAAGGATATGAAAATACATACGGCATCTGGTGCGCTTGTGGTTTTCGTGGTCCTGTATTTTGCCTTGATCCTATTGAGTTGAATCTTAAAAAAACAGATAACAAGTCAATGCAATCTGACCCGAAACCGTCCGGCGGCATGGCAACAGTACCAGAACCAAAACAGGAAGTTATGTATATCTGCCCAAAGGAGTTAGTCGTTTTGGGCAGTTGATTTTAAGCGTTAGACCACCCCTCACAAAGGAGTAAATAATATGGATATCCAAAGATTAAGAAACTTAACCACCGGGAGACTACACACCAAGATGGAAGATATTTATAAAGACCTTGGAATGCTTACAGGTGAAGATGGTTTAATGACACATATGCTCCCTCGTGCAATGAAAGCCGTTGAACCGTGGCTCCGTGAAAAAGTCACAGATCAAAGATTTTGGGATGGCGAATTTGACACCACACATACCGGGGAATTTGATCTTCCTGAAACGACAAGTGAAGAACGGCAGATATTTTTTGAACGGTTTGCCGCTATGCCGAACCCACTTGCAGGTAAAGAAGTTATCGGGGTGGTGGTCTAACCTGTCACTGGTGCTGACCAGGAACAGCGGTCGGCTAAAATTTAAAGCGGGGCTGGCAGCACAGTTCTGTGTTAAAAGGACTCAAAATGAATTACCGCCTCTTCATGAACGAAATCGGTGATATGTCGGAATACCTTGATTTTTACGAATACGCCAGCATCCGATGGTTTCTGGAAATGACGTATGACTGGGTAACGATTACGTTGATCTTGGAATCATGTGCCGCAGATTAACGGCCAACCAAAGGAGGTGATGCCAATAAAAATAAACGGGTTATCAACAGTATTTATCTTTTATATTAAGGAATTCAGCTTCCCGGCGGGATTGGCTCGTCGGGGAAATTGCTTGACATTAGGTTTTGGCGTGGTATGGTGGGGGTAGGAGCTACTCTTATGAGTGTAGCAGGCTCGACAATCAAATTAAAAATTGAAATCCGGTATATAAACCATCGTCGCCCTGGTGATGTGTGGAGCTGCTACCTCCCGTTTGTATGCCGGATTTGAGTTTTTAAGGGGGTTGAAAAGAGCAAGTCATATCTTGAAAAATTAAAAGATCCACGGTGGCAAAAAAAACGTCTTGAAATTTTAGAGCGCGATAAATGGATGTGTCAACTTTGTTATGATAAAAAATCAACTCTTAACGTACACCATAGACGATATTTATCAAACAAAGACCCTTGGGATTATCCAAATCATTTATTAGTCACATTATGTGAAGAATGCCATGAAGTAGAAAAAGAAAGAATGGAAAACGTAAGCCATGATTTAATGGAAATTTTAAAAGAAACTTTTTTTGCTGGAGAAATTGCTTCTATAGCTGGTGGATTTATAAATTTTAAAATTTTTCATTCATCTGAGATTGACGCAGCCGTTATTAGTTGGGCCATATCAAATGAAAACCTTATACAAGACCTCCATAATAAATATTTTGAATATTTGTCCAGTAAAACGAAAAAATAAATGGATTCACCTCAACTTGAAAACGGTTATACAAAAATAGCCAATGAAATACTTGAAGCTCTATCAAAATATCGTATTCCTGGAGAGCAGATGCAGTGTCTTTTTTTTATCATAAGAAAAACATACGGATGGGGGAAAAAAGAAGATGAAATTCCGTTATCTGATTTTGTTGAAGGCACTGGAATTAATAAACAAGCTGTTTCAAGAGCATTAAAATCATTAAAAGATAAAAATGTAATAACCGTTATCAAAAAAGATAACAGAATTAATACAACTTATGGAATTAATAAAAAATACAAAACATGGAAACCGTTATCAAAAAAGATAACGTTATCAAAAAAGATAATGACCGTTATCAAAAAAGATAATGGAGCGTTATCAAAAAAGATAATCCCACCTATATATAAAAAAAATAGTAAAGAAACTATTAAAAATAAAGCTGAGGCTGAAAAAGTTTTAGGGATTTTAAATAAATTGAGTGGTAAAAATTTCAGGGTAAACGATACGAATTTAAAAAATATAAAAGCCAGATTAGATGAAAATTTTACAATTGATGATTGTGAGAAGGTTTTACAATTAAAATTAAAAGATCAATATTTTATTGAAAATCCGAAATATTATAATCCGGAAACGCTTTTTAGGCCAAAAAATTTCGAAAAATATTTAAATGAAAAACCAAAAAACAACCAAAGCCCAACAGGTACAAAATATGCAAACATCAAAACAAGAGTCGTCAATGTGGATTGATAAGTTGTTTGAGATGTCAGGCATCCCGAAGCGGTTTTTAAATGCAGAATTGAAGGATTTTGCACAAAAATATAACATTACCAGCGATGATCACGGCTTATATATTCATGGGGAGCGTGGAGTGGGAAAAACTCATTTATTATCAGCTATTTGTAAATTTAAAATAATTGAACATTTAAAAACCTTCAACGATATCGAGCCGAAATATATACCTGCGTTTATATCAACTCCTGAGTTATTATTCCTGTTTAAGAAATCATATTCAAAAACATCAAAGATAACAGAGGACGAGGTGTTAAAAAAATACACAAAGGCAAAAATCTTATTTTTAGATGACATCGGTGCGGAACGGTCAACAGATTGGTCTGTTTCGTTGTTGTATTTAATTATAGACCGGCGATATTCAGAAATGAAACAGACGTTTATTTCAAGCAATCTTGCCTTAGATAAAATTGCTTCTCAGTTAGATGACCGGATTGCGTCAAGGATAGCTGGCATGTGTGAGGTTGTTGAAATTGTTGGCAAAGACAAACGGTTAAAATAGGCAATTAAACGGAATCATTAGAAAAATAAACGACGAAAGGAGCTAAAATGTCAGATTTTACATTTATTGAAACAGATCCCAAACACCACCAAGGAATCAAACTCGATGAATACAACGGACAGATTTCTATTGTGACCGGAAACGAGGGTGACAACGGTAAGGTATGGTTGAAGTGGGCATTCCCGCAAACCAGAAATAAAGAACCGGGGCCGAAAGCAATCCCGGTCAAGGTGGTGATCGGCAACAGTTATCAAGAAGCGATTAGCAATTTAAAGCGACTCATGGCAGATTTGGGCGCGGATAGTAAGGACACGGGCGTTTACCCGAAGCAGCCGGAACAGGGTGCGCCGGAACCGTCACCACCGGCGCAACATGAACCGCAAGCGGGTGGCTTTAATGATGATATTCCCTTTTAAAATAAAGGGGTTAGAAACCATAAGTGTTTATCCTGTAATTATGCGGGATAAAAAGAAACCAGTTAATCACTTGTTAGCCTGCAAAGACGGAGTAAGACTTGAAACCATATTATGAAACGAAATTAGGACGCCTCTACCACGGTGATTGTCTCACGATCATGCCGGCGCTGTGACACCTGCCGGTTCGGAGAGCCCGGAAAGATGGCTGATACGATTTTATGTTATTTCGGCCCGGATGTGCTGGATAAATACCCGGATGACTGGTGCTGTCAATGGCGGGAAAAAAGCAGGGTGGAAGCGGTGGAACCAGGGCCAGATATTATATGCACCAAACACCCACAACCGATTAAAAAAGAAGATGTGGTGTTTTGATGGAAATCCAGGAAGAATACAAAAAATTACAACGGTCTGAAACGTCAAGGCGAAATGCCAAAAGAGGTAACAAAACCGAGGAAATCGCCGGTAGGTATTTAAAATCACTCGGATTCTTATTTGTCGAACCAATTGAACGTGCTTGGATTATTATCCGTAAGTATGATCCGAAGCGTAAAAAAAGCAGAATTACGGGCGCTGTTCCTAAAAAGAAAGTGTCAGGTGACTTCACTGCTATCGAACCAGGAACCGGGAGATATGTTCATATTGAAGTAAAATCAATGCATGATAAAATAATGTGGTCAAACCTTGAGCCGCATCAAATTGAGGCACTAAACGATAAACACAAAGCGGGAGCGCTGTGTCTGTTGGTATGGGTCAGGTCTCCGATTGAAATAAAAGCAATGGAGTGGCCGGTGTTTGGATTCGGACCGAGAAAAAGCGTGAAGTGGGACGATATAAAATAAATCTTAACCAACTGTTTTGTTTGTGGCGGTAAAAAGCTCTAAAAAATTCACCGCAAACCCTCATGGTTAGTGGGTTTGTGGATGTACTGTTTATGGGTCCTCCCTGGGAATAGACTGTATACG
>Ga0180431_10000830_pt1 | contig 43940 bp, 44 predicted proteins | sample SS_ome_11_FD_132459 | JGI IMG/M metagenome (GOLD analysis project Ga0180431, IMG submission 132459) | Hypersaline lake sediment archaeal communities from the Salton Sea, California, USA - SS_1_MS_1 metaG | ecosystem: Environmental > Aquatic > Non-marine Saline and Alkaline > Hypersaline >... | reverse complement strand
CGATCAGGCGCTCGAAGCGCTGGCGAAGGCGCTCAGCGATGATGTCAAGCCGAGCCGCTTCGTCCCGGAGGCACTGGGCCCTCATCTTCGCCTTGGAGATAGCGTTGCGACACCCCCAGGCGGTGAACTTCATCTTCATGATCATCTGCTCAGGCGTCGGCGGGACGCCGGGCGGACTGTCATCATCAACCGAGATTGCTTCCATCAGGGCGTTTCGTTCGGGCTGAACCCACTCGGGGCCCTCGGTTTCCACCGGACCGACTGGCTTACCATCACCCCTGAGAATCGCCACGACGTTCGCCGTCTTGACGGGCTCGTACACGGAATGGGGGTGGTTGATCTTGAGCGCGATCTTCTTGTGCACACCCATCAGGATGTAACGGTTTGACAGGTTGCACACGCGATCGAGCTGATGCGAAGTGAGGCTTGCGGATTTGACCATGTCAGCGACAATCGCCTCGGGATTCCCACCCTTGGCGTGGTAGCGCAGGGCGGCCGCTTTTGCGATAGTATTCAGATCCATGTTCGACTCGGTGGCAAACGTGTTCACGAGCTCAAAGGTAAAACATCCAAGCACCAGGGTGCCAACGTGCCAATAATGGACAGAGAATCTTCCAGGTCGGGCATGCGCTTCGTCGAGGCGAAGGTCACGGCCACCTACGCTTCAGGCGCCGTGTCGGTGCGAACCGACGACGGCGAGAACCTTAGCAAGATCCGTTCTATCTTCTCGGGCGTCGAGTACGATTTTACGGCTGGAGACCGCGTCGTGGTCGCGACTGATGGCTTGCGCCACTTCGTCGCGGGTGAGGTCAGGGTTCCAGTCATTAACGATCAAGGCAAGCGTGTTCTTCGTGACACCGCAGATGATCTTGTCGATCTGACGACAGCAAAAAAGATCGAAATCGTCAACGCGGCCGGCGACCGGGCGCGCGTTTTGGTTGATCAAGCGATGGTCCTCGTCGACACGGGCGACTTCTGCGCATCGATCTGGGAGATCGGGCAGCGCAAGATTACGAACTACGCCGAGGCGCTCGAGCATGTGATGCCCGGCATGGCTTCGCTGATCGGCTCGAGGGGCACGAAAGCCTACGCCCGATACCAGTGGCGTAGCATCATCGACGAAGCTGGCCTTGGCCGAGCACTTCAGCATTCGCCCAATGCCGCACTGAATGATGGCAGCACGCTCGAGGTGAGGCTGTTTGACGACGAACAAAACGCGCGCGTGACCATGTACGCAGGCGGCACAGACACCGCCGAGCTCAAGATTGAGCCCTCAGGCGACATCGAGGTCACGACCTCGACCGTCGTGGGCATCGTCGCGGCGAACAGCATCACGCTGAACTCAAGCCTCGTGAATCTGGGCGGGGCCAATCCTGCGAACGCAGTGGCAAGGGCGGATTTGGTTGAGCAAGCGGTCACAAACGGCGTGTTGGCCCCCTACAACAGCCACTTCCATACATACGTACTGCCCTTGATACCTAGCGCGGCCGCAGTTACGACCCCAACGACCTCACAGATGCCTCCGTTTTTCGGAACGGGCTGCACCAACGTTCGAGGTGAATGATGAGCTACCTTTCAGACCTCATCGATCAGGTTTCGAGCGCCTTGGTTAACGCTTTTGGCATGAACGTGGGCGGCGAGACCTTCGTCGCGATCGCGAACAGCTTCGATGACTATTCTGAGGACTCTCCTGTATACAAGGAACAGATCGCCGGGATCGGCAGCCTCGCCGAGGTCCTCTGCGAAGGCTTGACGAATGACCGCGTGACGACCGCCGACAACATTGACCTGTCATCACAGCGCGAGGTCATGGTGGTCACGGTGAACACTGGCGCCACGAACAAGACGGTGGGCCTGCCGGCGTTGGCTAATGCGAGGGTGGGGCCCTTACATATAGTCAAAGGCGATTCGGGTGCCGGCCAGGTTATCATTGAGCCAGACGGCGCTGAGGAAATCGCAGGATCAGCCTCAATCACACTTTCGAGTCAGTACGATTCAGCCACGATATGGCCAGCGGGCACATTCTGGTCAACCTGAGAGGAACAGCAAGATGACCTTCTTTCGCGTGAAGAGCAAGATGTCGCTCCGCAAGACCGCAGGGGCCTCCATCGGAGAAGATCCGACCAGATGGGGCGCCGAGGTCCTGAAGTCCGTGGCGTCGAGCCACCCCTACGTCGAGCTTTCGTCCGCGAACGTGAAGTTCACGCAGTCTGACCCATCCAAAGGTAGCGCCTCGGGGTGGGTCGACATCGGCAACAAAATCGCGCTCGCGTTCACGATCCGCCGCGACGGTCGCACGAACGACATCAAGCTCGACCCGGTCGACGTGATGTACGACGGCGAGCAGATGAGGTCGCTGCGCGAGTCGAGCTACATGCGGGCTATGGCCGGCGACGGCGTGGGTGACCTGTTCCCTCATGGGCGCAAGGGCGACAGCTACAGCCCTGAGGCCCCCTCGAACCAGTACATCGGCCACCTGACGGGCGACGTGACCCCGCTCAACATCGTCCCGACGCCAGGCGCAGCGGGCGGGGCGGGCTTCGCCAAGGGCGCCTCCATCAACAAGGAGGCCGGCTGCGGGCACGAGTACGACCAGCTCGAGCGCGTCCTGATCGGCTACCCTAGCCTCGTCCGCGTCGCCAAGTCGTACGGCCTCGACCCCGCGCTTTATGCGCTTCGGCCGCGCCTCGACGCCCCCGAGGTCACGAGGATGCCCGACGTGGTGATGCTCACACCCGGGCCAAGCGGCACCTTCTACGCGCACACGCCCGACGGCGAGCGCCTCGGGATCAGCGGCCGCGACCTGCGTGAGCTCATCGGCGCCGAGGCCGACACGAAGATCGCCGACATGATGCGCAAGGGCTACGTCATGATCAGGCAGTTCCCGGCCAACGCCGCCGTCGAGGTGCCGCTCCCCACCAAGGCGCCGATCACGATCAAACACCCAGGCTACTACAAGATCGAAGGGATCCCCTGCGTCGTGTCGACGCAGGTGATGTCGTTCGACGGCAATGTGGCTTCGAGGGTCAAGGCGATTTCGTACCACAACCGTGAGCTCGTCTCGCACTCAGCGAAAGGGGTGCGCTGCGAGTTCAACCCCCGCGACGTGCCCACCATGGGCAAGCCCACGATGGGGGCCAACGGATGCTTCATGGGTTCGCAAAACCACCTCCCAGTCTTCTCTCCGACCGTCGTCGTTGAGTCGATCGTGGGATCGCCCGACGGTCACATGACCTACATCGTGCGTCGCAAGGACACGCTCGAACGCTGCGCCCTGATCCCCGTGGGCGAGCTCATTCGCCCTCGCGAGTCCCTCGACCCCTTCCATGACCTGGGCGTGCCCAAGATACCTGTCTACTACATCCCGGTGAGCTGGACGTGGATCGACATCGAGGGCCCCATGGTCGCCGAGGATCCTACGGCGAAGCAGAAGCTCAGGGAGTCCGCCGTCGTGACCCGATCAGGGCCATTGTCGTGGTCTCTTAGCTCCAAGGGGGGCGTCGAGAGCTTCTCCGACACTGGCGCAATGCGGATCAAGCTCGCGAGCATGGGCGCGAACGACCACGCCATCGACTACGCGTCGGGCCTGAGCTACGGTCAGTCGGCCACGATCTACGGTGTGACACCGGCCCCGACCAAGATGTCGCTCAAGGTCGCTTCTCAGCGCCCCGAGCTCAACGACCGGATGCGTGCTGCACTCGCCATGTTCAAGGTCGCGGCCTCCGAGGTCGCCGAGGGCATGGACTCCGCCGCCGAGCAGGGCGCCACGCCCGATGAGCACTCGATGGACGCGATCCTGTCCATGCAGTTCGTTGGTGACGAGCACCTGGCCGACATCGTCGAACGCTCGGATGTGTTCGCAGAATGTGAGGACTCCATCGCGCGTTTGCTCTTGGCGGCGCGTATGGGCGAGGAGTCGCTCGACGACTCAGGGCTTGCCCGCGCCCTGCGCGGGATGGGCTCGGTGGGCGACTCGATTCAGGAGCTCAAGGTCAACCTCGCCGACAGGGGTGCAATGTGAACGCGATGATCAAGCTGGCCCAGATCATGGGCCAGCCCAACACCAAGCCGCCAAGCAGCGGGGCGCAAGCCATGCGCCCTCGGCCGGTCGGATCGATGGCGCCGTCCCTGAATCCGAATGCACACACGCCGGACATGACCAACACGGCGACCAATGTGAAGCTCAAGATGAAGATGGCGAACCCGTTCAACAAGAACCCGCCCTCGACGCCCATGATGCCAACGAACCAGCAACCCCAAGGCATGGTTTGAACCCTCCTGTAGACCCAGCTTGGCGATACAAGACGATGTTCGCGCTCGAGAACCCCGGGGAGGCCCCTGCGGATTTCGCCGAATACGCGGCACACCTACGCGAAGAGCATGATGATCCAATGGCCGCGCTGGGGGGGTGGAGGCCGAACGAGGCGACGCGCTTCATCAGGGGGAACCCTGAATGCAGGGCCACGGTAGAGCAGCTCCTCTATGAGAGGGCGCCACTGAGCCTGATCAAGGACTCGATCGCCCACCGCTTCAAGGCCTTCTACAGCGAAGAGGAGATCGACGCGTACCGCGCCCTGTACTGGGACGTGGACTCCATGACGGGCGTCCAGATCGCCCAGCACCTCCAGCAAAGCAAGCAGCTTCACCTGATGCCGAAGAAGCCCTCCATGCAGGGGCGCTTCAGGGAGGCGTATGTTGCCTTCGAGGCTGGGTATGCGGAGTCGCTCGACATGGACGCTGCGATGCGTCACATGTTCGCGCGCAACTTCTTCGAGTCGGAGAAGGTCATCCGCGAGCTGGGCATAGCGGGCATCGATCTCTCGGTGAAGCTGCAAGGGGCCGCGACGTCCATCTACAACTCACTCCAGAAGACGGCTACGTCATCCGGCGCGGCCAAAAAGCTCCCGCAGGCATTCGACGTTGAGATCGAGTACATGGACTCGACGGCAATACCCCAAGACATGGTGGCTGGATATGACCCGGAAGAAGACGATGGCTCCGCCCTTGCCCCGGGGGAGTATGAAGCGATTAAGCAAAGACTTGGCAATACCGAGCCCTGAGCCAAAGAAGACTGGCAAGTCGCTCGAGGATCAACTTGATGCTCACGGCCTGCCCGGTGACGACGTGTTCTCCCAGGACGACTACATCGACATTGGAGCCGAAGATGATCCGTTCAGCTAAAGGGGTCGTACTCCTGATTCATGTACGCAATGATCCGGGCGTAGATCGCCGCCTCGAGGGTGTCTTCGTTGCCAGCCTTGACGTAGACGAGCGTGTCGTCGCCCCTGAGCTCGGTCCTGACGTTTTCGATGTCCTGCGTAAATGTCGGGTGAATCGAGCCGTACGCGGGGAAGTCGATACGTCCCCTTCTGAGGTCGCGGATCCACGACGAAAAAGCCACCGACTTGTTCGCCGTAAGTCGCGGAGCCTGACCGTGCTTCTGTGACCATGACACCTCCTTCGACTTCGGGCTTGCCCACATGTTCGTGGTCACCTTGTCGACGCCGAAGGCGAGCGAGATATCCTCGTTCAGGCCGAATCCTCCGCCGAAGTCGCAGTGCGCCTTGGTCACCTCAAAGCGCCTGAGCACGTTGAGTATCTCAGGAATGCAAACCGAGGGGTTGCACTGGGCCCCCTCCCACTTCTGGAAGTACAGGTAACGCGTCTTCCCCTTGTAAAGCTGGCAAACCGCAATCGCGGTTGCCGCCTCGCCATGGCCCCAGTCGATGCCTGCGTAGCAGGGTGCGGTGCGGTGCTGAGCAAGGTACTCATGCGACATGGGCCTGCTTGAGTCACAGGCCTGCGCGATCATCGCCTGGGTAATGGGCTGCTCTGCGGAGTCGGCGGACAGCCCGAACACCTCGTTCAGGAGCTTATCCTCCGGGTAGTTTTCGAACTTGTAGAGCAACTCGTCCCACTTGTTCTGGTTGATGTGGCTGATCTTGGCGTGCAGCTGAGATACATGGAAGCCGGCCACCCTGGACTTCGGGTTCATGGCCACCCACCTGCCATCCAAGACGTCGAGCGGCGAGCCGCAGTGGTGGCACACCGGGCCGTGCTTACCGATGTTTCTGATCCCGAGGTTGATCCACTTGACGGGGCTGTGGTGCCTGCAAGCTACCAAAAACTCGCGCTGATCGCTCTTGACCCACGCACGGTGGGCGTCGTTGGCAAACGACTTCGGCGTGCCTGACAGCAGCTTCCTCGAGTGCTCGACGGCAAAGCACACGTTGTCGATGACGGGCTCGATGAGGTCGAGGTTCAGGTCCTGAATCTCGTCGTAGTGGATGAAGTTGATCGACGAAATGCCGCGAATGCCGTCCGCCGAGTTCCTCGCCCACTTCATGTACAGGCGCCCGCCCCCTCGGAACTCCTTCTCGTAGACGTTGTCCGCACCCTCTATCTGGCTCATGATGATCGCTGACGACTTGATGGTTGGGCCGATCTTGTCGTAGCTGTACTTGCGAACCTGATCCTCATACGGCGCGACGTAGAGCACACGGTGCCCCGGGTGGATCACCGGGATCGTGACCGCCTCGCCGGCGCCGCCTTGGCTCTTCCCGACCTGGCGTGAACACAACCATACCCGGCGCGTCGCGCTATCGTCGTGCATCCCGGGAGCAAATCCCCTCCCCTCGTAGTTGAAACGAGTGTTCTCATCGATCCAGATGGCATTCGCCATCCACGTTGACAGCCTAACGCCCAAGCTTCCTCACAGTATGGCGAGATGCCACTTCGACGGGAAATTGCTGACGACCGGTTGCCTGCATCCGAGGGGGAGACACCCCACCCGAGCTCGAGCCCGACGTCTGAGGTGACGCCATGACGAAGCTATACCCGCCAGCCGCAGAGCCGATGCGTGACTTCTTGAGCTTCGCCCCGGAGCGCTGCAGCCGCTCTCTTTTTTTGCGCGCCAGTCGGACCTTGGCTTTGTTCTGCTGGCGGTACATCCTCGAGCGCTCGCGCTCACGGGCGGTCGACAGCCTAGCCACCTTGATCATGGCGTTCATTTGGTCGACCTCGGGTGGCTCGCAGGCAGCAAGTCGTTGTCGTTGACGTACTTGGGGTTCTTGGGGGAGCCGGTCCTGAGCAGGTGCAGGAATGCATTAACCCGACCCATCGACCACTGGTTGCGGTTCATGCCGGGCCTGTGGCTCGAGCTGAACGCGCCCGCTCCGCGGCGGTAGACGGCCTTGAGCGCTCCGATGTCAACCTTCTTGTCCTTGTCCCCCGTGGCGTTGTTGTGCTCCTCCACCTTGCCACGCAGCGACTTGTCCGTGGAGAGATCCAGCTTGATCCCGCCCTTTGAGCCCTTGGCGCTACCAGGCTCGTTGCGTCCCGAGCCGGAGATACGCTCGTGAGGCTCAGCGGGCGTCTTCGGGTCGGAGGCCACCTTGATCATGGCGTTCATTTTGTGGCTCCTCGTCAAGTATGCACGAAAGGGTTATTTCGAGATCGGGCACGACGGCGCTTGCCATAGTGATCATACCGTCGTCGAAGACAATAAGCGACAGCATGCCAACGCAATAGCGCCTACCTTCGCTACAAAACCAATACGCTACGGGATCACGATCGCCGGCAATGAGATACATCTGCGGCTGGTTGTCGTACATCATCTTGAACAATCGAAGATGTCTACGAGAGAACGTTTCGCGCTCGAAGGGCGACATGCCCGAGTACCACTCCATATCCCCCGAAGCATCCCACCTCATCATTTGATGACGCCCCCATCCTCAAGGGAGTTCAACACCTCAGTGACCTTGGCCTCGACCCTGTCTCGGGGCGTGATGTCGAGGCGCGCCACGTACGCGACATTCGTCTTGCCATCGGCCGTCTTCGCCAAGATGTAGATCTTGTCAGCGTCGATGCTACTCGACCCCATCGAGCTGATGAGGTCGTTGGCCTTGTCTTCGAACGTCATATCTTCACCACTTCTTGCAGGACCAGTACCTAGCCTTCCACTTCGGGCCCGGGCTGTCGCAGTTGTGCCGGGCCCGGAAGTTCTTCTTCCGGCCAGGCTCATTCTTGCGGATCCTCATGTTCTGGTCGCCAAAGCGCACCGTGACCACATTGCCTTTGTCGTTCTTGACCCGCACCTTGAACTTCTTCGTTGGGTGGTCGGGGGTGCGAATGGGGCTGTTGAGCTTCTCGGCGAGCTTGATCATACCGTTCATAAGCGACCCGTTGCAGCCCTACGAATAGCATTGAGCTCCGCGCCAACGCCGCCCGCCATCGTGCCAAGCGCCCCACCGGCAACAACAGCAGCGGGTGAGCGCGCCGCGGCGCCAAGCGCCGCGCCGCCCGCGCCCACGCCGAGCAGGGCTGCTCGGTCTTGGCTAAGCGCCGCCTCAAGGTCCTCCTCTCGAACGGCATCGTCAATCATCCGGCCCAGGGTCGCGTGGTACAAGAGCCCAGACGCGGCCCCCACCGCGGGCACATAAGAGGGTACTCCCCACTTGGCGCCTGGCGCTGAGAGCAGGAGGGCCCCGCCGCCTACGCGCCTGACCATGGCCTCGCGACGCATTCTGTCTCGAGCGTCTAGGTTGGCGACCTTCCGCGCGCCGCCAAACGCGGCCCTGCGGGCGGCATTCAGCTCGGCCCCAACAGATCCGGCAGCCAGACCAAGCCCGCCCCCCACGACACCACCAAGGACAGGAACGCCAACGCCAAGGCCGGCACCGGCCGTCAATAAGCCTCCTCCCGCCGCGCCCGCGAGCTGCACCGCGCGGGCCTCGCGCAACACAGCCTCCGCATCCTGCTCGTCGATGGCGTCGTCGATAAGGCGACCAAGTGTGGCGTGGTAGGCAAGGCCCAGCCCCGCACCGGCAAGCGCACCAGACGCCGGCGACCTGATATTACTCACCGGCCCCACCAAGGCCCCCGCTGCGACGCGTCGGGCCAGCGCCTCACGGCGCAGTCTTTGCTTTGCCGTTGTCTCTGCGATCTTAACCATGCCGTTCATTTCTTCTTCTTCCTTTTTCCTGCGTAGTGAAGCATCGCCAGTTCGTTGCCCAGGCCGCCAGCTCGGTCCCCGAGCAGCGCACCTTGGGCCGCGCCGCCCACTGCGCCACCAAAGGCTCCACTTGCCGGCATACCATAAACGCGGCCAATGTCGGCACCGATGGCGGCCCCTCCGACAGTGCCCAGCCCCGTGCCCGCAGCAAGTCCGCCGCGGTAGACCTTGCGGCCCGTCTGGAGCGCCTCGTCGACATTGCTGTCGTCGATGCTGTTGTCGATCATCTGGCCAAAGGTCTGATCGTAGAGGAGGCCGCCCCCGCACCAAGCGCCATGCCGCCAAGCGTTGGGCCATTCTTTCCGCCCATGCCAGCCTGCATGCCAAAGGTCAAGCGACGAAGCCTGTTGTGCCTACGAAGCTCATCCCGCTTGTCACTCTTTTTTGCCTTGGCGACCTTAATCATGCCGTTCATTTTTTTCTCCAGTTGCTGGGCGGCTCGACCTTGGCGCCGGCACCAAGGCCCAAGCCCGAGAAGGGTGAATCGTTGCGATCTGAAGCGTAGCCCGCGCCGACGCCCTCCTTGATCGTCCTCTTAATATGCCCGAGACCCATTCTCCTTGCCCAGTCCTGCGTCTGGTAGGGGAGCTGATTGGCGCCCGGAAGCTCTTCGGTGAACTTGATCTGCTGGCGCCCGGGGTTCGAGCGGTTCCAAGAGACGATTTTCGGCCGGGTCTCCAGATCCCCAGCGATGTAGTTGCTGTCGCCCGGGTCCGTGATCCGACACATCTCGGTGAGCATCTTCACAGGCATCTCGAACGTGCGACGGTCGAGGTTAACGCCGGCCGACTGGTACGTCGCGTGGAGGTCATCTCGCACCTGACGCTGCACCGCAGCCATGCCCCTGAGCTTGAGAAGCTCCTGAGGCTTGACGATGCCGCTCGAGATCTTGTCGCCCTTCTTTACCTGGTCGCCAACCTTGACCAGCATCTTGAGCTTCTCGCCCACGCGATGCTGCTTGCCTGCGATCATCACGACGAAGCCGCCAAGGCCTGTCTTGCGGATGGAGTCGACGCGGCCCGTCACCGTGGCGAGTGTGGCCTTGCCCTTGACGTTGTCGGGCATATTCAGGATGTCCACAGCACGGTCGAACGCGCTCGCAAGGCCACTGTCGGCTGTCGCGACGCCGCCCGAGTGGAAGGCTTTCATCGGGAGCTGGATCGAACGCTCAGTGATGGCTTGCGTTTCGGACAGGCCGATGAGCTTGCCGATCGCCGGGTAGTTACCCGTCTCGTCGTAGCCAAAGCACTTCGCGCACACGCCCCCCGTAGCCTCGCAAGACAGAGGAGAGCGGACCGTGATCATCTGGCCCTTGAGCTTCGTGAGCATCTCGCCTGTGATGACGTCACCACGCTTGAACTTGCCCACGTCCTTGGCGAGCACGCGGTCGACGACGTGCTCGTCGGCCTTCTCGACCCTGCCAAGGCGGGTGCCGCAATCGCTCATCGTCACCTTGAGCGTCGTCGCCGGGTTGCTGAGCTGCTTCGTCAGGGCGCCCGGCCCCGAGACGGACTGCGACTTGTCGATCATGCCCTTTCGCTGGGCATACATGTGCTGGAAGTACTCGCTCGAGCTCAGGCCCTCCGAGTAGTTCCCGCGCACGGGCACGGGCATGACCTTTTGGTTGTGATCGAGCATCAGGCCGACGGACCCAACCATCTGCTTGAGCTGGTGGACGCCAGGCTTCGAGTAGCCCGAAGCGATCATGTCCGATAGGTTGTTCGTCTCGCCGCCAGAGTTCTTCCCCATCGACCCGAGCGCGCCGACGACCTTCGAGTCCACGGCGGCGTAGATCTCGATGATCCTCTTGTCCTTCTCCTCCGCGGAGAGCTTGCGGTTGCGACGCACGGCGTCGGCCTTTTTGTCCGCCGCCATGTAGAGCTGGCGACGCTTGGAGTCGAGGACCTTGAGGTCGGACAGGATGAAGCTCGAGCCCGAAAGGTAGGCGTACTTGCGACCGAGGTGCTTGAAGTGGTCCGTCGCGTCCCTGAACGCCTTGGGGCTCTTCTTCTCGAGCCTCTTCAAGACACGCTCAATGCCCTTCTTGTCGAACGTCGCCTGGAAGTCCCGAACCTCTCGGGGCAAGCCCATGTTGACGATGACCTTGCCGGCCGTCGTGCGTTCGCGCCTGCCGTCGATCTTGACCGAGATGATATCGGTCCACTTGATCTTGCGAGCTTCAGCATCCCTGATCGCAGCGCGCGGGTCGATGTAGGACTTGGACGTGGTGCGCCCAAGCCGCGTCAGCTTGTAGACGCCCAGCGAAAACTCACGCGTGAGCTGAGGCATGAGCTTCTTACGCTTCGTGCCCGGGGCGAACGCGTTGTTCGAAGGCAGCATGGCCTCCGCCTCGCGATTCGCCTCATCACTCACAGGAACGTGGATGCCTGCCGTATCGCCGTCAAAGTCGGCGTTGAGACCACCCAGTACCTCAACGGGCGTCCTGACGGCGTACCCGGGGACGAGCTTGGGCTTGAACGCCATGATCGAGAACTTGTGCAGCGTCGGCGCGCGGTTGAGCAGCACGTGCCGCTCCTTCATCGCACGCTCGAGCGCCTCTCTCGCCATGGTCGAGCGGTCTTCCCACTCCTTCTTCGCCGTCAACGGGGTCATGCCCGATCGAATGAGCTCCTTACGCCCGAAGGTGCCAAAGATGTCCCAGGCCATCTCCTCGGGGATGCCCACCTCATCCATGGAGAGCTTGGGGTCCGGCTCGATCACGCCCGTGCCGGAGTTCTCCTGCCGGCGACGGAGGAGTTTGCGCTGGAAGTAGCCACGCTTCGGCGTGCTGCCAGCGATTGTGGCGGCGATGCCCTTGACGTCCGGCTTGTCGACGAGCCCTTGCGAAAGGCCCGTCACGCCCGACAATCCGTCGTAGAGCTTCGACCTCATCTTCTGGGCCTCGTCCACGAGGCCCGGACGCTTCGAGATCTGCTTGAGCTGGTTGTTGGCGAGGATCGTCTCTCGGTAGTGCTCGTTGATGTCGCTGATGTGCAGGTCACCACCGGGCATGTCGAAGACAGGTCGCATCGCAGGAGGGATGATGGGCATCGTCGACACGACCATCTCACCAAGCTTGACGCCCTGCTCTCGGAAGTTGATCAGAATGCGCGCCTCCTTGTGAAGCTTGTTCAGCTTCGTGCCGCGCGCCCCCTTCGACTCCTTCGCGATCTCGTCGATACGCTTGTCGACGTCGATCTTGTCGAGCATCGACTTGATTGCCTTGCCGCCAAACTTTGCTCCGCTCGTGCCGCCCGGCACGACCTCTCCGCCCAGCACGCCCTTCGTGCCTTTCATGATCGCTGAGAAGTCCGAACGCTTCATGCCGGTCACCGCGAGGATGGAATCCTCAAAGGTGGGGTGCGGCATGGGCTCGGCGAGCTCAATGTGGGACCAACGATCGCCCGCGAGGCCACCCGTGACGTTGAGATCGAAGATGCCGCCCTTCTCCTCCTTGATGTCCTTCGCGCGCAAAGCCTTCGCGTCCTTGACCTCGCCGTTCGAGATCTTGCGCACGTCCTTGTCGAGGAACGGGGTCATCTTGACGATGCCCTTGTCGTCCTCGCTCAGGTTGACGCCCATGCCGCGCAGCATATCGACGAATTTCTGGCTCGAGGCGGGCACCTTGGGCGCAGGCATGTACGTCCCATTCTCGATGGAGCGCCATGCCTCGAAGTTGCGATCTCCCTTGAAGCCGTACATCTCCTTGAGGTTCGCGTGCGCGCCGTGCGAAAGCAGCGCGTACATGACGTTCAGACCCACGGCACGCCCCCCACCCGCGGAGGGCTGGCCGTCAAGGCCATAGCTCTCGCCGATGCCAGCACCACGCGAGCTCATCTTCTTCGAAACCTGGTGCTCGAGCTTGAGGGTGTAGTGGTGGCCCGTCAGGACGTTCTCGATCTCGGTGCCAGTCTCAGGGTCGATCAACGAGCCGGAGTCCTTCAGGCCTCTCTTCTTGAGCTCCTTGAGGATCTTGTCTCGGTGATCGGTACCGAAAGGCTTCGCCACGAAGGGCTTCTTGTCCTTGAGCGCGATCTTGGACGCCGTCGTCTCCATGACCTGCCCGAGGTTCATGCGCCCCGGCACCGTGTCGGGGTTCATGAGCAGGTGCATCACCTCCCCGTCTGGGTTGCGAGGCATCTCGGAGTTGGGGACGATCTTGGTGATCGTACCCTTGTTGCCATAGCGCCCGACGAGCTTGTCACCCACCTTTGCCTTCTCCTCGGTGGCAATGACGATCAGGACCTCATCGTTTCGGTACGTCACCTCCTCGATGACGCCCTCCTCCGACTTGTCCCACTCGACAGAGGCGTCCCTGAAGTCGCTCATCAGGGACCTCGAGACCGACGCGAGCCTTTTCGACACCGTGTCCTGCTCGATGCGACGCATCTTGACGACCAAAGGCTCACCGCGCTTGATCTTCTGGCCCACCTTGATGACGCCACGCTCGTCGAGCTTGTCGATCACGTCGCGGTTGTAGGACATGGGGAACTGCGCAGTGTACTTGCCACGGTCGAGAATCTCCCCCTCCCGCATGCTGACGATACGTTGGTGCGCATGCATCGAAGTGAGGAGCCTCGAGCCCTCCTCGGAGATGACGACGCCGTCCTCGTGGTTGTAGCCCTTGTACGGGATGTAGGCGGTCCGAAGGTTGACGCCGAGCGCGAGCTTGCCGCCCTTGGTGTAGTTCGACTCGCCGAGAACTTGGTCCTTCTTGACCTTGTCGCCCTTCTTGACCGTGACCTCTACCGAGTCGTAGTTCGACTCGTTGAGCCAAAACTTGTGCGGGACCTCAACCTCGTGCTTCTTGCCATCCTTGTCTTTGATGACGACCTCATCCTCAGACACGGAAAAGACCGTCCCGCTGACGGGCGACCGCGGCAGGGATCCACGACCCATGATGTCTTCGATCGTCTCGTCCGTGTTCTCGTGAAGGGCCGCCTGCACGAGTGGCTCCTCACGGTACTTCAAGGGCTTGGCTTGGGACTGCATCTTCGCAGCCGTCATGCCACGCGTACCGTTGTTGTGTGACAGGAACGGGGCCCCGAGCGTGTTCACGCCGAACAGATCGGTCGCACGCCTGATCGCGTACTTGACCTGGGAGGGGTCGACCATGTCGATCTTGCCCATCCGCGAGACTTTGATCTTGCGCCCCTTGAGGCGCTTGGCCTTCGGGTCCCAAAACTCGGAGAACGCCACGGCCGAGGCGTAGAACTCGCGGTGGTCGACCTCGACGATTTTCTTCTTCTTGACGTCCCACACAGACCTGACGAGGTCCCGGCCCTTCTTGGTCACGCCCACGGCAAGGTGCAGCGTAGTGCCGATGTTGGTGCCTTCGGGCGTGTGAACAGGATCGATGAATCCCATGTGAGACGGGTTGAGCGCCCTCGTGGCCCTCGTGACAGCGTGGTCGTTCGCGATGCCGCCTTCGCCCCTCGTCGTAATCTCGGTGTGAGACGACATCACGTCCATGGGGTTGTTCTGCTTGGGCACACGAGCAAGGGCCGTCTGCGTGAACGTGGACTCCACGCCCGACGAGAAGAGATGCTTGCCGACAACGTCTGTGACCTTTTGAGCCTTGGGAAGTCGACGGTTCAGGTGACGCGTGATCTTCGACCGCATCTGTCGCGACTCGAGCCTCTCGATCATGAAGTCCGCGATGTCGAAGAATCCAGCGTGGTTCAGGTTGTCGGTGTCGTGCTCCTCGACGTCTCCGCGCTTGACCTCGAGCAGCCTCTTGGACGCAATCAGCATGAGCTTCGGGGAGATCTTGTCTGTCGGCTGGCCGAGGAGACGATCCATGTTCCCGGGGTCGAACGACGAGTCGTCGTCGAAGTAGGACTTGATCCACGCCACTCTGCCGGCGACGCCCTTTTCGGCGGGCGGGTCGGACTCGTAGCGCAAGAACTCGTAAAGCGCCTCGATCGCACCCTTGGAATCATTCGCTCCACGGCCCGAGAGCTGCGCCTGGAACGAGTCGGCCCCAAGTGCGCGCCTGAGGGCCTCTGGCTGCATGCCAAAGCCCGTCAGCAACGCATACAAGCTGATATGCTTGCCGCCGAGCTGAACCTGAATGACGTCCGAAGACGGCTTGATCACGATCTTGAACGAGCGCCCCTCTCCGGTATTGAACCAGGCCGAGTACCCACCATCGTTGTGGCCACGCACGTAGACGCCCGGGAGCAGCCTCTTCTGGATCGGGAACGAATACTCCGACCCCTTGACCACGTAGGTTCCGCGGCTCGTGACTTCGGGCAGATCAGCGAGGTTGACGTCGGCCCTGTCGATGACCTTGCCCCCCCGCTCGAGTGAGATGTTCGCTCGCACGCGGCTGGTGTAGCTCATGCCAAGGCTTTTGGCGCGCTTCTGGCGCGTCACCGCGCTGCCCTTACCGCCTTTGGTCACGTCGATCGAGTTAACCTTGAGCGAGGTGCCCTTGACGGTGACCCCGAGCTTGCGCTTGAAGTAGTCGAACAGCCTACGCTTGAGATCCTCGTGCGCTTGACGGGGCCTTGACATGCTTCATCTCTCTTAGAACGTGTAATTGCCCTGCGCGACGGACGCTTGCCTACGGGGCGCGTCCTCATCATCAATGCGCACCACCCACTCAACGTACACGTAGGCGACGCCCTCGCGCGAATCGATTGACCTCAGGGGGCTGAAGTTGGCGGGCATGCAAATGTCGTCACGCTCGACATCGAGCAACAACAACATCAGATCTTGGTACTCGGTCCGATCGTCGTTGCTCGCCGACCCCAAAGGGATGCGAAAAAGACGAGAGTGGTAGTGAATATCTGCCTTTGCGAACACCTTGGCCTGAATCTGGGCCTCGATGCTCTTGGGCACGGACCCGCGCGGCGGTAGCTTCCCGATCATACCCTACTCAACCTCGCGATTTCGTTCCGCATCTCCTTGCAGTCATCGTCCGACAACACGCAACTGTACCATCTGGACCCAACCCTGATCGCAAGGCAGACCAAGCCACCCCTGAGCTCAAATCGCCACCTTCTCAACCTTTCAACTCCTTCTGGGTGGCTTTTGCTGGGGCGAAGGCCTCATGTCAATGACAGGCTTGACCTTCGAGCCCCCCGAGCCACCCATTTGCGACAGGAACTTACTAACCCTCATGGCCAGCAACTGATCCTCCTGAATCAACATACCGAACACCCTCTCACGTTTCGCGGCGGGCATCATCAGCAACTTGTTGGCCATGTCCTCGGGGCTGGCCGACTCTTCGCGGAGCTGGTCGAGTTCGCTAGCCTCTTCCTCAAGAGCATTGCCCACGCCGGAGCGCCCATCGAGCTCCTCAAGGCGCGCCTCGATCTGCGCCGCAATGTCCGGGCTCTCCTTCGAGACATCGACGAGAATCGCCTCGGCCTCCTCTCTTGGAAGCTCCTGCAGCTGACGCGCCATGTCGTCGATAAAGCTAGGCGTCGCGATGTCCTCAGACTGGTTTTCCGTCACCTCGGCATGAATGCCCTTCTGGTTGGCCTCCGCCTCGTACTTTTGGGCCCTAGCCTTATCCAGCACCTCTTCGGTGGAGGGCTCTTGCGCCGCTTCGGCTTTCTGCTCCTCGATCTGGACCTTGGCCTCGTTCGCAGACATGCCGCCCTCGCGAAGCGACTGCTCCTCGGCTGCGGCCGTGTTGTTCTGGTCCTCAAGCAACGTCTGGTATCCAGACCCCACGGACTCGGCTTGGACCTGAGCGCCCGTGGACTTGAGCATCGCGATGGTCTGACCAACTTGGCGGATACCCTCCACCTCGGAGATGGACCTGGCCTCGCGCTTGATCTTGTCGTGCTCCTCGTCCCAGCTGAGGTCGAATCGTTCGAGCACCTCCGCCCAGCTCACCACGTTCATCTGGGCGAGGCTGACCATGAGCTGCATCATCTGAAGGTCATCCGACATGCGGAACGGCTTCATCTTGACAGACTCACAGGCTGGCACGTCCGCATAAGACATGACCTGACGACGCACGAAATCGAGCACCTTCGCCACGGCGCGAGCGTACGGCATGAGCGCGTTCTCGAGCATCCTGAGCTGGACAGAGCCGCCCGACCAAGACATCGAGTCGGAGAGGAAGCCTTCGGGCATGCCCGTGGAACCGATGATCTCCTTGATCGCAAGCTGTCGCTGCTGCGCCGTGTTGAACCTCGCCGCATCGCCACCAACCTCGCTCACGGCCACGGGGAAGGGGCTCGTGATCACGGAGTTCTTGTCGCGACGCCAGCCGTGCAGCGCACGCTCCATGAAGAGGTTGAACCTACGCAGCGAAATCGTACGCATGGGATCTTGGCTCGTCGCGGCCGGGTACACGAATCGCACCGGCAACGACCTCTCGTTGGCGGCGGACTCGTCAGCCTTCTTGAAGATCTGGTTCAGGTAGGCATCCTTCAAGCCCGCGAGCGTGATCGGGTCGCCCCAGCCAAGGGACATGGGCTGGCTGAGTGACGGCTCCTTGAGGTGGAGGAGGTTGTTCTTGCCGAACCGGACCTTCTTTTTTTGCAAGGCGGCTTGCACATAGGTCCACGGCGTAGCGTCGATGATGTCGCGGTGTGGCTTGCCTCCGCGCGCGACGGCCTGCTTGATGTCCTTGGAAGGCTCGTAGTCGTAGCAAACCCAGCCAGACATAGCCGCCGTCTTGATCGCCATGTTCTGCGGCATCAGGCGGACGAGCCTCATGCCCTTCGCGCGCCTGAGCAGTTCGTCACGAGGCTTGAGCACAGCGTGGGTCTTGCACGATGAGCAAACACCGTGGAACTGGTTGCCCCTGATCGTGTAGTGGACCTTGCCGGCGCGGTTGTCATGACCACAGTTCTGACACTTGTAGAACCTGATGAACGGCCTGTGCACCACGTAGAACGCATTGCCGTAGCCGAAGTAGTCGAGACCCATCTCCTCGATGTGATGGTAGATGTCGAGGGTGTTCTCGAACAAATCCTTCCAGTGCTCCACCGCAGCCGGAGTCTTCGCGTCGACGTTGATGTGCGTGATCGGGTAGCGAGCGAGCTTCTTGACGATCGGTGCAATCTGGGGGTGCTGCGTCGCAAAGACGAAGCACATCTGGAGCATCTTGCGACGGTCCTTCGGGAGCCTAGTGGAGGCAATATCGAGGAAGGGGTCGGGGTAGGAGTGCCTCCTGAGCCCGAGCTTCGATCCGTCTAGCATCAATCATCTCCCTCGGAGGTCATCTCCGACACGTGCGCCCTGATCAGCATGAGCCGCTCAACCTGAGCAAGGACGCTCTGCGGCCAGTCCAGAGTACCTGACGACATGCACTCACGAACATCGTTTTGAAACGAAGCAACCTTCGGGTCCATGCGAAGAAGCCTCGCCGAAAAGGGCCCATTACAGAACGTAAGCTCCTCGGGCAGACAGGCAAGCCCCGACGTCAGGCAAGACGCTGCGACATAGGCCGCGACCTCCGAAGAGAAGGACATCTCGGGCTCGTAGTACTTGCGCACGATGGCGACGACTGCTGCCATCTCGTGGGGGGCGGACTGCTGGACCAACGACCAGTTGGGCTCGCGCCCCGAATAGGCAGCGCACACCTTCTCAAAAACCATCGGATCATCGAAGAAGCGAGGCGTCGTCTTCAGCACGCGGTCCGACAAAAGCTGATGCAACACGACGGGCTCAGGCTCCTCGCCATACCTCGACTCGATCTCTGCCCTGATCACCTCGGGCTCCCAGTCGAACCACTCCCGCCCCCAGAGCCTGACGGCCTCCAGGGCACGCCTCACGGGGTGCGTGTCAACATCTAGCATCGGATCATCCGACGCAGACGCGCGCTTGTCTTGAAGCTCCTCAAGGCCCGCGTCCTCCATGAACGTCGACTTCGTAGGCAAGCTAATGTTGCGATCGTGGGTCGCTTTCTGCGCCGCCATCGAGTCCTTGAGGGCGGACTGCATCGACCCGACCTCTTCGGTTGGGATCGTCTTGATGCGCCTTTTGACCCCACCCACGGATAGCTTGAGCTTGAGGCCCTTTTGGCCAGGCCTCGGCGACACCTCCTGAACCACGCCGGCCTCATCCGGGCCACCATGCGCCCCTAGGTTGGTAGATGGACCAACGTAGGGGCCCGGAGGGCGGAGGTCGATGGTCTTGCCGATGTTCGGCATTTGGCCACCGAGGATACCAAGGTCCTCGGCGACCTTCTGCTTATCCTCCTCGAACCAACCCTCATCGTCGAAGCCATCCGACTCGATCACACCATCATCGGGCAGGTCGTTGTCGAACGCCCGCTCGAGCTCAGCATGTTTGGGCTCATCATCCCAAGTGAGCACATCATCGTCCTGATAGGGCGAATCAGGCAGAAACGAGCCGTGCGCCGCTGGGCCGTGCGTGATGCTGACACCTTGGCTCATACCAGGCGGGCGGGGCATAAACTCCCCGAAGATGTTGTCGCTCATTTCATGCCTCAGTGTGTTCAGCTACCCAGGATCTCCTCGACGAGCTTGCGCTGCCGCATCGGGAGGGTCGGGATCACCGCGTCGGGGTCGCCCTTGATCTGGTCGAGCGTATCCGAATCGAAGTATTCGTCGAGCTTCGAGAGGTCGGCCTTCGCCCACTTGGCCTCCTTGACGAAGGGCGCGAGCAGAGTGTCGACCGGGTCGAGAATCGTACGACCCCACTCATTACGGATGCCAGAGTCAACGTCAAGCTGCTCGAGCAGCGAGGCTGTCTTCGCAACGGCGTCGAAGTCGTCCATGTTCAAGATGCCGCCACGGATCTTCTCCAGGCGGGAGAGGTACATGGGGGCGTTCTGGGCGAGGGCGAGAATGCGACGACGCTTTTCGATGTGGCGCTCCCACTCGGGGTTGAGTCCGCAATCCATGTACGGCATGTGAGACGCATCCTTCTGGTGCGCCTCAAGCTCCGCAGAGATCTCAAGGCTCTTCTCGAGCCGCTTCGCCGGAGACCACTCAGACGCCCTCTTAACGAACGCATCTGCCCGGTGAGCTGGGTCGTGCTCGACGCTCGCCACCTTGCCCATGTCGCTCGCCAAGCTCGTGACGTAACCGTCCGGCATGCGGACACCCCACGCGTCGCGTGCACTCTTGAGCGCCCCGGCGATGTCGAGCAGAGCCTGCTTCTCGAACACGCCGCGAGAGGCCTGCGCCAAGAAGTACATCGACGAAGCGAGGGCATCAGAGGGCGTGCCCGTGGGGTAGGCAACCTTCACTTGCCCCTCGTGGAGGAACTGCGCCACGTGGCCCGTGGCCTCGCCGCGGCCGCCAACGCTCGGGGGCTCGATCGCATCGGGCCAGTACGCCGCGATCTTGTCCTGCCAGAAGAACCCAGGGTCATCCTGATGATCGATGACGTCCCAGCTCTGCAGGTTCGCCGTCTTGTAGAAGGGGATCTCGCTCATGGTCATGGTCTCCGTGCGTGAAGAGGTACAAAAGGTCGTCGTAGGTCAGCCCATTTGCAAAGTAGTAACTCACCTCGAAGACGGACTCAAAGATCAGTCCCCGTCGAATGTATCGTACCTCGCAGCGAACTGCCGCGTCCTCTCCGCATACCTTCGTCGCGAACGGGGCCAGCTCCTTCTCCACCTCGCCGGGCGGCAACTCGGGGTCGAAGTAGCCGAGCAACACCCACGCGCCAGACGTGGCTTCGTATGCCGATGCCTCAAGGACCCGATACGTCATCGGACGGACGTGCTTCATCCTGATCACTCTCGAAAGGTTCCGACCCGTGCACCGGGCACCTCGTAACGCCACCATCCACGGTAGTACGCCTCCCGCACTGGGGGCACGTATCCATGTGGATCGTCTTCACGGCCAGCTTATCCATCCCTGACTCCCTTGAGTAGCTTCCTCAAACCAACACTCGGCACGAACCTGACCTTGAGCCTCCTGCCGTTCAGGACCTCACCCACCCCATTTGGGATGTTGGACACCCTGGGCTTGAGGATCTCAGGCCTGATCGTCACGAAGTTCACGAGCCTGATGATCTTACCTTGCGCAAGAGCCCTTTTCGACACGTCACAAAAGGCGCTCAAAACCATGTCGATATGGGCCTGCTTCACCTCGCCACCCATGTGATGGTAGATCTCGTGTATCAACTGCCTGCGAGCAAGAGCCGCAGACTCGTCGATGTTGTCCTCTACCTCTTTGGGTACAGACATAGTTAGCCTCACATCCTGAACTTGACACGACGAGCACGCTGGTTCATTCGGTCATCGTGGTCCTCTCGCGCCTTTCGGGCGCTTTGGACAGACTGTATAGCTACGATCTTGCCGGCAAGGCTAGGCTCGCCAAGCGACAACAAGTCGAACGACTTGCCTACGACCATGTTCGTCACGACCGAATCGAGAAAGGTGGGCGCCGCCGTCTTGGAGAGGACCTCGTTGAGAGACCGCATTGGGAGCTCACGTCGCTTCTTCTCGGTCACCGTCAGCGTCACACCCGGCACTTCTTTGCCGGTGAGCGTCCAAGACGTGAGCTCACGATCACGGTCCTGATCCATCTCGATGAAGTGGTACAGATCCGCACCGCGACTGATGTTCGAGAACACCACGCCGTCGATGGGGTGGCCGTCGCTGCCCTCATGCTTGGTGCGCACCGCGGCCTTGACCTCGATCTTCTTGCCCTCGGCCTCGATGTCCCATGCCGCGCCCGGCGGCGCCAGCTTGGCGTCGATGCCCTTGAGGCGCAGCCTCTTGAGCACGCGCTCCTCCGCCTTGGTTCCCTCTTCGGTCCTTTTGCTGTGCGGAGTCTTCATGGGTCAGCCCTTGCGCTTGTATCCGCCGAGCATGGCGGAGTATTCATCCTGCCCCACCATACCATTGACGTGCAGTGGCCCACCGGAGACGACGTCGCTGATCTTCGACTGCCCCTTCTCGAGCAGTTTCCTGGCCAGGTCGACGGTCATCTCAACGTCGTAGAGCGCGCGGTGCGCTTCTCCCGTCGACTCTCCCACGAAGTGCTCGTAAAGACGCTCGAGCTTGCGGGACTTGAACTCGCTCTTGGGCACCCACCTGTTCGCAAGGTCCTGCGTGCAGATCTCGTGGAGCTCAGGCCACTCGAGGTTGGCCCACCCAAACCAGAACTTCGAAAAGCGCACGTCGAACGCAGAGTTGTGACCCGCGACCGCGACGCACCCCTCCAGCGAGTCGAGCATCTTCTGCGCGACCTCCACCCAGGGGATCCCCTCCCGCTGGCACTGCTCGTAGGTGATGCCGTGAACCTCGACAGCGCGAGGGTGAATCGGGTGCTCCACCTTCACGATGTGGTTCGCACGCTCGATCACCTTCAGGTCGTCACCCTCGGTGACGACCCAGCCGGCCTCGACGATTTCGCAGTTGGGCGACGGGGCAAAGCCCCCGGTCTCGTAGTCAAACCACAGGATCTTCACAGGCCAGCCCTCTCCCACATAGTCTTGAGATTCAAAGGCTTGAGCGGCCCCGCAGGCATCTTGAGCCCGAGCATGTATGCACAGGCCTCGACGAACGAGGGGCGCGACCGAAAGAAGGGATTGCCACGAGCCAGCGTCATGAACAGATCCCCGGCGGCCGCCGCGTCGTACTCTGCGCGGTGGGCCTCAGGGAGGGGTAGCCCCAGCTCCTCGGAGAGAAGCGAGCTTCGCCTTGCCTTGGCGCAGCCTGCCCTCGTCGATCTCGTTCAGCGCGAGCAGCATGCTGCACCATGTTGGCGGCATGTTCACGTGAGCCCCATGGCGCGCCAGCGTGTGCCTGATCATCGGCTGATCGTACCCGTCGTTGTGTGCGATCAGAACGTCGAACGACTCGAGGTGCTCCTTGATCTCGTGCGCGACCTCCGAGATCTCTGGCGCGTCGGCCCACGCCTCCTCGGGGATCTTGTGGACCGCCTGAGCGCCGGGGCTCATCGGACAGTCGGGCTTGACCATCCACGTCTTCGCGTTCGTAAACGACTTCGAAGCGAGGTCGTACTCGAGAACACCGATCTCAACCGGACAATCGCGCTCGACGTCGAGCCCCGTGGTCTCGAGGTCGAACACGCCGATCTTGGCCTGGTACCACGGGATGTCCGGCAGGGACGCCGCGTCCGGGCCAAAGCTCCTCACCTCGGCGTGTCGAACCACGACCTGGCCCAGCCCCATGCCATCAGCAATGTAGTGGGCCTTGAGCCTTGCCGCCGCCTCGCTAGGCGCCGTCACGTTGAGAATGAACGGCCTACGGGGACGCGGCGGCTTGTTGTAAAGGTGCTCGTAGTACCCACGCCTCGTCTCGACCATCACGAGATAGTCCACATCTCCTCCTTTTCCTCACTGACACACACGACACGAATCTCACCGATCTTGTGGTCCCCATAGGGGGTCTTGCAGGCCTTCGCCCACTTTGCCCAAGCCTGCCAATCGCCCTTCGACCACACCGGCAGAGTGTAGGGCAGGGCGAGCCCCATTGCCTGCCCGACGACGGACATGAGGCGGAACGAGTCGGCGACGCCAAGCCCCTCGCCCAGCACATCGACAACCCAAAGCTCGCCGTTGGCGATCACGTATTTACACTCGAGCGCTTCGATGTTGGCGCTGAGCATGACCCGCGCGAGCATCTCGGCCTTCTGCTGGTTCGTCGGGATCCCGTCTATGGTCAGGGACTGCCCCCCGGCGACGAAGTCCTGCTTGAACTCGGCCTTGAACGTGCGCCGCCTCGAGCCAGGGACCAAGATCGCCACACAGGTGTCCGGGTCGTGGGTTTCATCAAACATCTTTGTCCTTGATCGCATGGTCTCGCATGAACTTGGCGACGTTGTAGTCTACGGGCATAGCCTCGCTCGTCTCATGTATATCGCTGCCCATGACGATGAAGCTTCGGCCGTATCCTCGAGCGATGTGAACAGCACCATCGTAGTTGCTCATGCCGATTGGCCACATCTGATCGAACTTGAGCAGGCCAGACTCAAAGACTTCCCCAATAGGCTTGGTCTTGGCGTCAAGCTCCTGCCTTTCTCTCCTCTCGCGCTTGTTCACCCTCTGCTCCTGTATTGGAACCTGCGACGATCATCAATATCAAGGTCGACCCAAAGGTTGATCTTGACCAAGTCGCCCTCAAAGGCACCAAACGACTCGAGATCGTCCTCGAAAATCGCAATGTCCTGACCACCCGTCTCGTCTTCGATGCGTGCGAACGCCATTTCGGACCCCTTAGAGGTCGTAATCTTGCGATAGGAACGCACAATACCACAGACCGGGCTCTCTTCGAAATCACGAAATGGCCCACCAAGGTCAACAAACCCACGACGCTTCATGCGCTCGAGGGTGGCCTCGTGCACACGCAGGGCGTAACCGAACGCCGCGTACTCCATCCGTGCACATCGACGCCAGATGTCCTCCTTGGACTCAGGCTCGAAGCGGCTCGGGATGCACGAGGAGGGCTCCCATGCGATCTCATTGACACCAAAGAGGTTGAGCTGGCCCCTCGCATCGCGCGCGGACTTGGCGATCGAGTTGGCGTTGCGCTCGATACACATCCGCCACAGGAGCGTCTCAAAGACCCTCGACGCTGATGGCTTGATTGACATCTCGTGCATTGTCCGGGCGATCACGGCCGGCAACTTCTCGGGCAACATGCCATCGAAGCAACCAGCGCGAGCAAGCGCAGAGATCGTCGACGAGTTCGGAGAAACCTTGTCGACCCAAGTGAGGATGTCCTCTGCACCCCTGCCAAGCTCGAGCCGAGGCAAGTCCTCCGCCGACACGCCAGCCACGAACGTAAAGCCCAGCATGATCTTGCCATCGCGCACCGTGGTGTGTGGCACGGGGTCGGCTGGGTCGAAGTTGACCACTTCGATGCCGTGTTCTTTTGCCTCCTCGACGTACCTCGGGACGTTGTCCCGATCGCCCGAGTCGTCTACGCGCGCCCTGAGCGACGCCGCGATTGACTCGGCCCTGTAGTGAGCCTTGGCCCATGCGGTGGCCGCCGAGATCAGGGCGTAGGCGGCAGCATGCGACTTGTTGAAGCCATAATTGGCAAAGGTTGCCATCTGATCCCACACGCCGGCGGCATCGTCTTCGGCGTAGCCGAGCTCAGACGCACCGCTCATGAACTCGCCCTTGAGCTCCTCGATCACGCTCGCGATCTTCTTGCCCATGCCACGGCGCATGACGTCGGCGCGCCCTAGCGTAAACCCGCCCATCTTCTGCACGATCTGCATGACCTGCTCCTGATACACGATCACACCGTAGGTCTCGGCGAGTATCGACTCGAGGTCATCGTGTGGGTAGACCACCTCAGATCGGCCGTGTCGACGCGAGATCCACTGGTCGATCATGCCTGCGTCCTTGGGACCAGGTCTGTAGAGGGCCACGGCTGCGACGATGTCATCGAAGCAAGACGGCTTCATCCTCGTCAGCACCGACGAGAATCCCCACCCACCCATCTGGAAGACCCCAAGCGTGTCTCCGTTCGAGATCACCTCGTAGATCGCGGGGTCCTCGACGTCCAAGGTCTCGAAGTCGATGTCGACGCCCGTCATCTCGGACACGTACATCAGGACGTCGAGCTCTTTCAGTCCGAGGAAGTCGAACTTGATGAGACCGAGAGACTCGGCGTCATAGTGATCAAGCTGACAGACCCCATCCTCCGTCGCCGGAGCAAGAAGTCGACCCTTGCCTGGAGTGATGAAGACTCCTCCAGCATGCTGGCCGACGGAATGATATGCACCGGCCAATCCGCCCGCCAATCGGAGTGCCCTGTCGACCCGCTCGTCGATGTGCTCCTCCGCCCCTGTGTTTGCGAACTCTCTTGACCCGGGCGGCTTGTTGTCATCGATGAACCTCTTGGCGAACTGGATTGCGTCTTGCGGCATGACGCCCACGACGCGCGCGGCGCTCGCGAAGGCACTCCTCGCCTTCATCTCACCGTAGGTCGCGCACATCATGACCGAATCTTTACCGTAGGTCCCCTGCACGTACTCGATCACGGCGCGACGGCCGCTGCGCGGGAAGTCGACGTCGAAGTCGGGCATAGACATGCGCTCCGGGTTGAGGAATCGCTCGAAGAAAAGCCCATGCTCGATCGGATCGAGCTGGGTAATGCCTAGCGACCAAGCAACCAGCGAGCCCACGCCCGATCCACGGCCAGGGCCGACGAGCAGGCCCGACTCTCGAGCGAACGACACGTAGTCGGCGACGATCAAGAAGTAGCCGGCGAAGCCCTTGGAGCAGATGATGTCGTACTCGTGACGGAACCTCTCGTCGTACTTGCTCATCTTGGCCAGAGGCACGTTGTGACGCGCGAGGCCCCGCTGGCCGATCTCCCAGAGCATCTCCTCGGGCGTCATGTGCTCCATGCCGACCGGCGCGTTGGGCTGCGGCAAGATCGGCGACACACTGATGTCGAGGTCGAAGTGGCAGTCCTGCGCCACCTCCATGCTGACCGGGTCCGCCCAGTCAGAGACGATGTGCCCGTCGGGCCAGCGAGAGACGAGCTGCCACGGATCGTGTACTCGAGCCTTGAAGTGATCGGCGGCCAGTGACGCGTGGTAGACCTTCTGATCTTCGCGAGCGTATCGCGCGATCTTGACCTTAGCGTGCCGGGCCCCGAAGAAGCGCGCGGCGCGCGAAGCGAACCGCTCGAACTTCTCGTGCTCAGGGATCCCCCGATTCGAAGATTCGAAGATGAGCCTGTCGCCAAAGGCGTCGACGAGCGGCGAGATCAACTTCTTGGCAACCGCGTTGTCCCCGGTGGCGTACGCCCTCCAGAGAGGGCCTTCAGTGTGGCCCGTCAAGCAGTACAGGCCCTCCGGGTTCGAGAGGAGGGCCTCGACCGTCGCCCCCGTGCCGAGCAAGTCGAGCATCGTCGACCACCCGCGATCATCCTGAGCCAGGAGCACGACCGCACCCAAGCCGGCCACGTCGAGATCGACGCCCCAGATCGGTTTGACCCCCACGCGCCTGCATGCCTTCTTGTGGGCCACCGCGCCTGCGATGTTGTTCCGGTCGGTCAAAGCGAGCGCGCCCCCCTCGCCAACGGCCTGCGCCATGTCGAAGGGGGCGCTCAGGCCCAGGCCCACCGAGTACCTGCTGTAGTTATGGAGATGTGCGTTCATGATGCTCACCCGAAGAGGTCGCCGGGATCGTCATCACCCTCCATCTCCTCGAAGAAGCCGTCATCCTCGAAGAAGGAGCCGTCATCCTCAGGAGCAGACTGGGCCAACTTGTCCTGCAGCACGACGAGGAACTCCTCGCCCTCCGTGAAGTTGAGCATGCGCAGTGAGCGCCCCCCGAAGTTCGCCGCCGCCAACGACGTGCGGACCTCCGTGGCGTCGTAGCCCAGCTCGGCGCCCAGCTCGATGAGCTGCTGAACCTGAGACGGCCTAACGGGCAGCGACCCGATCAGAATGTCGGCCAGCTTCTGAACCTCCGCATCCTCGCCCATCTTGGCGCGCGACACGTTCATCTTGATCGTCTTGCCCAGCTCCGTCTTCTCGTCGTCCGTAGAGCATGCGTTGAGGCGAGCCATCGTAAGCTCACTCATCTTGGCGATCCTGATCTGGGTGTTGGCCTCAGCGAGCGCCGCGGCGAGCCCATCGCGGTAGAAGGACAGTTCGGCGTCCTGCTCGTCGTCCGGGTGGTTGTCATCCCAGCCGGCCTCCGGCTCAGGCTCCTCGCCATGGGTGATGACGCCCACTTCCGACTCGGGCCCCTCATCATGGACGACGACACCATCGGCCACGCCCACGTCCAGCCTGTCCACGAGCGCAGCGATCTCGTCGTAGCTCTTGGCGCCGACGCCGTCGAGCCCCTTGATGTCGTCGAGGCTCAGGGACGTAAGGTCCTCCGGCGTCAGGATGCCGTTGCGCACGAGGGCGTTACGCGCCCTGTTGGAGAGCCCATGCTCGTCGATGGGGTGCGACTGGCTGACGGGATCAACCTCAGGCTGCGACTCGGACCGAACGATCGCCTCGCCACCGGGCCCAATCGACTCGACCATGCGCTCGAGCCGCTCCACGAATTCGGGATTCAACTCTTCGGCCGAGACCTCCCTCAGGACCCGGGCATCCTCCTCCTGCTTGATAGACTCCGTCAAGATCTCTGCTGCGGCCTCTACAGTCGCCCCCACGAGGCGGCTTGCGGGCTCCCTCAGCTTTTCGGGCGGCATCGCTTGGGCATACGACTCGTCTGCCTCGACGACCTCGTCCTCGTAGGCCAGCGCCGAATTGGCAGGCTCGAGCTCGGCCGACTCGTCCTCGGCGTACCTGTCGTTCACGATCTGGACGATCAGGAAGGCAGGCGGAACCTCGAGGCTCGCAGCCTCGGAGAGCAAAGCCATGTGGATGTGGTTCGGAAGGAAGTCCTCAATCTTGTAGCCTGACATTTCACTCCTTTCAGGTTGGTGAGGGCAACGGTGTCGTGTAGTTCACGCTGCCCCATCTCGGGTAGGCGACTTCGCCGCCTGTGGTTGACACCAGGTCGTAGACGTCTGCCCTCTTACCGAGAAGTAGAGTCTGAGCCCGCGTAAGATCCGCACTGACGACACCATCGGCTGCGCCCGTGGCCGCCACCCGGAGCGTCTCGTCTTGCTCGAGGGGGTCGGGCCTGATGACGAAGACGTACGTGCCCGTCGACATGTCGATGGGCTGGCAGTCCGCATCCAAAAAAAGCCACGTGATGGTCTGGTCCGCTCCCACGTAGATGGTGACGTCCTTGCGCTCTCTGTACATGGTGTATCTCCTACGGATCGTGCGTACTGTACGCACAATTGTGATGTCTGACAAGCTCAGAAACGGCAGAGCCTGAACTTTCTGCTACGGCCATTGTCGTACGAGAGCACGACATGGTCCACGACATGCCTCGACCCCATAAGCTCTCGCCACCTAGGGTCAGGGTCATCCCATCGAGCAGAGCGCCCGAGGGTCACATGTAGGATGGGCATCCGGGCCCGCTTGAAGCCAACTCGAAATGCCTCGAGCTCAGGCGAACGGACGGCCATGGCGTGCGCAAAGCCACTGCGAACCCTGAAAAGAAGCAACCCTTCGAGCGAAACCTCGAAGGGCGACGTCAGGCACGTCTTTTCGAAGACGAGGCCGTGGGGGTCCGCGTCATCGTCAAACGTCGCTATGGTGATGTGGCCTACCCCTAGAGGGGCCATGAGTGTAATCACAGGAACCGAACCCAGTATCGCGGAGGCGTGACCCACCCAATCCTTCGGCCGACCTTCCCTCCATAGTCGGGCGCCAACTTTGGATGAGGGGCGACGGACAGAATCTCATGCACCTGATGAGCCTTGGACAAAACCCCAGCAACGGCAGACGACGATGGAGACACCACCAAGGCGTGGCATCGCCACCTGCCGTCGCGAGGCTCTACCGACCACACCCACTGCGTATCCTCAGACACGACGGGCAGGTCAGACAGGAATGTGACCCAGTACCACATCAGGCGCCAAAGAGGCTGGCCGACTCAACCTGAGATGCGATGTGATCCCTGACCGCCTGGTCGCCCAGCTTCTTCATCGAGACCGCGCCACGATCGATGAACTCGAGCACGTTGTGCAGCTCATCGTAGCTCAGGTTCTCGATACGCCCGGCGATCTCCGACACGCGCTTGCCGTGCGCCGAGATGCGCTCTCTCGTCGTCGCGCCGGCCTCTCGGGCAGCGCGACGCTCCTCGAGCGTCGTGGCAACCCACACGGTAGCGTCGATTCCCCGCTCAGTCTTGCGCGTACGCTGCGAGTCCTTGATCTTGCCGGCCTTGATGAGCTCATGCACACGGGCAGAGACCGTCTGATGCAGGCCGCCCACGCGCGCCGTGATCTCAGATGTGGTGAAGCCCATGTCGCCGGACTCCTCGATCATCAGGAGAGCACGCTCCTTGATGGACTTTTTCGCCTTCATGACACACTCCTTTGTCTGGCGTTGGAGTCTTTTATCATACGGAAGGTACGCATTAAAACAAGGTGTCATCTGGTGATAATACGAACAACCAACACTTACAAACAGGAGTACCAATGAAAGTCATCAACCCCGACATCAATATCGACCCGACAGGCTTCAGGGTGACCTCATGGGAGAGTGACGGCAAGCGAGTCGAAATGGTACGGGTCGAGGCCACGATCCACTTCGAAACCTTCGGCCTACCCATCGCAGAGATAAAGGACGCCTTCGACACATGGACGAAAGGCTTCGATTTAGCGGTGGGCCACACGACGGCAGACGCCTATCCAGGCACAAGTGAGGGCCACATCAACCTGTCTTGGAGCATGGTCAGGGTAGATCGCGAGGGCTCATGGATGCCCGACGACCTGTTCGAGACGCCCGACCCCTCGCATGACCCTGACGGCATGCCACTGCTACCCGAGGCGCTCGAGGGCAGACTGATTCAGATCGTCTGGGGCGCGCTCGAGCTCGCGGCCTGGGAAGAGCACTGGCGAGAGGTCGAGGCGAAGCGATTGGCCAAGGCACGGGAGGCCGCGATCCAAATCGTAGAGCGTGAGCTCGGGAGTCAGATCGACGACGTCGTCCGCACATTCATGGCCAGACCCGACGCTCGCAAGTGCGACCTGAACGTCATACGGACGGCAGTAGAGAAGCGACTGAGGAGCTAAAAACAGCCCTCTGGTTTCGGGATAATATATATACACGAAACCATAAACGCCCCTCCGCTGGAGGGGAAAGGAACGAACATGATTGCCATTGACATCATCTCGCTGCCCCACTCCCTGGCTTATTCGACTTCCGAAAGGCAGTACGTAAGCCGGGACGCCATCAAGAGAATGAGGACCTTCCAGACAACGTGGGGCGAGGGCCCCACCGTCGTCGTCAACGCGCTCCTCGCAGAGGAGCGTGGGAAGGAGAGGTGGGAGGCCATCGCGGCCTTCTACGGCGAGGAGGGGGAGGGCCACGAGGGTCCTCTCCTTGAAGCGCACACGTTCATGGCTGAGCTTGCCGACAAGCTCAGCCACTGACCAAGAAGAGGAGCGCCACCCTATCCAGGTTGGCGCTTCTTTTTTTCTGGACAGTACGCTATAAACAACGCCCCACAACCAAAGGAGTGATCATGATTGAGCAGCAGAGGATCGACGCCATCACCCGACTCGCCGAGGCCACGCCCTCCGGCGTTCACTGGAGGCGCATGTACGCCCTGTGCCTTGAGACGTTCAGCCCCTGGGAGAGTGAGGGCTATTTCGTCGAGCAGTCCAATCCAAAGAGGCTGATGCGGCAGAAGTACGACTGCGTCAGGGGCGAGCGTCACGGGGAAGCCACGCCCGAAGAGCAGGAACTATGGGCCACGCTACGCAAACACGCCTGATCTAAAAATGGCGGTCTCGTTTCGGGATAATATATATACACGAAACCATACACCCCCCTCGATATAGAGGGGGAAAGGAACGAGACATGAAGACGAACAACTGCGTGGTTATTCACGGAACGTACGATCTCGGATGCGAAGTTAGGGAGGGCCTGCCGCTCCTCCCTCGGCGACAGTCGAGGAGCGTCCTCGCCGCTCGAAAGGGCGGTGCGTGCAGAAGTGCTGGAGTCGACCGGTGCCCTCTCCCGAGCGACGTCATGTCGATCGAGGAGGTCGAGGCCCTCCGGGGCCGAAGCCTGTTCGAGGTCATCCTGGGCGATGGCCCAGAATGGTTGACGTTCGTGCCTCTGGGCACAAACAGAAAACACAACCGCATGGTCGACCTCACAAACAAGGGCTGGGATCCGCCGGCCCCCGGCCTCTACGTGGACCAGTGGACCCCCGATGGGATCTGGCTCACGCCGTGAGCAGCCCCCACTCGAGCTCACCGGTATGGCATCCGGTGAATAGTCCGCCGATGGGCGGAAGGTAAGACGACGTGGCCCACGTCCGCGCCTCTCACGCAAAGCACACAGACATGTGAGCTTCACCCGTCCGAAGCCCCCATTCCCGAGGGGACGACGCAATCACAACCAACCAGCCTCGAGCCTGACAAGCTCCAACGACAGGCGCCGACTCGGTGGCGCCAAACTATGTAGGGAAGACACACGAAGCTCCGCCTGGGCATGCAAGGTGCGACGCTCCCGACCTGTGAGGACAGGCACTCGAAACAACGAGACAGGTCAAAAAAGAAGCCTCGCTTCTTTTTTGCCATCGCCAGACACAGAAAGAGCCCCGAGCCTGGACAGCGATTAGGGGGCTCTTTCTGCGATCGTTCACGCGCGGCATGGTGAGCCCATGCCTACGGCTCGTGGTTAAACCAACGTTGCCACAAGAGGCGCGAGCGAGTCAAGATTCAGTTGCGCTTGTCGCGCTCGAGCCGCTCTACCAGATTCGTCAGGGTCTCAAGCTTCTGCTCGATCCTCGCCAGGCGCTCGCCGTCCTCGGCACGCAATGCTTGCGCCGCCTCGATCGCCTGGACCCTGGTCGCCAATACCTCCACGCGGGTCACGAGCCCTATGGCGCCGAGAACACCCGCGACGGCCACCGCCGCCACGATCTTCGTCAGCAGGTTGTCCGCCTGCCCTTCTTGTTTTCCCACAGCGGTAGCTGCCACGCCGTCCCTCCTCATCGCCCAACACCCAGCGTCATCGAGAACATCACAACCCCCCCAGGATGTAACCAGTTCCGAATCCCACCACGAGCGTGCCGGCCACAACCATGGCCACATGCACCCATTCGGGGCGATCATCGCGCTCTACAGTAACCCGAGCAGCTTCGCGTGTCACGACATCAAGACGCAACGCAGACCGTTCGTCTGATCGTTGAATCTGAAGATGACACTGTTGAAGGGATCCATCGGTCGTGTCGAGCTGACGCTGGCATTTTTTTGCCCGCGTATCAGAGCCCTTGAGGCGCTCGGCCTCACGCGCATCCTTCTCGCACTGGCGAATCACCGTCTCGTCAACACAAACCTGTCTACTCATCGCCTCCTGAGCCTGCACGTTCCTCGAGCCAACGCACAGCGTCAGACAGGTCACGACAGACACAATCCGGGCATTTCTGAGCATCATCTCCTCCAAAATCCGGCTGCCGCACGACAGGCGGACACTCGGGGATTACCGGCGGCGGACACTTGACCACCGGCGGCGCGGGGCACTCGACGGACTCGGCGCCCGATCGATATGCGACCATACTAACAGACCCACAGAGCACGATCACAATCGGCACGACTATCCAGGCCGGCAGCGCCATGTTCGAGACTTGCTTTATCATTCGTCGTTTTCCTCGCCCACAGAGCTTGCCTCGCTGAGCTCCGTAATCATTGACCAACGGTCGGCGTCCTCTTGGATGCTGTTCACCCGAACGGTCAACCCCAGCAGCATCGTCTGGGCATCAGGCGCAGAGTCGGCGTGGACGTCGACGAGCAGATCTCCATCTGGCGCAAGCACAACGAGCGAGAACGGCGGGGCGGACCCAAGCCGAAGAAGGCGTGCGAGCCGCTCGAGCCTGCGAGGCAACTCCTCGGTGAGCGGGCTCACGGTCTTGGTGACCTCATCGCGCGACATCCTCACACCTCGTCATCGTCTTCGCTGCTCTCGCCGAAGCTGATGCCGTCGCGACCGACGCGCACACCGACGAGCCGCTTGCGCGCAATCAGCGCGACCCCGATCGAGAAGATGATGATCCACGGCCACTCGCTGACGGACTCACCCCGCCAAAGGTCAACGGCGGTGATCGCAGACAGCGCCAAGAACGAGATGCCAAGGCAAACCCACGCCACGAGCTCACCAGGCTCGTCTCTCCACTTCTCTTTGATCATCACTCACCTCCAGCTGATCGGAACATCTCACGCAGTATGCTCTGGACCCAACGCCCCCACACCACGCCGGCCGCGGGCTGCTTGTGAGGCTCGGGATCAGGCTCATCGTTCACGATCTCAGGCAGATCGGGCTCCTCAACCGTACGCCTACGGACCCACTCCTCGTAGTCGGGCAGATGACCCCCGAAGTGCCTCTTGTCGTAGACGTAGCGGTAGAAGCTATCGCCCAGGATCAAGCGACCCTTGCGCGAACCGCGGCTGTATCGCCAGTTGTCGGCCACCCAGCGGACAGCATCCCGCATAGATAGGTCGCGCTCCTCCTCGAGCTCTATGATCTTGCGGGCCGCGCCGGCCCCACCCTTGTGGATCGCGGCGATGCGACTAGGCTCCCAGCGATGACGGCTTGCGTACTTGCGCAAGTAGGCCGCCGTGACCACTGCAGAAGCGTAGGGCTTACCGATCAGGCCACGCTTGGTGCGCGGCACGACCTTGAGCAACTCGGGGCGGTTCTTCTTGAGCCAAGAACGGGCATCCTTCAGGTAGGGTGTTCCAATTTGGAACAGCCCAACGAACCCAAACCTGTTGACAACGTCCGGGTCGCCGCTCGACTCGGTCGCCACCAGGGCGAGCATCGTGCCCAAGCCAAGCTTGACGGCCCCCACATCTTCGATGGCCTCCTCAATGGCATCGGCCCAACGAATTACCCTTTTGCTCACACCCATCTCAACCTCCTCGACACAACGGCCAGCACAAGGCGCCCAACGCCGCTCCCCAAATGCCCATGAGCCACCACACCCACCACGACGTAACACGATAGGTATCGGCTGCGCACAAGCCAAACATGAGCACGCCCATCCCTGCCAGAACCCAACCCGACCAGATAGGCATCCATGCCGGGACACACGGACCAAACCAATGACCAAAAAGAGCCGCCCACGCAAAAGGAATGACCCACCAGCGACCTGCCCAAGAACGCATCGCCTCCGAGATCGTGTCGCCCGGAGAGTCGTTCGAGGCCATGATCGCGGTCCATGTGCTGATCACCATAACGGTGACCACAATCATGACCTCGCTAATGCGCTTCTTGGTCAACTTGGCCATACATCACGCCGTGAAGCCAACTGTCACGTGGGCAGAGCGGAACGTCGAACGCCCCGTGCCCGCGGTGCGACGAAGAGCGAGGCCGATCTTGTCGCCAGCAACATAGGTGATCGCGGGGGAGATCGAGACCGTCCCCGCGCTGTCCTGACCCGCCGTGATGGCGAGCGTAGGCGACTGAGCCACGCCGTTCTTCACGACGACAAGCTCATACGCCTTGCCCACCCCCACGATGTCACCAAGGGTGATGCCCAGCTCCGCAATTTCGCCAGCAGCCTGACGGCGGATGGGGGCGTCGGCCAACGAGACGCCATCCTGGGCCTCAAGGTAGAACAGCTGGGTGTTGTTCGGGACGCGACCGCGGCGAGCGTACGAGAGCTCACGAACCGTGGAGAGGCCACCGCTGAGCAGAGACTCGATCGCCGCGATCGCGGCCTCGACCTCAGTGGGGTTGCTCAACGTCGGGTAGGCGCCGGCGAGGCCGACTTGGGATGCGGTGTGCTGCGTGCCGCCATCCGACGAGCGGTCGCCGTGCGCGTGGACGTGATCGGCGCGCGCGACCTGTGTGGACGCGCCTGGGAGACTGTTGGGGCCGAGCGGCTGCGCCGTGAGGCCGTAGTCGACGGCGACATCGTCCGCGTTGACAACGATGCCATCGCCCGCGCCCACATCGATGGACAGACCTGTGCGCGTAAGGCCTGCGCCAGCATCTAGCTCTGTCGCGCCGTTAAGGATTTTGATCTCAAGCGGATTCGAATCGATCACATCGTCCGGGGCGGCCGTCGCGACAAACCACTTGGTGTCGGCAAAATCCGTGCCCTCTTGGACGCAGATGAATGATCCACCGGCGGAGTCGCCCGTCGCGAAATCCGAGGGGCGAGACCACGCACCAGCCGCAGTAACCCAAATACCATTCTGAACGGCATTGGTTTGACCTGACAGCAAGACCCGGTCGCCCGCTATCGTCGAGACGCCGTCGATCGTGGGGGTGCCCGTGAGCGCCACGTTGGTCGTCGAGACCACGCGCGCCATCTCCTTGGGCACGAGTCCTTGCGCCAACGAGTCGACGTAGTCCTTGGTCGCTGCGTCGGTGCCGCCAACGGGGCTGGCGATGTTCGTGATGGTGAATCCGCCCGCATCCGCGTCCGTGCCCAACGCGAGGCTGGACACCGTAGCGCCGCCACCAAAGCTGATGTTCTCCTCTACGTCGCCACCCGACTCGCGCGCGACGAAAGAAAAGTTCCCAGACCGCGACAGCTGCACCCACTCGAGTGCAGCAACCACATCGGCCTGTGGCACATTCGCGCCGTCGATCTGAAGGACGAGCGTGGACGAGTTGACGCCCTGAGAGTTGTCATTGAGCAACCCCGGGCGATCCGCATCACCAATAAGGTCGATATCCTCAAGAATCTCAAGGATTTCGTCGCGATCAGTGAACTGAAGCCCGCCGGCGGCCGGGATGACCACACCTTGACTTTCGAGCTCGAAGTCGGTGCCGATCAGCGGGTTGACCAAGAGAGTGAATGTCGTCGCCATGCTGTATCTCCGCAGCTTTAATATCTTCTGACGCCCGCGCCGAGACTGGGCGGCTAGGGGCCACAAAATCCTCAACCATCATGTGAACACAGCCCCACGCCTAGGCGCCAATCACTCTGCGACTGAGCCCTCATCCTCGGAGTAGCAATAGAACGTGGCATCCCCAAACTCGCCGTAGTACGGCAGGTCGTTTTTGAGTCTGATCTCAATCTCCATACCCTTCGAAGACTCAAGTGTGATCACTGACTGATAGTTCCACGGATACGTCAGCGTGCCATACCTGAGATCCCTGGAATTGATGATGTCTTGAGGCGCACCTGACGGCGGGATGATGGGGTGGTTGCCGTTGGCCTCTCGGATGAAATCTCGCATGGACTTGTAGACCGTAGGGTTGCCGTAGGGCACTCGAGTGTCACCAGGGGGCGTCACGCCTCCAAACACGTTGGCGGTCAGGTACGCCTGTTGCTCGGGCGAGAGCCCATCGAATCGGCCGTAGGGCTGGAATATCATGGTGTCACGGACCGACACGTTCGTGGAGAACTGGATCTCGACAGAATCGAGTTCCAAGACCTTCCCAGGAGCAGGTCGGATGAAAAACCTGCTGTCGGTGGCTCGATAGAATGTCAGCCGGATCTCAGATCCGTCTGGAGGTTCGTCCCTGAACTCGACGCGACCCCCTCTACGGGGCCGGGTGTCACCTGTGAACCTCTCGCTCGAGAAGTCGATCTCGTAGTCGAAGTCGGTGAGGTTCTCGATCGTCTTGGGGGTCATCACGTTCCCATCGACCGTCAGCACAGGGGCGTAAGTCTCACCGTCCGGTGCGAGCAAGGTGTCCTCGCCGAAGATCTTCGCATTCTGCGCCTGAATCACGCACACCTCACGATCCCACTGGGTGACGTCGATGTCGTAGACGCGAGTCCCCAGACCTTCGGTGTTCAGGAACATGGGCTCATCCACGATCTTCTCGGCCGAAGTGTACCAAGTCGTCGGGTCGGTAAAGTCGTGCGTGAACAGGTTCTTACGACTGACAGCGGGTGGGAAAATCGCCGTATCCAAGCGCCCGTTGATGGTATTCACGCCTTTGATCGAGACCTCCTGCACAGTGGTGGGCTCGACAGTGCCAATCCCTTGGTGTGCGAGAAGCACAGCATCAAAGGCCGCCACTTCGGCAGGCGAGAGCACCGCCTTGAATGCCACGACCACGTCAGGCCCATCGACCTCAACAGATGCTCCCCCAACCATGGCGGTCACGATCGACTCGTTTGCGTTGATCTCATTGTTCAGCGACATGATGTCGACAACACCATTCGCCGTGCTGGCCCCTACGGGTCTGATCTGCGTATCCACAGGCATTGGCTACCTCATGCGATCATCTGAATGGAAACCCTGGCTCGACGGATGCTCAAGACACCGCCTCCATCCCGCTGCTGAATTCGCAGGATCAGGGTGTGCTCAGCCGGACTGGTTACCTCAAACTCATCGAAAGTGCAGAACTGGATCCTGTCATCAGTGTCCTCTGGCTCCACCTGTTGCTGGGCGATTGTATCCCCGTTGAGAAGCAGACTCACGATCCACTCAGCCGAACCACTCGAAGAAAACGTCTCGCAGTATGCCTTGACCTCATAGATACCGGGCTGCAACGTCTGGGTCAGCGTAACCCGGTCTCGGGCACCATAGCCGGTGAAGCTCAGTGGCGACTCGTTTCGACCGAAAAACCTCACCATGGGCGGCGTGTTGATCTGAACGTCCGCCTGCCCGCCTCCAGCATCCTCTACAGTTGCGTTGAGCAGGTTGATGTCGGTGTACGACCCCTCGAAGTTGCCGTCGGCGTAAAGCAGTACGGACGAGCCCGTTCCAGGTATGCCTTGAGGCCCTTGAGGCCCCTGTAGGCCCTCCTCAAGGCGTATGAAAAGACCACATGCTGATGCAATCGGCCTGAGCGCCGCATTGTCTCCAGCAGAATCCTCGACGGTGCCCTGAAGCTGAATCACATCCCCTTGGGCTAAGAGCATCCCCTGTTTGGTGGCAGCATTGCCCTCACCGATCGATGCCCTGTGGCTGTAGGTGTACCCAAGCATCCCCTCGATCGGAACGCCGTTCTTGACGACCCTGAACAGGCCAACCGTTCTGGTGCTCGTGGACACCTGCTCGAATGAGGCATAGGCATCTATCGAGTAGAGGCCCGATATGAGGATCGTGATTTGGCCGCTGTTGGTGTTGAGACTGAAATAGTTCAGGTTGATGTGACTGGTAGAGTCTAGGACGATTCCATCGAACCCGTTTGTTGAGAAATCTGATCCGGCAGACTGGTTGTATGCCGAGATGATAGGCACCTGCTGAGCACCCACGATAGGCACCAGATCAAAGCCTCCAGACTGGTTGGTCCTGGGTATCAGACCCTCGGGCTGACCTCCGCTCGACAAAGTCTGGAGGGCAATCTCGTCCGTCCCGCCCAGCTCGTGGCTTGAGGCATGAGAATTGGGATCTCTTGGGGCAGTTGACAGATCGAGATCGCCACCTTGGAGCCTGTCGTTGATTGCCGCCAGATCAAACTCGGGAAGATCAGACATCGAAGTCTGGTGGGGGTTGGATCTCGCTGCTACGTGGGCCTCCGTGTCTGACAGGAACGCGCTGAAATCTCGACCGTTGGCCGTCTGGATGACGACGTCGCTGATCTGATCGCTCGGTGACCTGTCTTCCTGGGTGCCGAGACCGTCATGGGAGGCCACGATGATGTCGATTAAAGCGGACTGTGCAACATCAGGGCTCGCGGTGAGCACTACGGTGACGTCGTCACCCTCGATCTTGATGTGCGAAAATATGGCCGCAACAAGAGGGTCGCTGGATAGGTCTTGATAGAGCTGACCAGCCTGTGGACTGGCCCCTTGGGTTAGACCGGTAAACTGGCCCAATGAGTAGACGACGTCCATATCACGAAATCCTGTAAATCATGAGCCGCGCATCAGCGATGGTGCTTTCGATCCCTGGAGTCTGAGTGGCGTAATCCAGATCGAACTGGAATGTCCCTGTCGTCAGAGTCAGGTTGATGAACCCCGACGCACGGTGGACCTGATTTGTGCCCCCAGGGCCAGACCCACCAGAGTCCTTGGGTTCCTGCCTGTGAGTCATGATATCTGTTGAGCCATCCTGTCGGATCCGAGCCAAGAAATCGTTGTTCGTGGCATTATGGTTCCAGGCATACGACCAGTCCAGCCTGTACCTACCGGCATTGCTCGCGTTCGTCGTCACGCTCAATGTGAGCTTGGTCTGGAACGCCCCGCCAGTGTCCGTAGAGGGTGCCAAGCTCTCCGCCTCGACCATGTTCTGCCCGAAGACGAGCCGAGAGTTGATACCCGCAAGGTGCGCGGAAAGGTCCTCCTGGTTCGTCGCCTCAGCGATCGACGTGTCCCGATCGTAGGTGGTCGGCACGTAGTCGACCCTCAGCCGATCAGCGTCGATCGGGTCGGAGCCTCCGTTGATGTGCGTCGACGCATGAGCGTTCGGATCGCGAGGATCCCCTGCGTCATCGACGTTCGCATCGGTGATCTTCGAGTTAAGCTCAGCCAGCGTACCTCCACCGAGATTCCCGATGTCGGTCCCATGCGGGTTGCTGGTGTCGCCGATGTGGCTGTTCGTGTTCGTCTCAAACACGCTCACGTCGACACCATCGACAAGACCAACGTTCGTGAGGTCGTTCCCTCCGGCGTTGATATCACCCGTGAAGGCCCGAGAGCCGTCAGCGAGCGTGTACTGGGGGTGATCGTCGTCCCCAAGGCCCGTAAGACCTCCGTGGTCCGTGATTACAGACGGCGTGGGGATCGTCGTAACCCCTCCCGATCCATCCGTCTGGAAGAGCAAGCCTGCCGCCGCCGCGCCGGATCCGAGGTTTTGAACCACGAGCTCGTCTGACCCACCCTGGTTGTGTGATGCAGCGTGGGCTGTGGGTGTCCTCGGGGAGTTCTCGTCGTCGAGGGTAGCTCCTGCGAGCTTGGAGTTGAGCTGCGCCAGGGTTCCACCCACGAGGTTGGCGATGCTCGTGCCATGTGGGTTGTTCGTGTCTGCAATGTGGGAGTTTGTGGTGAGCGCCTGGGCTGCGATGTCGACCCCATCGACGAACCTGACGTTGACGATGTCGTTCTCGTCCATACCCAGATCGCCCGACATAGACCTCGCGCCGGTCAAGGGCAGGTACTGAATGTGATCGTCGTCACCCAGCCCGCCCAGGCTCCCGTGATCGGTGATGACTGTCGGAGGATCAACAGCATCCACTCCGCCCGATCCATCTGCCACGAAGATCTGACCAGGTGTCGCCGTGCCAGAACCAAGGTCCTGAACCTCTATCTCGTCAGACCCACCTTGGTGGTGGGTTGAGCCGTGGGCGTTTGGGTCCCTGGGGTCGCCAGCATCATCGAGGGTGGCATCAGTGACGGCAGCGTTGAGTTGAGCCAGTGTGCCTGATGCAATGTTGGCGATGCTCGTGCTGTGCGGGTTGCCCGTGTCCGCGATGTGGGCGTTCGTTGTCGTGGCCTGGGCCGAGACATCCACGCCATCCACGGTGCCGGGGAGGATGATATCTCCAGGCACGTTCAGGTTGTTCGACCCATCAAGGATGAGCGTGGAGTTGCGGGTCACCTGACCTGACGTGCCGTCGAAGATTACGACTGCACCATCCGTGGAGGATGACGGACCAATCATCGTGCCTGGGGTTGGAGTCCTCTCGATCCACGCCGAACCATCGTAAATGTAGAACTTGCCCTCGGACGTCACAAACGCCTCATCTCCCTCCTGGGCAGTAAGGGCGTCACGAGCTGGTATGTCCGCCACGACGTCGAACGATGGCAGGGCCGACGATGGTATCTGGGCCGTAGGCACCTTGCCACTGGCGTCCAGGGTAGCCACGCCGTTGGCCGCCGCTTTTTCGGTGGAGGCGATGGCTCCGATATCGGCTGGCGTGGTGCTGTGGGGGTTGCCCGTGGTGCCCCTGTGTGCCGTGTTCGCAGCCACATCAACGTTCGCGGAGACTCTAGCCTCGGTGTAGTAGAGGCTCGACCCCTCGGGGACATTGCTGGTGGTGAGCGAGACGGCAGGACCGGTATCGCCGTTGACCGACTGGATCGGAGCGGCGGAGGCCGCCTCGGCAGCGGTGGTGTACTGGGGGTGAGGGTCCGGGTTGATTGTCTGGTTTACGTGATCGGCAATCTCAGACGAAGCCGTGCCCGCAGGATCCGCACCCACATCACCAGCCGCCAAGGTCTGAAACGCCGTGTCGAAGTCCGTGGCAGACTGCTTGACGAGGACTTGGCCCGACGTGCCACCCGTAGGCACACCAGGACCGGCAGGCCCAACGAGCGATGCGATGAAATCAGCCTCGGTGCCCACGTTGCCAACCGCGAGCCATGACTGGTAGGCCGAGGTGATGCCGGAGGGACCTTGAATGTCAGGACCCACAACGAAGACGGAGTGATCACGGTCGACGTTGGTGTCGTTCGCAGTACCGTTGTCGCCCTGACCAACCGACATGAAAAATCCGGTATTGGACAGGTCGGAGGTTTGGAACTCGACGTTGGTGTCAGTCGATGTGTTGTAGACCTGACCGAACACGGCGTAGTTCGCATTCGGCAGCGGGGTGGTGAAGTCGTATCTGTACCGACCCAGGGAGACCCTGAAGACGGTCAGACCAAGACCGTCCACAATCGCCCCAGTGGAGGTCGTTCTAGCAAAGGCGCCAATGCCGAATCCGGTATCGCCCTTGTCCCCCTTGAGGGCTCCGACGTTTGACCATGTACCTCCCGACTTCTCGTAAAGCGAAGTATCGATAGGATCAATTGCAAGATCGCCGTCTTGGCCGAGCGCGCTCGCAGGAAGACCTGATGTTGGCTGCACGGGTGCAGCAGCACGGGCTCGAGGTTCAGTCGTGTACTGGGTGTGGGGGTCACCAACGGTGAGGTCGGGGAGGCTATTGTGAGACAGAGGATCTGAACCGCCTGCCACATGGGTCGAGGCGTGAGTGGTAGGTGTCCTTGGATCGCCTGCGTCATCGACATTGGCATCCGTGAGTGCCGCGTTAAGCTCCGCGAGCGTACCCGCTCCGATGTTGCCCAGATCAGTCCCATGAGGGTTGTTCGTATCTGCGATGTGCGCGTTCGTGTTTGTCGCGAAGACATCCACATCCACGCCGTCCACAAGGCCAACGTTGGTGATGTTGTTCGACCCGAGGTCTGCATCTGCGGTAAACGGCCTCGAACCATCTGCGGGGACGTACTGGAGGTGGTCATCGTCTCCAAGTCCGCCCAAACTCCCGTGGTCGGTGATGCTTGACAAGGGCGTGAGCGCGTACCCCCCGGCGCCGTCCGTCTCAAGGACTTGGCCAGCGGCGGCGGCTCCAGACCCAAGATTCTGCGCCAACAACTCATCAACGCCGCCCTGCTCGTGGGTGCTCGCGTGAGCGGTAGGATCACGAGGGTCACCGACATCATCCAGCGTAGCATCTGTGATCTTGCCGTTGAGCTGGGCCAACGTGCCGGGGACGATGTTGGCCACACTCGTCAGGTGAGGGTTCGACTGGTTCGCGATGTGTGCGTTTGTGGTGGACTCGAACGCATCGACGTCCACCCCATCAACGAGGCCCACGTTCGTGAGATCATTCCCTCCGGCATTGAGATCTCCAGTGAAGGCCCTCGACCCATCGACAAGGATGTACTGGGGATGGTCATCATCCCCAAGTCCGGTCAAGCCTCCGTGATCGGAATTGATCGACGCCAACGGGACCAAGCTCACGCCCCCGGCGCCATCGGACCGGAAAACCTGATCAACAGGAGCCGCGCCTGAGCTTAGATTCTGAACGACGAGCTCATCTGACTCGCCACTGGAGTGAGACGAAGCGTGATCAGTTGGAGTCCTTGGATCCGAAGAGTCGTCAACATTGGCACCTGTGAGCTTGGTGTTGAGTTCACCCAGCGTGAAGCTCGGAATGTTGAGCAGGTTGGTGTTGTGGGGGTTGCTCGAACTGGCAACGTGGTTGTTTGTGTCCAGGGCGAACGTGTCGAAGTCTACACCGTTGATCGTTGAGACGTCCTCAAGCTCCACCTGGTCGGGCTGGGGTTCGTCGTCGGTCGGAAGGTGACTGGCGCAAATCGCATCAAGGGCCGACTCCTGCGCTGGGCTCAAGGCAGCGGAGAAGAAGAAGCGGACGGTGATCACCGACCCCACCTCAAAGAGCTGAATGGATTCGTAGGTGGGAGACAGGAGGCCTTCGCCATCGATATCAAAAGCCAAGCCTGTCAGGTTCGGATAGTCCCCTGGTGCGAGTGAAGTGAAGTCGCTCGCCACATCTCGATCAACAAACGCCATTACGACTCCCTGTAGACCCTCATCCTGGCGTCGAGCATCGTCGACTCCACGTTGTTGTTCCGCGTGCGAAGATCAAGATCATAGTTGTAGGTCCCAGCAGTCAGGCCGAGCAATGAAATGAAACCGGCAGCAGGAAACCGCTGATTTGTGCCCCCAGGGCCAGAACCACCAGAGTCCTTGGGCTCCTGCACGTGGGTCATGAGCGTGGTCGTGTCATTGACCTGAATCCTGGCCTCGAAGTCGTTGTTCGTGGCATCGTGACTCCAGAAGTAAGACCATTCT
>Ga0180431_10000829_pt1 | contig 43941 bp, 42 predicted proteins | sample SS_ome_11_FD_132459 | JGI IMG/M metagenome (GOLD analysis project Ga0180431, IMG submission 132459) | Hypersaline lake sediment archaeal communities from the Salton Sea, California, USA - SS_1_MS_1 metaG | ecosystem: Environmental > Aquatic > Non-marine Saline and Alkaline > Hypersaline >... | reverse complement strand
CGGGTTTGTACTTCTAAAATAGAATTTAATATAGGGGATAAGAGATCACTGTTTGGAAGGAATCCAATATGCAGTCCCCGTTAAAGCGGGAATCCAAAGGGGGGTGTATTTGCGTCGGGTGGCACTGACAAGCTCTTGCTTGTCAGTGGGAGATTCAGTCACCCCTGGATTTACATAGACAGATGAGCCGGTCAAGCCGGGAATGACAGAATAAACCATTCCCGGTCAGGCCGGGGAAGCCAACTATGTCATTCCCGTGAAAACGGTAATCCAGGGGGCGTGATCTGCGCGTTAGGCGGGATTGAAAGAATAGAAGATTCCCAGTTGGGTTAGAAATTATAGAATTAAAACCTTATCGCGGGAGAGAGCCTATGAAACATAAAAACGTAATTACCGACTTTTCATCGAAGGAATACACGCCCGCGGTCGACAAGACCGCCTTTGTACATCCCCTGGGCGCCGTTATCGGAAACGTTACGATCGGAGGGAGGGTCATGGTGTCCCCCTTCGCCTCGGTTCGCGGGGACGAGGGCCAGCCGCTGTTTGTGGGCGATGAATCGAACGTCCAGGACGGGGTGATTATCCACGCCCTGGAGACCGAGAAGGACGGGGTCGAGATACCGAAAAACCTCGTCGAGGCGGAGGGAAAAAAGTACGCCGTCTATATCGGCAAGAGGGTATCCCTGGCCCATCAGGTTCAGATCCACGGCCCGGCCAAGGTGGACGACGGCACGTTTGTCGGGATGCAGACCCTCGTCTTCAAATCGGAGGTGGGAAAGAACGCCGTGGTGGAGCCGGGGTGTATCCTGATGGGGATCAGGGTGGCCGGGGGCCGCTACGTCCCCGCGGGAACGGTGCTGAAGGATCAGGGTGATGCGGATGTCCTCCCGGAGATCACCGATGATTACCCCTTTAAGACGTTAAACGCCGGGGTCGTGCACGTAAACACCGCCCTGGCCGATGGGTACAACAGGGCCGAATTCTTCAAGAAGAAGGGATAGTCAAGGCGTAAGGCCGATAGGTGTTGGACAAATGACGGAGTGATAGATGTGAAATACGATTGCACCACGTCCGGAGGGCGATACACAGATTTTAATGCAATAAAGAGAAAGGGGCGGCCATTAATATTAAGTCCGCCCCTTTTTTTGACTGGTCCGAATAACGTTGTAAGGAAAATTTGCCTGTACAACAAAATAAATTTGTGAAATTTTGTCTTTAAAACGGGGAGGTTCCAACTTTCGTTACGGGAGCAACTTGCCATGCTTGGATATTTTATCAGCCGCCTTTCTATGAAGAACAACGGCCGGCACCCGGAAGACCGAAATTAAGCCGTCACCCGTTTATCCCCTACCGCCTACCTCCCCCTAAATCTTGTCGAGATCCCCGTATTTCGCCCTGGAGATAAGCCTCCCGACGACAGACCCGATGTACCTGTTGACGTAATAGAAGACGCCCATATCGATTAGCTCGACCAGGTGGCCGTCCGGGTCTTTCAGAAACATGACCTCAGTCCCCTCGACCACCATAGGCCCCGAGACCGGATCGATCCCTGCCTTGGCCAGACGCCTCTTCGCCCCCTTGATGTTTCCCACGTCCAGGGCGATGTGCGTCATGGCGGGGCGGTCCGAGTCGGCCTTCGCCTCCTTCTTTAGATGGGGCATCTCGAAGAGCTCGATTATCGTTCCCCACCCGGTCCGGAGAAGGGCGAATTTCACCTTTTGATCTTTCTTGAGGCCGTAGACCTCGTCGATTACCCCGGACGACAGCTCCTTGACCGAGATGATCGGAAATCGCAGTATCTCGTTATAGAACCACAGGCTCTTCCTCAGATCCTTGACCGCCATCCCCACCTGGCTCAATCCCTTTATTCTCATTTTGACTCCCCGCTCGAGATGTCAACCGCCCATAAATCTCTGCCGTTTGTAGTGTGTCTCTATTCGTTGGCGAAGTTTTTGATGAGACCGTTTACCAGATCGGACTTCTCCTCCTGGGGCATGTGCCCCGTCTCCGGGAAGACGACAGCACTGGAGCCCTTTATATCCCGGGTGAAGTTCTCGACGACGTCAACGGATATGAGATTGTCGTTCGACCCCCAGATTACGAGGGTGGGGGCCTTGATGTCTTTTAGATCCCCCTCTTTAAAGGGGTAGTTTTTCGTGAGATTTTTCATTACAATAAGGGGGACTTTTCTGGCGTACTCGGTCTTGTAGACGTTGTAGTAGGAGTCCACGACGTCGTCGGTAACGAAAGAGGTGTCGTAATAAGGTCCCCCCTTCAATGAGCGCTCCACCACACTGCGGTGATTCAGGGACATGAGTATCTCCCCCACAACCGGGTATTGCATTAGGGCAAAGACCAGAAAACGTCTCTTGACTTCGGCGTATCCTATGGAGTCTATGAGCACGAGTTTTGCCACCCTCTCCGGGTGGTTAAGCGCCGTCTTCATGGCGATTCCCCCTCCCATCGAGTTCCCGACAAGTATCGCCCTTCTGATCTTCATGGCGTCCATGAACTTGACGATGAAATCGGCGTAGCCGTCGAGGTCGTACTGAAAGTCTTCAGGCTTGTCGCTGTAGCCGAAGCCGGGCAGATCGAGGGCGTATACGGGAAACTCCTTCCCCAGTTCCTCGATGTTGAACCTCCAGGTGTAGAGGCTGGCCGTGAATCCGTGAATCAGGATGATGGGCGTCTTGTTCCCCTTTTCGAGACCCTCGACCCGGACGTGTATATTCAGCCCGTCGATCGTGGTGAAGGAGCCGTAGTCGACGAGGTCGGCCGCCGGCACCGGGGCCTTCGATTCCTGCACCGCGTAGTTTATTCCGAGGGCCACGGCCAGAACCAGGACCAAGATCAAGATAACTCCCAACAGTTTTTTCATCTATTACCTCCTGTGGCAAAGGATTGTGGTAACTTAGAATATCGCTCCATCGTATCCCCATCAGGTCGGGGATTAAAATAACGACTTTGCATCGTATCATATAAGACGTTTTTTGGGGAAAAATATTCTTAATATTTACGGCATCTTGATTAAATGACAAGATCGGCGTCCCTCATCCAAGGGGCTGTTTGGTATACGGCGGCCACGTCTTTGAACTACGGCGGTTTTTCCTCATGGAAACTTGAGATGCCCGTTATCGAAGTTGAGGAGACGGGACTGTTTGAAACGTCCTCCTTTACTCGTCTTCGTGATCGTGGTCGTGACGATGATCGTGGTTGTGGCCGTGATCGTGGTCGTTGCCGTGATCGTGGTCGTTTTCTCGATGTGGATGGTCGTGCGTGTGGGGCACCCCCCGGATATGGTCCATTAAGTGCTCTCTTCCCTTGGTACCCTCGAGCCAGCCGTAGTCCGCATCCTCTTTTGCGTCGAGTTCTTTGAAGTACGGCTTTATGTCGAGGAGGGGGGTGTCGTCAAAGATGTCGAGGGGAGACGTCAGTATCTCGTTTCCCTCGATGCGAAGGAGCTTCACTATCGAGAGCCCTATCGGGTTCGGCCGGCTCGGGGACCTGCTGGCAAACAGCCCCACCTCCCTTCCCCCGGTCCAGGGGGGCGAGACCTTCATACTCCTCCCTGTTCCCGTCATGTTCAGGTAGGAGATGACGTAGATGTATCTGAACCTGGAAAGCTCCTCAAGCCCCGCCTCGTATTCGGGAAGCAGGACAAGGCGGAATTTCCCCTCGCCGATGTCCCGCTCTATTGGCTGGTAGGGCGCCCTCTCCCTGTAAGGCGTCCTTATCGTCCCTATCGGCTTCAGGTGGATATCGTGAGAATCTTCGCTCTTTTTCGACATATCGAATTCTCCTCAATTACAACAATTCAAAAAAAGTGCGACAGCTGATATGTATAGAAAAATAGAAATCGGGTTTAAGTAATCACTCTTCATCGAGGAGCATCTTCGCAAGCTCGACCGCGTTCTTGGCGGCGGAGCCGGCGTGGCAGTTGTTGAAAAAGACCATGGTCGTCGTCGCCTTCATGGCGAGCTTCACGATGTCCTCCAAGAGCTCCGTCAGCTCATCTCTGGAATATAAATAGTCGTAGCGCACCTCAAGGGGCGCGTTGTACCAGTTTTTGTTTCTACCGTGGAGCCGAACGTAGGCCAGGTCCGTGGTCGCCACAGGGTTGAAAGGCATAAGGCCCCTTATCTTCGGCTCGTCCACCACGCAGTAGCCAAGGCCGTTCTCTTTTAAGAAATCTATCGCCTCCTCCCCGTGCCAGTTCCTGTTCCTGAACTCGACCACCGTCGGAATATCCTCCATCCTCTCCCTGAACTTCTTGAGATACTCGAGGTTTTCCGCCTTGTTGTGGAAGGAGTACGGGAACTGCGCCAGGACACATGTAAGCTTTCCCTCGTCTATCAGCGGAAAGAGGGATACCTTGAACTTCTCGAACGCCCCGGAGTTGTTGACCATCTCCTCCCTCTTCTTGTCGCTCCAGAGGTTGTGGGTCATCGACTGGTGCGCCTTGACCACGAAGCTGAAGCCGCCGGATGTCTTGTCGCTCATCGAAGAGAGGGTCTTTGCCGAGGGCATGGCATAGTAAGTGTAGTTTATCTCGACCGCATTGAGGCCCAGCTCCTCCTCGTAGAACCTGAGCCACTCCCGCTTGTTCAGACCAACGGGATAGACGGGGCCGACCCAGTCGTCAAAGGAGAAGCCGCTCGTCCCTACCTTTATGTCCATCGGTTTGCCTTAACGGAAGAAATTGGGAGAATCCTCATATCTTTTTCAGGTTGTAGTATCCCTTGAGGATGTACTCCTTAAGCCGCTGGGGGACGAGCTTGAGAGCGATGTACGAGGAGACCGCCCCCTTCCCCGCCGGGTACCTGATGCGGGGGGACTTCGTCCTTATGACCTTGTATACCACCTTTGCAACGTCTTCCGGGGGGCCGGCGTTCTTCACGTTTCCCCTCACCACGTCAACGACGTTCTTGTAGGCTACGGCGTAGTGGTCCGTCTTCGCCTCGGTGATCAGGTGATGGGAGGCGATGTCGGTCTTGATGTCCCCCGGCTCGACGAGGACGACCCTGATATTCTGGGGGGCAAGCTCCATCCTGATCGACTCCGTCAGCCCCTCCAGGGCGAACTTCGACGATGCGTAGAAGGACTGAAAAGGTATCCCCACCACACCCGCCAGTGACCCCACGTTGACGACGAGCCCGCCCCCGGTTTTTCGCATCTCGGGGAGAACCGCCCTGATGATGTTTACGATCCCGAAGAAGTTCGTCTCGAATATCGCCCTCCCCTGGTCGTCCGGCATCTCCTCGAAAGGGCCCAGGTGGCTTATCCCGGCGTTGTTTACGAGGACGTCTATCCCACCCATGATATCTATAGCGTCCACCAGCCCCTTTTTGACGGAATTATTGTCAGTGACGTCCATCGCGACGAACTCGAAGGGGCAATCCTTCACGAGACCTTTGGGGAGCTTCGACACGTTTCTTGTAGTACCCACGACCGAAAACTCGCCCCCGCCCTCCCTCTTAACCAGATAGCTGGCGATTGCGAAGCCGATCCCCATCGACGCCCCGGTGACGAGGACACGTTTCCTCTTTGAACTCTCTGAACCGCTCTTGACCATTTTTCCCTCATCCCCCTTTCTTTAGACACGAGTATATGAGATGGCTCGATACGTGTCAATACTAATCGGTAGGGGGGGAGGTCAGGGGGGTCATGGTCAAAAGTTTTATGGCCTTTTTCGCCTTTTAAAGGTATAATCATTTTAGTGATTTTGGTTTTGCTTTAAGGGAATGATTCGGATTTACGAGATCGGGGGTGACCGATGAAGAAGGTCGAAAAACCGTGGGGATACGAGATCATATACGCCGAGAACGAGAGCTACGTGGGGAAGATCCTCCACGTCCTGAAGGGGGAGATGTTGAGCCTCCAGTACCACCAGTTCAAGGACGAGACGCTCTATCTCCTGTCCGGCCTCGTGGAGCTTTTGGTGGATGAGGGGGGCGAGCTGAAAAAGACCGTGATGAAGCCGGGCGATACTTATAGGATAAAGCCGAAGACGAAGCACCGGATAACCGGGCTCGAGGAGTCGGACATTCTGGAGGTGTCGACGCCGGAGGTTCACGACGTGGTCCGCCTCGAGGACAAGTACGGCAGGGTGTCAAAGAACAAGTACGGTGTCATCATGGCCGGCGGCTCCGGGGTTCGCCTCTGGCCGAGAAGCAGGAGGAAGAGGCCGAAGCAGCTTCTCGACATCATCAGCACGGAGCCGATGATCAAGGAGACGATAAAGAGGATTAGGGATGTCATATCCGAGGACAATATAGTAGTAGTGGCCAACGAGGAGCACCGCACCGAGCTCGAGAAGGAGATCCCGGAGATTCCGGACAACCACATAGTTTTCGAGCCGACGGCCAGAAACACCGCGACCTGCATCGGCCTTGCGGCGATGCTGATCGAGAGGATGAACCCGGAGGGAGTCATGGCGGTGTTTCCCGCCGATCACCTGATCACGGAAGAAGAGACCTTCGCGAACCTCCTCGAGACCGCCTTCGAGCTGGCCTCCCAGACCGATATGCTGATCACCCTCGGCATGATGCCCACCTATCCGGAGACCGGTTACGGCTATATAAAGGGAGGGGAGCTCTTTCGGAGCTTCAGCGGATTCGATTTTTTTGTGGTCGACGAGTTTCAGGAGAAGCCGGATAGGGAAAAAGCCGAGGAGTTTCTGAAATCTAACGAGTACTACTGGAACGCCGGGATATTCGTCTGGAAGGCGAGGGTGATCCTTCAGTCGATAAAAAAGCACCTCCCGGAGCTTCACGCGGCCCTGGTGGAGATTTCTGAAGGGCTGGACAAGAAGGTCGAGCTGTCGAAGCTCCTTAACGAGATATATCCGAAGATCGAGCCTATCTCGATAGACTTCGGCGTGCTGGAAAGGGCGGAGAACGTCCTGGTGGTTCCGGGGGATATCGGCTGGAGTGACCTGGGGGGATGGGCGGCGCTTGACGGGCTGATCGAGAAGAAGGGGGCGGGCGACAACATAACATGGTCGAAGCACATCAACATCGACACGAAGGAGTGCATCATCTACAGCCCGAAGAAGCTGGTTGCCACGATAGGCCTTGAGGGGATCATCATCGTGGAGACGGACGACGCCCTCCTCGTATCGACCAAGGACCGCGCCCAGGACGTAAAGCTGGTGGTGGAAAAGCTCAAGGAGTCTGGCCTGGAGGAGTATCTCTAAATTGAGCGGCGGCGGCAATGGATCCTAAGATCTTCAGGGAATACGATATCCGGGGCGTCTACGGGCGGGATTTGACCGAAGACGGCGCAGTGAGGATCGGCTTTGCCTACGGGAGGCTTTTGAGAGAGCGCCTCGACTTGGATAATCCGAAGGTCACCGTGGGGAGGGACGGGAGAAAAAGCGCCGCGCTGATCTTCGACGCCCTCGTCTCCGGGCTTTCCGCCGCCGGCGTTGCGGTCGTGGACATCGGGTTGTGTCCCACTCCCGTCCTTTACTTTTCCCTCTTCAACCTCCCCGTGTCCGGGGGGATAATGATCACCGCAAGCCACAACCCCCCTCAGTACAACGGCTTTAAGATGTGCGTCGGTACCCAGGCGATCTTCGGGGACGACATCAGGGCGATAAGGGACCTGGCGGGAGACGCCCTGCCTGCAAGTGCCTCCGGATTGGGGACGACAACCAACGACATCGTCTTAGACTACAACAATTGTCTAATAGAAAAGTTCGGGGCGCTGAAGGAGCTGAACAAAATAAATCCGATAAGGGTCGTTCTCGACTCCGCCAACGGGACGGCGGGCCCGGTCGCGCCTCAGCTGTTCCGCTCACTGGGAATCGTTGTCCACGAGCTATTCAGCGAGGTGGACGGCGATTTCCCGAACCACCCCCCCGACCCCACCGACGAGGCGAACCTCGAAGAGCTGAAGAGGGCGGTTCTGGACGCGGGGGCCGACTTCGGCATAGGCTTTGACGGCGATGCGGACAGGGTAGGCGTGGTGGATGACAAAGGGAGGGTCGTGGTGGGGGACCAGCTCATGACGATATTCTCGCGCGACATATTGAAAGAAAACCCCGGCGCGGTGGTCATCGGGGACGTCAAGTGCTCCAAGGTGATGTACGACGAGATTGAGCGGGCGGGCGGGAGGGCAATAATGTTCAAGACCGGCCACTCGTTAATCAAAAAAAAGATGAACGACACGGGCGCGCTGCTGGCGGGGGAGATGAGCGGGCATATTTTTTTTAAGCACGACTACTTCGGCTACGACGACGGCATCTACACGGGCCTGAGGCTATGCGAGATAGTGGCGAGGGAGAAGAAATCCAATGGGGCGACGCTCGCCGATATGGTGGACTCGCTGCCGAAGATGCACAACACGCCGGAGATCCGCGTCCCGGTGGCTGAGGAGAGGAAGTTCGAGGTCGTGGAGGCGGTGAAAAAAAGACTCGTGGGAAAATACAACGTCAACGACATCGACGGGGTGAGGGTGGACTTCGCCGACGGCTGGGGGCTTATCCGGGCCTCCAACACGGAGCCTGCGCTGGTCATGCGCTTCGAGGCGGAGACGAGGGAGAGGCTTGACGAGATCGAGGCGTTTTTCCGGGGCGAGCTCGAGCGGGTGGGCGCGGGGGTGTAGGAGGTATGGATGTTTCCGTTACTTTTTCCCCATAAAAATTTCTTGACATACCTTTTAAAGTTTTTGTCCTTAACAGGATGAAAATGGAGATTGTATAATGAGCATAAAAGTAAGAATTATTTTTATTTCCTTTGCTTTAGTATTTATAGCTGGGCTTTTTGTTTTAAGTAACTACATTGATATAAATCCTTACTTGAATATTTTGGGCGCAGTATCAAGTTTTATTCTCGTTGTCGTAATTTACCTACAATTAGAAATAATGAGTCGACAAAATAAAATTTTAGAAAAACAAACTGAATACATAGACAAGCCTTTAGAAATTATTATTACTCGGCATAGCAGTTTATCGGATTTTATTAACCCAACACCTGATTTGGAAAAAATCTTTGATAAATACTTAGAAAAAGACAAGTTAAGCATAGTAAAAAAAGAAGAAGTAAAAAGAATGCAAGAAGCGGACGATATTTATTTTCTAATTAAATTTAGAAACCCCAGTACAAATACTAATACTATTGATGTAATCGAAATTCGAATTGGTATTAATTCATTTGATTTTGATGTAAAGGGCGATAAAAATGCTGATTATTCAAAATTTAAATCTATGAAAATTCCTCCAGGAGAATCAAAGGAACTAATTTTTAGATTTAAAAGGGACCAAGGATCCTTATATTTACGACAATTAGTAAAAGAGGATCTATTCATAGACCTATTTAAAAATGCATATTCAATGGAAATATTAATAGTAGATGTTCGGAGAAATCCTTATCTTCCGAAAAAAATACCACCATCATCATTTTCTTTAGATGAATTGTAATACATTCCTGCACAAACCTATTCTACCTTAAAAATTTCACCAACGACTCATTTTGAATCGTATATACATTATTACTTAAAGAACCTATCCCTCCCCCCCCTAAACCTCCTTCCCCTCCTCGTCGTAGCTGTGGACGGGGACGTCAGGCCAGAGGCCCTCGAGGTCGTAGAAGAGCCGCGTATCCTCCAGAAACAGGTGGGCGATGACGTCGCCGTAGTCCATCAGCACCCAGTGCCCTTCCTTCAGCCCCTCGATCCCGAGGGGGTAAATCTTCTCTTTGGAGAGCGTCTCCTTGATGTGCTCCGCCGAGTGGATCACCTGCCTGTCGGAGGTGCCGCTCATGATGATGACGTAGTCGGAGAAGCTGGAGACCCCCTTCACGTCCATCACGACGAGGTTCTTGACCTTCCGCTCCGAGGCGGCCCGGATGATCTTGTCCTTGAGATGAATCTCGTCGGGACCGGCCTTTGCCTCCCCCTTTCGATTTTCCTTTTCTTTATCTTTCAGCGGTATAAACCCCTCTTGTTAATGTATTTTTCCACCGACTCCGGCACGAGGTAGCTGATCGAACGCCCCTCCTTGACGAGCCTTCTTACTGTGGTGGACGAGATGTCGAGGGCGGAGATGTCCTGGAAGTAGAGGCTGTTTCCCGACCTGTGTTTCCAATGGCTGCCTTCGCCGGTCTCCCGCCTGAAGGCGCCCTTGCCTTCGGCATCCCTCCTGAAGGCGTCCTTGATCTCCCCCGGTAATATAAACTTCGGATTTTTCGAGTTGGAATCGGGCCTGTCGGTGACGACGAAGTGGGCGTACTCGAAGAGCTCCCTGAACCTCCTCCACGTCCCGATCTCCTTGAAGGCGTCGAGCCCGATGATGAAGTAGATCTCGCCTTTGTCTCCCACCAGCTCCCTGTAGTGGATCAGCGTGTCTATGGTGTAGGATTTTCCGCCCCGCTTGATCTCCAGGTCGGAGGCAGAGAAGCGGCCGTTTCCGGCAATCGCGCTTTTGACCATCCGATAGCGGTGCTTTGCAATGATGATGTCTCCCGCCTTGTGGGGCGGCTCGGCCGACGGCACGAAGATGACCCTGTAGAGATCGAAGGCCTCCCTGTTCTCCTCGGCGCTCCTGAGGTGGCCGAGGTGTATCGGGTTGAACGTACCCCCGACTATGCCGATTCTTCTGCCTTTGAGTTTGTTTCCCATTCCTCTCTTTGTAAAACATTTCAGCTTCTGAGCTGGCCGTCTCCGAAAATGATGAACTTGGTGGTGGTAAGCTCGTTGAGCCCCATCGGCCCGAAGGCGTGGAGCTTGGTGGTCGATATGCCGATCTCGGCGCCGAGGCCCAGCTCGAAGCCGTCGGAGAAGCGGGTCGATGCGTTGACGAAGACGCAGGAGGAGTTGACCTCGTCCAGAAAGCGCCTCGCGTTGTTGTAGTCGGCCGTCACGATCGTCTCCGTGTGGAGGGAGCCGTACTTCTCGATGTGGGAGACGGCGTCGTCGAGGCTGTTTACGATCCTCACCGCCAATATCAGGTCGAGGTACTCCTCGTACCAGTCGTCTTCGGTCGCCTCGACTGCGTCGGTGATGATCTTGAGCGTCTCCTTGCCTCCCCTTATCTCCACCTTTTCATCCCTGAGAGCTTTGACGACTACCGGGAGAAAATCTTTGGCGATATTCTTGTGGACGAGGAGGGTCTCCATGGAGTTGCAGACGCCGGGCCTCTGGACCTTCGCGTTTACGGCGATATCGGTTGCCATCTTTATATCCGCCGACTCGTCCACGAAGACATGGCAGACCCCCTTGTAGTGCTTTATCACCGGGATCATCGATGTCTCGACGACCCTCCTGATGAGCTCCTCGCCGCCCCGGGGGATTATCACGTCGATAAGCTCCTCGAGTTTCAGCATCTCGCCTACCGCCTCCCTGTCGGTTGTGGTTATCATCCCGACCGCGTCCTCCGGGATTCCGGCGGCCTTCCCCGCCTTTTTGAGAACCTCGGCCACGGCGATGTTGGAGTTGATCGCCTCGGAGCCGCCGCGGAGCACCACGGCGTTTCCGCTCTTGAGGCATAGGCCCGCCGCGTCCGCGGTGACGTTCGGCCTCGACTCGTAGATTATCCCGATGACGCCGAGAGGGATCCGCTGCCTCCCGACCAAAAGCCCGTTCGGCCTTCTCCACATGCTCGTAACCTCGCCCACGGGGTCCGGGAGCGCCGCAACCTCCTTGAGGCTTTCCGCCATCGAATCGATCACCTTGTCCGAGAGGGTCAGGCGGTCTATCATGGCGCCGGAAAGTCCCTTTTCCCGGGCGAGCTTCAGGTCTTTCTCGTTTTGAGCCTGGAGCTTCTTTTTCTCCCTGACGAGGGAGTCGGCCATCTCGATCAGCGCCCCGTTTTTCACCTCGGAGCCGAGCTTTGCTAGCCTGGTTCCCGCCTCCCTGGCCCTCTTTGCCACAACTATTACTTCTTCCTTTACCGACATGTCAAATCTCCCAAATCACGGTATCTTCAAACTTTATTACTGCGATATCGTCCATCATAGTATCTGGTTTCACAATTTGCAAGCTTCGGTTGTAAAAGCTTGAAAAACTCGTCTTCTCGGCCCATACAAATAATCAAGCAGATTACAGCCCCAGCTCCGCCGGGCCTGCCACCTTACCCAGCACCGCCGATGCCGCGGCGACGGCCGGGCTCGCGAGGTAGACCTCGCTCTTCGGGTCGCCCATCCTGCCGGCGAAGTTCCTGTTCGTCGTGGCGACGGCCCTCTCCTCCGCGGCCAGGACCCCCATGTGCCCCCCGAGGCACGGGCCGCAGGTCGGCGGCGATATGACGCCGTCAGCATCCAGAAAGACCTCGAAGAGGCCCTCATTCAAAGCCTGCCGGTAGATCGCCGGCGTGGCGGGGATTACGATGAGCCTCACGCTCTTGCTTGCCCTTCTTCCCTTCAATACCTCGGCGGCGAGCCTCAAATCCTCTATCCTCCCGTTCGTGCAGGAGCCGATGACGACCTGGTCTATCGGGATATCGCCGACATCTTCCACGGGCCTAACGTTGGATGGGAGGTGGGGCATGGCCACCAGCGGCGGGATTTTTCCCACATCGTAATCCCTCACGTCGACGTATTCGGCGTCAGGGTCGCTCTTGAAAATCTCGTTTTTCTCTGGGGTAGTTTGTTTGGTTCCTTTCAGGTAAGCAATTGTCTTCTCATCCGCCTCGAAAATGCCGTTTTTACCCCCAGCCTCGATGGCCATGTTCGCCATCGTGAGCCTCCCCTCGATGGTCAGGGAGGAGACTGCAGGGCCGGTAAACTCCATCGCCCTGTAAAGCGCCCCGTCCACGCCGATGTCCCCAATCGCGTGGAGGATGAAGTCCTTTGCGGTCACCCACTTGTTCGGCCGGCCGTGAAATATAAACTTCATCGACTCCGGGACCTTTAGCCACACCTCCCCCGTTATCATTGCGGCGGCGAGATCCGTGCTCCCCACGCCGGTGGCGAAGGCGCCGAGGCCCCCGTAGGTGCAGGTGTGACTGTCGGCGCCGATGATAAGATCGCCCGGGTGAACGAGGCCCAGCTCCGGGAGGAGGGCGTGCTCCACGCCGGAGTCTCCCCCCTCGTATATGTTCCCGATCCCCATCTTTTTGGCGAACTCCCTTACCCGCTTGCACTGGGCGGCGCTCTTGATGTCCTTGTTGGGGGTGAAGTGGTCGCAGACGAGGACCACCTTTTCCTTGTCGAATATTTCTTTCGCACCCGCCTCCTCGAAGACGTCTATGGCGATGGGCGCCGTGATGTCGTTTCCGAGGGCCAGATCGACCCTGGCCATTATCAGGTCTCCGGGGACGACCTTATCTACACCCGAGTGGGACGCCAGGATCTTTTCAGTTATCGTTATCTTGCCTTTAGCTTTAGCCTGGGACATTTACTTATCTTCTCCACATTCCGCTTGAGTTGGTTGCTCAATTGAGAAAGATTTTTAAGTCTCAAAAGTATTTTATCTGGGCTGTCTATCGTTTTAAACGGGGATTATACAAAGGTAATTTTTTCCCATCTTCGTTGAAAACAAACGATCGAATAGACCGGATTCTAAATAGTCTGGGCCTCGCTGACCTCTTTCTTCTTCCTCCCCTCCAGCTTGTTCAGGGCGTTTATAAACGCCATCGCCGAGGCGACGATGATGTCGGTGTGTGCCCCCGCCCCTCCGGAGCGGAACTCCCCGTCCTGGAGTCTCACCGTCACCTCGCCTAAGGCGTCGGTGCCGCCGGTTATCGCCTTGACCTCGTAGCTTAAAAGTTTGCACTTCGCGCCCACCATCTTCTTTATGGTTTTGTAGACGGCGTCCACGGGGCCGTCGCCGAAATCGGCGTCCCTCTTGATGTTGCCGTCGATGGAAAGCGTCACCGTGGCGGTGGGGATGGTATCGGTTCCGGAGCTTATCGCCAGGAACTGGAGCTGATAACGCTCCGGGATCCGCAGGATATCCTCGGCCACGATCGCCTCGATGTCCTCGTCGAAGACGTCCTTCTTCTTGTCCGCGAGCTTTTTAAAGCTCTTGAACGCCTTTTCCATCTGCTTGTCGTCGAGCTCATAGCCGAGCTTTCCTATCCTCTCCTTGAAGGCGTGTCTCCCGGAGTGTTTGCCCAGGACGAGTCTCGTGTGGGAGTAGCCGATGCTCTGGGGCGTCATTATCTCGTAGGTCAGCTTCTCTTTCAACAATCCGTCCTGGTGTATCCCGGACTCGTGGGAGAAGGCGTTCGCCCCCACGATCGCCTTGTTCGGCTGGACGGTGATTCCCGTTATGGCGCTGACCATCCTGCTCGTGGGAAAAATAAGCTCGGTCTTGATGTTGGTGTCGAGACCGAAGCGGTCCTTCCTGACCTTGAGCGACATGACGAACTCCTCCAGGGAGGTGTTTCCCGCCCTCTCGCCGATCCCGTTTATCGTGCACTCGACCTGCCTGGCCCCGCTTTTAACGGCGGCAACGGAGTTGGCCACCGCGAGGCCGAGGTCGTTATGGCAGTGAACGGAGACGACCGTCTTCTCTATTCCGGGGACGTTTTCCACCAGGTATTTGATTATCGTTGCGTACTCGTCCGGGACGGTGTAACCGACCGTGTCCGGGATGTTTACGGTCGTGGCGCCCGCCTCGATGGCCGTCCTCACGACCTCGGCGAGGTATGGAAGATCGCTCCTCGTGGCGTCCATGGCGGAAAACTCCACCAGCTCCGTCAGCGACTTCGCCCTCTTGACGCAGGCCTTGGCTATCTTTATCACCTCGTCCCTCGTCTTTTTGAGCTGGTACTTCAGATGTATATCGGAGGTGGAGACAAACGTGTGAAGCATCGGCGTTCTGGCGTCCTTTATGGCGTCGAACGCGACGTCTATATCTTTTATCTTGGCCCGCGCCAGGGCGACCACCGTCGGCTTTTTTACGGCCTTGGAGATCTCCCTTACGGCCTCGAAATCGCCGGGGCTCGCCACGGGAAATCCCGCCTCGATGATGTCCACGCCGAGCCTCTCCAGCTGCATGGCGACAGTGACCTTCTCCCTGACGTTCATGCTCGCCCCGGGGGACTGTTCGCCGTCTCTCAGCGTCGTGTCAAATATTAAAACCTTATCACTCATATATATCTTCCTTCTGCCGTTTAGAGGGCCGCTGGCCGGCATCTTGCCTTTTTAAACAGAACAATATAGTGGGGCCGAAAATCCGCTGTAAGGATTGTAATTCTTGAAGTGTTACGTGGAGCTAAAAATCGTTCCCACCGTTGCCCTTAAAAGCACCTCGAAACGGAAAATAATTCGATCTGGAATTAATCTCTGCCGAATTCCTTCCCTTGCCTCTACCGTTCCTCTTTTACCTGAACCTCGCTTACCTGCTCCCCCCTTTTTCTTGTCAACGATTTGAAGAGGAGATTTACTATTCCCGACAGGACAAAGAAGGCGACAATGGCAAAGAGCATTATCTCCGGCTTTATGGCGATAAGAATCAAAATAAGGATTAAGAGGAGAAGGATGTTGATCGGCCTTCTCCTCGCGACCTCCAGCTCCTTGAAGCTCGAGTACTTCACGTTGGATATCATGAGAAACGCCAGGAAGTAGACGAGACCAAGGATATACGGTCGATAGGTTTCAAGAGGTATTTCCATCTCGTTAAAGAAGAGGACCGTGGTGGCCAACATCAGCGCAGAGGGTGGAGACGGGAGCCCGTTGAAGACGCTCTTTTCGACCGTGGTTATCTGGATGTTGAACCTTGCGAGCCTTAGGGCGGCGCAAACGACATACAGGGCGGCGCCGAGCCACCCGAGGCGGGCGTAGGGGGTGAGAGCCCACTGGTAGACAAGGATCGCCGGCGCGACCCCGAAAGAGACGAGGTCCGAGAGGGAGTCGTACTGGACGCCGAACTCGCTCTCCGTCTTGGTGAAGCGGGCGACCTTTCCGTCGAGCCCGTCAAAGACGGCCGCAAAGATCAAAGCCCATACGGCGTGCTCGTATCTCTCGTTGATGGAAGAGATGATGGAGAAGAAGCCGGCAAAAAGGGCCATCGTGGTGATCAGGTTTGGAAGGATATATATACCCTTCTTCAGGTCATCCCTCTTGATTCTTCTTACCCCTCCTTTTTTTCTCCTTATTTTTACCCTTTTCTCCTTCATGGCAATACCCCCATAACGGTCTCGCCGCCCTTGACCTTGTCTCCCAGTGACACCTTTATTTCTGAATCAACGGGGAGATAGAGGTCGAGGCGGGAGCCGAACCTTATCAGTCCAAAACGAATCCCTTTTTCGATGGTGTCCCCCTCCACTGCGTAGCAGACGATCCTCCTGGCGACGATACCCGCGATCTGAACCACGAGGATTTTCACGCCCCCCTTGTTTTCGATTACCAGGGCGTTCCTCTCGTTTTCGGAGGACGCCTTGTCGAGGCTGGCGACAAAAAATTTCCCTGGAAAGTATTTTGCCTTGATAATCTTTCCTGCCATGGGGACGCGGTTGACGTGAACGTTAAACACCGACATGAAGACGCTTATCTTGATTGCCTCGGCATTTAGGAAGCTCTTTTCTTGAACCCTAACTATCTCGATGATCTTTCCGTCGGCGGGTGAGACTACCGCCTTCGGGTCACCAGGTATCGTCCTGTCCGGGTTTCTGAAGAAGGCGATCACAAACAGGGTCAAGATAATTAAGGGGATGGTTACATACGGCATCGCCTTCGGGGCATAGATATAGAGCGAAACAGCAACCACGACGGTCAAAATAAGCGCCGCGAAAATAAAGGGAAAGCCCTCTACAACAAATAGCGTGTTCTGATTTTTCATCTCAGTTTTTATCCTTGTCTACCTTTTTATCCTTGTCGAGCCAGCTCATCATCCCCCGAAGCTTTCTTCCCACCTCTTCTATCTGGTGGGCCTCGTCCTTCTTGGTGAGGGCGTTGAAGACCGGGCGGTTCACCTTGTTTTCCAGTATCCACTCCTTGGCGAAGCTACCGTCCCTTATTTCGCTTAGGATGCACCTCATCTCCTGCCTTGTCTCCTCGGTTATGATCCTCGGTCCGCGGGTGAGGTCGCCGTACTGGGCGGTATTGCTCACCGAGTACCTCATGTTGGAGATACCCCCCTCGTATATCAGGTCGACTATCAGCTTCAGCTCGTGGAGGCACTCGAAGTAGGCCATCTCCGGGGAGTATCCCTCGTCGACCAATATCTCGAAGCCGGCCTTGATGAGCTCGGTTACGCCGCCGCAGAGGACGACCTGTTCGCCGAAGAGGTCGGTCTCGGTCTCCTCGCGAAATGTCGTCTCGATCATCCCGGCCTTGCCGCCGCCGATGGCCGACCCGTAGGCCAGCGCCACATCCTTGGTGTCGCCGGTGGGGTCCTGCCCGACGGCTATCAGCATCGGGACCCCCCGCCCCTGGGTGTACTCGTAGCGGACCATGTGTCCGGGGGCCTTCGGCGCCACCATGAAGACGTTGATATCCTTATCCGGCACGATCTGCCCGTAGTGGATATTGAAGCCGTGGGCGAAGGCGAGGTATCCCCCCCCCGAGATGGAGCCGGCTATCACCTCCTTGTAGAGGTCGGCCTGGGTTTCGTCCGGGGCGAGGATCATCACTATATCCGCCCAGGATGCGGCGTCGGAGGGCGACATGACCTTGAGCCCCGCATCCTCCGCCTTCTTCCTCGAGGGGCTCGATTCGCGAAGGCCCACCCTCACGTCGACGCCGGAATCCTTCAGGTTGTTGGCGTGGGCGTGGCCCTGGGAGCCGAAGCCGATTATGGCGACCTTTTTTCCGGTCACCTTTTTTATATCCGCGTCCTTGTCGTAAAATACTTCCACAATCTCCCCCAAATATCAAAAAATGAAAAGAGTCTCTTTATAATATTTCTTCTTTAGAGCTTAACAAATCGATCAAAAAAACGGTTTGATATTATGGCTCAACTCAAGGTTCCACCGATGCCGACGCTGAAAACTTTTTCAAAAGATATCCTTAAGTCGATAACTTATCGATCCCCCCTGACAGTGAAGACGTCTTATATTTGAAGTCATGTCAAGATTAAAAGCTTTTTTTTGTCACACGTCACGGCCGCAACAAAAACGACCCTAGCCCCCTAAACCAAGAGCATCTTATCGATGGACGAGCCGACCGGGACCATCGGGTAGACGTTCTCCTCCTTGTCCACGCGAAAGTCGATTATCACCGGCCTCTTGATCGAGATCGCCTCCTCGACAGCATTCTCCACCGCTTTCGGGTCTTCCACCTTTATCCCCACCGCACCGTAGGCCTCGGCGAGCTTCACGAAATCCGGGGCGAAGTCCATCGTCGTGTGGGAGTAGCGCTCCTCGAAGAAGAGCTCCTGCCACTGCCTTACCATCCCCAGAAAGCCGTTGTTGATGATCGCCACCTTGACGGGCAGGTTATGCTGGACGGCGGTCGCTATCTCCTGGATGTTCATCTGGATGCTTCCGTCGCCGGCGATGTCGAAGACGAGCTTTTCGGGGAAAGCCACCTGGGCGCCTATAGCGGCGGGAAATCCGTAGCCCATCGTCCCCAGACCCCCTGAGGTAAGGAGCGTTCTCGGCCTGTCGAAGTTGTAGAACTGGGCGGCCCACATCTGGTTCTGTCCCACCTCGGTGGCGATGATCGCCTCCCCCTTCGTCACCTTGTATATCGACTCCACGACGAACTGGGGTTTGATGACGCCGTTGTCCATCTTCTGTTCATAGTTTAAATGATGGGTGTCCTTCCACTTTGCGATCTTGGAGAGCCACTCCTTCCTGTCCGCCTTCATTATTCTCTTTCCCTTGGAGGCGATCTTAAGGAGCTTTTTGAGGGCGTCCTTGACGTCACTCACGATCGGGATATCGACGATTATGTTTTTGCTGATCGACGTGGGATCGATGTCAATATGAACGATCTTCGCCTTCGGGGCGAACTCGTCCACCTTTCCTGTTACGCGATCGTCGAAGCGGGAGCCGACCGCGATCAACAGGTCGGAGTTAGTCACCGCCATATTCGCCCTGTACGTCCCGTGCATCCCGAGCATCCCCAGAAAGAGGGGATGGGTCCCCGGAAATCCACCCAGTCCCATGAGGGAGGAGGTGACGGGAATGGTCAGCATCTCGGCCAGCTCCACAAGCTCCTTTGCGGCGGAAGAGCTAATTACGCCGCCCCCGATATAGAAGAGGGGTCTCTTCGCCGAGAGGATAGCATTGTAGGCCTCCTCGACACTCTTCTTGTCCGCAGCTCCTTTTATCGCGTAACCCTTCAGGTTGAGGTCCCCCTTTCCGTGATAATCGGTCTCGCCGGTCATCACGTCTCTGGGGAGATCGACCAGAACGGGCCCCGGCCTTCCGGTCTTGGCGATGTGAAACGCCTCCCTGATTACGCTCTCTAGGTCCGTCGCCCTCTTGACGAGGTAGTTGTGCTTCGTGCAGGGCCTCGTGATACCTACGATGTCCGCCTCCTGAAAGGCGTCGTTTCCTATCAACATCGAGGGAACCTGGCCCGTAAAGACGACTATGGGGATCGAGTCCATGTGGGCCGTGGCTATGCCGGTCACCGTGTTGGTGGCGCCGGGACCGGATGTAACGACGACCACACCGACCCTTCCGGACGCCCTGGCGTAGCCGTCCGCGGCGTGGACGGCCGCCTGCTCGTGCCTGACGAGGACGTGGCGGATGTCGAAATCGGGCATCCTGTGGTAGAGGTTCAGCACCGCGCCTCCGGGATACCCGAAGATCGTCTCCACGCCCTCGTCCAAAAGGGTCTTGAAAAATATCTCTGTTCCGGTTAATGCCATAATAAGCTTTCAGTTTTTAAACTAAACCAGTGGGTGTGCCTGAAATATTGTCTTTCTATCTACTTAACTCTGAAATGCCCGAATAATCCTCTGAGGAGCCCTTAAAGTATTGAAGAAAGGGCCCCTTAAATCCTCCGGCCTATTTTTTCCTGTGGCTCGAAAGGATCATCTCCATCCTGTCCTTACCCGCGAGCTTCAGCTTCTGGATCTTCTTTCTCTCCATCTCTTCTGTCGGCGTAAGGAAAGACTTGCTGTTGAATTGATCGAGCCGCCTTTCAAACTCCTCATGCTCTTCGGAGAGCCTTCTGAACTCTTCATCCTCGATCATCAATCTCTTTTTCAGTTCATCTTCTTTTTGCTTCATCCTTTCTTTCCCTGATAGCTTAATTATAAATTAGAGATAATCTAATAATTCTATTAGATAGATGAAAAAGTGTCAATATTTAATTGGGCGAATTTATTGACGCTCCTGTTTGATGCGCTTGCCGAGCTTTCCCCTTTCGAGATTGATCTCGGCGTCCGACTTCCTGACGTAAAGGGGCCTTATCTCCTCGAGATCGGGCGCCCCGGCCTCCTCATATTTCTTTAGGGCGAGGCGGCACAGGATCGAGGCGTCCACCTCCCAAAGCCCCCTTTCGGCGATCTTCACTTTTTTACCCAGCCTCTCCGCCGCTATTGGGACGCCGCTCCCAAGTATTAAACAATCTCCCCCGTGAAGCTCGATCAGGTCGAAAAGCCTGTCCGGCTTGAGAGAGCGCGGGTTGAGGGATCGCGGGTTGAGGGATCGCGGGTTAAGGGATCGATATTCCCCCAGCCTCTTCACGTCGCCCGAGGCGTCGACTTTGAAGGGCGCCGTGAAGACCTCCCCCTTCCTGGCGTCTATCAGGGGGAGGACGACGCCGTCGTGCCGTACCTTTGCGGCCATAACGTCGAGCGTGGAGACGCCCACGAGGGGTAACGAGAGGGAATAGGAGAGCGCCTTCATTGTGATGACGCCTACCCTCAAAGCCGTAAAGGCGCCGGGGCCCAGCCCCACGGCCAAAAGCCCTATTTCGTCAAGGGTGTCTTGGGAAATCCCCGCCTCGTTTAAGGCGGAATTTATCGCAAAGAGGAGGGTCTCCGAGTGGTTCCTCACCCCGTCCGTGGAGGCCCTTCCCGCAAGATCGCCGTCCTTCAAGACCGCAACGCTCGCCTTCGGGGTCGCGGTGTCTACACCGAGGACTATCATATCTATTTAACCCGCAATTTAACCCGGCGAGATTATCCTGGCGATATCGAAGTAGAAGGCCATTATCATAAGAAGGACGAGGAGGAGGAGACCTATCTGGAGCGCCACCTCCTTTACCTTGAGGCTTATCGGCCTTCTGATCACCGACTCGATAATAAAGAAGAGGAGATGTCCTCCGTCCAGGATCGGCACCGGAAGCAGGTTCAATATACCGAGGTTTATGCTGATCAGCGCGAGAAAGCCGAGAAAGTGGGCGAGTCCCCCCTTTCCCGCCTCGCCGGCCACCTGGGCGATCAATATCGGCCCCCCGATGTTGTTTAAGGGGATGTCCCCGGAAAACATCTTCCCGATGACCTTGAACGTGACTAAAATGATCATCCCGGTCTGTTTGAGACCCAGGTCGATCGCCTTTATGGGGCCGTATCTCTTGAGCTCGAAGGTCGGCGAGATCCCTATCATGTAGTACTCCTTCGGGGTGAAGTCCTCCCCTATCCCCTCGCCCACCTTCGGGGTGACCGAAAAGACCATCTCCTCGTCACCCCTCAGGACCTTGAGCTCGACGGCGTTTCCGCCCGAGGCCCTGATCATCTCGGACATTCCCTCCCAGCTCTTAACCGCCTCGCCGTTGATCGAGACGATCCTGTCGCCCGCCGTAAGCCCCGCCTCGGCGGCGGGAAATCCATCGGAGAGGCTCCCCACGACGGGGACGTCCACCGGCACGGAGACCCCGATCATAAATACCGCCCAGTAGGCGAAGACCGCGAAGAAAAAGTTGAATAGGGGACCGGAGACTACGATGACGCTCTTCTTGAGGTTGTTCTGTGCCAAAAACGACTCCGATTTCTCCTTGTCCGTGATCTCGTCGTAGGGGTTCTCTCCCAGCATCTTGACGTAACCGCCCAGCGGCAGCATCGAAATCATGTAATCGGTGTGCCCGACCTTTTTCCCGATCAGCTTCGGCCCGAAGCCGAGGGAGAATTTCAAGATCCTGACCCCCATCGACTTCGCCGCCAGGAAGTGTCCCAGCTCGTGGACGAAGACCAGTATACCCAGGACTATTATGAAATAACCGGCCGTGGAAAAAAACCCGGCCGTCTCTATTGCCATATCCATTATATTTTCCTTAACCTTTCGGCCTCCCGCCTCGCCCAGAGGTCCGCCTTCAGGATCTCGTCGAGGCCGGGGGTTTCTATTACATTGTGTCTGTTCATTACCTCGGAGACCGTTTCAACAATCTCCAGAAAACCGATCTTCCCATCGAGGAAAAGGGAGACCGCGGCCTCGTTTGCGGCGGACATAACCGCGGGCATGGTGCCTCCCGCCCTGAGTGCTCCGTACGCGAGCTTAAGGGCCGGAAACCTGTCGTGATCCGGGGTGAAAAACGTGAGACCCGCCCCGTTTTTGCACAGGTCGCCAAGATCGAGCTCCGGCACCAGGTTTTCGATCCTCTCCGGATACGAGAGGGCGTAGGCGATCGGTATCCTCATGTCGGTGGTACCCATCTGGGCTATGACCGAGCCGTCGATATATTCCACCATCGAGTGGACTATGCTCTGGGGGTGTATCAGGACGTCTATCCTCTCCCCGTCGACGTCAAAGAGCCACCTCGCCTCGATGATCTCAAGGGCCTTGTTCATCATGGTGGCGCTGTCGATGCTGATTTTGGCCCCCATGTTCCACCGGGGGTGTTTTACCGCCTCCTTTGGGGTTACGTCTTTCAACTCCTCGACGCCCCTTTTCCAGAACGGGCCCCCGGAGGCTGTTAGGACAAGCCTTTTTAAGCCGGTCTCCTGGTGGCCCTTGAGCGACTGGAAGAGGGCGTTGTGCTCGCTGTCAACGGGAAGGAGCATGACGCCCCTCTCCCCGGCCTTCTCCGTTACTATCTTTCCCGCCGCAACCAGCGTCTCCTTGTTGGCAAGCGCAATGTCTATCCCCTTTTCGATCGCCCTCAGGGTGGGGACGAGTCCCGCCGACCCGACGACCGATGTGACGAGGATGTCGGCGCCCGTTTCCGCGGAGGCAGAGGCTATCCCCTCGGCCCCGGAGAGGACCGATGTCCCTTTCGGGACAACGCCCCGAAGCTTGTCCGCCGATCCCTCGTCCCCCATCGCCACGACCTTAGGTCCGAATCTCTCTATCTGCTCCTTTAAGAGAGAGACGTTCCTGTTGGCCGTCAGGGCCACAACCCGAAACCTGTCCCTGTTTTCCTCGATGATTTCAAGGGCCTGCCCGCCGATGGAGCCGGTGGATCCCAGAATTGCGACCTTCTTCATTGTTGAGTATTAGTAGAGACTTGTAACATAATAGAATATGAACGGGAGCGAGAAGACGAAGGAGTCTATCCTGTCCAAAAAGCCCCCATGGCCGGGCAATATCCCCCCGGCGTCCTTCACCTTGAATCCGCGCTTGACGAGAGACTCTACCATATCCCCCAGCACCGCGAGGATTCCTCCTCCAAGGCTCAGAATAAGGACATCCCAGTGGTCCAGAATTTCAAGCTTTAGGACGTATTTAAAGGAGAAGACTAAAAGAACGGAAAAGAAAAGTGCCCCGACCGTTCCCTCCACGGTTTTTTTAGGACTCACAACCTCGTAAAGCTTGTGCTTTCCGAACAACCTCCCCGCAATATAGCCTCCGGCGTCAGTGCCGAAGTTGATTACAATAGCCAAAATAGTCCACTTCCAGCCGTCGTCAATCCTGCTCAAGGCGATCAAAAAGGAGAGGAGAAAGGATATATAGAAGATTCCGAATATCCTGATGAAGAGGTTTTCCGCCTTCCTTTTCGGATCGGATACTCGGAAGAGTGAAAAGGCCATCACGGCGACGAAGACGAAGGCGGTCGTCGGCACGACGAGATCGGGGTACCCGAAGAAGAAGGCCACTGGAAAGAGCAATCCCAACAGGACGTGGACCACAATCTGGATATTCAACTTCTCTGGATAGAGAAACGAGAGGAACTCGTAAAGGGCGACGGCGATGACGATGAGGACGATGAAAAATATCCCGATATCTTTAAAAAAAATGATAATCGAAAGGATGATGGGTATGGCCACGAGGGCCGTGAGAAGACGTTTTCCGAGCATCTATACTCTCCTAAAAAAAGCGTGGAGAAAAAATATTTTCATTCTAAAATGACAGGCCGCCCTTGTCAAAAAGCCGTATACCAAGTAAAATAATTGTCGGGTCTATTGGTCAATCTATTTGTCTGTTCTATGGAAATTTAAAATTGTGAAAATACAAGTGGCTGAATTTTGCCCCGTCAAGTTTGTACCAGAATCAGATTAAAGTTACAAAATTACGGGGGGTTGTCCGCCCCAATTCGGGTTAAGTTAAAAATTCACCCTTAATCCTCACCCCGTATCTGCTCGCTTGTGAGCCCGAAGCGCCTCTCCCTCTTGGAATAGTCCCTCAATGCCTCGAGATATTTCTCGGGAGTAAAATCGGGCCAGAGGGCTTCTGTTATGAAAATTTCGGTGTATGCCAGCTGGTACAGTAAAAAATTTGAGAGCCTCATCTCGCCGCTCGTTCTGATAAGGAGGTCAGGGTCGGGAATGTTCCTCGTGTACAGATGTTGGGAGATGAGCTCTTCGTCCACCTCATCGATCGAAAGGGCGCCCTCGCTTATCTGCCGGGCAATCTCGATGAATGCATCGGTGATCTCGCCCCTCGACCCGTAAGATAGGGCCAGATTCAGGTTCAGGCCGTTGTTTTTGCCGGTAATGGAGATCGTCTCATGAAGTATATCGCGCACGAACCCCGGCAGGGAATGGAGTCTCCCGATGGCGGTCAGCCTTACGTTGTTCTCCATCATATCCGGAAGCTCCTTCTGAAGGTATTCCCCCAGAAGGCTCATGAGGGCCTCCACCTCGAGCTCCGGCCGGTTCCAGTTCTCCTTGGAAAAGGCGTAGAGGGTAAGCACGCCGATCCCGATTTTTCGGCTTACATCGACGATGGTGCTTACGATCTCGCTTCCCTTCCTGTGACCCTCTATGCGGCTGAGATTCCGCTCCTTGGCCCATCGTCCGTTCCCGTCCATTATTATCGCAACGTGGTGGGGAATGTTCTTGAGGTCCTTTATTTCATCGACTACGCTCAAATCTCCATAATCTCCTTTTCTTTTTCCGCGAAGATCTCGTCGGTCTTCTTGACAAAATCGTTGGTAATCTCCTGAACCTTCTCCTGGAGACGAAAAAAGTCGTCCTCGGATATCTCCTTCTCCTTTTTCATCTCCTTTAAGAAGTCGTTGGAGTCTCTCCTGTGGTTTCTGAGGGCTATCTTGTAATCCTCGCTCATATTTTTCACGTGCTTGACGAGCTCTTTCCTCCGCTCTTCGGTGAGGCTCGGGATCGTAATCCTTATGAGCTTACCGTCGTTTTGGGGCGTCAGGCCCAGGTCCGACTTCAGAATCGACTTCTCGATATCCCCTATCGAGTTTACATCCCAGGGCTGAATGGTTATAAGTCTGCTCTCCGGGGCGGAGATCGTACCGAGCTGGTTTAGGGGTGTGGGTGTGCCGTAGTAGTCCACCATGATCCCGTCCAAGAGTGCGGTCGATGCCCTGCCGGTACGAATCTTCTTCAGCTCACTTTGAAAGGAGCCGATCGATTTTTCCATCGATTCTTTTAGGTCTTCGAGCACTTCTTCCATTATTTATCACCTCTTACTATTGTGCCAATTTTTTGACCCGAAACGACCTTTTTGATATTTCCCGCCTCGAGGAGATTAAAGACGATTACGGGAAGCTCGTTGTCCATGCAGAGGGACAAGGCCGTCGAGTCCATTACCTTGAGCCCCAGGCTCAAGGCGTCAATAAACTTAATCTCGTCAAACATTTTCGCATCCAGATTCGACACCGGATCTTTGTCGTAGACGCCGTTTACCTTGGTCGCCTTGAGGATTATATCGGCGCCGATCTCCATGCCCCGAAGAGCCGCGGCGGTATCCGTAGTGAAATAGGGATTTCCGGTGCCACCGGCGAATATTACTATCCTCCCCTTCTCCAGATGACGAACAGCCCTCCGCTTTATGTAAGGCTCGGCCAATGCCCTCATCTCTATGGCCGTCTGGAGCCTCGTATCGAGCCCGCGATTCTCCAGGTAGCTCTGCAGGGCGAGACCGTTTATGACCGTGCCGAGCATACCCATGTAGTCGGCCGTGGCCCTGTCTATCCCCTGGGAGCCCGCGGAGATGCCCCGAAAGATGTTGCCCCCGCCGACGACGAGGGCCATCTCCACGCCCGTATTGAAGGCCTTTTCTACTTCGTCTGTTATATACTCTATGGCATCGGCGGAGATACCGAAGCCGTCGGATCCCGAAAGGATCTCGCCGGAGAGCTTGAGGAGAATCCTATTGTAAATAGAACCTGTCAATATCTGCTCCCAAAAAAAAGGTCCCCGTACCTGTCAGGCTACTTCAGCTCCTCTCCCAGCTGAAAGCGAGCGAAGCGTCTTATCACGACATTCTCGCCGGTCTTCGAGATAAAGTTGTTGAGGTAATCGGAGACCTTCATGTCGGTGTCCTTGACGTAAGGCTGATCCAAGAGGCACACCTCGGTGTAGAATTTTTTCAGCTTTCCATCGACTATCTTGTCGATTACCTTGTCCGGCTTTCCCGAATCCTTGGCCTGAGCCCTGTATATCTCCCTCTCCTTTTCTATGATGTCTTCGGGGACGTCCTCCTCGCTCAGGTACAGGGGGGATGAGGCGGCGATATGCATGGAAATATCTTTTACGAACGCCTGAAAGTCCTCGTTTTTCGCCACGAAGTCGGACTCGCAGTTAACCTCCACCAATACCCCTATCTTGCCCCCCATGTGGATATATGAGCCGACGGCCCCTTCGTTTGCGGCCCTCCCGGCCCTCTTTGCGGCCCTGGAAAGCCCCTTCTTCCTCAAGAACTCGATCGCCTTTTCCATGTCGCCGCCGGCTTCCGTCAGGGCGCCCTTGCAGTCCATCATCCCGGCACCGGTCTTATCTCTCAGCTCCTTTACAGTCTGTGCGTTAATCTCCATTATCAACTCCTTAAGGCCCCCGGACAATAGACCGGGGGTATCGATTCAATCTATCTTCAATCAATCACCACTGTCATCTTTGACCTCGACGCCTTCCCCGCTCTTGTCTCCGTCCGCTTCGGCCACATCAACGTCGGCGGCCGCCTCTTCCCCCTTGCCTTCGGCCGTGTCTTCGGCGTCAGACGATGCCGCTTCTTTTTTCGCCCCTTCGGCTTTAGGGGGCTCTTCGGCCTTTTCCTCCGTCGGTTTTTCGTCCGCCCCGTCGCCCTCCATCCCCTCGATCACCTCGACCCCCTTCTGTTTTTTACCCTCCATAATGGCGTCGGCGATCCTCGATGAAAAGAGCCTGATTGCGCGAATCGCGTCGTCGTTTCCCGGAATGACGAAGTCTATCTGGTCGGGATCGCAATTTGTGTCCACGACGGCGACGATGGGGATTTCCAGTTTCTTCGCCTCGTGTACGGCGATCCGCTCCTTTCTCGGGTCCACAACGAAGATGCACTCGGGAATGCCCTCCATGTCCTTGATCCCCCCCAGGTTCTTTTCGAGCTTCTCCTTCTGGCGTGTGAGGCTGAGCCTCTCCTTTTTCGACAGAGACTCCACCGATGAGTCCGTCAGGAGCGCCTCGAGCTTCTTCAATCGGTCTATACTTTTTTTGATTGTGGTGAAGTTGGTGAGTGTGCCGCCGAGCCATCTCCCGTTGACGTTGTGCATTCCGCATCGCTCCGCCTCCTCGACGATCGCCTCCTGGGCCTGGCGCTTCGTCCCAACAAAGAGGACCGTGCCCCCGTCGTTGGCAAGCTGGCGAACAAACTCGTAGGCATCGTCGAAAAGCTTGATGGTCTTCTGAAGGTCGATTATGTAGATCCCGTTTCTCGCCCCGAAGATGTATTTCTTCATCTTCGGGTTCCATCGCTTCGTCTGATGGCCAAAGTGAACCCCCGCTTCGAGGAGCTCCTTCATAGATATGTAGCTCATGTTTTCCTCCCTTACGGTTTTTTCCTCCACCCACCGGGGCCCGGGAGCCCGAATACCCCGTATGGTATCCGTTAACCACCGCCCTGCCCCCAATCTGTGGGTGTGTGTAGTTTCAAATCTTATTTTCTAACATAAAATATGGTTTTTTGCAAGACAAAAAACATCGGTTTCAAAATTGATTAATCTCCCGCCCGGCACCTTAAATCTATATAAAAATATGGATCCCGATCCCCAGTGCAAGGAGTAGACCGGTCATAAGGTGCAGCCCCACCGTCATCCCGCAGACCGAGACTACGGCCACCGGATCCTCGTATACCTGAAAAAGCCTGGTTACCGCCTTGACCGCCAGGGGCAGAGTCAAGAGCGAGATCAGGGCGAAGGGAGGGATAATCTTAAAAACTACCCCCATGATTATGGATAAATATGTGGCCGTGACCATCGCAAGGTAGACGTAACTCGCCCTCTTCCTTCCGAGGGAGACCACCCCGGTATACTTGCTGGAGGCCTTGTCCGCCTCGTAGTCCGGGTAGCCGTTTACGTATAGGACCAGCGCTATCAAGAGGGCCACCGGAACTGAGAGGATCGCGGCCGAGGGGGAGCAGGGCTTCAGAGTCATCACGTAGTATGTTCCCAGGACCATGACCGGCCCGAAGCTTACTGCAATGACAAGCTCCCCCAGCCCCCTGCCGATATAGGCAAAGCCAAAGCGGTCTATTGAGTAGGTAAGAACGAAAAATATCCCGACGGCCCCGAAGACAAGGAGGGTCGGCCCCGTTCGATAAATTAGATACAGCCCTATGATAATACCTAAAATCAGAAATGTAAGGCCGAGGTACAGCGTGTTTGCCGGGGTTATGATTCCCTCCTGAATGAGCCTGCTCCCGCCCGAAAAGGGGTTATAATATTTATTTATGTTGTCGGTTCCCCCCCGGTGGTCGAAGTAGTCGTTAAGCACGTTTGCCGAGGCGTGGAACGAGACCCCCCCTATCAGCGCAAATATAAAAAGTATGAAATCGAAGCTTTCCCCCTCACCCCTCAGGTATCTTGCGGCCTCGACGCCGCCGACGATCATCGGGACTATGGACGCCGTAAAGAAGGGTGCCCTGAGGGCCCTTATCAGGTTCATCTATCAGCTCCTGTATTCCGCATTTATCTTTATATAGTCGAAAGAAAGGTCGGTCGTCAGGACGGTGAAAGTGGATTTCCCCCTCTTGAGATCGATGGTGACTTCAAACTTGTCGTTTTTCATGATCTCGGCCGACGCCCTCTCGCTCTCGATTCCGCTTCCCACCCCGCCCGACACCAATTTCAGGTCGTTGAAGTAGATGTCCGCCGCCATCGGGTCGAAGTCGCCCTCGACGCAGCCCACCGCCCCGATGATTCGACCCCAGTTCGGGTCCTCGCCGAAAAAAGCGGTCTTCACGAGGGGCGAGTTGGCCACCCTGAACGCGACGTCCCTCGCAATACTATCGGCCGGGGCGCCCACGACCTTTATCGTTACCAGCTTCGTCGCCCCCTCGCCGTCCCTGACGATCATCTCTGCGAGCTCTTTTAAAAGCGATTCGAGGTTTTCCCTGAATTTGTCCTCGATGGCCGCTCCTGTTTTTCTGAACTCCGCGTCGTCCCTCGCCAACAACAGGACCATGTCGTTGGTGCTGGTGTCCCCGTCTACGGTTATCGTGTTGAACGAGACGCCGACCGCCCCATTTAGCGCACCCTTGAGGGCGTCTTCGCGTATAGGGGCGTCGGTCACGACGAAACAGAGCATCGTCGCCATGTCGGGCCTGATCATCCCCGCCCCCTTGGCGATCCCCAGTATCGTATAGTCGCGGCCTCCTTCTGAAAAGATCCTCTTTGATATCTTGGGGAAGGTGTCGGTTGTCATTATCGCCTCGGCGAAGACCGAAAAGCCCTCCGGCTTAAGGGAGGAGACGAGCTTCTCGGCCGCGGCGTTGATCTTGTCCGTGGGGAGCCTCTGACCGATGACGCCCGTTGATGCCGGAATCACCCCCTCCGGCGGGAGCTTCAGCAGGTTCGCCACGACCCCGGTCGTTTTTTCGGCGTCCGCAATCCCGCCGTCTCCCGTGCAGGCGTTGGCGTTCCCGCTGTTTGCGAGCAAAGCCCTGACCGAGTCTCCCCCGACCCTCTCCGCCGCGACAATAAGGGGGGCCGCCTTCACCCGGTTTTTCGTGAAGACCGCGGCGGCATTGGTCGGAGAGTCTGAGACGATAAGCCCGAGGTCGAGGGCGCCGTCTCCCTTTATCCCGGAGGCCACCCCCGCCGCGCGAAAGCCGGGGCATGTAAAGTCGGTGGAATCTATAGTGTTTTTTTTCCTATTCAACTTCTGTAACTCAATAGCACAGATCCGGAGCAGGTCCGGCCCGGTCTCAAATAACCGGTCGAAATGAAAAATCAGATTTCAACTCTAAAAAACTTGAGTATCCAATAAAGCCGTCCCGATCTTCTCTCCCAATCAAAAAACAGGAGGCAGTGAAATGAAATGGGCCCCGGGGCGCTGTCAACCGTTTTTATGTCTTTGGGCCTTGGTGCGGAAAGATTGAGATTCTATCTATGACGCCGCCGCCACCTTTCCGCAGCACTTTTTGTATTTTTTTCCGCTTCCGCAGGGGCAGGGGTCGTTCCTGCCGATCTTCGCCCCCTCCCGGACCACCGTTTTGGGTTTCTGCGGCGCGGACTCCTCGCCCCGGTTTGTCTGCATAGCCCCCCCCTCCGCCTCCGCCTGGGAGGCGGCCGCAGCCATCGCCCCGGTGAAATCCCTGTGGACGAGGTTGAGGTCGTCGACGGCGAGCCTCGGCCCGGCCTCCTCCTCCCTGGCTATCTGCACCCTGAACATCTTACCCAGAAGCTCCCCCTTGACGTTTTCCCCCATCTCGGAGAAGAGGTCGAATCCCTCCTTCTGGTACTCGATCAGCGGGTTTCTCTGGCCGTAGGCCCTAAGCCCGATCCCCTCCTTCAATTGATCCATCGCCTCCAGGTGATCCCGCCAGTTGGAGTCGAGGGTCTCGAGCATGAGCATCTTCTCGAGATGCCTCATGAGGGGCGGTGTGAGATGCTCCTCCTTCGCCCTGTACCTCTTGATTACCTCGTTAAGAAGCCAATCGGCGAAGTCGATGTTGTTCATCTCGGAGATTTCCGTGTCTTCCAGGTCTATCGGCATGGAGAAGTAGGTCATTGCCGATTCGGCGATGCCGATGGCGTCCCAGTCCTCGATGAAGCCCTTGTCGGTGGTGTATGAATATACGATCTCTTCAACCTTCTCCTCGATCATCTCCATGATGTCATCTTTGAGGTCGTCCTTTCCCAATATCTCCCTTCGCCTCTCGTATATGACCTCCCTCTGTTTGTTCATCACGTCGTCGTATTCAAGGAGGTTCTTTCTGATAGAGAAGTTATTTCCCTCGACCTTCCTCTGGGCGTTCTCGATCGCCTTGGTGAGGAGGCCGTGCTCAATCGCCTCACCCTCCTCCATCCCGAGGCGGTTCATGACCGACATGATCCTGTCCGCCCCGAAGATCCTCAGAAGGTCGTCCTCGAGGGACAGGTAGAACTGAGACGATCCCATATCACCCTGCCTGCCGGAGCGACCCCTCAGCTGGTTGTCGACCCTCCTGCTCTCGTGGCGCTCCGTGCCGATGATGTGAAGCCCCCCCAGCTCCGGGACTTCTTCCCCGAGGACGATATCGGTTCCCCTCCCGGCCATGTTCGTGGCGATGGTAACCGCGCCGTACCGGCCAGCCCCGCTCACTATCTCCGCCTCCCGCTCGTGGTGCTTTGCGTTCAGCACCTGATGGGGTATCTTCCTCATCTTGAGGAGGCGGGAGAGCTTCTCCGATTTATCTATCGAGGTCGTTCCCACGAGGACCGGCCTCCCCTCCCGGTTGAGCTCCGCGATCTCGTCCGCCACGGCCAAAAACTTTCCGTTCTCCGTCTTGTAGATGAGATCGGAATATTCGTCCCTCCTCAAGGGTTTGTTCGTGGGGATGACCATTACGTCAAGCTTGTAGACCTTGTTGAACTCCTCCGCCTCCGTGTCCGCGGTTCCGGTCATGCCGGCGAGCTTTTCGAACATCCTGAAATAGTTCTGGAGGGTTACGGTGGCGACGGTCCTCGTGGCCTTGGCTATGGTGACGTTCTCCTTCGCTTCGAGGGCCTGGTGAAGGCCGTCGCTGTAGCGCCGCCCCGGCATCATCCTTCCGGTGAACTGGTCGACGATTATGACCTCCCCGTTATTTACGACGTAATCGACGTCGTCTTCAAAGAGGGTGTAAGCCTTAAGGAGCTGCGTGAGGTTGTGGATCTTCTCGGTCTTGTCCTCGAACTCCATCCCCACCGCCTTTTTCTTCTCCTCCTTTTCCGCGGGGGAGAGCGACTCGTCCAGCTCGATCTTGATATACTCTTCGTTGATGTCGCCGAAATCGAACAGGTCCCCCAAAGAGCTCCTGATAATGCCCTGTCCCTCCTCGGTGAAGGAGACGTTGTGCTCCTTCTCCGAGAACATATAGAGGAGCCCCTCTTCGAGCTCCTGGGTCCTCTTGTCCCTCGTTATGAAGCCCTCCATGCGGGTCATATCTTTTTTTATCTCTTTTCTGTCCGCAAGCAGTTTCATAAGGCGCTTGTTCTTCGGGTCTCCCCTCTCGACGCGAATAAGGTTTATCCTCGAGCCCTCGAAGTCGTCCTCCCTCTCCATCTCCACCGCCTTCCCGAAGAGACTGTTTACGTGCTCCTTCTGCCTCGAAACGAGCTTCTTGATAAGGGGCTTTAATGTATCGTACTGGTGAGAGTCCCTCTCAACCTGGCTGGAGATTATAAGGGGCGTTCTGGCCTCGTCGATCAATATCGAGTCCACCTCGTCGACGATGGCGAAGTAGGGCTCCCTCTGGACGTAGTTTTCGAGGTCAAACTTCATGTTGTCCCTCAGGTAGTCGAAGCCGTATTCGTTGTTGGTCCCGTATACGATGTCGCAGGCGTAGGCGGCCTTTCTCTCCTCGTCGCTCATGTCGTGAAGGATCACGCCGACGGTGAGTCCCATAAACTCGAATATCTGTCCCATCCACTCCCTGTCCCTTCTGGCCAGGTAGTCGTTTACGGTGACGATGTAGACGCCCTTTCCGGTAATGCCGTTGAGATATGCGGGGAGCGTTGCCACAAGTGTTTTCCCTTCCCCGGTCTTCATCTCGGCGATCTTCCCCTCGTGGAGGACTATGCCGCCGATGAGCTGTACGTCGAAATGCCTGAGCCCGATGGTTCTCCGGGACGCCTCCCTGACCACGGCGAAGGCCTCCTCAATTAGATCGTCCAGCTCCCAGCCGTCTTCGAGTTTCTTTTTGAACTCTTCAGTCTTAGCCCTGAGATCCAAGTCGGAAAGCTTCATCATCTTCGGCTCGAGGGCGTTTATTCCCTCGACGATGGGAAGCATCCGTTTTATCTCCCTTTCGTTTTTAGAACCGATTACCTTTTTTAATACGGCGCCGAACATGGTGTCTTCCTCCGTACTTGAGACGATCTGGAATTAAGAATAAACCCCGAAGGAGGATGTCCCGTCGGGGTTGCTTTGGCAATATTTAAAACCTATCGGTTTTAATGAACTCTCCTTCCCGGATAGATATCTTCCGCTCCCAAGTATCTCCAAATTACTTTGATAAAGAAATTATATTGTGATCCGATAACTGTTAATTATAAGTGTTTTAATTCAGGATGTAGTTCTTCGGATTCACGGGTACGCTGTTTACGCGGACTTCGTAGTGCAAGTGTGGTCCGGTAGTAAGTCCAGTATGTCCGATGGACCCGATTTTTTTGCCACGCTTGACTTTATCCCCCTCCTTGACGAGGATCGAATCGAGATGTCCGTAGCGTGTTGTAATGCCGTATCCGTGATCGATGGCGAGGAGCTTGCCGTATCCCCCCTCGATTCCGGCAAACACGACTATTCCATCCGCGGGGGCGATCACCGGTGTTCCCACCTTGTTGGCAATATCGAGGCCCTCGTGCATCCTGAGGGTCTTTGTGTATGGGGAGCGCCTGTAGCCGAAGCCCGAGGTTATGAATCCCCTGGCCGGCCAGATGGAGGGGGTGCTGGCCAGGATGTTCTTCTGATCCTCGAGGAAGCTCAAGAGCTCCTGGATGCTCTCCTCTCGAAGCTTCGATTCCTCTTGAAGCTTGTCGAGGTCGACGCTTATCTCCCTCATCAGCGATTTTGTGTATTTATCGACGTCCGTCACGCTTTCACCCTCCTCTGGCAGCGGGCCGCCGACGCCGAACATCTCCTCTCCCTTGGTGTATTCCCCGATGTTGGTGATTATCCTGAGCTTTTCGTCGAACTGACGGATCTTTTCCATCTGGGCCTCCAAGGTATCTATCTTGTCCTGGAACTCCCGGATCTTCTCCTTCTGCCTCATGTTTGTCTCTCTGAGGTCGCCCACGGTGGTGGCCTTAGAGACAAGCTCGAAGTAGTTAAAGAGCATTACTCCCGAGACTATGATGAAAAAGAGGGTCAAGACTCCCAGGGCGGTCAAGGCCAGATCGGAGATCTTGAACTTGTGCACTTTTTGGGCTTTTTGAGGGACTATTATTATAGTGAAGTATTTCTTTGACCTGATAATATTTACTAATGTCGAAAGGAAGTTTTTTTTGGTTATTTTTCTATTCATTTTTTTATTCCTGCTGTTTATAATATTAAATCAAGATGAGACGAAGCCCCTAAAAAACGGATTTTTCTGTCAAGGTGGATAAGAAAACGGCAGTTTCTAAAATATCAATTAAATTTTTGTATGTCAAGTAAATTTTTCTAATAATATTCTAATGTTAGAGGCTTTCTTGGTATTTAAGGAGCCTAAAGTAACACTCGACTTATAAAGGCGGGTTCGATTCCGTCGATAAATGGCTTGACTTTTTTGGCTGTTTTAACTATCTATGAATCAAGGCCGAATTGGTTTCTTATGATTTTGCGATAACTAATATGTAAATATTTTTTTGATTGGTGTTTGCGGGATTTGACCATGGCTTCAAAAAAAAATAGGTAATTACGAGATAATCGAGGAGATAGGCGAGGGGGGGATGGGGATCGTCTACAAGGCGAAGCAGGCCGGGCTCGAGAGAATCGTCGCCTTAAAGGTGCTTCTCCCCAACCTCTCCCGGAAGGGGAGGTTCGTGGAGCGCTTCATGAGGGAGGCGAGGAGCGCTTGAGGTTTAAAACGGGAGATTGGATAAGCTCTTCTCCTTGCGTGGTTGACGGAGTGGTTTATTTCGGCAGTGAAGACGGGTATCTGTACGCACTGGAGTGAGTCAGGGAAATCGAGCTTGGGACAAGGCTCTATGGTCGGACTGTATCGCTCCCCCGTTGATGTGGGCGGGCCTGCGACTTAACTGATCTCCGTCCCCCGTTGATGTGGACCGGCTTCTGACCTCTTTGCCTTCATCCCCGTCCCGAATTGAACTGACTAACAACCGCTTTGGCCTCCATCCCCCTGTTGGCGTGAGTTAGCTTCCGGCTTCTTTGGTCTTCATCCCCGTCTCGAATTAAAATGACTCACGGCTTCTTTTGCCCCATCTCCCTTTTGACATGAACAGGTTTCCGACCTCTTTGTCCTTCGTCCCCCTTTCAACCTGAAAGGCTTACGACTTGTTATTAAGGTTGTTCTTCCAGCGGGCCATGAAGGAGTCGAAGGTGATGTAGTATGTCTCTGTGAAGGCCTCGTCGAATTCCTTTCCCTCGCCGATCGCTTCCAGGAGATCCCTTATAAAGCCGATCCCGTAAGTCCTTATCAGATAGTTGGTGCCGGAGAGGCTGTACATGTATGCAAAATAGGCCTGAGTCGTCCCAAGGCCTATAAATCCCCCCGAGAATTGTTTCAGCGACGGAATGTCTTTGTATTGTCTGTAATATTCGAGAACGAGCGCGTCCGCCTCCGCCGTGGACTTCCCCTCCATATACTGGGCCAGCCCCTCGTGGAGCCAGACCGGGCATCCGGTACCTGCGATGTCGTATATTACCGCATGGGTATATTCGTGGGTAACCACCGCGGTTAGCTCGTTGGTTTTGCCGCTCAGCCCTTTTATCGGAATCCGTATCTTTCCGTCAAAAATGGCGCCCGCCCAGTCGGGGGTCTTTGTCGCCTCCTTGAACTCCTTGTTCGTGTACAGGACGACGGTAAGCTTTTTCGTGGGATATCGGCCGAGGGTCACCCCGACCTTCTCGTAGACCTCTTCGAGAGTTGTCAGGAGGAAGTTCCCTACAACTTCCCGGGAGCCCCCCTCGTACTTGATGATAAAGTGACTTCCCTCCTTTGTGTCGAAGGTGCCCTCGATGGAATGCTCACGCTCGATCTTGGCAAGATATTTTTTGGCGAGCTCGTCGTCGGGGTGCTTTTCGGAATACCTCTTGATAAATACCAGGGCCTCTTCGAGTTTCTCCTGCTGATACAAAACTGACCCGAGGGACATCATAGTATCGTCGTCCTCGGGATTCAGCTTCATGGCGGTTCTGTAGTATTTCTCCGCCGAGCTGAGATCGCCCTGGACTTCAGAGACCCGACCCAGCCCCTTATATGTCGAAAACTCCTGGTCTGAATAGTGAAGGGAATAACCGAAATGGACTTTCGCCACCTCGATGTTGCTTTTTTTCAATTCCTGCCATCCCATGGCCGAATAACATATTGCGACGCTCCTTTTAAACGCTGTTTCGTTTGGATTTTCGGCCAGCGCCTTTCGAAATTTCTTGAGGGCCTCTTCAAACCGCCCCTTTTGAAAAAGCTCTACCCCCTCGTTATATATTTTCAGGGAGGATTTAGCCGGTGATTCGGGGATCGCTATATTGGGCTCCCTCTTGGGTGTCCCGGTGTCGATGGTCGGTTTTCCCCCCTCGTTTTCGTCGGGCGTGGTCTCCGGCGGCGGGGCGGCGGGAGGCTCCGTGGGAGTTTCTGTGGGAGATGGGGGGGACAGCCCCGGACCTGTAGGCTGATTGGTCTCGTAGAATTTCTTGTAGTACTGGTACATGTATGCCAGGGAGAGAAACAATACGAGAAAGATCAATAAAAGAATGAGATACCTGAGGGTCGGATTTGTCGATTTGGCCTCTGTTTCGAGCCTCTCGACCGATTCAGGGATATCGAGCTTCTTGTCGTTGAGATAAGACCTTTTTAAGGGACGCTTCAGCTCCCCGATGAGCCTCTGTTTGTCTTCCGGGCTCTCGATTACGGGGACGAACTTGATCCGGGCCCCCAGCTTGGAGAAATTTCTCTCAAGCTCTACGGCCCTTTGCTTTGGCGCCCTGCTCGATATGACAAGGGGAAGGTTTTCCAGCCTTGACAGGATATTTTTTAGATTACCCTCTTTTGAGCGGGAGGCGAGGTACTTTGCCGTCTCTTTTTTTGCGTTGTAGTTGGTGAAGGATTCGAGGATTACCTTGTAATTTCGCTCCTCGAGGTTTATCGGGAAGAAATTCTTGCACTTACTGCATTGGAGTGAGCCATCCGGGAGATTCGTCCCACATAGATTACAAAACATGACTTACTCTGGGGTGAAAATATAGATAACTTCCCCCTCCTTTGCCATACCCATCTTTGACCTGACAACACGCTCACGGTATTCTTTGCTCTTGAGGCGTATAAGCTCGTCCCTCAGGGCGTTATTCTCGTTCTGCAGGTTCTCGATTTCGAGGGAGACGCTTTTTTTTCTCTCCTTCATCTTAAGAAGGCTTACGAATCCCCGCTTTCCGAAGGCGGTAAAGCCCAAGATCGTCAAGGAGACGACTATAGCCGCGATCGTGAGGGTTTGTCTGAAATTTTTCATTGTCGTAACTGTTAAGATAACCGTCTTACCGGAATTATATCAAATAACCGAGGCAAGTCAAGCTTAAAGAGTATAAAGATTAAAAGTAAAGACGTTACTAATCTCCCGAGGGGGCGCAGTTTAAAGTACACCCTGACATTTTTTAACCATATTTTATGGATTATTCGGGATGGCCGGCCTTTTTGATCCAAGTTGAGCTTATCGACCGAAACGATCTTCGGCGTATCAAATTGTAATTAATAGAAACGTTATCTCTTCCAAAAAGCGATCCGGCGGGTCAAAATATATTATGTATCCTTTGAAATAATCGAATAACTTCAGCTGTTGAACTTTATGATAGGGATCTTCACAAAGGGGACCCCCTCTTCCCTGAGCTCCCTCTCCTCTTCGTCGGTTGTTGTGCCGCGGATATTTCTCTTCTCCTCGAAGCCGTGGTGAATTTTCAGCGCCTCCTCGGCGAAGCCGGCCCCCACATCCTCGAAGTGCTTGTCTATATGCCTTTGAAGGTCGTAGAGATATGTTTTGGGAGGGATTGGGCTCTCCCTCTTATCGGATGAATTCATTTCATCTCCCGGAGTATCCGAAATTGACTTGTTGCCGATGGAAAAGGTCGAAGGTATCCGCTCGACGTCGTTACAGCCGCAGTATGGACAGCTTATAAGGAGATTTTTCTTTTGCTCCTTGAACGAATCGCTGTCGGCAAACCATCCTTCAAAGATGTGGCCGTTGTCGCACTTTATATCGATCGCTATCATTTTCTTATTTGCTTTTATATTAACAAAAAGACGTAAGAAAAAACGTGAAAAAACGCCCCTTTTCGAGTTTTTGGTTTTGTCTGCTATTATCCCTTATTGATCATCTCGTTATCAAGTTTATTGTCGTCATATGAGATAGGCATAACCACGCTCATCCCCATCCCCTTCTCCTTGGCCTCGTTTAAGGCTTTGTCGGCCCGCTCGAAAAGGGATATGGTGTTTATCGAGTTCTTCGGCATATCCGGCACGACGGAGGCCACCCCGGCGCTTGCAGAGAGCTGGAAGCTTCTTCCGTTCTCTTGGAATACATTTTCCCCGATCTTTCTTCTCAGGTCTTCGGCCACTTTAAAGGCCCCCTCCTCGTCCGTGTCTATAAGGACCACAACGAACTCCTCCCCACCGTACCTTGCCAAGAGGTCGTATTTGCGGAGATTCACCGTCAGGATCGTCGCTATCTCTTTTAGCACCCTGTCTCCCACGAGATGCCCGAAATTATCGTTTACCCGCTTGAAGTTGTCGATGTCGATAATTATCAGAGACAGCGGTCTTTGAAGACGAGGGATTTTGTTTATCTCACGGTTCAGGTAATCCCAGAAATATCCGGCGTTTTTGAGATCGGTCAGCTCGTCGGTGGTCGAGAGCTCATTCAGCTTGGTCTTGAGAAAATCGATCTGCGTCTTGTACGATTTTACCCTGAGCGCGGACTTCACCCGGGCGAGAAGCTCGATCTCGTCAAATGGTTTTTTAATATAATCCACAGCGCCCGCATCGAGTCCCTTCTTTACATCCATCGAGGATGTCTTGGAGGTCAACATTATTATCGGTATGTCCCGGGTCTCGGACCCCTGGCTTAGAATTTCACACAGCGATATTCCGTCCATCCTCGGCATAACCACATCGAGGACGATAAGGTCGGGATTTACTTCGTATGCGAGCCTTATCCCCTCGAGGCCGTCCTTCGCCTCGACTACTTCGTAGTCCTTGGTGGAGAGGGTGTCCTTAATCATTTCCCGTGTCAGCTCGGTATCCTCTACTATCAACACTTTTTTCAAGGCTACTCCAGTCTTTCTTAATAATAGTAAAACTCCAAAAATATTATAACAGTAATAACATTTCCAGTCAAGATTTATCCCCGAGGCCCCCTTATCGGTTAAAGTGAGCGAACCCTGTGCGAAAAAAATCGGCGCTCCCTTCACCTTGGTAATCCCCTTTTAAGGGAATGAAACCTCTTGGCCTTGTACCTTAAAGGCGGCTGCAATTCTAAAAAAACGGATTATATATAACGCACTAAAATTTTTCAACAAATATCTTGACAAAATGATTTGAAAAGAAATATAATTAATAGTTTCTATTGAGTTTTAATGTTAACTTGGCCTTAAGTTACTTTTATATATTGTATTGGTGGGGAGCAGCAGAAAAGTATGTACGCAGTAATCAAGACCGGCGGTAAACAGTACAGGGTGTCTTCCGGGGACACAATCACCGTGGAAAAGCTATCCGGAGACGTCGGGGACAAGATCGATATCGAAGACGTCCTAATGGTCGGGGGGGACAAAGAGCCAAAGGTCGGCTCCCCAAATGTGAAGGGCGCAAAGGTTACCGGGACCATAGTCTCCCAGGGGAAGGGGAAGAAAATAACCGTCCTGAAGTTCAAGCGGAGAAAGGGATACAGGAAAAAGCAGGGACACAGGCAGCACCAGACGAGAATCAAGATCGACGAGATAGTGGTGTAAACTCTCTTTTCCCTTCGGGGCCCGGGTCAATCACAAAATAATCTATTATCGTTGTTAGGGGGCAGGAAGGGCTTCAAGCTTATTAGAAACGTCGCTGTAATTATATATAACCGAGGAAGTACTTTTAGGAGTCAGCCATGGCACACAAAAAGGGACAGGGAAGCTCAAGGAACGGAAGGGACAGCGCGGGCAGGAGATTGGGCCTCAAGTGCGGGGCCGGACAGACGGTCAGCGCGGGAAGCATCATTGTTCGCCAGCGGGGGTCGAAGATTCACCCCGGAAGCAATGTGGGAATGGGAAAGGATCACACCCTTTTTGCCCTGATAGAAGGGGAGGTGAAGTTCGATACGATATCCGGCGGGAAAAAGAGGGTCAGCATCATCACCGAAAACTGATGAAGGTTTTTGTCTCGTTGGTCGGGCCCCCTGGGGGTGAATATGGGTGTTGAAGGGAGTAAGAAGTAAAAGGGCTGGGAATTGCAGAAGGGTGAGGATGTAAAAGGAGAGGGGGGCGGCAAAGGGGACGGCGGCCGAAATATAAAATATACTGAAACGAACGGTGATGTCTTGGAGGGCTGCTCCACTTTACGGCTCAATGCAAATACTGAGTGGGATTTGATATTCATCGTTTGAGATTACGAGAATGGCGGGTTTTTTAAAGCTCGAATAATTCTGAAAATATAGCAATAGACTTGAAGTCGAAGGGCGGACGTAAACTTGAGGAGACTTGAGATAGTCCGCCTTTTTTTGCAGGGGATATTCGGGGTGAAATTCGTTGACGAGGCCACAATAGAGATAAGGTCCGGGGCCGGGGGGGACGGCTGCGTGAGCTTTCGCAGGGAAAAACACGTCCCCAGGGGCGGGCCGAACGGCGGCGACGGCGGGAACGGCGGGAACGTCTATATAGTGGGAAATCCCCAGATGTCCACCCTCCTCGACTACAAGTACAAGCAGCACTGGGCCGCAAAGCGCGGCGCCCACGGGAAAGGCAAGGATCAACACGGGAAGAACGGTACGGACCTGATCATACCCGTTCCGATGGGAACCGAGGTGGTGGACGCTGAAAAGGAAGAGCTTATCGTCGATGTGGTAGAGCCTGGTGTAAAGCTGCTTATCCTCAAGGGAGGAAGGGGGGGGAGGGGAAACGCCCGCTTCGTCTCTCCGACGAACAGGGCGCCGAGAGAATTTGAGAGGGGGCGGGCCGAAAGGTCGGCCGTTATCCGGCTTTCCCTCAAGGTCATCGCCGACGTCGGCATTATCGGGTTTCCCAACGCGGGCAAGTCTACCCTGATAAGCAAGATTTCCGGGGCGAGGCCGAAGATCGCCGACTACCCCTTTACCACACTTACCCCCACCCTCGGGATCGTGTCCCTTGACGGCGAGAGGAGCTTCGTGGTCGCCGATATCCCGGGGATAATCGAGGGGGCGCACAAGGGGGTGGGACTGGGGACGAGGTTTCTGAAGCACGTGGAGAGGACCAAGGTCTTGATCCACCTCCTCGACCTGAATCCGCAGAGCGGGAGGGACCCGGCCCGGGATTACGAGATTTTGAACTACGAGCTGAAATCGTTCAGCGGTGCCCTCTCCAAAAAGCCCCAGGTGGTGGCGGCGAACAAGATAGACCTCCCAGGCTCTCAAGAGAGATTTGACGGGCTTTTAGATCGGCTCTCCACATTAGATATTGACATTTTCCCCATTTCTGCTATCAATGGGGAGGGGACCAAAAAGCTCCTTAATGCCGTATGCGGCGTGATGGAGAACCTTGGCGAGAGTGATGCGGAGTAGATAGGTAGAGGGGAGGGACGGTATTCCCCCTTTGGAGGCGGGATGACGTGATTGATTTATATTATTATGCGTAAAGAGCTGATAGGAAGCGTAAAGCGGGCCGTGGTGAAGATAGGAAGCGGCGTCCTCACGGCAAAGGAAGGGCTGAACATCGCCGCCATAGAGAGGATCGCCTCGGAGATAGCCGCTGTAAAGGAGCGGGGGATCGAGTTCGTGATAGTATCCTCCGGCGCGATAGCGGCGGGAGTGCCGAAACTCGGCTTTAAAGAGAAGCCCGCGGCGATGGCCGAGCTGCAGGCCGCCGCCTCCGTAGGGCAGACGTCCCTCATGAGGGCGTATGAGCGCTATTTCGAGAAACACGGAATCGTAGTCGGCCAGATACTCCTGACAAACAGGGACCTGAGCTACAGGCACAGGTTTCTCAACGCAAAGAACACCATCTCCGCCCTTCTCGGGTTGGGGATAATACCGATAATCAACGAAAACGACACGGTGGTGGTAGACGAGATTCGCCTCGGCGACAACGATTTTCTCGCAGCCCAGACGATAAACCTCGTCGAGGCGGACCTGCTTTTGATGTTGACCGATACCGCCGGGTTTTACGACAAGGACCCGAATCTACATGACGATGCGAAGCTGATATCGGTCGTAAAGAATATCAAGAGGGAGGCGAGCCACCTCGCCGCGGACACCTCCACGAGCATGGGGATAGGCGGGATGAAGACAAAGGTCGAGGCGGCACAAATGGCCGTCGAGATGGGAATACCGGCGATTATAGGGAGCGGCGTTCGGGAGGGCTCAATCGTAGATATTTTCAACACCAAAGATGTGGGCACCCTCTTTCTCCCGAAGAAAGTCGGGATGAAGAGCAAAAAATACTGGATCAGGTACTCGCCGAAGGTTACCGGAACGATCGAGGTGGACGAGGGCGCCTTCAAGGCGATAGTCAACGGGGGAAAGAGCCTGCTTCCCGGCGGGATAGTGATGATAACGGGAAATTTCAAGGAGAAGGAGATAGTATCGCTGACGGGTCCCGAGGGGGATGAGTTTGCCAGGGGCCAGGTCAACTACAACTATCACGACCTCATGGAGATAAAGGGTAAGAAGACCGGTGAGATAGAGAGAAGGAATGGGGATAAACACCCGGACGAGGTGGTGCATCGGGACAACCTCGTTCTCATCCACAGGTAGCGGTCTTGGGCGGGGTCGGGTGGACTTTAACTATCGGGGGGGAGCGGATGTAAGCGGCCGCGGATTGGACCGAGGTGATTTTTTTTAAAGGGAGATTTAGGCGTGAAACATAAGGCAAGGGCGTACGTGGTGGGCGATGACGTGGACACCGATGCGATAATCCCGGCGAGGTTTCTCAACACCTCCGACCCGGAGGAGCTGGGCTCCCACGCAATGGAGGATTTCGCCCCCGATTTCAGGGGGAGCGTGCGCACGGGCGGGATACTGGTCGCCGGGAGGAACTTCGGCTGCGGCTCCTCGAGGGAGCACGCCCCCGTCGCCGTCAAGGTGGCCGGTGCCTCTATCGTCATCGCCGAGAGCTTTGCGAGGATATTCTACAGGAACGCCTTCAACACAGGGCTTGCCATCCTCGAGTCCCCGGAGGCGGTAAGGGGGATAAAAAAAGGGGACGAGGTGGAGGTGGACACAGAGACGGGGGAGATAAAGAACGTAACGTCGGGAGTGACCTTTTCGGCAAAGCCAATACCCCCCTTTATGGCCGAGCTCTTGGCGGACGGGGGGCTCATCGGCCACATAAAGAAGGGATTGAAGAAATAGATAAATGAAGAGGTATCGGATAGCGGTCCTGCCCGGGGACGGGGTTGGGGTCGAGGTGACGCGGGAAGCAATAAAGGTCCTCGAGGCGGTCTCCACTTTAAGGGATGCTTCAAAGGATGATATAAAGTTCGATTTTGTCGAGTGCCCGGTG
>Ga0180431_10000827_pt1 | contig 43992 bp, 67 predicted proteins | sample SS_ome_11_FD_132459 | JGI IMG/M metagenome (GOLD analysis project Ga0180431, IMG submission 132459) | Hypersaline lake sediment archaeal communities from the Salton Sea, California, USA - SS_1_MS_1 metaG | ecosystem: Environmental > Aquatic > Non-marine Saline and Alkaline > Hypersaline >... | reverse complement strand
GGACGCACTGTAGGTTCCTGCTTCGGCGAGGCGTGGTTTCGCTGCGGAAACCGCAGCCAGGGCCTTCCTCTCCACAGGCGTTCTGGTTCGGGCCTGGCCCGGACCAAGTTCCCCGTCGTTCACCGCCGGTCGGCGGCCGACTCGTCGGGCTCCTCCGCAAGCCCGGAGGGCTGTGGCTGCCGGTATAGAATGGCTGCATGGAGCAGCCGCGCCGCAGCATTTACATGATTTCGGACGGCACGTGCCGCACCTGCGAGCAGGTGGCCCGTGCCGCTCTGGTGCAGTTCGATCAGGATGCCCGGGTTGTTCGCAAGGCGAATGTCCGCAGGCCCGGGACCGTCAGGAGGCTTGTCAGGCAGGCCGCCTCCGCGCAGGGGGTGCTCATCTTCTACACGCTTGTCGATGGTGACTCCCGCAAGGCGATGGAGGAGGCCTCGCGGGAGTTCATGGTCCCGACGGTGGACATACTCGGGCCGCCGCTGGTGGGGCTGTATGACCTCTTCCGAAGCACCCCGCGCGCCGAGTCCGGCATACTGTACCGCTCGAACAAGGAGTACTACGACCGGATCGACGCGGTGGAGTACACCCTGCACCACGACGACGGTGCCAACCCGCACGAGCTGAAGGACGCGGACGTTGTGCTGGTCGGGGTGTCCAGGGTCGGGAAAAGCACCACTTGCTTCTACCTCGCGTACTCGGGCATCCGCGCCGCGAACGTGCCCATTCTCTCAGACGGGGCCGTACCTGACCAGTTGCTGCATGTCGATCCCAAGAAGGTCGTCGCCCTGGTATCCAGCCCCCACAGACTCCGGAGCGTACGGGAGGCGAGGTTGAACGGGTGGGGGATGGATCCGAACCACGAGTACGCGAGCCTCCGGGAGATTTCCCGCGAGCTGCGGGCGGCGGATTCCCTGGCTTCCGATTATGGCTGGCGTCGGGTTTCCGTCGGATGCAAGGCGATTGAGGAAATCGCGAGAGAGGTGCAGTCGCTCCTGACCTAGCGGTTGTCGAAGATGCGCCCCCGCTCCTCGCCCCGTCGCATGTCCCTTGGAACGACGCGGACATACACCCTTCTCACGTCCCGTTCCGGGAAGCCCGCCCTGACAACCCGCCGGACTTCCGGCCGGGACCTGTAGTCGTCATAGCTCACGCGTACGCCCACATTGAGTGTGCCCGCTGCGGATGGGTAAAGACTTTACGCAGGCGACCGTTTGGCGGAGACAATCCGCCTCACCGCGCGCATGTTGTAGCCGTCGGCCACAAGCGACCCGATCTCCATCATTGTCCTCTCCGCCTCGTCTCGCCCGAGGGGTACGGAGCTTTTCACCCCGCCGACGGTCGGGCGGGACTCCCCGTCGACAACTTCCCGCGAGTCGGCCATGCTTCTCTTGAAGAAGGAGTACGCGTCGTCCGCGCAGTCGCCGTCACACGCACTGATGATCAGGGCCTCCTTGTCCTCGCCGGGCTCGAACCCCACGCACCCACAACTGAACCTCACCAGCCTCATTTCGACTCCTCCGTCATAGTGATCGCTTATCGCCTGCGGCCTGCCTCGCAGCGCAGCGCCACATACCTCTTTCCGTAGTCGGCCTTCTCGCACTGTTCGGACAGCCATGCCAAGGCGCCGCCGGGCTTCTCGCCGAGGGGGACCCCCCTCCCCTGCCCGTACCGTGTCTGGCTCGGGTACCATCGCACAATCCGGTATTCGTACCGCAGGGAGAGCCAGTCGTCCACGGACCTCTCCGCCTCCTGCTCCCGCTTGTACGCCAGCGCATGATCACGGTGGTCCATGCGGTAGCTCTCGTCGCGCCAGTCCTGCACGACGCGTCCGTCGGCGTCCAATAACCGCTCCTGCACGACCCACTGCGGGAAGACCGGGTGCGCCATCTCGCGACCGTGCTCCTCACAGATCGCATGCACCTTCCACCCGTGCTCCACGCACTCGTGTTCCCCGGCCCACTCCGTGCCGCAGGCGGGGCAGAACTTCCAAGTGTGGGGAGAGGTGCGTGACTCCCAGTCCGATTTGCAGGCAAGGCACTGGAAGACGGAGCATCCGTCGTCGGTGTACCTTGCCAATCGCCAGCGGGGAAACGGTTTTCTATCCATGGGGAGACAATAGGGCACATGGCGTGCCGGTTCGATGCCCGTGTTTTTCGCCGCTTGCGATGCCTCGGGTCGTCTCCGCCACAAATTGTTTTGTGGGGTTACAACCCCGGTTGTACGGGCTACAACCCGGGTTGTGGCGTTACCACCCCAGAAGCCGCCGCAGGACTCTCGCGGCGTTCCAGGCGTCGTCAGCGCCGCAGTGCGGTCTGCCCTCGAAGGCCATGCCCAGGGCCGCTAAGGCGTCCGACAGCCCCACCCGACGAGGGCTTCTCGCGTGGAGCCTGTACAGGAACCCCACATCGACATATGTGCCGAGAAACGGGTTGTCCGCCCCCTTGCCCGCCGCCTCTCTGGAGATGCAGTCCCTGTCGCCGCAGCCCCATCCGCCCCACGCGCTGCTCCTGACGGGGTACAGCTTTCGCACGCGGTTGAGCACCTCGCCGAGGGGACGACCCTCCCGGACGAGCCGCTCCCGTGTGATTCCGGTGAGGGCGGTGCAGTAACTGCTAATGTCGAGGTTGTTGGGGCGCACGAACAGCGACGATTTGCGGCCGATAACGCCGGACATCGCGTCGAACACACAGATGCCCAGCTCTATGATCTCGGATGCGGTGCCGGGCGGTGGATGCTCCCAGCATGTGCATTCCAGGTCCACGATAACCAGCTTGGAGCTGATGCCCATCAGGGACCTGCCTTGCACCAGCGGCAGTTCGGGTCAGGCTTGGCCGGCTCGTGTTTGAAGCTTATATTGAAATCATGCCGTATCCCGAAATCGATGAAAAAGCTCTTCATGGTGTTCTCCGCGTGCCGCGTCCCAATATGTTACACGTCCACGGGTTCCATGTCTAGGGCGGCTAACGCCTACGGAACCGGGTCAAGGGTGGTTATCTCGTCGCCCCGGGCGGCTCGCCGAGTAGCCCTTGCTTCCGGTCGAGCCTTCCGAAACAGCAGTGCCCGATCAGGAACCTCAACACCTCCTCGTGGTCGCGGGCGCGGGTCACCCGCTTGCCAGTCCGCGAGTCGTCGATGCATATGAAGCCTAGGTGCTCGCTGGCCTCGTACCCTGCCGGGCGCAGCGACTCGTTGAGTTCCGCAAGCATGTCCATCATCGCTTCTCCTCGTCGAGTCCGCAGTCGCATCTGGGGTTCGCGACGTCAGGCCCGAGCGGGTTCATGGGACAGCCGGGTGCGTGGTGACCCAGTTTGCCCAACAGCCTCCTCAGCATGCGCACATTCTCGGCTATGTACGGCAGTACGGCGAGTGCGCGGGCCTTGGACACGCTCCTCTCCCCGTCGCACAGCGCGCAGTGGGGCAGCATCGCCGCCACGGCGGGCTGGTCCTCGGCCAAGGTCAGGCCCGGCTTCTCGGCGCAATCCGGGCACGGCACCCGCGCGTCGGCCGCGGCGGCGTATGCGAATGTGTCGTCCCGCAGCTTCTCGATGTCGTGCGGCGTTAGGCGCTTCAAACACGAGCCGGCCAAGCCTGACCCGAACTGCCGCTGGTGCAAGGGGACCGGGGAAGTGACGCTGGCGACCTCCACTAAACAGTCTTTCCTCCCGAACGGCCTCGTGTCGAGGACTTTCCACGCGACAGCGCCGACCGCCTTGGCAATCCGCCACAGCCCGACGCCTGCCAAGGCGATTAACAGGCAGGCCGACGTGGCCGCCTCAACCGGCACAAGCGGCAGCCAGACCAGCAGGGCCCAGAGCGGGATGTCCCTGCCGTCGTCTGTCATCACGCACCAACAGGTGAACGGCATCCGCCGCGAGAAGTCCCCCAGGCCCCAAGCCGCCCGGCCCCTGTCCCGCCGACTGTCCGTGCCGCCCGAGATCGCGAAGGTTATGCCCGCAAACAGCCCGACGGTCATGAGCAGCCCGACGGCATTTGGCAGGATTCCGCCGACGCCGTCCTCGGCGGACGAGACCCAGCGGTATAGCGGCACGCCCGCCAGCCATGCGCCCGCGAACATCGCGGCCATGACGGCAATCCTGAGCGGCGCGGAGAATCCGCCCCTTACCGCGAGCCCGGTGGTCATCTTCGCAAGTTTCGTTAGCATGACTCCTCCTCGGCGGATTATACACGTCGCCGAGGACACCGGTCGTAGCACGGGAGCAGCCTGATCTCCCGCGCCCGGCGGTCAAGGCCTGATCAGGATCTCGGCGCGGCGGAGGACGCGCGCCTTCAGCCGCCACCCTCGCGCCAGCAGCCGCGTCGACGCCCTGAGGTCCCCCCATCTCGCCAGCCGCTCGTTGACGCGTGCGGACCAACCGAGGAAGTTGGCTATCGTCGCCCTCATGTCGCCCCCTTTCAGAAGCTCTCGCAGGCCTCCTGCCAGAGCACCTCGGACACGGCCGCCTTCAGGAGACTCACGGCCCGCCTGCGGTGGGTGAGCATTGGCGTCGGCAGCTTGTCCTCTGGCCTCGTCAGCAACCCGTGCTTGTCGCGGAGCGTCTCGATGACCGAGGCGAGTGCTTCCTCTACCTCGGCGTCGCTGGGCTTGTTCGGTCCCATACACGGCATGTCTGTCCTCCCACGGATTATACGCCGGCGTATAATGCTGCGGTTACGTGGCGAAACTGCGAAAGGGGGCATGATGGGGCTGAAGGGGTTGAAGAGGGTCAGCGGGCACGCGGCGAGGTCGATGGCGGCCTCCAGGCTGAGGGCATTACTGTGGATCGCGACGGCGATGTTCGTCGTCGCCGCCGTCGCCATGGTGTGGCGGCTCGGGCCGTCGTCGTGGCAGGCCGTGGCGACATGGATATGGCTTGGCGTCTCCCTTGTGGTTGTCGCCGTCTGGTCCGGCGACGACAGCGACATCGACGGTCCGCGCAGACTCAGGGGGTTCCGCAGGCCCCCGGTCGTGTTCGAGATGTTCGTCTGCTACTCGGACAGCCGGACGCCGACGTGGCTCGCGCTCGCCGGGTGGACGCTCCTGCTCCCGGCGGAGGCGGTGCTGTCGTTCGCCGTGGTGCTGGCGGTGAGGGCGATGTCGAACCCCATGCCGGGCGACTGGGAGTAGCGCCGACCGCGCAATTCCCCGACGTCTACCGCCCCTGCTCCTCCGCAAGGAGTCCGCGGACCCGATCGATCTCCTCGGCCGAGTGGACCGTTCCCCCGGCGTTGATGCGGATGTACAGCTCGAGCGCCTCGGTCCGGGTCATGTGGACGCAGCCGTACCGCATGCCGATGAGCGTCTTGGTCTGGATGACGCTGGGCCGTCCAGGTCGCCGCGCCAGATTTCCCTGCTGTCCCCGAGGACGCCGGGTATCTCCCCCCGCTCCCACATGAGGCAGGCGGTGATGCGCTGCTTGCCGTCCACGACCTCGCACCGCTCGGACAACCCGTCCGGCCCGAGGTTGATCACCACCCGCCGCCGGCGTGCCGCCCTCAAGCAGGAACCCGACGAACCTGCCGCGCTGCTCCTCGGTCCAGACGTGCCCGCGCTGATAGTCCGGGTCGAGGTCGAGGCCGTACGCCTCGATGGCGGCCGCCGTGCGCGACAGGCCGTAGAAGGGCTCGCCACGGGTGTGTATCGGCCTGTGTATCCCGTCAAGGCTGGTGTTTCCGGGCATGCGCCACCTCCTGTCAATGTCAGCCGAAGCACACGCTTTCGGCCGCCGTGTCGATGAGCGCCTCCGCCCCCCACGAGATGGAGCCGCCGATAACCATCGCGGCGGCGAGGATGGCCTCCGCCGATCGCCCGTCGAAGGCCGCCCTCACGAGTTCCCTGAACATCAGGAGTCCCACCCTTCCGGCCTCGCCTTGGCGAACGCGGCCTCCACGTCGTCCTCGAACCCGTCCAGCCACCTCGCCTCGCCCGCGTTCAGCTCGTAGCCCTCCACCTCGCCCTCGCTCGTGACGCAGTGCCACGTGCCGGACGCGAGGTGCCGCCCCCGGCTCTGCACATACACCATGGCGGGGGTCTCGGCGTCCTTCGGATCGATGTGCAGGCGGAGCCGCCCGCGGAGGAAGTTTCCGGTTCTCGTGCTCATGCCGCTGCTCCGTTTCTGGCCGGGCACAACCGCCCGACGCCGCCCCCCGACGCAACGGTCCGGCGCCTACGGAAAGGCGGCCAAGGTCCGGGAACCGACCGGCCGCTTTTTCTGTTGACACCCCGCCGGCCGATCGCTATGATTGTCCAATTCGGGCCGATCGGAAAGATCGCTGGAACAAGTTCCACACAAGCGGAGAACGACAAGATGGCGAATCAGGCGAGGAAGAAAAGGCGGCGTCAGGCCGCGAGGAACAAGGCGGCGAAGGCGAGCGCGGACATGCCGAAGGACACGATCCTGTGGTCGATGGAACGGAACGACGCGCCGCACTGCGGCACGTACGACGGCCGCCGGAGGCAGATGACGATGACGATCGAGGACATCGGGCCGGAGAGGGCGGTGGACTTCTCGGGCAAGTCGGAGGGCAACCGCAGGATGAACCCCCACACAATCAACCGCTACGCGAACGACATGCGCCGCGAGAGGTGGCCGCTGGGACCCGCGGGGATCTCGTTCGACACCAACGGGACCTTCGTCGACGGCCACCACCGGATCGCCGCCATCATCAAGAGCGGGATGACGGTGAGGATGCCCGTGTTCCGCGACGTCGCGGTGGAGTACACCCCGTTCTTCGACCGCGTCAGGCCGCGGAACCTGAAGGACGTCCTCGCCCGCCACGGCATCGACTCGCCGCAGAAGGTGGTGGCGATGGTCAAGGCGATGGTGCTCGGGCACAACGGCTCGCGCGGCGGCGACATCTCCGACGACCAGCACCTCGACATCGTCCTCGCCTACATCGACCACATCCAGTGGGCGCTCGCGGAGCTCGGCAAGAAGCAGCGCGCTCCCGTGATGGGTGCGGTGCTCCGGGCCGTGGTCAACGAGGGGTAGACGGATCGGATTCGGGAGTTCTGCAACCACATGCGCGACAACACCAACGAGGGCAAGGACTGCCCGGTGAACGCGATGAAGCGGCACCTCCAGAAGGTCGCCGCGAAGTCGGCGTCGGGGCACCACAACGACATCTACCCGCGAGCCCAGGCCGCCCTCAAGGCCTTCATCGACGGCAAGCCGCTGTCGAGGCTCAACCCGGCCAAGGGCGACTACTGGCCGTTCGACATGGACTAGGCCGGGCGTCGGGAGGCGACCCGCGGCGGGAGGGGCCGCCCCGGAGGGGCGGCCTTCTCACAGCAGTCCGGATATCCTGTGGTACGACCCGCGCCGCGGCTCCACCGGGGGGGACGCCCACTGCTCCTCGATATCGATTGCGGGCGGCCTGTTGCCGGGCTCCACGGGGGACAGCCCCCACTGCTCCTCCAGCTCGTCGGCGTCCGGCTCGCTGCCGGGCACGAGCGGCCTCGGGGCGGGCTTCCCGCAGGAGCCGCACGCGGCGCCCGAGGTCACGGCGCCGCACCACCAGCACTTCGACTTCCCCGCCCTGGCGTCGTTCCTTATCTCGGCGACGTCCGACTCCATGACCCGCAGCCCGGACTCGCTCACGCCGGGTATCGGCACGGTGTTGAACTGGTCCTCGAACAGGTGGTCCGTCTCCACCTCGAATCGGACCGTCCATGCGTCCCCCTACGCGGGCAGTGCCCTGTCCAGAATCTGCCGCATCAGCTTGTTGCGGGATGTCTCGGCGACCTCGGCGGCGTTGTCCAACATCCTCTTCAGCCACGTGGGCATCCGCAGGGTCAGCTTTGCGGGCGTGCCCTTCGTCCTCCTTCGGGGCTTGGCGTCGAGCCTTTCCCGGACGGCTCGCGACACCTCGCGGGGGTACCTCCCGACCGCCTCGGCTATCTGCGAGTTGTTGAGGCCCCGCTGCCGCATCCTGACCCAGCGGTCCACCTCCGCCTCGTCCGGCTCCCTGGCCGCCGCCTTGGCGCGGTCCCATCCGCTGAACTCCTTCTCCAGCAGCCTGATGACGAACCTCGAGGCCGCCTCGTCGCCCCTTGCCCTGTCTATGCGGTCCGTCAGGTCCCCGGTCAGTTGGACGGACGTGAGGACGGAGCTTTTCGACCCGCGGGACTTCGCCGGGTGCTTGGCGATCTCGTTCTGGACTGTGAGGTACGGGTAGCCGGATTCCCGGGCTATGTCCAGCACGGGGACGCCGGAGTTGAAGGCCTCCACCCAGCGGTCCGCCTCCTCGGGCGGCGGGCCCTCGCCTCGCCGCCTCTCGTACCTCGCCTCGCCGTACTGCCCGGACTCCGGGTCGTAGTCCGTGATGTGCGTCTCGCCGCCGCCCATGTACTCGGCCGGCGCCTGCTGCACGGCCTTGGAGATCCTGTGGTACGCGCTCATGCGGATATCCGACGCGGAAACACTTTATAGGGCGTATAGTGGGGCATGGGAACGCACTGCACGAGATGCGACGGGACGGGGTTCCTGAACCTGGAGCAGTTGGGCGACGAGTTTGACTTCTGGGAGGCCGGCGACCACGACGCGGTGCTCCGCTGGATCAGGGAGAACGAGGGGCACGACGTCTGCGTCTGCGACTGCTGCGGCGACGGCGAGGGCTGGTGGGACGTCCCTGGCGAGCACACCGGGGAGGGGCGGCGGAACGGCGACCCCTTCCAGTGCAGATAGGGGGAGGCTTGGACCAGAGGCTGAGGAAGTACGCTTCGGTGCTCGTGGACTACTCGGTTGCGGTGTCGCCCGGGGACAGGGTGGCCATAGAGTCCGGCGTGGCCGGGCTGCCGCTGGCGAGGGCCGTCTACGGCGAGGCGCTCCGGGCGGGCGGGCACCCGGTGCTCTACCTGTCGGACGACGAGTGCCACGACATGCTCATGTCCTCCGGCGACGACGCGCAGTTGAGGTGGCGGGACCCGCTCGCCATGCGCGAGATCGAGGCCGCCGACAAGTGGATATCGGTCTGGGCCTCCGTGAACTCAAGGAGCCTGACCAGGGTGGACCCGGCCCGGCTGGCCGCCAGCCGGGAGGCCGGGAGGCCCCTGATGGAGCTGTGGACGCGCCGGACCTGCGCGCCGGAGGGCGACCCGGACTTCCTGCCCGCCGTCGGCACGGCGTGCCCGTGCCAGTCCGCGGCGCAGGACGCGGAGATGTCCCTCGCGGAGTACGAGGACTTCGTGTTCGGCGCGGCCCTGGTCCACCTGGACGACCCCGCCGCTGGCTGGCGCCGCATGCTGGCCTTTCAGGAGGCGCTGATCGACAGGCTGAATGGCGTCCGGGACTTCCGCTTCGTCACGGACCTCGGCACCGACGTGACGTTCCATGTCCCGCCCGAGCGGCCGTGGTGGCCGTGCGCGGGGAAGCAGAACTTCCCGGACGGCGAGGTCTACAACACGCCGCTGGAGGACTCCGCCGAGGGCGTGATCCGGTTCGGCTTCCCCACGATATACGACGGCGCCGAGGTCGGCGGGGTGCGGCTGGAGTTCCGCGGCGGCCGGGTGGTCGACGCGTCGGCCGAGAAGAACGAGGCGTACCTGCTGTCCATGCTGGACCTGGACGGCGCCCGGACCCCCGGGGAGCTGGCGTTCGGCGTGAACCCGCTGATAACCGAGCTCACCCGCGACATCCTGTTCGACGAGAAGATAGGCGGCACCTTCCACGTGGCGCTGGGGGACAGCTACCCCAACACCGGCGGAACCAACAGGTCCACGCTGCACTGGGACATGATCTGCGACCTCAGGAATCCGGGCTGCCGCGTCACGGGGGACGGCCGGGTCATCCAGGAGGCGGGCGAGTGGGCCTTCCCGCTGCCGCCGCTTGGCATATGACCGTTGACGGCGGGCGGGGACCCGGATACGATCAGGCATGAGGCTCGGACTCTGCTGCAAGTTCCTGGACGGACCCATCCGCTTCCGCGAGGCGGCGGCCTCGGCGATCGGCAGGCTGCCCCGCAGCGAGGCGGAGTCGAGGCTGTCCGCCGTCTGCCTCTCGAACGCCGCCGCGCTGTCGGACGCGATCCGGTACTGCCGCCGCGCCGGGTTCGGCGGCTTCCGGGTGTCCAGCCGGCTGCTTCCCCTGCGGACCCACCCCGAGGCAGGGTACGATCCGGCGTCCCTGCCCGGCGGCGGGCGCATCGTGTCGTCGCTCCGGGAGTGCGGGGGACTCGCCCGGCGGCTCGGAATCCGGCTGACGCTGCACCCCGACCAGTTCGTCGTGCTCAGCTCCACCCGCGCCGAGGTCGTGCGGAACTCCGTCCTGGAGCTGGAGCATCAGGGCGAGATGGCGGAGTGGATCGGGGCCGACGTCATCAACATCCACGGCGGCGGCGGGTACGGCGACAAGCCGTCGGCCTTGGGCAGGTTCGCCGAGAGCGTCGCCCGGCTGAGCGAGAGGGTTCGTTCCAGGCTCACGGTCGAGAACGACGACAGGGTGTACACCGTCGCCGACCTGCTTCCGCTGTGCCGCGACGCCGGCGTGCCGCTCGTCTACGACGTCCACCACCACAGGTGCCACGGCGACGGGCTGACCGTGCGGGAGGCCACGCGCCTCGCCGCCGACACATGGGGCGGCAGGGAGCCGGTGGTCCACGTCTCCAGCCCGCGGGAGGGGTGGGGCGGCCCCGGGCGCCGGAGGCACCACGACTACATCGATCCGGACGATTTCCCGCGCGAGTGGAGGGGGATGCCCGCCACCGTGGAGGTCGAGGCGAAGGCGAAGGAAAGGGCGGTGGCACGGCTCCTCGGGTTCCTCGGTTAGTCGCCCGGTCCGGATAACCTCGGGCCGAAACCTTCCGTAGGCGCCGCGGTTGCGCAAAAGGGCCATGTTGACGGGGATGTCAACCTCGCCAATTTAGTGAACCGGAGAACGAACATGCAGGTTCCGAGACTACCGAAGGGCAAGGGGATCAAGGGGCCCGAGCCGTACGGATGCTTCAACACGGGCACCGCCCCGGTCATCCTGCACTCCAGGTCCGGCCTTTGGCTGACGGGTCCGGAGAACGATGTCGACGGGGCACAGGATCGCCTCTGCTTCCGCGAGAACCAGAACAGAAGGATTCTCAAGGGGCACCGGAACCCGGACGACAGGCGGCGGTGGGTGTACGTGTACCGGACGCGAGGCCCGGCGGTTCGCAGGTTCCAGGAGCTGTGCGAGGAGCGCGGCCGGATGAACGCCGAGATGCAGGCCGAACACGCCCGGGCCGCAAGGGACGCCGCCAGCAGCGATCCGGAGACCAGCATCCGCGGGGCGTTGACACTCGGCGATTTCTGAGTACCATTGGATATGGCGAAACACGAGACCCACTGCATCTCTTGCGGCAAGCCGTCCTCCCAGTGCGGCTGCACGTTCCATGTCCCGTACGGCAAGGCGTGCCCGCACTGCGGGGCGAAGGGATCCACATGGTGCCGTTGCTCGGCCATCGCCTCCCCGACGGGGAAGCACAGAAAGTGCAGGGGGTGCTCCAAGTGTTGGCAGGACGTGGGATCCGCATGATGCAAGAGACGGTCTGGGCATGGCTGGACGGAAAGTGGACCGACGCGCTACTGATCGGCGGGTCCGAACTCGGCTGCGGATCGGCACTCAACCCCTCCCACAAGGTGCGGGTCGGCGGGGAGAACCGCCAATGCTACTGCGTCATGCACCGAAATCCAGAATCGTGCGGCGGCGACAGGCCGACCCATCGCGTGTGGGTGAAGGGCGAGGCGGTGTGGGCGAGGCTCAAGGCGAAAGGCTGGACCAAGGCGCGCATGTACTCCACCTCATGGTGGGGAGACATGGCGTCGGTGTTCCTCGGCAAGTCCCGCGGCCCCGAGAGCTATCTGGTGGACCGCCGCACGGGGTTGCGCCCGCGCGACCCGTCGCTGTCGGGCCGCGACAAACCCGCAGGCTAGCATTCCCCCTGCTATTGTTTCAACCTGCACGCCGCCGTCGTGAGCAGGTACCACATGGCATCGGCATTGTTCTCCGCCGGATACTACGGACAGCAGAAGGGCTACTGGACCGCGCTGTGGGTGTCGCCGTCCGGCGAGATACACGATGTGGACACCACCCACCAGTCATGGGTATGGGAGAACCGCGACACGCTGAGGTCCAACGACATCGATCTGGATGAGTGGTACATGGAGCAGGTCTCCGAGGCCGAGGAGGAGGCGGAGGGCGATGTCCGCAAGGAGTTCATCCGAGACAAGGCATGGGGGGCCGATATAGACGAATCCGAAGTCGAGCTGACCGAGGAGGACGAGGACAGGATACGTGAGATCGCAGCGGAGTCCGCAACGGAGTCGGTGGACCGCAATCTCGGACTCGCCCTGGTAGACCTGCTTATTTCTCGCGGCTGGATACGGGTGGCCCAGAAATCGGCCATACACTTCGAGGCGAAGGAGTCGCCCGGGATGTACGACCGGTGCGAATCGGTGCTGGCGGAAAGGTTCCCCGAAGTGTGGCGCCGATCCGGGCGCAGGATAGTGGTGAACGACGAGGAGATTGATTCGTCGGACTTGCAGGAGTACGGCACCCTACGGAACGCAATCGAGCACGAGGCGCGCCGCAACCGCTACCTGATGACGAACAGATAACATCAGACCTCACCTCCCCCGATCATTTCGTTGAGGTCACCGAAATGAGGCGCGCGGAACCTTGCGGTATAGTGGTCCGAGGAGGTACACCATGAAGGACGCATGGGTCAATGCGAGCGTGAAGGTATCCGTGGACGAGTGCATGTCGGCCGTCGAACATGCTCTGTTGCCAGCCATGGACGTATTTCCCGACGAAGCGCTGGTGCGGAGGCTCGACGAGCTGCACGCGAAGGTCATGAAGCGGTGGATATCGCCGGGCGAAAGGTGCAAGGAGTGCGGTGGCAGCGGCGAATGCGCCGGAGGCTCGCACTCGTGGACATGCCACGCGTGCCGCGGCCGAGGGCGGGAGGGCGAATGAGCTGGGCGGCAAGAAACCGCAGGCGATGCGAACTGATTGACCGTGAGGTCGACGGCACAATCGATGTGCATGAGCGGCTGGAACTCGACTCGCTCCAGGCGAAGATGCTCGCGAGGCGGCACAGGGAGGCCCCCCTTCCCCTCCGTGGCATACGGAAGCTGCGGGACGGGCTGGTGAGGGAGGTCTCCGCTCGCAGGCCGGGCGGCAGAAGGCTGCGGCGCGCAAGGCTGCGGAAGAAATGGCTCAAGCACTGCGCGGCCGTGCTGTCCGTACACGCATCCATAATGAGGCACCCGTACGACAAGTGGTCCCCCGAGGAGAAGAGGCGACTGAAGCCGGCGGAGGCGAAGGCAAGGGGCTGGCGCATCTTTTATTCGTGCCGCCACGATCACAGGTTCTTCCCCAGGCTGGGATGGGGCTTCAGTGGAATGTGTCCCGACTGCGCGAGGGAATGCAATTGACCCTGACAAGGCTGCTCAGGTTAGCGTGCGACGGATGCGATTACAGGGGGTCTCGCAGACCGCTCTACCCGACTGCGGACGAGAAGACATTGTGCAATCACTGCGCGTACGCCGCAGGCCTGCTGTCTGGCAAGGAAAGGCGAAGGTACATCGGAAGGCACCCCTTGAGGGCGGCATGGTGGGTCTTGCGCAGATGTAGGATTAGGGCCAGGCCGAAAGGATAGCGCAACGCCATGAGCCACCCTACGGAGAAGATCACGGTTAAGTCGGCGGAGGTGGACGTAGGGATTGCGCCCATCGTGAGGTTCCTCAACGACTTCGCCGGCGTGCGCACGCTGTACAGTTGTCAAGGGAATGCGGACGGCGAGGACGACGGCTCGTCGCATCCGTACGTGGTGTTCGCGGCGGACGACATGGACTCCCTCCGGTCCGTGCTCAAGTCGCTCGCGTATGCCCCTTGCACCGTCGAGGTGCATTGGCACAACGACTTGCTGCCGTTCCGGTTCCGCATCGCGTTCTTGGGGCAGGCCCATTTGGGCAGGTTCCTGCACTGGATGGGGAAGGCGGCCATCCAGCCCTAGCGACCCAGCCGCTTCCTCAGCGTCGAAGGCGAGACCCCCAGCCGTCTCGCGGTTCCGCGGACGCTTCCACACTCCGACAGGATATGTTTGGCAAGCTCCATATCGACCTCCACATACTGCCTGCCCTTGAGCTTCTTCCCCGCATGGTTGTCGGTCTGGGAGTGGCAGTTCGGGCACAGGACGGACAGGTTCCACAGCCTGTTGTCCGAACCGTCGCCATTCTTGTGGTGGAGCTCCAATGGGATTGGCTTCCCCCGCCATGTGCGCCGGCCGCACCCCTGGCACTTGTGCTCGAACACGCCCTCGCCGATGAGCCTTTTCCTTAGCTGGTTCCGGTTGGTGTGGGTCGAGTTCTCGACGAGCAGCTCGGAGAGCGGCGCGGCCGTGTCCCCGGCCGGGTTCCCGGACATGCCGGCCGCCCATCTTTGTCCGGAGAAGTGCGACGTGTCAATCCCCGCCTCGGAGACCTTTCTCCAGAACAGCCTGTGGTTCCCGCCGCCCGTCCGGGAGAAGCCCATCTCATGCAGCGCCTCGGCCGCCGATCTGGATTTGGCCACGATGGCGGACAGCCGGGTCCAGGATGCCGCCGTGGAGTCCGGCGGACGGCCTCGCCTGAAGTGCGACGTGTCGGGTCCCCATTTCGCCGCCTGCTCCCGGAGACGGCGCAGCCCGAATGTCGATTCCCCGTCGGCGCCGAGCCTCCGCAGCGCCTCCGCGCCGCTCCGCGCGTCCCGGATCGCGCGGGCCAGGTCGTCCTTGCGAAAGTCGTATTTCGACACTCGTCGGCCTCCATGCCTGAGCTGACACGGCATTCTATGCGTATGCGTATAGTCCGGCGGAGGCGGGCAGCATGAGCGATGCGAGGGTGCATACGGATGCCCCTGCCCTGAGTCGGCGGCGTTCCGTTTGCGCAGGGGGACGCCAGTTGTCCCTTTTCGCAAACGGAGGACACAATGGGGCGCCCGATGAAAAAGCCGCCGGCCAGGCGAAAGCCATTCCCGTGGCGGTGTCCGGAGTGCCGGAAGGTGGCCGTCAGGCCCGCCGTCATCCCCTATGACGCGAAGTTCCGCCGCGCCGGGCGCATCCGCAAGGCCCACATCCCGAGGCTCAGTGTGTACAGGTGCGGCGACTGTGGCGAGGTGCTTTTCGGCACCGAGGCGTGCGACCAGATCGACCGCGCCATCAAACGGGCCGTGCCCTGAGCATACAATACTTCAAGGAGGTGTGACGATGCTGAGAATGATTTCGGGACTGTTCGCGGGACTGTTCCGCCGGGGCGGGCAAACGCCTACCGCCGTAGGCGAGCCGGGCGGCGGCCGGGTGCTAGTCGTCGGCTCGCTGGACCGCGAGTCGGTGGGCAGGGCCTTTGCCATGATTGAGAGCCACGACCTGCGGGTAGAGCGCATACTGATGAACCCCATCGACTTCGGCGACATGAGCAGGTGGCGCGGCGATGTGTCCGGTGTGGAGGGGGAGTCCCTGAGCGACAGGCTCGTCCTCTGGGGGGCGGAGGTGTTCAGGTCGGCGGCGGTGCCGGAGGGCGCGGTGCATTTCTACGCGGAGGCCGCGTGCCCGGAGGCGGTCGTGACATTGCTGGTCGCCGGGTCGCCCGACTAGAACCCCAGCGCCCTCCTGAGCGCGTCGTCCCGTTTGGACCTCAGCTTGGCCTCCTCGGCGGTCCAGCCGCCAGCGGCGCCTGCGAGCCACCAGTCGCTGCGGAACCCGTCGCCGGACTCCCACGCCGCCCAAGGCACCACCAACCTGACCGTGCCGGGCGTCGCGTCGTCCGGCGCGCGCAGCAGGGTCTCTGCGGGCGACCCGCACAGCCCGAAGCCCGCCACATGCATCAGATCCGTGCCGCGCCAGAACGCGTACTCGGTCAGGCCCGCAGGGCCGGGCCGTCCCGTCGTCACCGGGTTGCTTCCATAGGTCCTGTGGAAATGGAGCGTCATGAAGATTCCGGGGGACGCCGGATCCCTGACCAATGTCCAGGTGCCTCAGCACGCTCCGGATACGGGCATGCGCCATCGTCCCCGCGAAGGTGGCCCGCGTGGCCGCGGCCGACCCCATCTTGGGGGTGTATGCTACGAGGGCGTAATCCCCCATGGCGGACAGCCCCTCGATTTCCGTGATCTGCTCGGGGTGGAACCTTCGCATCGTGCACCTCCTTGCCGCATCGTACGCTCGTGCCGGGGCGGGGTCAACGCGCGCGGTATAATGTCCCGGATTCCGGACGGGCCGAGCGGCCCGTCCACCACAAACAGGAAGACTAGGCATGCGGGTTATCGGAGTCTTGTTGGCATGGGTTATGGCGAACCTATGATGGGCACCAAGGCGAAAACGGAGACCTCGTCGCGGCGGGGGAGGATGGGGCCCGCGTGCTGACCGGGCACCTGCTGTGGATGTCCACGCCGTTCTCGGTGGCGCCGCTGCCGGACGGCACATACGAGTTCACGGTCGGGTCCGATGTGGCCGTCCGCGTGCGGGCGTACTGCAACCGCAGGGTAGAGCTGGTGCCGGAGGGGTAACTCACGGCGACAGCGGGACCGTCCGCACGGGCGTCCTCTGCTCCCACCCGCACTCCGCGCAGCGGCTCCAGGCGTGTAACGCCCGCAGTCGCGGGGGGTGCGTCCAGTAATGTCGGCGCCCGCATCGCTCGCAGCTCGGCGGGTCCGCCGGCACGGCCTTCTTGGCGTGTTTGTCGCTCATGCCGCCCGCCTGCGGGTGGCCGCGACGCCTACGGAAAGGTGGACCGAATAATGGGAAATTGCAGGAAGAAGGTGGAGGACGCGCTGAAGGCCGCCAAGGCGCTGGGCGACGGCGGGGACAAGGTGCGGATCGGGGACCTGCGCGAGGCGGTGGCGCTGCTGGCCGAGGCCTTGGCGTCGCTCCCGGACTGGGTGCTGGACGGCGGGTGTTGCCCGCCCGGAGAGTCCTGCTGCAACTGCGACTGAACCGCGGCCCTCGGGCCGCAGGGGGGATTGCGATGCTGGACAGGAGAAGGGCCGAGCGGCAGCGTGCCTGGCAGCACCTCACCCAGCTTCCTGTCCATGCCTTCGTCTCCTCGTGTGAACGATCTCCGCCCCATTGTACGGCCGGCGGCGGGGGAAGGCAAGGGACTGCCGCGGCGCGGCGTATAATCGATCGAAGGGAGGTCGCGATGCTGAGGATGGACGTGGTCAGGGGCAGGACGCGGCGGCTGTGCGGCGTGGAGGTCACGTGGTGGGGGCTGTCGCAGGCCCACAAGTGGAGGTGGCACGGGACCCACATCGATCTGGGTCCGGTGAGCGTCTACGGGCTGCCCCGGTCCGGTCCGGGGGCGTGGGCGTGGAGGGCCGTGTCGGTCGCCGCCAAGCCGCTCAGGCTGTGGTACCACTGGCGGCACTGCCGCAGAAGGTGAACACTGATGTCAATTCAGTCCCCGCCATGTTGCCCTCCGTGACCTTGTGCGACTCGGCCGCACATCCGCCATGTACGGCACTTGCCGTCTCCTCGCACATGGTGTTCTCCGATTCAAGGGGCCGCCCGAAGGGCGGCCCCTCCCTCTGTTTCTTATTCGGATTTCGCGTACTTGTCGTAACGGGCGTACTTCACGCCCCTGGCCCTGTCGAAGTGGAACATGAGCGGATGGCTGCGGGCGACGCGACGAAGTTCGCGTTTCGCGCCTTCGAGGAACCTGCCTCTGTCCTCAGCGTCCTCCATTTCCCCGACCACGTCACGGATTGCCACGCTCACGCGATCGTAGTAGTCCCTCTCGAGCTCGTACAGCTCCTCCCGTTCCTCGACTTTACGTGCGTGTCCGGCCTCCTCGCGGATACCGTTCATCGACGCTACGAAGGTGGGTGCGAGCTTGTTTATCACACCGATGATCTCGCCGCCATAATCGACGACTTCCGCTTCTGAATCTGGGGTGCATCCCCACTGATCGGGTACCTCTTGGAACTCGATTCGCAGCCCCTTTGGTTCGCCCGGCGCGTCAATCTGGCTCTGCTTGTTCTTCTCCTCTTCTTTCTTCTTCTTGATTGCTTTGATGCCGACGGTGGGTTTTTCCGCCACCACCACCAGCTCGTCAGAGCAAGCCGCGACATCGGTGCCGTCGTCGCCTTTGGCGACAATGCTCAGGAGGCAGATGTCGCCGTCTTGGGCTCCGTCGATCGTGGGGACATAGGCCAGGCCGCGGCCTTTCCCGATACCCTCGGCATGCACCGGGAATACGCGGTTTCCGAATCTGGCTTCACCGCTGAATCCGCTGAACGAGGAGTTGGCGTCCGTCGTGAACCGCACTACCTCCGCCTTTCCGACCGGCAGCTTCTTGTTCGCGAACGCGCCGCTGATTTTCACGAACGTCGGCTCCGGCAATAGCTGTGTTCTGGATTTCGGTTTGACCGGAAGAATCTTCACCACGCCCGGGACGGACTTGAAACCCGAATCGTTCGTGGCATACACGATAACGACTGCGGGCTTCGCGTTCTTCACGGCTCGGCTGGCGGTGATGACAAGGCTGTTCCGCACGATTTTGGCCTCCACGCCGCCGCCGTCGACGTACGCCTCCAATTTGTACGGGCAGCTTTTCCGGGCGAAGGCGATTTTCTTTCGGCTGCTCGTAGCGACGCCCATCGTGGACGATTTGCCGCTCTCCAGCCTGACTGGCTTCAGGGTCTCCAGACACCGCTTCTTCCCGGAGAACCTCGGCTCGCGGTTGATCCAGACATAGTCGGGGTTGTCGGTCACCGGCATGTCCGTGCCCTTAACACAGACAGGGACCCTGTTTTTGCCGGAGAGTATGATTTCCCCATCCTCTCCGTCCCCCGAACCGCCAAGCACCCGGCTGATTTGCTTGGCCAGCTCGTTCGACTTCGGCATGTTCTTCTCCATCTCGGCGCGGATGCGCTTCATCTCGCCGTTGTTGCGGACGGCCGTCACCACCCTGCCCCACAGTCTGGAGACCGCCTTGCTGTCCGGGACGGTGCGTCCGGCGCTGCATATTTTCGTCAGCTTGGGGCCGTTCCGGAGCCGATCGATGGACACGAGGCAGGCGAACCTGTCGGTGAACTTGGAGAATCCGATCATCTCCGAGAAGGCGTGCGTGTCGCCGTTACCCACCACCTGCCCGGCCCTGATAAGCCGCGGCAGCCGGGCGAACTCGCTCAGGCTATCCGAGAACCCGCTAGGCGAGTAGAAGATGGACACGTCGATGCACCCCATGTCCACGCCGTCGATTTCGATCCCCTCCACCGGGATATGAATCGGCTCGCCCGCCGTTTTGGACAAAGCGGAGGTGCGGCCGAACATGGGAAGCGACGAACGGGCACCGAGCTCGATTGCGTCACGCGAGGCGAATCGGTTCTCCACTACAAGGAACGGAAGTATCGGATCCGGGATGGCCCGCTCAATCTGGCGGAATATCCCGGTCCCGACGGGTTGCTCGATCCACGGTTCGGTGAACTGGGTGTCCACCAGCATCCTGACGGTGCCGTGCGGAAGCGGCCGTCGCGCGACGACTCTCGCGAGTTCGACGACGCCTTTCTCCATCTGGATGGATGTCGGGTTCACGGTCTCGCAAACCATCTCGGCCGACTCACCCCGGACCCGGCGGGAGTGGGCCTCCTTCTCGCGGACGAGGGCGACTTTCTCGCCTTTCCCGAGTCGGCTCGTGCATTTCCGCACGGAGTATGTCTCCCTAACATGCAGTTTCGTGCCATCCGGAAGCACCGGGAACTCCTCCCGCCCGTCTTCGCCGTAAGCCAGCACCGAGCACATCATTTTCTCGCCGGACTCGTTGGACACCAGTTCTGTTCGGATTATCAGGATTCCCCACGGCTCCTCGCTGGCGCCGGGCGGTAGGGCGGACGGCGCTCGCTTGGATACCACGATCTGGTACGGGCATATCCTTGCGGCCACGACGCTCCCGATGCCGTATGTGCCAGCCTCCCATGGGCGATCGAACTTGTCCCCCTCGCCTGTCTTGAGGAACGTGTCGCGGAAGTTGCTCTCCGGCTGGCCGATGCCGCGATAGTCCACGATCTTGACAGTGGGGTGCCGCCTGTAGTTGCTGCTGTCGCCAAGTTCCAGGATCAGCGATGCTACTGAGGAGGCGAGGCTGGACTGATCACCCGTCCAGTTCACCAGGTTTCCGTCCGGGATGCCGAATAGCTCTTCGGTTGCGTGTCGGGGACTCCGGAACATGCGGTCGAACTCGGGACCCGATACGGGTGCCCCGGCCTTGATTGCCATCTCTGTGGCCCTCAGGCGAATGCAGGCGTCGACGGAGTTCGTCAGCAGCTCGGTAAGGGCGGGCAATTCGCCGGTTGTGATACCGGAGAATGTCCCCCACCCCTGGAGGTGTTTCCACCGCCATCCGTCCGGAAGCTCGCGGAGAAGCTTGTCGACCTGCTTCTGCCCGCACCTGCCCTCTACCATGGCCATGACCGACTTCGCCGCCGACTTGCTCATCTCGATGCTCATCCGAGTCCTCCCGTGTAAACCCTGACAATGTGCCGATTATACGCCAAACGCACCGCTGGGTCCAACCCCTGTCGCCTACGGTTTTGGCGTGGACCGATAGAATCGGGCATGGAGACGGAGAAGCCCAAGGAAGGGCGTCTGCGCCCGCCCCTGCACTGGTACGGCGGGAAGTGGATGTACGCCCCGCGGATAGTGGCCATGACGCCGGAGCACCGCTGTTTCGTCGAGGTGTTCTGCGGCTCCTGTGCGGTGACGCTCGCCAAGCCGCCCAGTCCGGTGGAGGTGCTGAACGATCTCGATGGGGAAGTCTGCAACTTCTTCCGCGTTCTCCGCGACAGGCGGAAAAGGTCCAGGCTCGTCGAACTCCTTGAGATGACGCCTTACGCCAGAGAGGAGCTGCGGAGGTGTCTGGAGGCCATGAAGTCCCGCAACAGCGACACTTATAGGGCGTGGGCGTTCTGTGTGGCCTGCAACTTCGCGAGGAACGGCAAGGCCATCAGGCCATCCGACTGGTCATTCACCAAGACGGACTCCCGGAGGGGCATGAGCCGCAACACGAGTGTGTGGTGCAGGTTGCCCGAAGTGGTGCGGCTGTCCGGTGAGAGGCTGAAGGAGTCCCAGATCGAGAACGCCCCCTGGGAGGATGTCCTGCGCCGCTTCGACAGCCCGTCGACGCACTTCTACTGCGATCCGCCGTACATGCCGGGCGTTAGGGTGCAGAAGCAGGCGTACAAACTGGAGATGACCGAGGAGGACCATGAGAGGTTCCTGGCCGCCGTCTTGGGCGTCAAGGGAACGGTGGCCATAAGTGGTTACGCGTCAGAGCTTTACGACGGAATGCTTTCCGAGTGGAACCGCGTCGAAATATCCGCCAAAAGCTTCGCCGGGCCGCGGGACGGCAGGCGCTTGGCCAACAGGACTGAAGTGGTCTGGATGAATTACGGGGAGGACCGATGGGCGACTATGTGACAATCAAGACCGCTAGCGGCAAGGTGTACGCGCACAGGGTGCTCGCCCAGAGATGGCTCGGCAGGCCTTTGAGGGCCGACGAGGTTGTGCATCACATTGACCTAGACGGGTACAATAACCTCCCGGGGAACCTCCAGGTGGCCACCCGCGCGCAGCATGCCGCGTCGCACAATTCGGCAGGCGCGGGCGTGCCGTGCCGGATACCCGTGCCCACCTTGGCCGCCGCGGCCGATCGTTACGCGAAGCTCATTTCCGGCATCCGGCGGAATCGGTAACCCCTTGACTTGACCCACCCCATGAACCGTGTACAATCCCGTGTTGTAAGCACGAGTGCGGCGAGTGCCGCGTGTGTTCCGCGAAGTCGGGGGAGGGCGAAGGAGATAATCGAGAGATCGACGCAGGAGTTCGTCCGGGCGGGCCACCCGTGGTTCGGGTACTTCTAGGCCGAGAAGGGCCGCTGAGATGGTTGTATAACGAAATATGGACAAGCAGAAGGGAACGGCGAGTCCGGCCAATGACTATGTCGGCAGACTGGCCCGGATGAGTCAGGGAGATATCGTGCTGTTGCGCGCTTGCGCCGGACGCGGGCCAGGCGAGTCGCCGGAGGCGTTTCGCCTGTTCGCTGAACTCTGGTGGCCATCGCGGCGAAGTGGTCGGCGCGCGCCGAGGCGCGAGGCGGCATGGCTGGTTGCGAAGCTCTATGCCTCTCGACCAGTTCCGCAGTTGGCGGGGGCGACGCTAGCTCGCCAGATGCGGCGCCAGCGACCGGGCGGGGAGGTTGGAGAGCGGTTTCGTAAAAGATTCGACGCGATGCTGCTCCTTCCCCTCACGGGGATTGAGCCGGAGATGCGTTGGGCAGTAGGCCTGGCCTCGCGCGGTGGGGGGCTCGATTGGGCGCGCCTTGTGGACGATCTCTCTGCGTGGGCGCGCCAGGCGACCCGTTCTAGGTGGGCAAATGATTTTTTGGGATGAGTCACAAGCAAACGAAAGGAACGGAGATTATGGTGATTAGGATTCACATGATTCAGAACCATAGCCCGGCAAACCTTAACCGGAGCGAGGGGGGCGAGCCAAAAGGCAGCTTCTTCGGCGGGGTGTGGCGTTCTCGTATCTCTAGCCAGTGTCTCAAACGCAGCATCCGTATGAGCGACCAGTTCGCCGGGCTGCGCGGGGGCGTCCGCACTCGGCAACTGGGCAAACTAATCACGGAGTCGGCTGGCCCGGACGCGCAAAGTCGGGTGGGGAACATACTGAGCATGTGCGGGTTCCCGTCGCCCGAGGAGAAGGAGGCCGCGAAGAAAACCAAGAAAGCAGCGGAGAAGGACGAGGGCGACGGCGGACGGAGCAAATCCCTCGTCTTCACGACGCACGAGGCGGTGCAGGAAATGGCCGCACTCCTACGGGACGGCGACGATAGAAGCGACACCGACCTGACGACGGAGTTCTGCAAGCTGCTCGCAAGCAGAACAGCCTCGCCGGATATGGCGCTATGCGGGCGAATGCTGGAGCCGGCGAAGAGCGCGAGGAGCATCTGGAAGAAACTGGGTCTCGGCACGTCAGTGGAGGCTGCCCTCCAGGCAGCCCACGCGATGTCAACGCACGAGGCACATCCGGAGACCGACTGGTACGTCGCCGTTGACGATGTTCCCGGGGATGATGCGGGGGCAGGTTTCCTCGGCGAGACCTTCTTTGTCTCGGCTTGCTTCTACAAGTACTACTCGATCGATTGGGAAACGCTCGTCAGGAACCTCGGCGGCTTCCCTGACGGCAAGAACACTTTGGCCGCGCGCACCGTGGATGCGTTCCTCCGCGCGGCGGCCATGGTCAACCCGTCCAGCAAGCAGAACAGCTTTGCCGCGCATAACCCGCCGGACGGAATGCTCATCGAGATCGACAGGGCGTCTCTTAACTACGCCAACGCGTTCGTAAGGCCGGTGCCTCTGGACGACCGCGACATCGTCGGACGGAGCATCGCCAAGCTTGGACGGTACGTTCAGGACTTGGATGTGGGGTACGGCAGGCCGGCGAAACGCTTCTGGTTCTCGCCCAACCTCCGCTATCGCCTGGTTGGCGAAGGTGAAGGCGGTGACCACCTCGCTGATGGAGATTTCAGGTCGTTGGACGAGATGGTATCAGCCGTGACGGCGACCATCGCGGAGTGCGTCCAATGAGCGCCGCGAATACTCTGTTCCTCCGGCTAGAGGGCCCCATGCAGGCGTGGGGCGACGAGTCCAAGTTCGCCATGCTGCGGACGCGCGAGGCTCCCACCAGATCCGGGGTAAGCGGGTTGTTGTGCGCGGCACTCGGTGTACCGCGTCCGGCAACCCCGGTGTGGCTCCGGAAACTCGCGGGGTTGCGCATGGGGGCGCGCATCGATGCGCCCGGTGTGCCGTTGTGGGACTTCCACACGACAGGGGCCGGAATGATGATGCGCACCGCGAGCGGTGATTCAAAACCCGGACCCGCCATCAGCCGGCGCGAATACCTGCATGACGCGTCCTTTCTGGTCGCGCTGCAAGGCGAGCCGGCGATTGTGGCGGAGTTGGAGGCTGCGGTTACAGCGCCCCGCTGGACGCTCTATCTGGGTAGGAAATGCTGCCCCCCATCTCGCCCGTTGCTGGAGTGTCGTCCCGGATTTTTCCCGAACCTCGTCGAGGCCTTAGCGTCGGTACCTTGGTGCCCCTCGCCGACAGGCAAGCGTTCGGAGTTCGTCGAGTCTCTGCTCGACTGGCGACCGACACCGGAGGAGCCGGAGGCGCCGGACGACGCGTTCACATGGTACGACATGCCGCTGTCATTCGATCCGCCTGGGCACCATCTCCCGCGGCTCCTGGTCAGGAGAAACATACGCGTCGATACCGTAGCAGAGCCCTTGATCGGAAGGCCCCGCCTGCCGCGCGACGACGCGGAGAAGAAACGCGAGAAAGAGAAGGATGGTTTGCGCGAGGAGAGGTTCGCGCGTGACCGGCGACTGTGCGTGTTCTGCAAATCCCCCGCCAAGGACGTGCACCATGTCGTCTACCCGGCACGGACTACGGAGGATCTGCGTTCTCTATGCCGCTTATGCCACAAGGCTGTCACCATGATCGAATACGACTTGGGCATGATGGCGGATCGGGTGGATCCGACGGACGGACGCTGGCGAAGCCAAATCATTCGGAGGCGGGATGAGATTATTCGTTCCGGTCTGCCGATGGGCATGCGCCGCGGAAAAACCAGCGATAGGGAGGTGGAATAATGTTCGTGTCCCGTTTGTTTCCGGAAGCCAGTCGCCCCGCGCGGCTGTGGCTGCGCAACCGGTATCGCATACACCAGCGGCTGTGCATGGCGTTTCCCACTGCGGCTCAGCATGAGCGGGATCCCGACTTTCTGTTGCCGTTTGAGCCGCAAGGGTTTTCCATCCACGCCCCACGCGACAGTGGACGCAATTTCCTATTTAGGATCGATCCGAATCCTCGCGCCGGGGGCGGTGGTGTCCTCGTCGTGCAGTCTGCAATAAGGCCGGATTGGGGCTACGCGTTCCGCAATGCTGAACACCTGGTCCGGCGCCACCAGACCCGCGAGTTCTCGCCGCGTTTTGTGTCGGGGCAAATGCGATTCCGTTTAGAGGCCAACCCGACAAGACGCCTGCGCGAAACCAAGAAGCGCGTCCCGGTACCCGACACCGAATTGATGGCATGGCTCGATAGGCATGCCGAGCGCGGAGGGTTTCGGCTCTGCGGCGATCCGGCTTTGACGACTGGCTATGCCATCGCCAAAAATGAGTGCCTGCTCCGATCCGTTCGCTTCGAGGGTCTGTTGGAGGTCGCCGATCCAGTTCGGCTTCGCAACACGGTAATTAGCGGCATCGGCTCCGGCAAAGCCTTCGGCTTCGGGCTGCTGTCCGTGGTGCCCCTCTGATTCCCGCATGCTCTTTGACAAGTCATCAGGGACTTCGACGACTTTTTGAAGAAATCCAGTGTACTCCCCACATGCGTGGGGGTGAACCGCGAGCGTAGCGAACGCGGCAAATGCCCTAGGGTACTCCCCACGCGCGTGGGGGTGAACCGATGACGGCGAGCATCCTCGCCAGTGTGGCGGAGTACTCCCCACCCACGCGCGTGGGGGTGAACCGTGCATGCCCGTGTGACGCACCTCGAATCTGGTGTACTCCCCACGCGCGTGGGGGTGAACCGCCGTCAAGCTCTTGCCGTTTCCGTTTCGGGGCGTACTCTCCCCACGCGCGTGGGGGTGAACCGTCGCCGAGATGGCACGGGTGCTAACCCTGGACGTACTCCCCACGCGCGTGGGGGTGAACCGGTACTTGTGGCGTTCTCCGGCAACGTGTCGGCCGTACTCCCCACGCGCGTGGGGGTGAACCGGATGTACGGAACATACGCCGTCGCAACGCCACGTATTCCCCACGCGCGTGGGGGTGAACCCGAGGAGGTAATCGCAGTGGCAGTCGAGACCGAGGTACTCCCCACGCGCGTGGGGGTGAACCGATGAGATTCGCGAGAGAGAGATGATTATCGTCGTACTCCCCACGCGCGTGGGGGTGAACCGGCCACTTGCCATCGAGGTCATGGCGCAATCATGTACTCCCCACGCGCGTGGGGGTGAACCGGGGGCAAAGCGAGCGACGCGGGATTTGCCGTGCGTACTCCCCACGCGCGTGGGGGTGAACCGTCGCAACGGGTGTATTGCTCAGCGCGTTGCTCCGTCTTCCCCACACACGTGGGGGTGAACCGAGGTGTTTCTCGGACGCGGAAATGCGCTCGCTGCTTCCCCACGCGCGTGGGGGTGAACCGATAGAATCGGGCATGGACTTCAACCTGCTCGACGAGAAGTGGATTCCGGTGGTGCGGCGCGACGGCCTCGCCGACCGCGTCGGGATTCGGGACGCGCTGGCCCAGGCGCACCGCATCCGGCAGATCGCCGCGCCGAACCCGCTGGACGAAATGGCGTTGCTGCGGTTCCTGCTGGCCGTGCTGCACTGGTGCCGGGGCGCCTACGACGCCCCTGGCGGGGGCACAATCCCGGCCGAGTGGCTTTCGAGGCTCGACGCCGGGAAGGACCTCTTCCGGCTTTTCGGCGACGGGGGGCGGTTCTACCAAGACGCCGCCGCGCTGCGTCTCCGCCCGGCGACGGAGCTGCTCCACGAGGTCCCGACAGGCCACAACTTCTGGCATCCCCGGCACTCGGAGGACGGCTCAACCGGTCTCTGTCCCGCATGCTGCGCCCTCGGGCTGCTGCGCCTCCCGCTCTTCTGCGAGAGCGGCACGCCGGGGATGAGGACCGGCATCAACGGTCCGCCGCCAGTGTACGCCATGCGTCTGGGCAGTTCCCTTTGGGACACGCTCCGCGGCAACCTGCTGGATGTCCCGCTCGGCACACCGGCGTGGGAGCGCCTAGAGACCTGTCGCGCGCCTGACCGGGATGTGCCGCTGCTAGCCGGGCTGACCGCGCCGGCCCGCCTCGTCTGGCTGCACGAGCCGTGTGGCCCACCGGGAGCGTGTGCCGGCTGTGGCGCGCGGGAACCGGCGCTCGTCCGCCAATGCGGATTCCAGCCGGCCGGCACGCTCAAGAGCGACCGCTGGCGGGACCCGCACGTGCTGTACCGCGGCGCGAAACAAAAGGCGGTGAAGGCGCGGCCGACAGGGGGCTGGTTTCGGCTGGACCGCCCATGGGGCGACGCGATGGCGCGTATGGCGGAGGACGGCTGGCTCGAGCGCGCCGCAGGCGCGTCGCTCCTCCTGGTTGCGTTCGTCACGGACAACATGAAGTATGTGGACGCGTGGCGACTGCTAGTCAGGCTCCCGCCGAAATCCGCCCCGAATCCGGTGTCCACGGCCGCCATGATTGAGCGGTGGCACAAGGAGGGTCGGCGCGTCGAGCGGGCCGCGGGGAGGTTGAGCGGGTCGGGGCTGGGCGCGGCCGCGGTCGCCGGGATCCGACCGACGGTGGAGCGGGCACTGGCCCCGCGGATCGGTGAAGTGCTCTCGGACGGCGACTGGGAGCGGGCGGCCGCCGACTACCGACGGCCAATGGATGCGATCGCCCGTTCACTCTTTCCGGGTTGCACGACGGAGGCCGAACTGGGGCGGAGACGCCTCGCAAGCATCCGGCCGGATATGCGGCCGGAGGAAGGTGATTAGCGGACGCCCCTGCGGCCGGTCCGTTGGGTTTCCGGCGCCGCCCCTTCCCCGGAATGCCCGGTTCGGGCATAATTCCGCATGGGGCCGCCCCGGAGGGGCGGCCCTCCGAAACCCGAAAGGGGGAGACATGGCGCGGGAGTTCACGGAGACAATCTTCCTCGGCAACGGGGACGTGTCGGCCGCCAGGGCGAGGCGGCTGAAGGAGCGGCTCGACGAGGGCTTGGAGCTGCTCGGCGGCCTCCAGCAGGGCTCGCACGACATGGATGAGGACGAGCGCGAAAGGCTGGAGGCGGAGCTGGCCGACGTCGCTGCGGACCTGTCCGCGGCCCTGGCGGGGGCCGGCGCACGATTTCTAGCTTAGAACCGTAGAACCGCGGAGGGGGAGCTGCTCTTCCCGGACCCCGGACCCCACGAAATCCGGCTCTGAACGGCCGCCCCGGAGGGCGCGATGGCCGTTGCCTAGGCCGGCTCGGGCCCGTCCGGCAGGCCGTCGCCGCAGCACGCGAGGTGGCTGCCGGTGTGGTCCGAGAAGTCCCTGCGGGCCAGGTCCTCCTCGGCCTGCCCCATCTCCTCCTCGAACGTCGCGGCGTCGGCGCACCAGAGCAGCCTGCCCTCCGCGTCCTCCGTCCACGCCAACTGCACCTCCATGAGGCGCAGCAGGGCGTAGCGGTCGGCGAGGCACCGCGCCTTGGGCGGGTCGGTGGCCAGGGCCAGGGCCTCGACCAGCCTGCCGTACATCCCGTCCAGCCTCGCCGCGTCGGCCTCGTTGGCGACGGGCCTGCCCCGCTCGTCGTAGCGGCCTCTCGCCCCGCAGCCGGGGCGCCCGTGCCGGCGGGCCACCGGGCTGTCGCCGGACTCCCGGCAGACCCACCCCACCCCGTCGGCGCCCCGCTCGCCGCGGATGTCCGTCAGCCAGCCGCCGCACAGCGGGCACAGGTCCTCCTCGTCGGTCCCGATAAACTTGTGGGCCTCGGCCCAGCAGTCGTGGCACAGGCCCTCGTCGTCGGGCCGGCCGCACTCCGTGCAGGTCCGTTCGCTCATGGCAGTCTCCCGTTCTGTGTCCGATCCATGTCCGTCCGCCCAGAGTATACCCCGCGCGATCCGGGAAGGCAAGCCCCGCCGCGGCCGCGTCATATGCCGTTATGACTCGCTGCCTGGCGGCCGGAGGGGGTCCGGGCGGCCCCTCGGGCCGGGGCGGCGTCGCGAGAGGGGGTATAATGGGGCATGGGCAACGACACGAACAGGCCGATGGGGCCGGGCGACGCGCCGCCGGGCGTGTACGTCCCGCTCACGCTGGCGCGGATCAGGGAGGCCGTCGGACGGCATGGCCCCGAGGCAGTGTTCGGGGGCGACGCGGGGCCGCACGAGCACTGGGGCGAATACCTGGCGCGGCTGGACGACGAGGCGCCCGCGTCGGGGGAGGCCGCCCCTCCGGGGCGGCCCTCCTGAAGGGGGATCGGATGGGCGACGAGGCGACAAGGGACATCGAGAGGACGCTGGACGAGATCGCCGCCGCGGCGACGCTGGCCGGGGGACGGGTGGACAGGGAGCGCCTGCGGTCGATGCCGCTCGGCGAGGCGCTGGGGCTGCTGTACCCGAACGGGGTCAGGCTGAGGGCGGTGCTGCCCCCGTCGGGGGCGGCCCTTTCGAGCGGGGCAACGGGGGCGGTGGGGGACTGAGCGGGGAGGGTGGCCCGCGGGGGGAGGCCGCCCCGGAGGGGCGGCCCTTTCGAGCGGGGCAACGGGAAGGAGAGAGGCATGGCGACGGTGGAGTGTCCGGGATGCGGTGGGACCGGGTCAGTGATGGCCCGCGACACGGGGGTGTGCGGGGCCGAGGAGTACGGCGACTGCCCGAGGTGCGGGGGGCGAGGGGAGGTGGCCGACGCAAGCGACATATCGGGCGCCATGTCGTCCCTGGTCCGCCGGCTGGAGTTCCTCGGCAGGGACTACCAGAACGTGCCCGCCGGACTCGCGAGGGAGCTTGCGGCGAGGGTCTCCGCCGCGATGGCCGCCGCGGACGCGCTGGCCGAGGCGGCGGGCGCGGCCCACGAGGCGCACTATCCCTGCGGCGCCTGCGCCAGGGTGGAGGAGACCCTCGCGGGCGTACAGGGCCTGCAACGCGGATTCGCGCGCTTGACATGCCCGAACCAGCTCCGTATGATTGCCGAAAGGTGTGGAAAAAGATGACGAAATCCATGACAGCTTCTGGCTACAGGAGGGCGAGGGGGAGGCGATGAGGATGCACCCGAGGCAGATCCGCCGGCTCGACGACCTGTCCGTCGGGGTCGCGTACGCCCTCGTGTTCGCCGCCGACGGCGGCGGCAGGAGGATGGTCACCATGTCGGACTTCGCCGGGACGCTGGCGACGCCCGTGTCGGACGCGACGTCCGTCGGCCGGGCCATGCGGCTGTTCGGGCTCGGGGTCGGCGTGCTGCACTGCCTGACGCTGCACGGCGGCGAGTACGCGCTCTGGTCCCCGGAGCTGGAGCTCAAGACGGTGCCGGGCTTCCGCATGACGGGTCCGGCGGACGAGCTGCTCGGGGACCTGCCGGGGAAGGGTTGCCACAGGCTGGTGGTGCCGCTCGACGACTGGGTGGCGGACCCGAGGCTCCACGCGGCGGACTGGATGCGGGGGGACTGGGCGTCCGAGGAGGCCCGGCTCAGGTCGAGGAGGGACGAGGCGATGAGAAGGGCGCTGGGGTTCTGAGGAGGGCGGCGGAATGAACATGCGGGATGCGGACCGCAAGCCGAGGTGGAGGCTGGTGAGGCGCCTGCCGAGGCCTACGGCCAGGTATCCGATGTGCCAGGTTGCGAGGTCGGAGGCGGGACCTGACCCGGGGTAGTTCGGAGAGAGGCGCCAGAGAGAACCAGAGATGTATCATCCGAAACAGATCACTCGCATGGAGGAGTTCGTCGCCGGCGAGGAGTACGCCTTCATCCTCGACGGCCCGACCTTGGACGCCACCCTCGTCGCCGAGGTGGTGTTCGTGGGGACCGTCGACTCCGATGACCTTGAGGACGACCGGGAGGCCGTGCGGGGCCTCGGCGGGGAGCACCCGGACCCGAACCGGATATACCTCACATTCCACCCTGGCGACTGCGGCGATCCTCCGCTCTACGTGCTGCTCCAGGACGGCTGGTTCACCTTCGTGGACGGCTTCGACAAGACGGGGAACCTTCCGGACGATCTGCTGGGGGACGCGCCCGAGGGCTGGGGCGAGCGCCAGGGGCACCACTCGCTCCGCAGGCTGGTCGTGCCGCTCGGGGACTGGAGGGCCGACCCGCGGCTGGCGGAACGGGACGCCGGGGCCTGATGTACACGTACACGGTGACATCCACGGCGGACCCGGCGAAATCCCATACGGTGTCGGGCGGCTTCGGCGTCAAGCACGCCGTGCTGATGGCGTCGATCGAGTGCCCCGGGCTGGGGCACCTCGTCACCGTGACCCGCCGGAGGGGCAGGAGGGGACGCAAGGAGGACCATGGCCTCCACTCGGCATGGCAGAAGGCCCTGCCGAGGCCCCGCGGGTGGGCTTACTGACCAATCGACAACATTTGAGCGGTTGCGCCCGGATTCGGCGCGCAAGCGCCAACATGTGGGCGGTTACAGCCCCCCGTGGCGGCACGGCCTTGCGATCTGATCGGCCACGAAGCGGGTGTCGTCGCGGCGGCACACGACCTCCCTCGACGCCCCACACCCCTCGCACAGGTAGATGTGGGAGGACCAGGTGAGGTCCCTGTGGCAATGGTGGTTTCCGCCGCTGTCCACCCGATAGAATCGGATATGATTGACCTGACCAGGCTCGCCACGATGCGTGCGGATCATCGCCGCCCGGACGACATCGCGTCAGAACTCGGCTGCCCGCTGGACGAGGTTCTCGCGGCGCTCGGCACGCCCGAGTTCCTGTCTCGGTTGGGCGACGTCATGGCCGCGAACCGCAGGCGGCGGCCGGCGAAGGCCGGGACGCGTTCGCAGCCGCCGGCGAAGGCCGATTCGCAGCCGCCGGCCCCCGCGAAACGCCAGCCTCTGTCCGACAACGCGCTGCACGAGGGGGATTGCCTGGAGCTGATGAAGCGCGTCGGCGACGGGTCCATCGACCTGGTCGTCACATCGCCGCCGTATTTCGTGGAGAAGGAGTACGAGCGCGGCGTCGGATGGCAGGACTACTGCCGGATGATGGAGTCGTCGCTGGCGGAATGGAACCGGGTGCTGAAGCCCGGGGGGTACGCCGTCGTCAACTTCGGCGACTACTTCAACTCGGGGAACAGGTTCTACGACTCGGACGTCCCGTCGTGCTACCCGGCCTCCATCAACTACTTCAGGTGGGGCGTCGAGGCCGCGGGCATGGATCTCCAGGCGACGCGCGTGTGGAGGAAGCAGTTCGCCCGGATGGGCATACCGTTCGTCTGCAACAGCCACCCCAGGCCCGTGTTCGACTACGAGCATGTCTGGACCTTCAGGAAGAAGAACGGCTCCAGGGACGAGTTCGTCAACGACCGGAAGCTCTCGCAGCGGGGCGTCATCGGCGAGGAGTGGAGGGGGACGGCGGGGCTCGGGAAGCACTGCGCGGCCTTCCCCGTCGGGTTGCCGTTGTGGGCCGTGAGCGTCTACTCCCACGAGGGCGATCTGGTGCTGGACCCGTTCGCCGGCTCCGGGACGACCGGGGTCGCCTGCGCGGAGCTGGGCCGGAGGTTCATCCTGATGGAGAGGGAGCCGGAATACTGCGAGTACGCCCGCGAGAGGCTCTCCAATCTGCCGCCGCGCGTCAGCTAGCCGCGCCGCCCGTGAGGTCGTCCGTCAGCGTCCCGCCGAGGCCCTCCTCGAAGAAGGAGCGGATCATGTCGGCGTCAATGTCGGGCCGGCGGTCGATGAGCCGCCCGGCGACGGCGTCCGCGTCGCCGCCCCACCTGTCGAGCGTCAGGAACCCCGTGTCCACGATAAGGTCGTGGTACTGCGCCGCGAGCGCGTCCACGTCGATCGCGTCGTCCAGGTTGAGGAACCCCACGACCTCCCGCGAGAAAGCCTTCCATCCGGAGTAGATGAACGATCCGGCCGCGTCCGAGCCGTACCGCGTGTCCCGGTGCGTGCTCAGCTCGGCGAGCGAGTGCCGCCCGGCCGAGTCCGTGAACCTCCGGAGCTGCTCCATCGTCAGGTCGTAAATCTTCATCTTCACGGATGTCGCGCGCATTCTCTTGGACTTCAGGAAATACAGCCTGGCGTTCCTCAGGAGGTACCCGCACTGGTTGGCGTGGGCCAGGTAGTCGTCCTCGGGCGTGTCCTCGGTGTCCCGCCGCTTCTGGTCGAGCAGCCGCGCCCTCTCCTCCGCCTGCTCCTGCCGCTTGGTCCTCCTCCGCCCCGACGCCGGCCCGGTGACCCGGATGTCGCCAGCGAGGTCGATCCGCGACTCGAAGTCGCCGTGCTCGAACATCAGCCCCTCCGGGCCGTTCTCGGCGAAGGGCTGCCAGTCCATGCGCGGCGACTCGGCCTGCATCCGCCGGAGCGCCTTCCGGTACTCGGCGTCGCCGGCGACCGCGTCGATGACGGCCATCCGCGCGTCCTCCAGGGGCAGCGGCATGTCGCCCCGGTATAGCTGGAACATGGAGCCGTAGCCGTTGAGCTCCAGATCGTCCTTGAGCCCCGCGACGATGCCCTCGGCCGTCGCCCAGTCCGGCCTGGCGCGTCCCGTCCGGCTCAGCAAATCCGAAACATCGTGGTACTTCACGCCATCCCTCCCTCGCTGCAAAAACCGGCCGCCTACGACGAAGCCGCCCTGTCGCCGAATCCAAAGACCTTACCAGATCCGGGGCGCCGCCTCGGGATTGTACGCCGGGGGGCGGGCGATGTCAAACGCGCCGCCGGGCGCCCGCGGAACCGGGCGCGTTATGCCTCGCCAGCGGCGGGTCCAGGGGGGTTCTCCCGAATCCCGGGGGCGGGCGGCGTCGCGGATGGGGGTATAATGGGATAAGGAGAAAGGAGACGGACATGCCAGAGAGCAACGAGACCAACGGCGAGGCCGCCCACCCCGCGGACAGCGCGGTGATGAGCGCGTCCCCGGTGTGCAGGCTGTTCGCGGTGCTGTCGTGGTACGCGGACGAGGCCGACAGGCACGACCCCGTGGAGCTGGCGGAGTACCTCGCGGAGGTCGCCCGCAGGTTCGACCGCGAGGAGAACGCGGGGTGCGGGCACGAGGGCGACGGGGACTGCGACTGCGAGGAGTGCGAGGGCTACGGCGAGGTCGCCTGGACGTACGCCCGCCCGGCGGAGGACTTCTTCATGTGGGACGCCCTGGGGTCGTGGCCGCACCGCGACGAGTTCCTGGAGGAGCTGTACCGCCTGGAGGGGGAGGCCCTCTTCCCCGGCGCGTAGGGGAGGGCCGCCCGGAGGGCGGCCCCTCTCGCCGCAGGATTGGGGGTCGGGACGCCGCCGCCCGCTCGCCCGCTCGGGAGGGCCGCCCGGAGGGCGGCCCGACCTAGCGCGCGTCCTTCCGGGCGAAGTGGGCGTCCAGCAGGTCCGCCAGCGACTGGGTGATGACGAGGACGATTCCGCCGCTGCGCTTCTCCTCCATGAGGTAGCCGTGTTCCAGCAGTCTCCTGCGCGCGGCTCCGTTGTTGAATGTGACTGGGCACCTGCCCCTCAACCCCTTGGCCTCCGTCCTGAACGAGAACGCCTCCCCGTGCTCCGCGTGGTTGGCCATGGCGGCCCGGAAGGTCTGGGTGACCATCGCCTCCGCCTCGGCGGCGTTGCGGAGCCTTCCGTCGAACAGCCCCATGAGGCTGCCCGTCCGCTCGGATAGCCGACGGATGTCCTCCAGCCTCGCCTTCGTCCCGTTATGTCTCATGCCCATCTCCTGTCCTTCGGCGGCAGGGCCTCCTGCCATGTCGAGTGCAGCCCCAGATCCTCTTTCCTCCCCCTGCCCCGCCGTCGCGTGACGTTGGCCAGGTGACCCAGTCCGGGGCACTCGATCGAGGCCCGCAGCAGGGCGTCCTTGACGCCGAAGCCGCCCGACACCGTGTGGGATTTCGCCGGGTCCGCCGACGAAGTCACCGTATACGTGTGGCGCACCCTATTCCTGCCCCCATTCCGGGTCGGATCCCGCCTCCGACCTCGCGACATGGCACATCGGATACCTGTGGCAATGGTGGTTTCCGCCGCTGTCCACGAACCTGACCACGATCGCATGATCCTCGTTGGTGGTGGTCAGCTCGCTGTGTACGAGGGAGGGGTCCGGCGCCGGCTCCTGCCGGCGGAACAGCCAGATGCGGTGCCGCCTCCCCTTGGTGGCGTACTCCACCACATGCAGATCGCCCTTGCCCTCTTTCTCCATCGGAGCCTCCTTCCGCGGCGCGTCAGAATCCTAGCGCCCTCCTGAGTGCGTCGTCCCGCCTCGCCCTCAGCTTGGCCTCCTCCTCGACCCATCCCCCGCCTGGGGCCAGTCGCGGATCGCTTTCCCAATCCGGCAGCGGGACCACCGCCCTCCGCCCCCCGGCCCAGAGATAGCCGACGTCGCCGAGGTGGGGGAACCCGGGCACATGGTGCGGGGCGCCGCCCTTGTACAGCGCGTAGGAGACCGGGTCACCCGGAGGCTGAATCCGCCAGGACCCGCCGGACCCGCCGTTCGCCTGTGGTTGCAGCACCAGGTACAGCAGGTCGCTAAACCCGCCAGCGAACGCCAAGTACGACGCCACGTCGTCGGCACTGGACGAACCGACATATCCGGCGTAGATTGCGTGCGTCACCGCGTACGCCCCGCTGCTCTCCGCGACGAGAGCGTACGCCTCGCCGATATGGAGGTCCTCCGTGTCGGCCACTTGCTTGGGATGCAACGGTCGGGACATGCCCCGTCTCCAAAAAGTACCGTTAGGCCAGGTCAGAGCTACGATTGTGATTAAGGCGCTTAGTCGCCGATTGCCGAGTGTCGAGTGCTTCCCGCAGCGACGCTTCAACCCACTGCCTCCATTTCCTGCTTTCGTGGCACGGTTCGCACCGCAGCCAGCCCTTTCGAGCGGTTCTGAGGCAGTACGGCTCCACGCACAGTCCTTTCGCCCTCTTCTTCTCGGCTCTTCTTTGCCTGTCCCGGGCGGCGCATACGCTGCATGTCCTGAACCCTTCGGCGGCCTGGCGACCGCACCTGCACAGGCCGGCGGCGGCCCGCGCCGCCCTTCGGGCGGCATCCCGCCGTGCGTTGGAGGCCCTGCGCCGTGCGATGGAGGCCCTGCCCTTCTCGCTGCGATTGTATCGCCTCGTGGCCTTTTTACCCTTCTCGGTTGCCCTGTAGCGGTTGACGTATTCGCGGTGGCACTCCGGACATCGCGTCCGGCGGCCGACGCCTGTTGGCACCCGCTTGCACCCGTGCCTCGGGCACACCGTCAGTGGATGCCTAGGGGGCATCAGCCTGTTTCCCTCTTCGCCTGTTGTGCGCCACGCCGCTCTCCTGTTGTCGTTATGTCAGTGTAAGTTCAGGACCTAGCCTCTCGCTTTCCTCCGCACAGTGTCCCACCACGATTCGATGTCAACCTCGCCCCTGTGGAGGGCGTTGACGGCTTGTTGGCCGCTCTTGGTGATGCACCAGCGTGAGCCGCGGCCCGAGAGGCCGTTGGGCGCGAGCATGCCTGCGCGCACAAGGTGCCGCTTCACCACGCGGACCTCCTGCCACAGTCTGCGGCCATATCCGAGAGGACGCCTTGTCAGGTATCCCCAAACATCGCTCGCCGGGATAGGGGACCCGAAAGCGTTGAGATATGTCAGTATTCTCTCGGCCACCTCGCCCTGTGCCAAGGGCCGTCCCGACAGCTCCGGGTGGGCCTCGACCATCTCGTCCACGATGGCTCTGCACGCCTCCAGGCACGGCGCCACGCGCCCACAGTCGCCCCCGCCCTCGCGGGGCGTCCTATCAAGTATCCCGGCCTGTTTGACCAGCGCCGCGGCAGAAGCTGTCATGGATTTCGTCATCTTTTTCCACACCTTTCGGCAATCATACGGAGCTGGTTCGGGCATGTCAAGCGCGCGAATCCGCGTTGCAGGCCCTGTACGCAGGTATGGGAAGACATATGTCAGTGTTTGTTTATGCCACTGTTTACTACGCATTTCCACGCAAACGTGGGTTAGGGCCCCGCAGGGGGGTTATGGGGCCCAAACCGATAGCCCTATAAAACCGCGGGGGGTTTTTCCCCTTGGGGGGGTTTTTTAGGACCCCCACTTCTCAGGGCGGGAGGCGGGCCATTATCGCACCCTAACGGATAACCTCGGAGGCCACCCTAACATCGGATGTTCGGGTCCGAGAAGCGGCGCGGTCGGCGCAGAAGAGAGGCCCGGTCGCCGCCTGGGGTAGGGCGGCGGGTCCGGGCCGTCTGAGGAAAAGAGAGTATCGTCTACTGCTTCCAGCGGAACAGCGGACCTGCGGCCGAGGGCCTGACCTCGACGGTGCCGTCGCGGTGCAGCTCGGCCAGCACGGCCGGGGCCAGCACGGTCCCGATGCCCTGCGGCATGGCCTTCAGTGCGTGCAGCCGGACGCAGGGGGCCGACCACCACCCGCCGCTGTCGCGCAGCAGGCAGGTGATCAGGATTCTGGCCCGGACGAGGAAGTCCGCCATCGTCTTCGTGTTTGCGATCCTGTTCCTGTTCATAACGCGGCGAGGAGGACTCGAACCTCCGACCTCAACTTTAGGAAAGTCGTGCTCTATCCAACTGAGCTACCGCCGCAACGGAGACCAGAGGCAACCCCGGGTACCCCTCCGGGCTCCCGGCCGGGCGGCGTGGGGTCACCCCGGAGTGCACTCCGGTCTCTGCGACGCCCCCCGCCGTAGCGTGCCATCGGGCCGCAGGCGGGTTGCCTTGGTCTGCCACCCCCTGCCGGACGGGGCCGCGCCTACGGAAACGCGCCGGGATTTTGGCCGTGGCGTCCGGGTCCGTGTCCGGATAACCCGCCGGACCCGCCCCCGGAAAAACCGCCCCCGGTCTTTTTTCGCCGTGTCCGGACATGTCCGGTTCACGTCCGGATTCGCAACAGTGTACTCCCCGTGCGGGTTAATGTCCAGCATTCTGGACACTAACCGGGATAGCGTCCAGAATCGTGGACATTACACTGCGGGGACGCCCCGGGGATTGACCGTGACTTTTGCCGCCGGCCGGCGCCAGAGGTCGAGGACGACCTAGAATCCCCGAGTCCCATAGGTCCCGTATGTTGGAGGCAACCAAATGCTCAAGCTCTTCTCCGGCATCGCCTCGCGTGTCGTGCGGCTCGTGCCCCGGCCCGCCCCCGCGCCCCGCTGGTCGCAGGTCCCCGGCAGGTGGCCGCCGCACTCGGCCCTGAGGGCCGTCGCCGGCGCCTGCCGCTGCTACGACTGCCACATCGCCAGGGAGTCCAGGAAGGCCCCCGAGAGGGCCGAGAGGGCCGTCCGCAGGTGCCGGGAGAGGATGGAGGAGCTCCGGGAAAGGGCCGCGAGGGACGGCGTGCTGGAGGATCGCAGCCCCGCGCCGACGGACTGGGAGGCGACCTGGGACGGCCTCCGGGACGAGGGCCCCGGTGACCAACCCGAGTGACCAACCCGGCCGGCTTGGTCACAACGCCTTGTGACCAACCCCCTCCCGGGGCCGTTGGCCACCATGTCTGACGACAGGCCGAACGGCCTGTATCCGGACCGAACAGGCCGGAGGGCCTGTATCCGGACCGAACAGGCCGGAGGGCCTGTATCCGGACCGAACAGGCCGGAGGGCCTGTATCCGGACCGAACAGGCCGGAGGGCCTGTCCGAGTTCGGGCGTTCTCGTACACCCCGATTGCAGGTATAACTTACGATAACAGCCTTTAAGGATGCAGGAAAGGCGAAATCCCCGGACCCCTGTCCGAGTTCCCGGGGGCCTGTCCCGCGCGCCTGTCCGAGTTCCCGCGGCCCGGAGGGTCCGCTTTCCCGCGCCGGGATTCGGACCTTGCCGCCCTGACGGGAACCCCGTGTTTGACCCCGGCGGCCGGGCGGGTACAATCGGCGATGTGGCTGAGGCGGCGGCACTGTCCCCTTTGGGTGCCAGCCTGCCTCCTCCTTTTTGAGAGGGCCGCCCCTCCGGGGCGGCCTTCCTTGCGTGGGAGATCGTGTTTGGGAATCCGGCGCGTTTCCGTAGGCGCGGCCCTCCCCCGACAGGGGCGGGGCAGACCGAGGCGGCCCCCGGCTGCCGGGACAGGGCGCAACGGGCGCGGGCCAAGGCCTGCGTCGGTGGCCACCCGAGGCCTGGAGCCGTCAGGGCCTGCCACGGTCTCCGTTGCGGCGGTAGCTCAGTTGGATAGAGCTGGCCGCCAGCGACATGCGGTTCGACCTGGAGGTGACGAGGCGGGAGGCGTGCTGACCGTCCGATATGCCGCGGCCGGGATTCCGATCGGCCGGGCTTGACTCGGGCCGGGGGCGACGCTACGATCGCACGAGGCAACGGAAACCCGACGCGGGCGTGTCCGCGTCACAGCCCCGAAGGAGAATGCCATGGACCAGAACGACCAGACCCAAGGCCAGGCCCCGGAGGCCCCGGCCCAGCCGGCCCAGAAGAAGATGACGCTCCTCGACGCGGCCGCGACGCTGCTCGCCGAGGGGAAGCCCATGCGGTGCAAGGAGATCGTGGACGCGGCCGTCGAGCGCGGCCTGTGGTCGCCCGGCACCGGCAAGACCCCCGACCGCACCCTCTGCGCCGCGTTCCAGCGGGACGCCAAGAGGGGCGAGTCCAGCCGCTTCGTCAAGGTCAGCCCGGGCGTGTACGACCTGCGCCAGGCGTAAGGCCGACCGGGAGCTGTACGCGGGCAATCTGGCGGCCCTCCTCCCCGCCCGGGGCGGAGGGCCGCGTCGTGCGCGGAGGGGGACCTGCCGTCGCCCGCGACCGTGGAGGTGGAGTTACCCGGCGGGCGGAGGGGGTCCCGGCCGACGCGCTCGAGAAGACGGTCCCGCTGCCGCTGCACCAGGAACGCGTAATCGATCTGGCCGTCACTTGTGGGGTGACTTGTGGGGTGACTTGCGGGGTGACTTGTGCCTCGCCTGCGGTTCGACCTGGAGCCCATCCGGAGCCCACCTCTCCGCGAGCGTTTAGGTTCGGGCCAAGGTCCGAACCACCGCCGAATCGCTCACGGCTTCTCGCGGGTCCGCAGGATGCCGCGAGCCTGAGGATCCCGATAAGTCCTTCCGTCATCGTTCCCATGCGGCATTCTGGGCCGCCCCCCCGGAAGGCGGTTGACATGGGCGGGCGGCGGGCATACCATTGGGCGTTGGCGACGAACGCCACGCATGCTTCCTCTTTTCCGCCCGGCCCCGAGGGGCCGGCCGTCAGCCGCAGGAGCGGAGGGAAGCCGTCGGCACGGCCGGCGCGAGACGGAGGCCTACCTCCTCCAGCACTACTCCACCCCGCCCGGCCCGGAGGCGGGCGCCCGATCGGCGGCATCCGGGTGCGAGGGGCCGCCCCTGCGGGGCGGCCCTTCCCTTGCGCGGTTCGCCCTTGACTCCAGGAGCGGGGGCGGGATCATTGACTCCAGGAGCGGGGGCGGGCCATTGACTCCAGGAGCGGGGGCGGATACCATCCGATGTATATGCTCCATGGGCAGGGGGCCGCCCCGCAGGGGCGGCCCTTTGTCTGCGCCGATCGGCGGCACCGGACGCTAGGGTTTCACCCCCGGGCCGCGTTTCACCACGCGGTGAAACCGGCCTCCCGGGTGAAACGCCCGGCCCGCGACGGGTATCATCAGGCAATCAGTGCCATGCGGCAGGGGGCCGCCCCGCAGGGGCGGCCCTTTGTCTGCGCCCACACATCGACGGACCCTAACATCCGGCTTGGCGGCCCGGAAAACGGACCCTAACAAACGCGGGGGGTGGCTCCGCCGCGCCAGATATCGGACGCTAATTCAAATGCCGCGCCCAGATGGAGGGGGTCGCGCCGAAGGGGCACCCGCGTTTTCAGGGGCGCCAAGGGGGATGTTGTATTGTTTCAAAACGCATATTTATACCGTTGAACTTCGCGGGTTGTGGGAAAAAGCCCCACAAGGAGCCATTTCGCCCCACTGGGGGCCACTGGAGCGCAAGATGACGGTAGAGGAGGCCTTGAGGTCGCTGGACGGCAGGTCGGAGCTGCGCCCGGGACCCACCCACCTGGGCGATGTCCTGGGGTCCGCGCCGAAGACCGCGTTCGTGTGGCTCGCGTCGCTGCCGAGGGCCACGCTGCAATCGGAGGCGTGGTTCGGGGAGGACGACGCGGGGTCGGACGTGACGATATGGAGGTCGGAGCGGGACGGCCCGCACAGGCTCCTGATCGGGCGGAGGTGGGTCGAGCGGGAGAGCTGGAGAAGGGGATGAGAGTGACATTAGCCGGGGGACGGGGGGAGACCAGAGGGGGAGGTGGCCGTGACCCAGCGGGAGCGGGCCAGGAAATGGGAGCGGACGAAGCGGGAGTGGATCATGTCCGAGCCGCCCGGCGAGAGACGGGAGCAGATGAGGGAGCTGCTCAAGGACATCCCGGCTCTCGTCCTCCTCGGTCGGAGGCGCCTGAGGGAGGCCCAAGAGCTGATCGAGAAGGTGTTCGGGCCAAGCCGAAGAAAGAAGTCGGGGCGGACAGAAGGGGTGGTTTCAAGTCGAGATGAGCCGATTTCCAACCGAGACGACGCGATTTTCACGGAAGACAGGGGCCAAAGGGGGAGAGACATGAGTCCGGAGAGTGACAGGGAAGGCGCGATCAGAAGGCTGCGGACGGCCGCCTTGCAGGCGTTCGGCGGCGACGCGGAGCGGGCCGAGACATGGCTGTGGTCGGACAACAGCGGCCTCGGCGGGATGACGCCGTTCAGGGCGACGATGTCCGGCAGGCTCGCGGACGCCTTGGGCGCGGCCGGCATCGTGGAGAAGGTGGCCGGGCGCGACGGCGGCCGCTGCGACAAGTGTGACGAGTTCCTGGAGAGGGCGGCCGAGATGGTCGAGGGCCAGGTGTCCTGCGAATGCGAAGGGTTCTGCGAGTGCTACGGCAACGACGGGGCCATGAGGGCGGCGGCCGAGGACATAGCCAACAGGGACACGCTTCTCGGCCTGGCCGAGAGGATACGCGCGATGAAGGGGGGCGGGAGATGAGTTCGCCCGCGAGGGAGAAGCACAGGGAGATCGAGTCCCGGCCCGACGGCCGGAAGTGGTTCGACATGCTGGAGACGCTGTCCTTCGCGTGCCCGCTGCACGACACGCACGACCTGGACGGGGAGGGGCAGTCGTACGAGGACGAGGTGGAGCGGTGCAAGGACATGGTCCGCAGGCCGGGCGAGAGGGAGTGTCTGGAGGCCCTCAAGGGCCTCATCTCCGCGTGCAGGGAGTACGGTCCGGACGGGAGATGCAGCGACGGCTGGAGGGACGGCGAGCTGGCCGAGCGGCACGCGTGGGCGCCGTTCCGGGAGAGGCTCAGGGAGGCCGAGGCGGCGGTCGCGGACGCGATGAGGTGCGAGGCGTGCGGGGGCCACCCCGACGACGACTGGACGGAGTGGGGATGCTGGACATGCGGACTCGAGGTCTGCGCCCGCTGCATGGCGACCCACCTGTGCCCCGAGGAGAGGCGCGACCAGCGGGACATCGAGCTCGCGAGGGAGAACGCCGCCAAGGGGAAGGGGCGACGGTAAGGTGGGCAGGAGGAAGCAGCCGAGGTGCAAGCTCTGCGGATCGGACAGGCCCCTCCCGTTCGGGGAGGACACCTGCGAGGTCTGCAAGCAGGTGTGCTCGTGCGGACGCCGCATACCGTACTCCGGCCGGGGGCGGCCGTACTCGCGGTGCCCGGAGTGCTACGAGCTCGACAGGGCCGGCAGGGTGTGCCCGTGCGGGAAGCCCGTCCCGGCCGGCAGGCGGAGGTACTGCTCCGGGAGGTGCGGCGTCGAGTTCCGGCGGCTGAGGCGGAGCGGGCTGGCCCCCCCGGCGGTCTGGCATCCGGAGTGGGGCACAATCGAGGACTGGGAGGGGCACCACGACGTCGCCGCCGCCAAGGTCGCGGCGTGGTGGCGGCTCAAGAAGGGCATCGACAAGATGGAGTCGGTCGGGGACTCCCTCTGGCTGAAGGGCGAGAAGGTGTTCGCGGTCCGGCACACGAAGCTGAAGTTCAACAAGCTCGGCGAGGGGCTGCCGAAGCAGGTCCCGATCGACGACGCCACCAGGTTCGACGCCCTCCACCCGGAGCCGACCTCCGGCTACTTCATCGTCAACGCGGACATGACGGCCGCCGTGGCGTTCTCGCACCGCAAGTTCCACCTGATGGTCAAGAACAGGACGAGGCGGTGGATACCCCGGCTGGGCTCGTGGGACGATGTCTACTGGCTCCCGCGGGAGGACGCGTCGCCCATCTCGCTCTACGTCCCGCTACCGGGCTCTTGAACCTCTCTTCATCGGTCCTCCTCCGGGAATCGTACGCGGTGCGGCGGGCGCGGTCAAGCGAATCCGGGACCCGGTTGACGGGCCGAGGCCCCGCGCCTAGGATAGGGCGGTACTCTCACATGGTTCACACGGGCTACAGGAAGGCCGCACGGGTGCGTCACGCCCGTCGCGACCTTTTCCTTGGGGGGCGGCGAGATATGAGGAAGGTTGCGAGCGGGATTGTGTCGGCCGGCGGGGCGCATTCCCTCGCCCTGTGGCCGGACACGTCGATCGGGGTGTGGGGCGACGACTCGGACGGCCAGGTCTCGGGGACGCCGAGGATCAGGGCGTTCGTCGCCGTCTCGGCGGGCGGACACCATTCCCTCGCCCTCCGCACGGGCGGGGGGATCGTCGCGTGGGGATGGGACGGCCGCGGCCAGGTCTCGGGCATGGGCTTCGGGGCGCTCGGCGCCCTCACCGCCGTTTCGGCGGGCGGCTCCCACTCGCTCGCCCTCCGCGCGGACGGTCGGGTCGAGGCGTGGGGCAACGACCGCCACAGGCAGGTCTCGGGTCTGTCGGGCGGCACGGGCAGGTTCGTCGCCGTCTCGGCGGGCGGCTCCCACTCCCTCGCGCTCCGCGCGGACGGCCGGGTCGAGGCGTGGGGGTGCGACCTCCAAGGCCAGGTCTCGGGCACGCCCAACGGGGCCTGGGCGGCCGTCTCGGCGGGCGGCCACCACTCAGTCGCCGTCCGCGCCGACGGTTCGGTGGTCGCCTGGGGCTTCGGTGCGGCCGGGCGGTGCGACGTGCCGGCCTTCGCGTGCGCGGGCCGCCCGGCCGGGACCTGGGCCGAGGAGGAGGCAAGGCTCAGGAGGCGGCGGGACGAGGCGATGGGGCGGGCGCTCGGGTTCTAGGCCTCGGTGCCGGTTCTGTCGCCTTGCGCGGCGGAGGGCCTCCAGGGTGCCGGTTCTGGCACGTTGCCCGGCCAGCGGGTGCCCGACGGGCCGCCCCTCCGGGGCGGCCTCCTCTCGCGGGGTCCCCTTTCTGTCTGTGTCCCCTTTCTGTCTGTGTCCCCTTTCTGTCTGTGTCCCCTTTCTGTCTGTGTCCCCTTTC
>Ga0180431_10000822_pt1 | contig 44175 bp, 39 predicted proteins | sample SS_ome_11_FD_132459 | JGI IMG/M metagenome (GOLD analysis project Ga0180431, IMG submission 132459) | Hypersaline lake sediment archaeal communities from the Salton Sea, California, USA - SS_1_MS_1 metaG | ecosystem: Environmental > Aquatic > Non-marine Saline and Alkaline > Hypersaline >... | reverse complement strand
CAGGATTTTTATAAGGCTCATGACACTGATCGAAGGAGCTTTCTGAAATATTATAATCGCTTTAAGCAATCTGGTGAGGATATTACTCTGTTGCCGGCAAAAAGAGGCCCAAAATGGAAGAGTCGGCGAACGATACCATTTATTGAAAATAAAGTTATCAAGCTAAGGGAAAAAGGGCTGAATCGATATGAGATTGTCAGTATACTAAAGCCCAGATTGAAAAAATTTACACCATCACCGTCAGGTGTGTATAAGATTATTAAAAGATATGGCTTGAACCGATTAAAACCAAAAATGAAACAGAATAAACGCAGGATAATCAAGGAAAAGGCCGGTGAGATGGCCCATATTGATACTCACTATCTTTCAAAAAGCATTATTGCTGGCCAAAGCAAGCATCGTTATCTGGTCTGTGTGATTGATTCATGTACACGAATTGCCTGGTCCGAAGTGGTTGAAGACATAAAGTCGCTTACAGTAATGTTTGCTGCTCTGAAAAGTTTTAACATTCTTGCCGATCACTATAATATAAGGTTCAAAGAAGTACTTTCAGATAATGGCCCGGAGTTTGGCCCTAAACATTCTAAAAAGAAAGATGGACATCCTTTTGAACGCATGCTTATTGAGTTGGGCATAAAGCATCGCTATATCAGACCATATCGACCGCAAACCAATGGCAAAGTAGAACGTTTCTGGAGAACAATTGAAGATGACTTGCTACGTGAGACAACATTTGATAGTGTAGATGAATTAAAAGAAGAACTCTTGCAGTATATGTACTATTATAATCACCATCGCCCACATCAAGGACTTGATGGTAAGATACCTGCCGAGTTCGCTGAATTTTGTCCGCGAATTACGTAACATTTACAGCAATGACAAGTTTGTGGATTCGGAGCCCGTCTTCGCCAGAGATTTGGCCGCGACAAGCGGGGCATGCCCCTCGATAAACTCGGGACAGGCAGGACGGACCCTTCGATAAACTCAGGACTGACAGGGTAGGGTGGAGAATTTTGACAATTATGTAAATTTTGCGATATTATGAGCTATTTACAGGGGGTTTTATTGCCCAGCTAATCCAAAACCGATTATAAGTTATTGCAAAATAGTCGGCAAATATGGTATTATACTTAATTTCGGGTTTAGAGGAATGTCTCAATTAGACAATATCGGTAAAAGAAAATCGGCAATACTGGCAGTCCTTGCAATTGCCGTGTTGCTTATTTGGCTAATTTACCATCGAATTTCGTCCGGTAGTGATGCAAGAGGAGGGCGTCAAGTAACAGCCGTAGCCGTTGAGGTACAGCCGGTCAGCCGGGGTACGGTCAGAGACGTCGGGCTGTTCACAGGGTCTTTGCTTCCGAAGTCTCAGTTTGTTGCTGCACCTAAAGTTAACGGGTGGCTGAAAAAGCTACTGGTTGATGTTGGCGACACGGTCAAGCGTGACCAGGTAATAGCGATTCTTGATGATGATGAATTTACGCAGGAGGTTGAACAGGCCCGAGCGGAATTGGAAGTCGCCAAAGCAAATATGGAAAACCAAATCAGCGATATGGCCATTGCCGAGCGTGAGTTCGAGCGAGCCAAGACGCTTCGTGAAAAACAGATAGCTTCTGAGTCGGAACTTGACTCGGCAGCAACTGAGTTTAATGCCTCTCAGGCGAGGTTGAAGGTTTCGCAAGCCTTAGTGATGCAGAGAGAGGCGGCGCTGAAAACAGCCCAATTGCTTCTTTCATACACGACGATTAAGGCATGGTGGGAAGAAGCGGATGAGACACGGGTTGTGGGGGAAAGATTTGTAGATGAGGGTGCTCTGCTGAAGGCGAACGAGCCGATAGTTTCGATTCTGGAAAACAGCATTCTGACGGGAGTTATTCACGTTATAGAGCGCGATTACCCGAAAGTCAGTATAGGTCAGAAAGCGATAATAACGACCGATGCATATCCCGGCAAGAGTTTTAGCGGGCAGGTTGTTCGCATCGCCCCAATGCTTAAAGAAAGCTCTCGCCAGGCCCGTGTGGAAGTTGAACTGCCCAACCCTGACGGTTTTTTGAAGCCGGGTATGTTCATTCGAGCTCAAATAGAGTTTGCCCGCCACGAGGATGTAACAATAATCCCTGCCACTGCCCTGGTAGGACGAAACGGCCGACAGGGAACCTTTCTTGCTGATTTAGATACTCTTAAAGTCAGTTTTGTTTGTGTGACAGTTGGTGTAGTTAACGGCATCGAAGCCGAAGTTATCCAGCCGCAGCTTTCAGGTATGGTCGTAACGCTGGGACACCATCTTCTTGAGGACGGTTCAGCGATTACTCTTCCCGGCGGTTCTGAGCCAGGAGATTACAAATGAAAATCTCAAGGTTCGCAGTCCACCGTCCCATATTCACAATAATGGTGGTTTTAATCGCTGTTATTCTGGGCGTAATTTCCCTGATAAGACTTCCGGTCGATCTGATGCCGGATATTTCCTATCCGACACTTTCAATTTCCTGCAATTACGAAAATGCCAGTCCCGAGGAGATAGAGGAACTTATTACCCGTCCGATTGAAGAGGCGATGAGCGCTGTTCCCGGAGCCGAAGAAGTCAGTTCAATTTCAATGGAGGGTCGTGGCACAGTCCGTGTGACTTTTTCCTGGGGTACTGACCTTGACGCGGCAGCCAATGATATTCGTGACCGTTTAGACCGTGTTATTCCCCGGCTTCCGGACGATGCGGACAGGCCGAGACTTCGAAAGTTTGACCTTGCAAATTTTCCTATACTTATTTTAGGAGTTTCGAGCAAGCTCGACCCTGTTCAACTTCGTTTGATAATCGAGGACCAGATTAAGTACCGTCTTGAGCGTGTACCCGGAGTTGCGGCCCTCGATATCTGGGGCGGTCTGGAACGTGAGATTCACATCAATATCGAGGGCGACAAGGTCAAGGCTCTTGGTGTTCCTCTCGACCAGATAATACGCCGAATTCGTGGTGGTAATATTAATATTCCAGCCGGAACAATTGACCATGGAAATCTCGAGGTTACAGTGCGTACATCAGGCGAATACTCCAGCCTCGATCAAATCAGGGACACCGTAGTAGCGATAAGAGAAAACGTCCCCATTCAGCTTGGCGAGATTGCCGATGTAGAAGATTCATGGCGCAAGGTTACAAGGATTGTCAGAGTTAACGGCGTGCCAGGTCTTAGACTTTCGGTAAATAAACAATCGGGGAAAAACACCGTGGAGGTAGCAAAGGGAGTCCATAAGGAACTCAAACTAATCGCCCGAGATATCCCACATATCGAGATAATTCCAATAATCGACACGTCTGACTATATCCAGAAGTCGATTGCAAATGTTGGGTCTTCTGCTGTTTATGGGGGTATCCTGGCAGTTTTGGTTCTTCTGCTGTTTCTTCGCAACTTGAACAGCACTTTCATCATCGCCACGGCCGTTCCGGTGTCTATCATAGCTACATTCGCATTGATGTATTTTAGCGGTTTTACATTGAACTTAATGACTCTCGGCGGTCTTGCACTGGGCATTGGTATGCTGGTTGATAATGCCATCGTGGTACTGGAAAATATCTATCGAATGCGAGAATCCGGTGAGTCACCAGAGCAGGCCGCAATTCTTGGAACCGAAGAGGTTTCGTCGGCTATAGTGGCAAGTACCCTGACGACTATGGTTGTATTTTTGCCCCTGATATTTGTCCGCGGGATGTCCGGCGTGATGTTCAAACAGCTGTCAATTGTCGTTAGTTTCTCTCTGTTATGTTCACTTGCCGTCGCTTTGACTGTCGTGCCGATGCTATCGGCACGTATTCTGCCGGCACCAGACAAAGGTGATACACTGAAAAAAACATTAGGCCAGAAGATTTTCAGAGCCAGCAGCCACATATTTACCTTACTCGAAACCAAATACAAGCACATTCTCCACGTTGCTCTTAACCATCGAGTGCTGGTCGTTGTAATAGCTCTTATGGTACTGGGAGGCAGTCTGGCATTGATTCCTCTGATAGGTGTAGAGCTTATGCCAAGTGCCGATGAGAGTGAAGTACGAGTAACAGGAGAAATGCAGATTGGCTCGCGTTTGGATGTTCTTGATGGGAAGTTCGAGCAAATCGAATCAATCGTGCGAAAATCTGTTCCAGAAATAAAGAACGTAGTTACCCGCATTGGAGGTTCAAGCTGGCGTGGAACAGGCTCTCATACAGGTCGGGTGCGGATTGCCCTGAAGCCGCAGTCAGAAAGATCCCGCTCCAGCGAGCAGATAGCCGACCACCTGCGTGGCAAGCTGGCCAATATTCCAGGGGTACTGATAAGGACTCGAGCCGGCCAAGGTCTGTTTCTGCTGCGTATGGGTTCTTCCGATGCAGATAATGTAGAGGTGGAGGTTCGTGGCTATGATTTGGAAATAGCCGATGTATTAGCCCAACAGGTCAAGAAAATCGTTGAAAACGTCGAAGGCATCACAGATGCAAAGGTAAGCAGAGAATCGGGGCGCCCCGAAGAAGTGGTCATTATCGACCGTCAGAAGGCAGCGGATATGAAATTAACCGTTTCCGATATTGCCAACGCCCTTCAGACTATTATTTCCGGCACCCAGGCTGGAAACTTCCGTGAGTTGGGCGACGAATACGTGATTCGCGTTAAGATTAAAGAAGCTGAAAGGATGAACTTAAAGGATATTCTTGACCTGACGTTGACAAACACCGATGGGCAAGCCGTTGTACTGCGTAACGTGGTGGAAATTAAACCTCGAAGCGGTCCTGTTCTGGTTCAGCGTAAAGACCAGGAGCGCGTCGTTATCATTTCAGCAAATATCAGCGGGAGGGATATGGGTTCTGTACTAAGCGATATACGTGAACAAGTGCGCTCGGTTCCCGCTCCACAAGGCTTCAGTATTCTGCTGGGGGGAGATTATGAGGAACAGCAGGAAGCTTTCAAGGAACTATTGCTCAGTTGTTTTCTGGCATTAGTGCTGGTTTATATGGTGATGGCCTGCCAATACGAGTCTCTGCGTGACCCCTTTGTGGTGATGTTTTCGGTACCACTGGCTGCAATCGGAGTCACTATAATGCTTTTTTTGACGGGAACCACCTTCAACGTCCAGTCTTTTATAGGTTGCATCATGTTAGGCGGAATTGTTGTCAATAACGCTATTCTTCTTGTGGACCATACGAACCTGCTTCGCCGCAGTGCCGGAATGTCGCTTCGAGATGCAATTGGCGAAGCCGGCAAAAGACGTCTGCGTCCCATTCTTATGACGGCTATGACAACCGTTACCGGTCTGATACCACTGGCACTGGGCTTAAGAGAAGGAGGTGAGGCACAGGCACCTATGGCAAGAGCAGTCATTGGAGGGCTGCTTAGCTCGACACTTATTACACTTGTGTTTGTGCCTGTTATTTACTCTATTTTTGAAAAAGGTGCCGCTGGTAAAATATCCGGTGGTGAAAGAAATATTTAATATATTGGCGGCGTGGCAAGCCCCACCCTGCGAAGCTTGAGATTATGTGTATATTCTCTAAAGATTCAACTTCTATTCTCTGTGAAACGATACTACCGCTGGCGATGGTGTTGCTGGTTTCGTGTACATCATTGGAGCCGCAATTAGACTCCCAGTCTCCCTATGACCGCCTTGGAACCCGCGACAGCCAAAAAGAACATAGCATCAGCAAGCCCGTTCCAAAGGATGTCAATACCACTATGTCGAGTACTGCCGGCGACGAAGGTCCTCTTAAGATAGGCGTTCAGGAAGCAATTTTTATGGCGATGCAAAATAACCAAGACCTTATTGTTCAGAGAGTGAATCCGTCAATCAAAAGAACGTTTGAAGATGAGGAGCGAGCGATTTTTGAGCCGGTACTTGGAGGTGAAATATCGAGCACAAGAACTTTGGCCGAGCGGCTCACACGTACCATCTCCAAGACGGAGAATTCCACTGTCGATAGAATTGTGGGTTCGGCCTTTATAGATAAATTTTTCCCCACAGGCACCAATTTGTCTTTGCGAGGCAGTACCAGTATTGTCGATTCATCCCTGTACACCGACACTTTTGCCGAGACGCGTCTTGGATTAACTGTCACCCAGGCGCTTCTGCAGGGGTCAGACATAAGGGCTAATACGGCAAGCATTCATCAGGCAAAAGTCGATATATGGATATCCGAGTATGAGTTGCGAGGCTTTGCCGAGCTGCTCCTCGAAGAAGTTGAATCAAGGTATTGGGATTACACCCTGGCACAGCGGCAGATTGAAATCTATACCGACTCCCTAAACCTGGCACAAAAACAGATGGCAGAGGTCCAGGAAAGAATCAAAATTGGAAAACTTGCAGAAACAGAACTTGCAGCGGCACAGGCTGAAGTGGCTCTGAGACGGGAGAACCTTATAAATGCCAGAAGCGACCTGGCAAAGGAACGTTTACTTTTGCTGAAGTTGTTGAACCCCCCCGGGGAAAATATGTGGGACAGGCAGCTCATTCTTCAAGACCAGCCTGCGGTGCCAAGCGTCGAACTTGATGACGTAGAGCAGCACGTGAAAGTCGCATTGAAGATGCGGGCCGACCTGAATCAAGCTCGCATGGAAGTTGAAAAAGGTGACTTGGAAATTGTGAAGACAACAAACGGGCTATTGCCCAAGCTGGATTTTTTTCTCACTTTCGGTAAAACCGGCTATTCGGATTCATTCAATCAGTCTGTGCATAATATCGATGGTGACAGTTATGATATTATTGCTGGTTTACTTTTTGAATATCCTCCGATAAACCTCGGTGCCAAGTCCCGTCACAATAGGGCGGTAATAACAAGGCAACAGGCGGTCGAAGCCGTTGATAATCTCGCTCAGGTTGTTCAGGTTGATGTTCGGTCAGCTTACATTGAGGTGAACCGCACAAAAGAGCAAATGGCTGCTACGGCAGCAACCAGGAAATTCCAGGAGGAAAAACAGCGAGCAGAAACCGAAAAATTTCGTGTTGGCAAATCCACCTCTTTGCTGGTCGCTCAGGCCCAGCGAGACTTTGTCGCCAGTCAAATTGCCGAAATCGAGGCCGTAGTCAATTGTCTTAAATCTGTGGTAAATCTGCACAGATTGGAAGGTTCATTGCTGGAACGAAGAGGGATTTTCACCCCTGCACCAAAAACTGCGACACTGAATGGTGTTGACTGATTTGTTTTTTTTGAAGGCGAATAACCAGGTGAGATATACAAATATATGCGAGTTCTGAAATATGAACATTATATTATTTACTCTTTGACAGCGTCCAGAGAGCAAGACGTGCAACGTAGGGGCACGAGTTGTTGGCAACCAAATTATTGTGGTGAGTTCAAAAGTAAAAATTTCAAGTTGGTGCCGGAGGCCGCGATGAGGGCACAGGGCGAAACCGGAGGTGAGCCACCCCACCAATTGGATTTTTAGTTATGTAGGTGTAATTGGTTCGGGATTAAACGAAGGAGGGTTGTGGTATTTGCGGATTATTGCCTGTTTTATCACTCGTAAATCTAAAGGTAAGCTGGTTTTAACGCCGATAATGATTTGTTAGCTCAATAGTACAGCCGGTATAAACAAAGCTGGGGAACTTATGCACACGCTACAGACACAAACTATATCAGAGAAGCTTACATCTCTGCCTTTAGGCCGAATTGCCAAGGACTTTCTCAATTACTTAACCGTCGAAGCAGGTTTGGCCAACAATTCGGTATTAGCCTACGGCCGGGATTTGACCGGCTTTCTCGATTATTGTAAATCCATCAAAATCCGGCGATTACAGCAGTTAAAAGCCGCACATATACAAAAGTACCTGCGGATTCTCATTAAAGACAATAATAAAGCTGAATCATCCGTAAAGCGCTGCCTTATCGCAATACGAATGTTTCTTCGGTTTGGCCGGCTTACCGGTCAGATTAAAGATGATTTTTCCGCTGTTCTCGAAGGGCCGAAAATCTGGCAGAGACTTCCTGTTATCTGCAGCAAAAAGAAGGTTCTCAGTATCATAAACGCCCCTTCGGCGAAAGAGCCGTATTACCTTCGTGACAAGGCGATGCTGGAATTGCTCTATGCCACCGGTGTTCGTGCCAGTGAATTAGCCGGTCTGAAAATCAACGATTTCAACCTTGATATCGGTTATCTTCGCTGCTTAGGCAAGGGCAAAAGAGAACGGGTAATCCCGGTCGGCAAGGTCGCAATCGCAGCGACACGTCGTTATTTAGCCGAACTTCGTCCTCAATTGGCAAAATCGTTCAGCGGCGATTTTCTGCTTTTGTCGCGAACAGGCCGGCCGATGGGTCGAATCGAGATTTGGAGATTGGTCAAGAGATATGCAATGCGGGCCGGTATGCCTAAAAATATGACCGTTCATACGCTGAGGCACTGCTTTGCAACTCACTTACTGACCGGCGGGGCGGATTTGCGAAGCGTTCAGGAGATGTTAGGCCATGTCGATATCTCCACAACCCAGATTTACACACACGTTGACCAGGAAAGATTGCGAAAAATACACAAAGAATTCCACCCAAGGCCGTAAGGCAACGGCAACGACCCGGCAAATGCTGAGTTTTTTTGCTGAATTTATGCCGGAAAGGTGAAAAATAGAACAATAGTTGATTGACTTTGATATGGTTAAGAGTATTATGACATGTTTGGCAAAGAGAAAATTCCTTAGGGTCGTCGCAATGATTACCAGGCGGTTATATCCTGTGATATTAGTACTGATAATAGGGTGTCAGCAGCCCGGCATAGGTCAACCTGCCCAACCTAACCCCGCCAGTGGTAAAACTATTAAAAAAGTCAGGCCCGACAAACAATTGAAGCTGAACAAGCAGGCGCTGCTTAATAAAGGCTCAAGCGAAGAGATGCGTATCGATGCTGCAAACTTACTTCTGTTCAGCGAAAACCCGCTTGCCAGGGAGATTTTGGTTAACACACTAAAGCAATCTGAAAACCGCGATGCACGGATTGCGGTCTGCAAGGCCTTGATTCAGGCCAGGGTCAGCAAGAAAGATGGGGACATAATTAACAAAGGCGATTTTATCCGGCCTTTGCTCGATATTCTGACCACGGAGGCGGATTCGGATGAGGTCAAACTTGCCGCTGAAGCCATCCTGATTTTCGAGTATGAGCAAATGTCGGAACTGTTAGGCAAATTAGCTACAAGCACTTCACTGCCGGTCCAAGCCCGATTGAATGTGATATATGCATTAAAACTTCAGCCTGATATGAGGGCGATATTTCAACTTATGGACCTGCTGGACGAGCCAGACAGCGAGGTAACCGGCGAGGCGGAAAAGGCCCTGTACTCTCTGGGCATACCGGTCGGCAAAGACGCCCAGGCACGCATAGAAATCAAAAGTGAACTCGAACAAAAAGGCAAGGACGCATTCCTACTGGACAGACTTAACCGCCAGGAAGAGCAGATGCGCAATCTTAAAACTGAACTGGATTTATGGAAAAAGCGTTATCTGGATTCGCTGGACAGTATATATAACGGTATCAGGGATGATTCAGTCAAGGGTAAGTTTTTGGCTGAGCGGTTGAGCAGTACAGAGGCGATGGTGAAATTGTGGGCGCTGGAGAAGATATCTCAAAGGCGTTTAGGCACATCAAAGCTGCCGCCAAAACTTGGGCCACTTATGGTCAAATTAATTGCTGATGAAAACAGAGACGTTCGTCTGCAAACGGCGAAACTACTATCCTTGATGGGAGAGGTGGATTCGGCCAAACCACTTCTTAAACAGCTCGAAAGCGAAAAGGACGATGAGGTAAGAATGGAAGTATTTGTTGCGCTCGGCGCAGCGTGCCATTACGCATTTTCGCCTGATTCAAAGATAAAGATACCTGTGGAAACAAGAAAACAGACTCTGGGATGGGCGGCAAAGTACCTGGCCCAGACCGATAGGAAAAAGGCGCAAAAAGGCGCCGAAGTTATCAAAAAGCTGCTTAAACAGAACAGGTTGACTCCGGAGGATGTTGACAGATACTTTGGTTTGCTCGTGAAAAGGTACGAACAGGAGAAGGACAAGGCCGACGGTTCCCTGCGTGGAGAATTGCTCGGCGCAATGGCGGGGCTGTGCGACCAGGGCGTCCACAAAGACAAGGCAAAAAAGCTCTTTATGCCTATGTTTGAGGCGGCATTGAGTGATAAAACAAATCTGGTGAGGGAAGCAGCGGTTGACGGGCTTATCTACGTTGATAAAACCCAGGCGCTGAAGAAATTGCGGAAAGGTTTTGTCAATGACAGTAGTGCCATAGTAAGGAAGAATCTGATAGAGCTTGCCGGTGAGGTCGGCGGCAAAGAGGATTTGGCCTGGATTTCGGAGAAAATCGGCTCAACCGCAGAAAGCGAGTTGGCCTGGCAGGCTATGGTGAGGATATTCAAGCGTCTTGACGCCGCAGTTCTGAGCGAATGGATAGAGAAATTTGACTCGCAGAGTTTCTGGACTGTCTTGTCTGATGCTCAGAGAATATCACTGCTTGAGGTTGCAGAGGGAAGGGCCGACGGTGAAAATAAGCTCCCGATGCTTGCAGACATTCGGGGGAAACTGGCTGACGCATACAGCAAAAGCGGCAAATATGAGGAGGCGGCCAAATGCCTGGGTCTGCTGTATGAAGCCGCTGAGCCTAATGAAAAGGAAGCTATTTCGGCCGATTTGCTGGATGTATATTTGAGATGGCCGAATCTGGAGGACGCAAGGGATTTGGTTGAGAATTTCCTGCTTCAAAAGGATTTGGAGCCGAACAGTGCTGTTATACTCTCAATCGACAAGTATCTAAAAGAGCCGGCCGCTACAGCCGAGCCTAACGCTGTATTAGAGGCATTGGCCCAGATAAAAATCCCCGACTCCGATGCCCGGCCGAAGTGGGCGGAGCAGCTGAAACAGTGGATTGAGCAATTCATCCCGGCCAAAGCCGCCGAGGACCCAAACAAGCAAAAAGACGCCAGCGATTAACCGACATAATGAGTTTTTGAAACGTTTATTAACTGTTGGCCTATTTAATTTGAAATAAGAGAAACAAAAGATGAGAAACGGCTATCTCGCAAAAAACTCTCTGGTTTTTTTGCTTTGTTTTTTAATTTCGGCTGGTTTTGGTTAAATGCTTTCTCTCATGATTTTGGCACCGACGGGGTTTAGTCTCTCTTCGATTTTTTCATATCCCCGGTCAATGTGATAGACCCTGTTTACAATTGTTGTTCCCTCTGCGGCCAGGCCGGCCAACACCAAAGCAGCGGAAGCTCGCAAATCCGAAGCCATTACCGGAGCGGCAATTAACTTTTTTACGCCGGCCACAATGACGGCAGGGCCTTCTTTGCGTAAATTGGCGGCCATTCGACTCAGTTCGGCAACGTGCACAAATCTGTCGGGAAAGATTTTCTCGATAATGACGCTGTTACCATCGGCCAGTGCCAAAAGCGCCATAAACTGAGCCTGCAAATCGGTAGGAAAGCCCGGATAGGGCTGAGTGGTAACATCGGCAGTCCTAATCGGGCCTGTGCGGGCAACGACACAGCCGTTGCTATCGGCTTCGACCGTTACTCCGATGTTTCTCAACTGAGCGACGACGGCCATCATATCGCCGAGCCGACAATTATGCAGTTTTAATTCGCCTTGTGTTATGGCGGCAGCGACCATAAATGTCCCCGCCTCTATTCTATCGGCTATTACCTGGTATTCGATGGGGGTAAGCTCAGTAACACCTTCGATAGTAAGGCGGGGCGAGCCGATGCCTGTAATTTTTGCACCCATTTTGTTAAGGCAGTTCGCCAAATCTGAAATTTCCGGCTCGCAGGCGGCGGATTCTATGACGGTTTTTCCCTTTGCCAGAACTGCAGCCATCATAACATTGGCCGTGCCGAGGACAGTCGAGCCGAAAGGCCCGCCGAGAAAGATTTCTGTGCCGAGGAGTCCCCTGGCCGCTTCTGCAACGATATAGCCGTTCTTTAGATGAATTTCTGCGCCAAGCTTGCGCAATCCCCGAAGATGTATATCGACAGGTCTGTCGCCGATTGCACAGCCGCCGGGCATCGAGACCTCAGCCCTGCCGCAACGGGCAAGCAACGGGCCAAGTATGCAGATGCTGGCGCGCATTTTGCGGACGATTTCGTAATCGCCGACGGGATTATCAATCACAGTCGAATCTATAGACAAATCACCCTCGGTGTTTCTGGTTACCTTGCAGCCGAGCGGGCTTAGCAGACTGGCGCAGACGGAAATGTCGGAGAGGTCGGGGACGGCTTTAAAGGTGGATTTGCCGGGCGCTAAAATGGCAGAGGCCATTATCGGCAAAGAGGCATTTTTCGAGCCGTTGATAACAACGCTGCCTGAAAGCTGAACCGGTCCTTCAATGTGAAATATGTCCATCATCTATTTTCCTTGAAAAGACAGGGCTAATTTAATACAAGATGGTTTTGGTTTCAAGACGATTTTGGCCGCGACTTACCATAAATTACAACATAGAACAAATTAGTGCGAATTCACGGTTGGTTATCTGCGAACTTTATATCTATGAATGTTGCTGAGATTATTAAGCAAATCGGCGGTGGTATAACGGCAGGGCATATTATCTGCCTGGCCGGGCTGATAATATTCGGTCGCTGGCTGCTAAAGACGTCCTTCGGCAGAAAGGCACTGGTCGATTCGGTACCACGTCGAAATAATATGCCCGGTTATCTACCATTTATACCACTTTTTATCTGGTGGGCGGTTGCTTTGGTCGTAACAGCAATTGCACAAAAGTTTCTGGAAGATTCGCCGGATTGGCAGGCAGTTTTCGTCCATAACCTTATTCTGTGCCTTGGCACGACGTCGGCAATGGTGGTAACTATTTTTTTAGCAGAGAGAAGCTTTGCCCGGCGGCTGAAGGGGTTCGGGCTGAATGTAAAAACAATCGGCAAGGATTTTCTTGCTGCGCCGTTGAATCTGCTTAGCGTTTGGCCGCTGGTTCTGGCAGTTCTTCTGCTGACGACAAAAATCGGGCAGCTTGTCAGGGGACAGGATTTCCAGATACAGCAGCACGAAGAACTCGAATTAGTAGCAACATACCCTCAAGTTGCCATCAGAGTAATGATTGTTATTACCGCTGTTGTCATAGCTCCGGTGTTTGAAGAGATGCTTTTTCGCGGTCTGTTTCAGTCTATGATACGTTCGTCTTTTATCAGGCCGTGGCTTTCGATTGTGCTCAGTTCGGGTTTGTTTGCGATAGCCCATACGGACCCGGTGCACTGGCCGGCACTATTCGTATTAGGTATGAGCCTAGGTTATGCTTATGAGAAAAGCGGTTCTTTGTTTAGGCCGATTTTTATGCACGCAATTTTTAACGCAATGAGCATATTAGCAGCTTTGTATCAATAACCGGCTGTTGGCTGCTCGTCGGCAATGGGAGCGGAGACGGGAATTGTCTGGGTACCAAGAACCTGCTTTTCTTCCAAATCGGCCAACTTTCTGCTCGCTTTAAAACCGCCGTAAATACAGAACAGGGCGAAAATATGAAAACCAATACTGAGCCAATCCATTACGAGTAAAAATATCAAGCCGTCAACTGCATATAAAATCATCCCAACAACAAAAGCCCACGTATATCTCTTTTTTGCAAAAACACCAAAAAGGACAAAAATGCCAGCGGCAATAACATCAAAAACTAAAGCAACGATTTTTCCGGCAATGCCAACTTCTTCCGCGAGGACAAGCCCAATCGAATCAATAATCTGCGTAATTCCTAATCCGATGATAAAACTCCATTCACTACCGGTGAGTAAAATAACAGAATTAATCAAAGACAGACCGGCAATCCAAAAAAACCAATTTGCGCCGGCTTTGAATTGATTTTCAATTTTAAGCTTCTCTTCAACTGATTTTTGCTCCTGTTCTTCCATCGTTTCGGTGCTCCTATCTTTTTAGGTATTCTTCCACACTAAATTAAAATATTCGCACAGTATTATTTAATTCCGAGGACGTCGGCTATTGAATATTCGCCGGGTTGTTTTTGGATGAGCCATTCTGCGGCGCGCAATGCACCCCGTGCAAAGGTATCTCTGCTGTGTGCGGTGTGATTGAGCGTTACCTTTTCGCCGAGTGTTCCAAATATTACCGAATGGATTCCGGTGATATCGCCTGCACGGACGGCGTGTATACCGATGGTGCCCTTGTCTCGGAGGGCGTCTTTGCCGCTTCTGCCTAAGGTCAGGCAATCGGGGAAAGAGCGGCCGGTTGCTTTGCAGATATTCTCGGCCAACGTCAGGGCCGAACCGCTCGGTGCATCCTTTTTGAAGCGGTGGTGCTGCTCAACTATCTCAATGTCATATTCTTCGCCCAGCATTGATGCGGTTTTGCCTACAAGAGAGAATAAAACGTTCATCCCGACGCTCATATTGGTCCCATAAATAACGGGGATTTTTTCGGCGGCGGCTTTGATTTTCGCTAATTGCTCTTTGGCCAGGCCGGTAGTGCCCAAAACCAGAGCAGCGCCATCTCCAAGGCAATAGTCAATGGTTTTATCCGCTGCGGCAGGGCTCGAGAAGTCAATTACCACATCGGCCCCGGCGGGGCAGGTATTTCCTATATTAACATTGAGAGGGGCTGCTGAGGCGATAAGCCCTGCATCTTTGCCGAAATAGGGGTGATTTTGCTCTTCGACAGCCGCAATAATATCGAACCGGCCAGCGTCTATACATAGTGAAAGTATTCGGCGGCCCATTCGACCGGCAGCGCCAACGATTATGAGTTTAGGTTTCATTTGGGTGCCCTTAAGTTTTTATTATAAATAGACCGATAAGAATATAACCGCCAAAATTCGTATTTACAAGGCCAAATGATTATTGACTTGATTATTTTGCCTGGTGAGGTATAAATAAATACAGCGTATAATGAACATTAAGTTAGTTTCTCAATATATATTGATGGAGATATAAAAATGATTAAAGTTTTGGTAACAATTTTGGTTGTCTTTTTTGTGAGTTTTGGTTTGGCATTTTTGGCAGGCTGTGAGAGCGATGCCGGTACAGGTGCGGCTATCGGTTCTCTGGCCGGTGCCGGAATCGGTCAATTGGCAGGTGGGAACACGGAATCAACCTTGATAGGCGCAGCAGTGGGCGGGGCTGTCGGCTACGGGGTAGGCAGTGAATCCGACAAGAAAAAGGCCGCATCTGAAAGGGCCGCCCTCAGGCAGGAAATAAATACCATCACAGTCAATATAACCAACAGCAACGGTTCAATCAGCCAGGTAAGACTGAGTAAGCAGGGTGTCGGCTACGTCGGCCCAAGAGGCGAGTATTACGACCATATTCCAACTGGAGATGAGCTAAAACCAATTTATGGTTTTTAAGCTGCACAGGCAATACAGCCTGAATTCTAATGTTTGATTGGTTTAAGGCTGTTTGTAATAAGCGCTGCCAGAGATTGAGCAGCGTACTGAGAAGAAACAATTCAAGGCCAAGGGTATTACTACCCTTGGCCTTTTTATGTTATCTGCCTCACTAATTGCGGGGGGCAGTTTCTACAATTTTATGGCGCTATTATACAGGATTATATATTGTTTCGGTGTTGCCGGGCTGCTTTTGGGGCCGATTTGGCCACTGAAGCCGGTCAAACAAAAACTCGCTTGCCTGTCGTATCATCACAGCCGGCATAGCAGGACACATCTCAAACGAACCTATTACCTCATTGTCATATCTGTCCAAAACGCTTAACAGATAGTCCCAGTTTTGACGTGATATACCACCATGCAGACCGGGCGGTTCATGGTCATCCGTGTGGCCGTAATTGTCAGTAAGATGCAAATGCGCCACCCTCGGCGCCAGCTCATCCACGTACTGCTTAAATGAAAAATTACGGTCCAGATTGGCATAGCCGGTATCAAGACAATACCAAAGAGAGTCAAATTTTTTGCCGACCGCCTTGACTATTGGTAAAGGGCCGGTTTCAAGGCATAATTTGACTTCGTTACCTTCGGCAAGTCTGAGCACATCCTGGGCAAGACCACAGCCATCAATCTCCGGGCCTTCGGGAATGCCTAAACTCTGTAAATCGGTTACGATATTAGCACCCAGCAGCTTTGCACACTCGATTTGTTCATTCCACTGCTCCAGGGTGGGCCCCTCATTGCGTGACCTCATTGCAACCAGCATTTCCTCGGTGGCAGCGACAAGTCTGGACCAGTTGCGCCTTTCGTAACGGCACTCGTTCTGGTCTTTAATATTAGGCCACAACTCCACGCCGAAACCCATCAACTTTAAGAACTGGCATTCCTGCTCAAAAGAGAGGTGGTTCTCACGCCACCAGAACAGCATCGAAGAAACAACATAGTTTATTCGCATTATCCTGCCTCCATATCCGGCTAATAATAACAGACTCTTACTAATACTAATATCGATGTTAAAGAGATAAACCTTTTGTAATTTTCTGAAAAAAGTAGTATTTTAGGTGCGTGAGCATAGCTTTGGGGCAAAATTGGGCCTTGGTGGCTTTCTCTTCGTCCAATAATATTTACATTCTGTATTGCGTGGCGAAGACTATGGAGTTTTTTTGTGAGAATTCGGTTCTTTTGCGTAAGAAAAATTCACTTTTGAAATTATAGAAAATTTCTGTTGAAAAAGCTGCTGAGATTGTTATAATGCTATTTTTAGGTTTTGGGAGCAGTTTTGCTATGAAAAAAGACATACATCCGGAATACCACAGGGTGGTTGTCCGATGCGGCTGTGGCAATACCTTCGAGACCCACAGCACGGTAAAGGAAATCCATGCAGAAATCTGCTCGGCGTGTCATCCATTCTATACCGGCAAGCAGAAATTTGTCGATACGGCCGGGCGAATAGAACGGTTCCAAAAGAAATACGGCAAAGATTACCTCAAGAAGAGCAAAAAAGACCAATAGCTGTGCTTTAGCATATAGCGGATAGCGTATAGCCGATAGGAAGAGAAAACCAAAAGCTGTACGCTATCCGCTATTTTTCACTTTCAGGGAACTAAAATAATGGCTGAAAAGAAAGACAGCCTTCCGGCAAAACTCGACGAACTCGACGGGCGTTACAGCGAAATCAACAAACAACTTTCAGATACGGCAATCGCCGGCGATTCAGCCAAACTGATTGCGTTGTCGAAGGAACAGGGTAAGCTAAAATCAATCGTTACAAAATACCGCGAATATAAAAAGGCATTAGCCGGTATTAAAGACGCACAAGATATTTTAGAGGACAGCGGCGCCGAGGAAGAATTCAAAAAGCTGGCGGAAGAAGAAGCCGGCCAACTGGAGGAAAAAAAGAATGCCCTGCTCGATGAAATCCGAAATACATTGGTAATGGCTGACGAGATGGGCATCGATTCGGTGATAATGGAAATACGCGCGGGCACCGGCGGAGAAGAGGCGGCACTTTTCGCTCGGGACCTGTATAATATGTACATAAGGTATGCAGAGAGCCGGAAATGGAAACTCGAGCAGCTCACCTTTAATCCGACGGAAATGGGTGGTTTTCGAGAAGTCATATTCGGCGTCAAAGGAGAAGGTGCATGGTCTGAACTGGGCTATGAGGCCGGCGGGCACCGGGTCCAGCGAGTGCCGGAAACTGAATCACAGGGCAGAATCCATACCTCGGCTGCAACAGTGGCGGTACTGCCTGAGCCGGAAGAGCCGGATATCCAGATAGAGCCCGACGACGTTGTCGAACATGTCAGCAGGTCAAGCGGTCCGGGCGGACAAAGCGTCAATAAACTCAGCAGCGCCGTCAAACTCGAACATATACCAACTGGAATATCCGTCAGTATGCAGGACGAAAAAAGCCAGCATAAAAACCGCGCCAAGGCATGGCGGATTTTAAGAAGCAGAATCTACGAACACTTCGAGAAAAAAAAGAGAGCAGAACGGGAATCACAGCGCAAAACTATGATTGGCTCAGGCGACAGAAGTCAAAAAATCAGGACATATAATTACCCCCAAAACCGCCTGACCGACCACAGAATCAACCTGTCACTTTATAGTCTCGATAAGATAATGACCGGTGATATGGACGAGTTGATAGCGGCATTGAAAAATTACGACAGAGAACAAAGACTCAAAGACCTTTGAGCCCTACTCAAGGCTAAAGCTATATTTACTTCTTGCGCCTTGTATCTGGAGTGTGAAACAATGATAATTGTTGTTACGGGAATGGTCGGAGTTGATAAAAAAAGCTACCTTGAAAAGGTATGCCGTCTTGCCGCCCAAAAGAACAAAGAAGTGTTTCTGTGCAATGTCGGCGAACAGATGTATGCTGAATCGCCTGACATCCCATCCGGTAAAATCCTGGACATATCAATAAAAAGACTAAACTCGCTTCGCCGCAGTGTTTTCAAAGATATTATCGCAAAGGCCGCAGACGCCCCCAACCTGATAGTCAATACCCATGCAACCTTCCGGTGGCGACACGGGCTGTTTCCGGCGGTGGACTTCGACCAGATGCGAGAGCTAAATGCTGATATGTACATATGTATCATCGACGGTGTTACCGCTTTGCACATTCGGCTTTTGAACGAGCATACTACAGAACACACCTTAAAAGATTTAATCGTATGGCGGGAAGAAGAAATCATCGGCACGGAAATGCTTTGCAAAGGCATCAACGAAAAGACGCCTTTTTACTGTCTGGCCCGCGGGGCAAAAGAAGAAACAATTGAAATATTTTACGGACTGGCCTTCGAACAAGCTAACAAAAAAGCTTACCTGAGCTTTCCAATGACCGTCGTTGCCGATATGGAAGGGGTCAAAAAGGAAATCAATGAATTTCGGCAAGTGATGAAACAACACCTTATCTGCTTCGACCCGGGCGATTTGGAAGAATCATACCTGCCGCATTACGGGCGAGAGGCGGTTAGAAAAGGGATGGATTTTGTTGAGGTAACGGCACTCGGGCAAAAAACGCGATTAGATGTAAATCAAATTCAGCAGATAGAGCGTGACATCAACAGCCAGATTTACGCCCGCGACTTTATGCTGATTGACCAGTCGGATATGATAATCAGCTTTATCCCGATGCTGGCAGATGGAAGGGCCTCAATATCCAGCGGGGTCGAAAGGGAACTTCAGCATGCCCACGAAGCAGCCAAAGAAGTATATGTCGTCTGGACCGCAAAACAGAGGCCTTCGGTATTTATTACACAAACAGCTACCAAAGTATTCGGCAACACTGACGAGGCAGTGGAATTTTTCAAACAAAAAAGATACATAAAACATCGATAAATGATTATTGAGGTATTAGAAGCCGAACACAAAGCACAAATTATGGAAAGAAAAAAGCTGTTACCACCCGCATATTTCATCACATACCTGCTGTTGGCGGTAGGATTACATTTCGTTATACCTATAGTTAAATTCATTCGTACTCCTTACAATTACACTGGAATTTTACTGCTCGGGATTGGAATTTGGTTGAATATCTGGGCGGATAAGTTGTTCAAAAAAAAGGGCACAACCGTTAACTCATTTGAAAAATCCAGTTTTTTTATTGAAGAGGGACCTTTTCGTTTCAGCCGAAATCCAATGTATCTCGGAATGGTAATTATTCTTACAGGTGTTGCTGTTCTTTTGGGAAGCATTACGCCATTTCTTGTACCGGCAGGTTTCTTTATTACAATGAACGTTGTTTTTATTCCGGATGAAGAAAGAGCGATGGAAGAAACCTTCGGCGAGCAGTTTCTTGACTACAAAAAGCGCATCAGACGCTGGTTATAAGTTACCCTAACGGCGGCTTTCCCAGAAAACATTCGGCAAAATAGTTCTTTAAAAAGAGACACTTAAAAAGTTAAATATCGAACAATGAATATCGAACAGGGAATATCAATTGAGGAACTGGCAGACTGTATAGACCATACGCTGATTAGCGCCACAGCAACAAGTGAACAGGTCAGGCAGCTCTGCGAAGAGGCCATAAGTTATGGATTTCATACGGTCAGCGTAAATGGGCGGTGGGTGGCTCCGGCGGCGGAGCAGTTAGCGGTTAAAAAAGTTGCGGTCGGGGGGGTGGTCAGTCTGCCGCTCGGCGCCGATTCGACTAAAATAAAAGTCGCCCAGGCAAAAGAAGCTATTTTTGCCGGCGCCGACGAAATTGATATGGTAGCTGATTTGGCGGCGATAATCGAGGGCGATGCAAAATATCTGCTAAGTCAGTTCCGTGCGGTGTTGGGTGTCTGTCGGTCTATGAGGCCGAAGGTTTTGCTGAAGGTAATCATCGAATCGGCAGCTTTGATTCAGCAGCAGAAAATATTCGCCTGCCGAACCGCACAGGAGGCCGGTGTCGATTTTATAAAGACAAGCACGGGAATGCACCCGGCCGGCGGAGCAACCATCGAAGACATAAAGCTAATTAAAGAGACTGCACCAAAATGTAAAGTCAAAGCGGCCGGCGGCATAAAAACCGCAAAACAGGCCATCGAAATGCTACAGGCCGGCGCAGAAAGGATAGGCACATCCTCAGGGGTACAGATTATAAACGAGTTCAGAGCTGGCCGGACACAATGACAACCAAGACAATTATTATAAACGATAAGACTATAGTTTGTAAACTGCACTATAAAAATATTGGTGCAACTGTAAATTTGCCAGCCCTGAGCGAAATATTTTCCGCTATGGAATCACCTTCAATTTTAGGCGGCAATAATGCCAAGGTAAATGCAGATGGATTCAGTTACTGGGCGGCTGAACCAAAAGAAGTATTCGAATTTAACTCTTCAGAGGAGAAGCCCTTTGCAAAACTGCAGCAGGTGCTGGGTAAATATAAACTCGAACCGGACGGTGAAAACAATTTCCCGAAAGGGATTTTCTGCGGCGGATGGATTGGTTATTTCAGCTACGAACTTGGCAGACATATTGAGCGTCTGCCGCAAACGACGACAGACGACCTTAAAATGCCGTTGATTCGGCTGTGTTTCTATGACAGGGTAATTGCCTGGGACCATCGCGAGAAGACTTTTTGGCTAATCGCTTTGGAGATGCCTGATGATACTGAAAAGCCGCAGGAGAAATTAGCGGCTCTGGAGCAGTTTTTGGCAAAAGCAAGGGAGATTTGCCTGTCGGCGCCCGCTGCCGCAGAGATTGAAACAACAGACGTTTCGCAAATTCGATGCAATATGGACAAGAACTACTATCTGCGGACAGTCGAAAAAATACGACGTCATATCTATGACGGCATAGTTTATCAGGTCAACTTTTCGCAGCGATTCGAATGCGATTACAATGCAAGGCCAACGGCCCTTTTCAACTGGCAGAACCATTACAATCCGAGCGGTTATGCAGCATACATAGACGGCGGTGATTTTCATATCGTCAGCGCTTCGCCGGAAATGTTTATAACACTCACCGACGGCATCATCAGCACCAAGCCGATTAAAGGGACCCGGCCGAGATTGGCAGAAACAAGTTCACAAGCCAAAGAAACAAACATTCAATATTTCAACGAGTTGGTCCACAGTGAAAAAGAGCAGGCCGAACTGAATATGATAATCGACCTGGAGCGCAATGACGTGGTAAAAATCTGCGAATACGGCACCCGCAAAGTTGTCCAGCCGAGAACGATAGAGACCTATCCGACGGTCTTTCATGCAGTGGCTACAGTCCAGGGCCGGCTTCGAAAAGAAACCGCATTCTGCGACATTTTACGCGCGATGTTTCCGGGCGGCTCGATTACCGGCGCGCCGAAGGTAAGCTCAATGGAGATTATCGACGAAACCGAGCCGACCGAAAGAGGTGTTTATACAGGAAGTATCGGCTTTATCGGCATCGACGGCAATGTGTGCTTGAATATCGCCATACGAACAATTATTATCAAAGACAATAAGGCCTTCGCCCAGGTTGGCGGCGGAATAGTCGCAGATTCAAACGCAAGGGACGAATGGCACGAGACGCTTACTAAGGCAAGGGCATTACTGGCAGGAATAAAGGCCATAAATCGTGATTTGTGACTCGCTTTTGTTTTTTGCAACAGAGATAGAAGAGATATTTTTTAAAAATGGTTGAGAAGGTTTTTTTAAATGACAAGCTGGTCGATGCTGACAAGGCGTGTATAAGCGCCACCGACAGCGGTTTTTTGTATGGAGCGGGCTTGTTCGAAACTATGCGAAGCTGTAACGGCGTGGTATTTGCGCTCAAAGACCATCTGGACAGGCTGTTTTTCAGTGCCGCCAGTCTGTCAATAGAGTGCAACTATGACAAAAAGTATATCACCGAAGCCATCTACAAAGTCCTTAAGGCAAATAAACTGACCGATGCGCGTATGCGGCTGACGCTGAGCGGCGGGCCGATGTCTGTGCCCGAGGATAAACGCCGGGCAACTCTGCTCATCGGCGCCACAAAATTTCAGCCTTATCCGCAGGAATACTATAAAAATGGTGTGTTGGTGGTATTGTGCCCGTTCAGGCAAAACCCGGCTGAGCCGATTTACGGGCATAAAACGATAAACTATTTCTCACGCATGCTCGGGCTAAAATCCGCGCATCAAAAACGGGCAGCCGAGGCGCTGTGGTTTACCGTGGATAACCGGTTGGCTGAAGGGTGCATAAGCAATGTTTTTCTGGTCAAGGATTCGACCCTTTACACACCGCCGATTGAGACGCCGGTACTTGCAGGCGTGGCGAGAAAGACCGTCTGTCAACTCGCCCTGCAGAAATCAATTAATCTTATTGAAAAAGACCTCTCGATTGATGATTTGTTAGGTGCTGATGAGGCCTTCCTGACGAACGTAATTATGCAGGTTATGCCGATAAGCAGGATAGAAAAACATACGGTAGGCGACGGCAGGGTCGGGCCGGTAACTGAAAAGCTTATGAAGTATTTCGATGAGTTCCTCAAGAGTGAGTGTAAGAAAAACAAATGAAAATAAAGGCAATTGCAGAACAAATAGAAAAGATAGTCCCGCTTAAACTGGCGCAGGATTGGGACAACGTAGGGCTGCTCATCGGCGATGCGCAAAAAAACGTAAAAAATATTCTGTTGACCATCGATATAAGTGGTGAAGTCCTTGTTGAGGCAAAACGGCTGAAGACGGATTTGATTGTAAGTTATCATCCCATTATCTGGGACGGCCTAAAGAAAATCACCGCTGATGGATCAAGCAGTGTTGTGTATGAATTGCTTCGCAGCGGCATTGCGGTTTTCTCGATACATACGGCTTTGGATGCGGCGAAAGGTGGTGTAAATGATGGTCTTGCTGAGATTGTCGGTATTGTTGACGCCCTGCCCCTCGGCGATTACGTTGCCAATGAGGCCGGCGACAATTACAAGCTTGTTGTCTTTATCCCCGTCAAGTCGACTGCCAAAGTAACAAAAGCAATTTTCACCGCCGGTGCCGGGGCAATAGGCAACTACAGCAATTGTGGATTTGAAGCTGTGGGTACGGGCAGTTTCCGGCCGCTGGAAGGCGCCAGACCGGCCATCGGGAAAAAAGGGGAAGTGGAAAATGTTGCTGAGGTAAGATTTGAGACAATAGTGCCTGCTGAGAAACTCGATGCGTGCGTCAGGGCAATGAAAAAGGCACATCCTTACGAGATGCCGGCCTTCGATTGCTTTAAGCTGTACAATACCAATACTAAATTCGGCTTAGGCAGAATCGGTAAATTAGCCAAACCGAGGCAACTGGAGCAAATCATCGAAAAAATAAAAAAACACACCGGCGCAAAGGCCATCAGCATAATCGGCAGAGAAAAAAGACTAATCAAAAAAGCGGCGGTTTGTGCCGGCTCGTGCGGCAAAATTATCAACTCAGTCATCGTTGAAAAGTGCGACTTGTATCTTACCGGTGAACTGAAACATCATCAGGCCCTGGCGGCACAGGAGGCCGACGTTACCTGCCTGTGCCTGAGCCATACCGTCTCAGAACGATTCATACTAAAGAAACTCGCTAAACAGTTGCAAAAACAAATAAAAGAAGTCACAATTAAGATAAGCAAAAAAGATGTTGACCCGTTTAAATGGAAAAAGCTATGACCCAGCAGCAAAAAGAAACGTCGAACGACGAACGCGAAATATCGACTGAAGAGCAAACAGATTTATCGGTAGAATCGGTGGTGGAGGCGGTTTTGTTCGCCAGCGATGAGCCGCTGACGGCGGAACGGCTGGCCAACATAGTCGAAAGCAGAGTAAAGCAAATCCGCCAACACATAAAGAGCCTCAATGAGAAATACCAGGCCAATAAGAACACCTTTAGAATCAAGCAGGTTGCCGGCGGTTACCAAATGATGACGCTTAGCCCTTACAACTACTGGCTGAAAAAACTCCTCCGTGCCCGCAGCGACAGCAAATTAAGTCCTGCAGCCCTTGAGACACTTGCAATCATTGCATATAAACAGCCGGTCATCCGAGCTGATGTCGAGGCCATCAGGGGCGTTGCTGTCGGTGAGATAATTCGCGGGCTGATGTACAAGGGGCTGGTAAAAATAGTCGGCCGGGCCGAAGTTTTAGGCAGGCCGATGCTTTACGGCACAACAAAAAAATTCCTCGAAATATTCGGCCTAAACACCCTAAAAGACCTGCCAAAAGTAGAGGAACTCAAAAAACCGGATGCTTAGAAAACCCCGTTATATAACGCATACTGCCCGAAAGCATCTGTTATTTGTGCGTAAAAAATGCTTTTAACAAACAATTTCAAAATCCCAAGCACGAAATTTCGTCTTGCCTTATATGGCCGTTTATCTTAAAGCCCGTTTTACCCTATCTGTCACTACCTGTTCGGCGCTGAAAGTCCCATTGAGCTGTCGGAACCGGCCTAAAAAATCTTTTTTTTGCTTGAAATATGAAAGTAGTCTATTATACTGCTTGTTTCTGGCTGTTGGAGAGGAATGCTGAAATACGCTTCTTTTAGTGATTCCCCATGAATTGCCATAAGGCCAAGGAGGTTTTGACTGTACACAAGACGTAGAATAGCTGAATTTTAGGAGGTGGAAAAATAGGCAAAAAAACAAATCTAAAGACTTTGTTGGTAACGGGAGTGTTCTTGCTGGGGCTTGTTGGTAATGCCTCGGCGACCCTGTTGGGCAGGTGGGCGTTTGACGACGGCACAGCCAGCGACAACAGCGGTAACAACCATCACGGAACACTCACGCCCGGTGATGCTACTACCAGTATCAGTATCGTTTATGATGCCGACAGGGACAGTAATGTCCTTGAGTTAGACAACCCGGTCGGCCATGTTACCGGCGCTGTTGTGAACTGTGGCTCAGGTAGTTGGGCGGACATCACGAGCCAAATCACGATTACAATGTGGGCCCAGGTGGACACGAAACATAATAGCAGTTATTTACTCAGTAAGGGCAATTCCTACCAACTGCACCAGAGAGGAGAAGATTTCGATGGACTCCGGGTCTATATGTTTGGAATAGTTCCTAATGCCTTCGAAACCTCGACCCCAATAATAGGCGCCTGGCATCACATTGCAGTTACATATGATTCGATTGTCGAAAAAAGGCTTCTATATATTGACGGTGCACCGGTATTTAGTGACTTACCGTGCAATGCGTTAACTGCCCATACCGAGAATTTGGTAATTGGCGGAAGACTTAATCCCACCTACGACCACAGAGGCTGGGACGGCTGGATTGATGATGTTCAACTCTACGACCGTGCTCTTTCTGAGAGTGAGGTACGTGGAATTGTCGGCTTGTACATGGCGTACGACCCCAGCCCGCAAGATGGCGTGGTCGTTTCGGAGACATTAGCATCTCTTACTTGGAAGCTGGGAGCCAAGGTGGCTGATGTGAATGGGCACAAGCTGTACTTAGGAACGAATAGAGCCCTTGTTGAGGCCAATGACGTGAGCGTTTACAAGGGAGTGATTGATTCCAACAGTTTTAGTGACGCACCTATGGGTTCGCTTGAATTGGGAACTGCTTATCACTGGCGTGTTATTGAAGTCAATGGCCCGAACACATGGCCGGGTGATATATGGAGCTTTGCCACCGAGACCGAGGGGTATTATTGCGACCTTTTTGTAGATGCCGGAGCAAGCTTAACAGACAGAGACCATCTGGTGGCAGCAGATTATTTAGGGCTGTCACAGGAGTTTATAACAGGCGACAACTGGTGGGACCAGAATTCGATAATGGTTCAAATGGACAATGGTGACTGGCAGGATGACAATGGAGTGCTTCTCTATCCCGATGGAGAGCCAAGATTTCGCTGTATATATGTAGGTGGTGGAACTTCCGATGTCCATGGCGAATCTCTGGGTGAAGAAGGTAGGCAGAGGATAAGAGATTATTATCATAATGGGGGCTGCTACACCGGCTCCTGTGCAGGCGCGGCGATAAGCACAATACGAGCAACAACAAATCCAGCCGACATGAGTTATCGCACTGAGTACTTCCATATCTGGCCTGCCAGGGGCCACTATACCCAGTTAGCTGATTCTTACACAGGTCATGATGTCCCAGTGGGTTCACCATTGCTTGACTATTATGATTTTGGCGGTGACTACTACATTGCTTCCGTGAGTCACAACGGTGGAAATTTCACTATCGAGGATGACTCGTTCTACTGGTGCACCAACACAGAAGTTCTGATGACATACGCCGAGCCCATTGAAGGAAATGATGAGTCATACCAGGATTTCATGGGTCATGTAAGCACCTGGGCATATAAAAAGGATGCCAACTCAGGCAGGCTCGCTGTCTGCGGCAGCCATCCGGAAGATATAGAATCCGGTGAACAGCGAGACCTCCAGGCAGCACTGCTGCAATATGCGATGGCTGGCAAGGGCTCGCCAAACGTAAAGGCAGCTTTGGAAAATGGTGTTACCCGTCTGATGAATGATAACAGTGCCGCCGGTCATGAAAAGGTCGGTGATAAACAATATCATCATTTTACAATTCAGATACCTTCGGGGATGAAGTTGACCATTACTCTCGATGGGCTGGACGATGTTAACAACCTTGACCTTTTTGTCCGCAAAGATGGTTTTGCCCTCAGGGGCAAGACAGGCCTTTACGAGGCGAGCAATACTTCAAATTCCGATGAGACGCTCACTATAAACGACCCTTGTGCCGGCACTTGGTACATAGGCGTTAAAGGCGTTAACACAGTTGCGAAAACCAAAGAACCCTATTATTACAGGTATACGGGCAATCCTGGCCTGCTTAACGGGGTTGCTTATACAATTACAGCCGAGTGGCATATGCTGGTCGACTTTGCCGAGGATTACGGTGTGGACTCTGTAGATTTTTCTGTTTTGGCGCTAAGCTGGCAGAAAGAACAGGGGCAGGCAGGATACGACCCGAATTGTGACATTAGTATGCCCGCTGATGATATAATTGATGAAAAGGACCTTAAGATATTTACCGACTATTGGCTGGCAGGCAAGTAGCTTTTTACGAAAGTAATGCAGACGAAAAGGCCGTGAGCATAACGCTTGCGGCCTTTTTTATTTGCCGTGGCGCCTTTTTGCTTTACAAAAGTATTTGTCGGTGATAAAATCCACCAGCATTGTTTTCAGGATAAATACGAAACGTGAAAATGGCCGGTAAAATAATAATCGATACTGAGCGGTGCAAAGGATGCGGCCTGTGTGTAACAGCCTGCCCGAAGGACTGTATCACCATTTCCGAAAAATCGAATAAAAACGGTTACTTCCCCGCTGAAACTAACAATAGTTCCTGTACGGGCTGCGCTATGTGTGCTGTAATCTGTCCTGAGGCAATTATCGAGGTTAAGCGTGACGACAATATAGTAGCTATCGAGCCGGAGAGGAAGAAAAAATCTGATTCAATCAGGGAAAAAGTGTGAGTGAACGAGTATTAATGTGCGGCAATGAGGCATTGGCGGAAGCGTCTATTCTTGCAGGCGTTGACGCATATTTCGGCTATCCGATTACGCCGCAAAATGAAATCCCCGCCTATATGGCCCGGCGAATGCCCGAGGAAGGACGGGTATTTGTCCAGAGCGAAAGCGAACTTGCGGCAATTAATATGGTCTTCGGCGCCTCGGCCACCGGCAAAAGAACAATGACAACTTCATCCAGTCCCGGCATCAGTCTGATGCAGGAGGGTATAAGTTATCTGGCCGGGGCGGAGTTGCCGGCGGTGATAGTTAATGTAATGCGGGGCGGGCCCGGATTAGGAAATATCGCACCATCGCAGGCTGATTACTTTCAGGCCACACGGGGGGGTGGACACGGCGATTATCGAACCATCACCCTGGCACCGTCGAGCGTACAGGAATTGGCCGACAGTATGTCACTGGCATTCGACCTGGCCGATGAGTACCGAATGCAGGTTATGGTGCTGGCCGACGGTATTCTCGGACAAATGATGGAGCCGGTAGTACTGGAGACAAAACCACGGCGAAAATTGCCGCCCAAAGACTGGGCACTGACCGGCGCCGAAGGCAGAGAGCAAAATATCGTCAGGTCGCTCTGGCTCAAGGAGGGTGTGCTGGAAGAGCTCAATAATAAACTGCAGGCCAGGTACAGGCGGATAGAAAAGGACGAAGTGCTCTGCGAACAGTACGAAGTTGAAACAGCCGACATCGTAGTAATCGCGTACGGCGTGGCAGCGAGAATCGTTCGCAGCGCGGTTGATAAGGCAAGAGAAGAAGGGATAAAAGCCGGCTTGATACGGCCTATTACGCTTTGGCCTTTTCCAACAGAGCAAATCAGCAGGGCAGCCGATGAATTGCGGATTTTCCTGACCGTGGAAATGAACTGCGGACAAATGCTTGAAGATGTAAAATTAGCTGTGGCCGGCAAAGCACCGGTATTATTTTACGGGCGGGCCGGCGGCGGTGTACCAACCGTCGAGCTGGTGCTGGAAAAAATTAAACAATTGACTACAAAAAAAACTTTCAGTGGACAGGAAAAAACCAAACTGTGAAAACTGTATTTAAACGAACACCGACACTTAAAGACTGCCCGACACACTACTGTCCCGGGTGCGGGCACGGGATTGCACATCGATTGATAGCAGAGATAATCGACGAATTAGGGATACGCGGCCGAACCATCGGCATAGCACCGGTAGGCTGTGCGGTGTTGGCGTATGATTATCTCGACGTTGATATGATAGAGGTGGCGCACGGCAGAGCACCGGCGGTGGCAACAGGAATGAAAAGGACCAACCCAAATATGATAATCTTCTCCTATCAGGGCGACGGTGATTTGGCATCAATTGGAGCTGGTGAAATTCTTCACGCTGCTCACAGAGGTGAACAAATAACGGTCATTTTTATTAACAATGCTGTTTATGGAATGACAAGCGGTCAAATGGCGCCGACAACGCTTCTGGGCCAGATTACAACGACAACACCACTCGGCCGAGAGGCCGACAGCCATGGCCATCCACTCCAGGTGGCTGAGTTATTGGCAGTATTGCCGGGTGCAATTTATATCGAACGTTGTTCTTTGCACAATGCGGCCCATGTCAGGAAAACAAAAAAGGCCATCAGGTGCGCCTTTGAACTGCAGGTCGCCGGCGCCAAGGGCCTTTCGCTTGTGGAAGTGCTTTCACCGTGTCCAGCCGGCTGGCGGATGACGCCGATGAAAGCAGTTGAATGGGTCGAAAATGAAATGACAAAGGTTTTTCCCTTAGGTCGTTTAAAGGGTTGATAATGGCGGAAAACGGCTTTTATGAAGAGGTAATAATCGCAGGTTTCGGCGGGCAGGGAATAGTATTAGCCGGCAAACTGCTGGCTGATACAGCGATGAAGGCCGGAAAAGAGGTAACTTATATGCCCGCTTACGGGGCCGAAATGAGAGGAGGCACATCCAACAGTATGATTACTATCGCCGACAGACCTATCGCCTCGCCTCTGATTACCAGCCCCAAATCGCTTATCGTTATGAACAAGGCCTCTTTGAACAAATTCTCCCCTCATATCAAAGCCGGGGGTCTGCTGGTGATGAACAGCTCTTTAATTGAGGATGAGCCGGAACTTGATGAGACAATTGATATATTAGCTGTGCCCGCCGACGAGATGGCCGTTGAACTGGGCAATCCGAAAGTCGCAAATATGGTCGTCCTGGGCGCGTATTTGCAAAGGAAAGGCCGGTTCAGTCCTGATGAAGCAGCGGCTTGCCTGGCCGACGTGCTCGCTGCGCGATATCATAAGACCCTGCCGGTCAATACCAAAGCCCTGCATCAAGGCGCCGAATTTGCAACAAAATAGCACATAGCGTACAGCAATTATGCTCAAAACAGGCTTGAAAAGGATTTTTGCCGAGCGAAAAAGCAGCTTCACACTGCGCATGGCACCAATGATAGATATGATATTTCTGCTGCTGATATTTTTTCTTGTAGCGGCAAAGTGGAGGCCTGAGGAGAAGTTCCTGCCATTTCAACTACCAAGCGCACAGGCCGACAGTAACATAATCGGAAGACCTGAGCCGCTTCTAATTCACATTTATGCAACGCAGAGAGGCTGTCAGGTTAGGATAGGCCGACTTCACACCGTACAAATTGAAGACGAAAAAATCGAGATGTCCCTTGCGATATTAATGGAAACAATGAGAGACTGTCTGATTAAACAGCAAAGAGTCCGTACCGACCCGATTGAAATCACCTGCGAGCCGGACGTTAAATGGGACCATCTGGCCAAAATATCTAATGTTTTTTCCGGTGCGGGGCTGGACGATATCACATTCACAATGACGGAGCGGCCTGAAAATGCCCGAAACAACTAAACGCACCGTCAATTCCATAACCATCTTTTACCTTGCGCTGTGCTTTTTATCGTCTTCGGCCGGTTTGGCTGATTCAAACCCTGCCGCTGAAGATATTAACTGGCTGTCCGATGCCGTGAAATTTACCGTCGATGCGTTTATGCAACAAAGCTTCGAGCTTCGAATGGAGTTTGAATTCTACGACGAATTACCAACCGAAGAGGGCAAAATCAATCTTTATCATCTTGCAAAAAAAGCCGGTGAAAAACTTGAAGAAATCGGTAAAAAACAAAATGAGCTAAAACGTAAAATAGAAAATTATCAAGGCAGCGACTGGGATAAAAAATACGGCTCAACAGGTTTGTGGAGAAAGCTATCGAAAGATTTATACCAGATAACTTTAAGTAAATGTGAAATTGATTTTTATCTTGCTCTTTCGTCTGAACAGTCACAACAAAATAAAATATTGCAGGACATATTGGCCCGAATAGAATCATTACATAAAACCAGCAACACTACCTATTCACATTTTTTAAAAGCCAGAACACTCGCATTACTTGCCCGAACAAACCTCGCCTTCAAGCTGCCAGCCAAAAAAGAATTTGCCCGGCTTATGGTTCGCAGCAATTTGAAACCTTTAACTGCTTTCAGAACAACGATAGAAAGAATTAAACTTTTTGGCGAAAGTGAGCCGGGCCAATTAACAAAACTGGCCGATACAATCGCAAAAAGCGACTGTAAAAGTGAGCCTGAACTTCTCTTGTCCCTGGCATTTCTACAGCGGCGGCTAAACAGAATCGAAGAATTTAAGAGAACGGCAACTCTCCTTCCACAGATAGAGGAATTTCTTGGCCGATTGCTTTTGTCGCAGCTATCGGCCCGTCAATTAACAGAACAAAAATTGCAGCAAATAGACGTTTTCGAGGCGGAACTTGCCGCACAGGCCATATGGAAAAACAACGCCAAAGACTATAAAACCCTGTTAGGACACCTGGCAGGGGCAGAAAAGTTTCAGACACCTTTAATACTGTATGTTACAGCGGCTGCACTTGCAGAGACCTCGCCGGAAAAAGCAATCGAACTGCTCGTAAAAGCAAGTAATTCTCAACGACTGCAAAACAACAGTCGGTTAGATATTGAGCCGGTCAAAATCGCCGCACAAGCTGCGCAACTGGCTTATAACCTTTTTGTCGAGGACACAAATAATTGCTCACCGGCCATTGAGGCCTTCCAAAATTATCGGCAAATAGCTGCGGAAAAAAACGACCAAAAGCTGGAATATCTTTACAGCATCGTGCTTAACGGCTGTGGCAGAAATGCCGAAAGCGAAAAACTGCTTGAAAAAATAGCTGCACGCCCAGCTGGCATTTGGCGCAACAGAGCGAAATTAGACCTGATAATACACAGGATGGCCCAGGCAGGCGAAGAAAACAAAGCCCAATACAATAAACTGCTCGAAGAGTTAAGAGATTTTATCCTCAACCGTAATGGTCGGGACAAAAACACAAACTCGCTGCGCAGAGAAGCAATAATGATATATTGTCAATCGCTTCTGGAGAGGGGTGATGAAAAGTCGGCGCAGAAAGTCTTAGCTATTTTGGACAATAACGATGCTGCCGGCGGCTTACAGTTTGATTTATTCAAATCAAAAGCACTGCAGCAACTGGGACAGCTGGAGTCATCGGTTCATCACATGGTTCTGGCAATAAGAATGGATAGTGGCTCACTGGCGCCGGAGGTAACAAAACTGGTGGGTGAAGTTGTTGACAAAATTGAGCACCTGCAATCACAGGCGCAAAACTTTAACAAAATGATAGATGACTGTAAAAAGCTGGCCAATTTCAGCTATGTGATTCAAAATAACAATCAAACAGCAAGACTTTTAGCGGAAACTTTAATCCTCTCAGCAGAGAAAAAAAACGGCAAATTATTACAGGCCCTGGAGATACTCAACAAAATAGCCCGGGATGACGGTGAAGATATTGATTCAGTTCGCTGCCGGGCCAGACTGCTCAGGGAACAGGGCAAATTCGAACAGGCAGCAAAATTATGGGTCAAAATCTGCAAATTGCGAAAAAATAAGATACCCACGGCCAACCGGCGAAGCTGGAATTGGTGGCGAGCAAAATATTACGAACTCGACTGCTGGGCCAAATCTCCGCAGACAAAAAAACAGGATGTTCTACATACCATCGATGTTCTTGAAAGTAGTTTCCCTGAAATCCCACCGTTATGGGCGAAAAAACTAAGAATACTCAGGCAATATTGCCGCAGCCGAGCAATTAAAAAAAGTAAATAACTTGCCTAATCGGCTTCGGGCAGTTACAATAGATTAGTAAAGCTTAAAAAGATAACAGGAAAGTAATAATGGCGAAAAAATCAGGCGGCAAAAAAAAGATGGCACTCTGTAACTTCTGCGGGCGCTCGGCAGGCCGCGACGATATGTTCATCGAAGGCCCGGACAATGTCTTTATCTGTCCGGAATGTATCGAACTGTGCCATAACATCGTCCAGCAAAACCACAAAAAAATCAGCAGCGCCTCTATCGGACTTAAAAAAACGCCAAAGCCAAGAGAGATAAAAGAGTATCTTGACCAGTATGTAATCGGACAGGAACACGCAAAAAAAGTGCTCTGCGTTGCGGTACACAACCACTACAAGCGGCTCCTGCACACAGACAGCAATGACGATGACATTGAAATCGACAAATCCAATGTTCTTTTAATCGGCCCGACCGGCTCGGGCAAAACGCTTCTTGCCCGCACCCTGGCACGGATGCTGAAAGTGCCGTTCGCCATATGCGACGCAACCACAGTAACCGAGGCTGGCTACGTTGGCGAAGACGTTGAAAACTTCCTGCTGAGATTGCTGCAATCGGCCGACTACGATATTGAGGCGGCTCAGCGGGGAATTGTCTATGTAGACGAAATCGATAAGATTGGCAAAACCTACCAGAATGTCTCTATTACCCGCGATGTCTCCGGCGAGGGCGTCCAGCAGGCATTATTAAAAATGCTCGAAGGAACCATTGCCAACATACCGCCGCAGGGTGGAAGAAAACATCCGGAACAATCCTACATACAAATCGACACCTCGCAAATACTTTTTATATGCGGCGGAACATTTGTCGGGCTGGAAAATATCGTCAAACAGCGGCTCGGTAGAAAAATGATTGGTTTTGATTCCGAAATGGCCGGCAAAAGCGACAAAAAAACCGAGTACAGTGATATGATTAGGCAGGTCATACCGGAAGATGCCATCGAGTACGGAATGATTCCCGAAATGGTGGGCCGGCTGCCCGTAATCACAACTCTGTCAACTCTCGATGAAAATGCACTTATAGACATACTGACCAAGCCGAAAAATGCTCTGACCAGACAGTATCAAAAATTCTTCGAGATGGAAAATGCCAAGCTCGAATTTACCGACGACGCACTGCACGCACTGGCCAAAAAAGCGCTTGAGCGTGACACCGGCGCCAGGGCATTGCGTTCCATTACCGAGGAATTGATGGTCGATTTGATGTATCGACTGCCCGAAGAGCCAAAACCGGCAAAATATGTAATCACCCGTGACATTGTAGAGGGCAAGGCCGAACTGTTCAAGTCAAAAAAGAAGTCAAAAAAAGAATCTGCTTAAAACTCCACACAGTACAAAACGTCTCGTAAAACTATTACAGACCCTGATGCCCGTCACTTAAAACCGCTAACTGCACGTCTTCTGCACAGCTCTGGGCGACGGCGGCCAGAGAGTACTGGGCCTGGGCAAAATAAATATCCCTGTCAATACGCAAAGTAATGACTCTCCTCTTGGCAGGCAACTCCTCCAACTGCTCATCTATCAATCGAGCAAGTTCATCCACTATTTCGTTATAACCTGATGCAATGATTTTTTCTGAGCCGACCGCAAAGTCAGTTTTCCCATCGCTTCTCTTCATAACTGTTACGGTGGTTACCTGTGGGCGATGTTCGGGGGCGCTTTGGGCAAACTCACAGCCGTCCGGCACGTCAACAGGGAAATTCTCCGCTTCGATAAACTGGCAAACCACCAAAAAAAATATGATAAGCAAAAATACGATGTCGATAATCGGCGTCATATTAAACGACGCCGACTCTTCGCAATCCCACCGACGGATTGTTCTTCTCAAAGACATAAATGTTCGTCCTTCATTTAATTATTTTGTCCGTAGAGGCGGACGGCGAATCTCATGAGAATTCTTTGCTGGAATCTCTCGAATTCTGAAGTTATTGACGGGCTGTTTTTGTTTTAACTGTTCGGCCTGCTGATTTTTCAAAGCATCTCTTATTTGCGGCATAACCTTCTCAGCCTCTTCAACGGCTTCACTGGCCAGCGCCTCAATCCGGTTTCTAAAGATACCATGTATTGCCAGGGCAGGTATCGCAATAAACAATCCCCAAAAAGTAGTTACCAGCGCTATGGAGATTCCCTCGGCCAATTGCGCCGGCTGGGGTTGACCGCCTGCGGTTACAATGGCGTTGAACAGCTTTATCATTCCGAAAACCGTACCGAACAAACCTACCATCGGTGAAACATTGCCGATTAAGCTGAGCCATTCAATCCTGCGCAAAAGTCCACCGGCCCTGTCCTGCAGTGATTCGTCAACAATGCTGCGCATCCGAAACCAGTCTCCCCTGCCCTGCGTAACTGCCTTTACGACTGCAACACTGACGAAATCATCCCGACCGCCAATCTTCGCTTCCAGATGGCTGGTGCCAAACTGCTGCAATACCGAGATAATTCTTTGGGCGGTATCGCCGGGTAAAAGCCTTTTACGACAGATAGTAAGGCCGAACTCAACCGCCAAATAAACCGTAATTAGCGACATCGGCAAAAGAACAAACCAGACAATCGGACCGCCGGCTATGATAAACTGCTCAAACAATGTCTGTCTCTGCGCCGAACCGCCCGAGGCTGAAAAACTATTACTCATTGCAGCAACTATTACCGCCAAAACAACTGCAAGAGCAAAAACCATAAAAACAATTCTGAATAAAAAGCTGTTACGCATAACTGCATCCGGTATTTGTAGAATCGTATTTCAATAACATCCAATCAATAATTTTCATCGGTAACGGTAACAAATTCACCGTTGCTCTGTTCTGCAATTATCTTCAACATTTTTCTGTCGTCCTCGGCCGGCCAAAATCCTATCGTGTTAACTTTTGTATCCGGTGCAAATCGTCTTAAGAGGTTCGCTATTTTCTGCGAGAACCTTTGAGCATCACCGGCTGTCAATTCAAAACCATCGGTCAGAAAATAAATAAGTGAAGGAACACTGCCGCCCTCATCTCGAATATGCAGCCCTCTTTCCAGCGCTGCCGTCGCATTGGTCCGGCCGGCCGGCCGAACCTTCTTGATAAAATCGTACGCATCCGATTTGGCCTGCTTAGTCGCCCGAACCAGGCGGCCGTCGCCAAACTCAAGCAGCCTGTTATCGCCGAAAAAAATTATATAAAAATACTGGTCAGGCTGGAGGTTCTTTATCGAATCGGCAAGCCTTTCTTTGACCCTTGCGAACACACCCCGCATACTCCCTGAGCAATCCACTACATAGCAGACTTTGCGTCGGCCAGTCCAGCTTCCGAAAAACTCAATCCCTCTCGAAAGATTGACACCGCTCAACAAAGAAACGTTCTGTGACGAAGCTCTCTTTGCCAAATTCGGTGGACAGGCGCGTGACTGGTTGGGTCTGCTGATAATCTGATTTGACGCAAAAACATTCTTTCTCCAGGTGGTTAAGTGGCTTTTGACCGGCCTTTTTACCTTCGGTTTTGGAATTACGGGGGCGGTCTTCATAACTTCTTTTATCCGGCTCACCTTTGCCATAGGAACAGCGGATTGACTATCCTGGATTTTTGACTGTGAAAACCTGACAACCCCAAAGACAGCAAGCACAATTAAATGCAACCCAATCGAAACCGCCCACGCCCAAAATGTAATGCTGCCGCTTTTGCAGCAAAAAAAACGAGCCTGTGAACCCATCGAGCCTGCTGTCTTTAATCCGTTAAACAATCCAACCATCCTCTGGTTTTTCAATCCAGCCAAAAAATACTCCGTTATCCTTTAGTCCACCACTTCCACTCGTGAGAATTCCGGTACCAGCAAGTTATATACCAATATCGCATCGCCATTATGCAGGCGAATACATCCTCGTGAGCCGGAAGTGCCGATTTCTTTAGGGTCTTTTGTGCCATGAATTGCGATACCGGTTCTGTCCACTGCCTGACCTTTGAGCCCTCTTAATGCAACCCATCTTGAGCCAAGAGGATAATCGGGGTCCTCGGCTTCATAAGTTTTGCCGGTGTCCGGGTCGGTCCACGTCGGTTTTACGAGCTTGCCGCCGGTCTTGACAGCCCAAAGGCCCGTAGGCGTTTCCCTGCCCGGCTTGCCCAGCCCTACCGGAAAACTCCGAACAAAAGTATCCTGAAGATACAAATCCATCGTAAAGGCCGAACGATATATCCTCACGTGAAATGGGCCATTAATAACTTTTATCGGCTCTCCCGCCCGCAAACCTTCAGGACGGATGTTGTTAATTTCCGCAAGGATTTCCCAGGGAATCTTGAATTGGCCGGCGATAGTCGAAAGCATCTCGCCCGGTTTGACATTATAACTACCGCAAAGCTCATCCTGTGGGAAAATGGTCCTTTTAAACAGCCATTCATCCGCAAATTCAGAAAGTTGCTTTTTAACAACAGCCCGCTGCTTTTCGTTCATAGGCAGCAACAAAGCCTCATTTAGTATGTCACGCGCCCGTATAATTTTTCTGGGCTTTGCATTGACCAGCGCCGTTGCTTCTTCGATAAGCTCAGCAACTTTGGAATTGGGTTCAAAAATTGGCTCAGGCGCTACTTCAGGCAATTTCGGCTCCGGCTCAGGAAGGACAGGTTCCTCCTTTACAACCGCTTCTTCAACCGGCTCTTCAATCGGGCCGGTAGCAGTTAAAGCTTCTGCAGGCCTATCTTTTGTCCTGGCTTTTGTCCTGGCAAAAGGATTATACCCAACCAGGACAAGCACCGCTGCAATAATCAGCAAACCCACAACAATATATATCCACATTCCGCCCAGGCTTCTTTGGCTGCCATAAGGGCTTCGATAACGAGCCATACTTATTCTCCTTGCTGACTTTTAAAATATATTACTTGCTTATCGGTAACCAAAAAATCCATCGCTATATCATGTTCATCGACCGGCACCAAATCAACAACCTGTTCTTCGAAGGCAAAACCACACTTTTGGGCCTCGAGTTCGCCGCTTACAAAAAATCTGTCATAATAGGATGCCCCCCTGCCGAGCCGGTTGCCATTTTTGTCAAAGCCCAGCCCGGGCGTAACAACCAAATCAATCTCCTCAAATGGCAGGGGCACGCCCGTTACAGGATTGCGCAGGCCCGAGGCTTCGGTTGAAAAACCGGTCTCAAGCGAATTTATCTGCACAGGTATCATATGCCTCTGCTGCCAGGAAACCTTAGGAACGGCCACTGTCTTACCGAGCTGCCAGGCCGAAAGTATGGCCTCGGAGGTATCGACCTCATGCACAAGAGACAAATACATCATAACCACCGATGCATCCCGAAACTGTTGAGTCGAGAGTAAATTCCGGCAGACATCTTTGCTCTTTTTGCTCCTTTGTTTGGGAGTGATTTCGAGCAAACTCTCTCGCAGACTTGTCCGTAACTGCTCTTTGTCCATTTAATCGCCCTTTTTGCCGATACTGCTGACAGATTTGCTATTTTGTATCAAGGTTTGCAGCTTTTGTAAATAACGCTTAATATTTTTTTCGTACCCAATTGCCTTCGGCCTGTAATATTTTTTCTTATTTTCGGCCGAAAGATACTCCTGCGGCACAAAACCTTCCTCAAAATTGTGCGGATATTTGTAATCGGCCCCGAAACCAAGCTTTTTTGCAGCGGCGTAATGGCTGTCTTTGAGGTGTATGGGCACAGGGATGGTCGGCTGCGATTTTACGTCGGCAACTGCATCCCAAACAGCAGAAGCGGCGGCATTTGACTTTGACGCACAGGCGACATACAAAGCCGCCTGCGCCAACGGAAGCTGAGCTTCGGGAAGTCCGATAAATTCGGATATTTGCACGGCAGCGGCGGCTAAAACCGTTGCCATCGGGTCGGCATTCCCAACATCCTCTGCCGCACAGACCGCAATCCGCCGGGCAATAAAACGAGGGTCCTCTCCGCCTGCTATCATCCGGGCAAGCCAGTAAACCGTAGCATCAGGGTCACTGCCGCGCATACTCTTCTGAAAAGCGCTCGCCAGGTCATAATGCGTATCGCCTGTACCATCATAATCAATCGTCTTTTGCTGAATCGAGTCCTTTGCAAGTTCAAGGTCGAATTTTATTTTACCCTTGCGCTGCCGTGCGGCCTGCGATAAAACGCCTATTTCCAAAGCTGTCAGTGCCTTTCTGGCATCGCCGTCGCCGGTAACAGCCAGAAATTGCAGCGCCTTCTCATCTGCGTCAATGTCAAATTTACCGAGCCCTCTTTCGGTATCGACAATCGCCCTCTTGAGTAACTCCAAAATATCCTCGGTCGAAAGCGGCTCAAAACGAAATACCGTGCTGCGGGAAATCAGCGGCGAATTGATTGAAAAAAACGGATTTTCCGTAGTAGCGCCTATAAGGATTAAGACCCCTGCTTCAACATCATCCAACAGCACATCCTGCTGGGCACGATTGAAGCGATGAATTTCATCAATAAAAAGCACGGTTCGTTTCCCGCTGGCGGCAAGACTGTCTGTGGCAAGACCGATTATGTCACGAATGTCCTTAACGCTGGCTGCCGGCGCGCTAAGATAGTGAAACTCGGCCTTTGTGTAATTGGCAATTACTGCTGCCAGCGACGTTTTACCAACACCCGGCGGGCCGTAAAAGAGCAAACTACACAGTCTGTCGGCTTCGAGCATCCTCCTTAAGAGTTTATTCGGACCAAGGAAGTGCCCCTGCCCGAGGACTTCATCGAGACTCCCCGGCCTCATCCGCACAGCCAGAGGCACCGCAGAGGCTATATTAGCCCTTTCAGAGCTGCCAAAAAGCGTTTCACCCTTTTTTGCTCGCATTGAATATATTATACCCAGCAAGCACAGAACTGTCGAAAATATATTTATGCCGGTTGCCGCAAGAGCCAGCCGCCGAAACTGAAAAAATATCAGCCAAATTTACTTGACACGCCGGAGTTAGCACCTTATAAGAATGTTCTATATTTATCAATCGATAAAGCAATAACATTAAGTTGGAGAAGAAATAATGGAACGAAAGATTCAATTGAAAGAAAGTGATATTCCCCGGCAATGGTATAACCTTGCAGCAGATTTACCCACCCCAATGCTTCCGCCTTTGGGGCCTGACGGCAAACCTGTAACACCTGAAATGCTCGCTCCGGTCTTTCCGATGAACCTGATAGAGCAGGAGGTCAGCACTGAACGCTGGATAGATATTCCGGAGGAAATCCTCGATATTCTGTACCGGTGGCGGCCTGCTCCACTGAAAAGAGCAGTGTATCTTGAGAAGCATTTGCAGACTCCCGCTCGAATTTATTACAAGGACGAAAGTTACAGCCCACCGGGCAGCCACAAGCCCAATACCGCTGTTGCACAGGCCTGGTATAACAAAGAGTTCGGAATTAAAAAATTAACAACGGAAACAGGGGCCGGTCAGTGGGGCAGCGCCCTGGCTTTCGGATGCAAACTGCTGGGCCTTGAATGCAAAGTCTTTATGGTGCGGATAAGCTTCGACCAAAAACCTTTCCGCAAAATTATGATGCAGGTATGGGGGGCAAACTGCGTTGCAAGCCCGAGCAGCGAAACAAACGCAGGCAGAAAAGTACTGGAGGAAATGCCTGATACACCGGGTAGTTTAGGAATAGCTATCAGTGAAGCCATCGAAGAAGCGGTAACCGATAGTTCGGGCAAGACACGCTATTCACTGGGCAGTGTCTTAAACCACGTGCTTCTTCATCAGACGATAGTCGGCCTTGAAGCCAAGAAACAACTCGAAAATGCCGGCGAAAAACTGCCGGACGTCTTAATAGGCTGTGCCGGTGGAGGAAGCAATTTTGCCGGTCTGTCTTTCCCGTTCGTAGCAGATAAGATTAACGGTGCCGATATCGAAATTATCCCAACCGAGCCGACTGCCTGTCCGACAATGACCAGAGCTCCCTTTGCCTATGACTTCGGCGATAAGGCATGCACAACACCACTTCTGGCAATGTACACACTTGGTCATGCCTTTATTCCGCCGCCAATTCACGCAGGCGGGTTGCGATATCACGGTATGGCACCACTGGTTTGCCAATGCATCGTCGAAGGGCTTATGACGCCAAAATCTTTCCATCAGGTAAAGTGCTATGAATCCGCTTTGCTGTGGGCACATACCGAGGGGGCAATATGTGCTCCTGAGACCAGTCACGCCATTGCCGCCGTCATCGACGAAGCCATAAAGGCAAAAGAAGAAGGAAAAGAAAAGGTGATTCTGTTTAATTACAGCGGTCACGGCCTGATGGACCTTACAGGCTACGACGCTTTCCTCTCCGGCAAGCTCGTTGATTATTCGCTTCCGGACGAGGAACTGGAAAAATTCACGGCTGAAATCAAAAATCTGCCCAAAGCAGAAATGAGAAAAAGCGGTAAATGGTAAAAATTCGATTTTGGTGACTTTTTAAGACTATTTTGCATAAAACTTGCTAAAACAAAAAAAAGTTTTTTTATTTGATTTGCACCAGGATGCCGATAAACTCTTAGAAAGTATTTGTTAGTAACATTATTCTTGTGTTGAGATAAAAAGTAGAGTATTAAGAAATCTATGTTTTTTAAGGAGACGAGTATGAAGAAAGTAATTTTGTTGATTGCCGTAATTTTGTTGAGCACAGTCGGTCTCGCCCAGGCCCAGGAAGCTGAGTTGCACGGAGTTATCGATATGACATACCTGAGCAGTTATATTTGGCGAGGCTTCGATATGTACGCTGAAGGTCACAGCGCAATTCAATCAAGCATAGATATTGACTGGTTCGATACGGGCTTTGGCACTACCTTATTCTGGTCAAGAGCCGTTGGAAGCGGATTCGAGAACACCGAATGGCTGAATACAACCTTATACTACGGCAACCGTATCCTCGAAGGTGAAACTTATGCCACTAATTATAGGGTCGGTTGGACCTACTATAACTTCCCGGACCAGCCCAGAAGGGGAGGCACCGTACCTACTGGCGGCGACATGCAGGAATTCTTTGCAGCTCTTGCTTGGCCGGATTTGTTACCGATGAGAATTGTTCCAAGCTACATAATCGTCTGCATGTGGCCTGCCCAAAGCAACTCCAACGCCAGTGGCAACGGCGGCTGGGCACATATCTTCGGACTTGATTATGCACTCTCAATACCACCTATTATACCCGAAACCACAGAACAGGTCTTGCATCTGCACGCAGAGGCTATCTATAATGATGGCGTCGGCCCCGCAGGTGAAATAGTAGACCACGACTGGTCAAACGCTGTCCTTGGAGTCTCGACAGATTTTGAACTCGGCAACAATCTTACATTCACCCCTGCTTTCTACTATCAGTCTTCGTGGGATGACTCGGTAAATGACGATGATGAAACCTGGGTGAGCCTGAGTATGAAGTATAAATTCTAAGACAGGAAAGTAATTTCTATGTCAAAAAAAAGGCCGGTTTAATTAAACCGGCCTTTTTCATTTGCAGATACCACCGGGCAAACCGTGCTGTCCTCGAAATAACAGCGGGCACATCGAGTACATATTATTTTCCGCTCTTGCTGTGGGCGTACTCGAAGAATTTCTTCCTAAGCAGTTTTGTAACAGCGCCGGGTTTGCCGTCACCTATGACTCTTCCGTCAATCTCAACAATACCGATAACCTCAGCCGCCGTGCCGGTAAGGTAAAATTCATCGCAAACATACAGGTCAAACCTCGTCAGATTCTTCTCAACCACCTCGATGTTTTCCTCTTTGGCCAGTCTGATAACGATATTTCGCGTTATCCCTTCTAGTGCCCCAGCCTCAACCGGAGGGACATAAATAACTCCCTCTCTTACGATAAAGACATTATCACCTGTGGCCTCAGCAACATATCCTTCATGGTTATACATAATCGCTTCGGGCATATTGTTGTCCAGCGCCTCTATCTTAGCCAATATGTTATTGAGGTAATTCAGGCTCTTGACCTGTGGCGGAATCGCCAGCGGATGATTGCGGACAGTTGTCGCACTGACCACTTTCATCCCTTTTTCATAAAGCTCTTCCGGATAAAGCTGAATATTGTCGGCTATGATAAATAATCCGGCTTTTTTGCAATCAAGAGGACCCAATCCCAGGTTTCCAATTCCACGGGTAACTACCAATCGAATATAGCCGTCAACAATACCGTTGGCCTCAACCGTCTTTTTGGTCGCGCTGATAAGCTCGTCCCTGCTCATCGGAACCTCAAGGCGTATCACCTTGGCTGATTGATAAAGACGCTTGATATGGGCATCAAATTCAAATATCCTGCCCTTATAGACACGAATACCTTCAAAAACTCCATCACCATAAAGCAGGCCATGGTCAAAAACAGAAATCCGCGCATCTGCTTCGTCAACAAGTTTGTCATCAAGCCAAATTTTCAGTGCCATAAAGCAACCTCATTTTTGATATTGCGTAATTTTTAGAGTTTGGTTTTTCCTATATGCTAAACACTATCCGTTATTTTGCCGCCTGTCAATGTTACAATCCGCCCGGCCCTGTGCGCAATTGCCTTATCGTGTGTTACCATCACAATTGTCTGGCCGGCCGTATTTAAGCCTTCAAAGACCTCTAAGATACCATTTCCCGTTTCAGTGTCAAGATTTCCTGTCGGCTCATCTGCCAAAAGCAATTTCGGCTCATTCATCAATGCCCTTGCAATAGCAACCCGTTGTCTCTCCCCGCCGGAAAGCTGGAACGGCTTATGTTCGGCCCTGTCACTCAGACCGAGCTTCCCAAGCAGCTCTTCGGCACGTTTTTTCACCTTACTTCGGCACATAAGCCAGCCGATGACCCCGCAGCCGGCCATCGCAGGAAGAAAAACGTTCTCCATTACACTTAACTCGTCCAGTAAATGATAAAATTGAAAAACAAATCCCACCATTTTATTGCGGAATCTGTTCAATTCACCGGATGCTATCCTGTTCAAATCCCGGCCCTCGAATTTTACAGTGCCTTTATCCGGACTATCCAGTGCCCCTAATATATGCAGCAGTGTGCTTTTGCCGCTGCCTGAGACACCGACTACCGCGACAAACTCACCCTGCCTTACAGCAAAGTCGAGCCCCTTGAGGACACTGACTTTTGTCGCGCCCATCTGATAAGACTTATAAAGCCCCTCGGCCTTCAATATCGAATCGTCCCTGCTCATAACTGGTTCACCTGTAAACTCTCAACCGGTTTCATTCTTGAGGCCTGCCAGCTCGGCAACAACGCACCAGCCAAACAGGCTACTATCGCTGATATAATAATCACCACTAAAACCTTAAATTCAATCTGATTGGGAATATCATCAATAGCATAAATTGTCCTGTCCCATAGTTGAAACTTAAAATGT
>Ga0180431_10000815_pt1 | contig 44324 bp, 52 predicted proteins | sample SS_ome_11_FD_132459 | JGI IMG/M metagenome (GOLD analysis project Ga0180431, IMG submission 132459) | Hypersaline lake sediment archaeal communities from the Salton Sea, California, USA - SS_1_MS_1 metaG | ecosystem: Environmental > Aquatic > Non-marine Saline and Alkaline > Hypersaline >... | reverse complement strand
TAAAGAGAGGGAGATCCGTGTTGCGGATAGTTGAGAAGGGCGAAGGCCCCAACCCGGACGAATTCCGGATTCCCGCATCGGACACCAAGGGCCATTCAGCCCGCCTATGGTTTCGTGCCATCCCGGCAATGGCGAGGCAAATGGAACAGGTAGTCCAATCCAAGGCTTTCCCCTACCGGACCAAGGGTGATCTCCTCCGCCATGCGCTTCACCGGCACATGTCGTGGCTGGGGAGACAGGACGACATCACTTCGGTCTCGGGCCAGGTGGACGTCATTTTGGAGATCATGAGGGATGAGGAGGCCAATAACGACTTCCAGGCGGTGTTCTCCCGTCTGGGGGAACGGGTCACCCAGCACCTCACCCGGGGGTCCACCCGGGAGGCCCAGAGGTTGATATTGACCGTCAAGCGGCACATAGACCGGATGCCCGAGGGTTTCTGGAAGGACCGGTATAAGGAGGAACTGATGGATCGATATGGTGAGCTGGCTAATGGAGGAACCAGGGCGAACCTGGGTGATATGAAATGAGTTTACCCCCACCGGCGGCATTCGGTCTTCCCCCCAAATTCAGCGAGTGGAGGGAGCACCAAGCGGAGGCGTGTGAGTCCATCGCGGGGGCTGATGCCCGTTTCCTCCTCCTGGTCTGTCCGACAGGCTTTGGGAAGTCCGTGGTATATATGTCCGCTGCCCGCCTCCTCATGGGCCGAACCGTGGTCCTCACCTCCACCAAGGGGCTGCAGAGTCAGTTGATGGCCGACTTCGGGGGAGAGGATGTGGTGGACATTCGGGGACGGGGGAACTATCCCTGTCGCCTCAACACCAAGGTCTCATGTGACAGCGGGATGTGCAGCTTCGGGGTAAAATGCAGCCTCAAATCCGAAGGGGGATGTTTTTATTACGACCAGTTAAGAAGGGCGATGAGGGCCAAGGTGGTGGTCACCAATTATGCCTATTGGATGGCGCAGAATGAATACAGCTCCGGTCTGGGGGAGTTTCAGCTTCTGGTATTGGACGAGGCCCACTCGGCCCCGGACCACCTGATCGACCATATCTCGGTCCGCTTCTCAAAGAAGAACAAGCTGGAATCCCGCCTCCTCCGGCTTAATGGCTCCCTGCCCAACGATGCCCGGACTTGGTCCGATTGGGCACTGGAGCGGTTGGTGGAAGTGGAGGAGGAAATGGGGGACGCCAAGGCCCTCCGGAAAGAGAAGAAATTTGTGGCCTTGAAGCGGCTGTCCAAGAAGCTGGAGCGGATACAGGAGATAGACGGACGCTGGGTGTGGGAGGATAACCCCGACGCCGTCACCCTAAGCCCCCTGTGGCCCGCCCCCTTCGCCGAATCCCACCTGTTTTTGGGAGTCCCCCAGGTGGTCCTGACCTCCGCCACGGTTGTCCCCAAGACCGCATCTCTCCTGGGCGTCAACGGGGGCTTGAAGGTCAGGGAATACCCCCACTCGTTCCCGGTCGAACACAGGCCGCTCATCCACGTCCCCACGGTCCGGATGAATTACCGGATCGGGGAGGCCGAGAATCGCCAGTGGGTCACCCGAGTGGACCAGGTGATCCGAGACCGGCTGGACCGGAAGGGGATAATTCACACGGTATCCTATGCCCGACGGGATCTGATCCTGCAGCGATCCAAATACCGGGAGTATATGGTCAGCCATGGCCGAAGAGACACGGAATCCGTGGTTCGCAGCTTCAAGAGGATGGAGGCCCCGGCGATCCTGGTCTCCCCCTCTATGGCGACCGGCTGGGACTTCCCAGAGGGTGAGTGCAGATGGCAGATAATCGTCAAGCTTCCTTACCCCGACACTCGTGGGGTAATAATCAAGGCGAGATCAAAGGCGGATCGTGACTTCACGGCCTATTTGGTCATGCAGCAGTTAATCCAAGCAACCGGAAGGGGGGTGAGATCAAAGGAGGATTGGTGTGAGACGTTTGTGACGGATAACAACATCACGTGGTTCCTGGTGCGGAATGAGCATCTGACGGTCGAGTGGTTTAAGGGGGCCTATCGACTGAATAAAACCATCCCCAAGCCTATTGGAGGTAGTTATGGCTAAAGAAGCAGCAAGTTTAAACCCGGAAGATTTTGTGGAAGGTGGAGGACTGATCGACGACGTTGACGTGGTTCTCAAGGAGCTGAGCTTTGAGATGTTTGATTACCAGGGTTCAGCCCCCGAGACCCCCAGCCTAAAGGTGTTGATGGATGTGGACGGAGACGAGATGGACCAGTATTACAGCATGGGATCCCCCAAGGACTGGATGCCGTCGGATGACGGGAAGCAGTTGATTGCGGTGGGTACCGCCTCCGGAATTCGGATGTCGAGCAACGGTGGGATATTCCTCAAGTCGCTGATTGACGCGGGATTCCCGACGGAGCGGCTGGGGACCGACATCAGCGTGGTGAATGGGACCGAGGCCCACGTGATCCGGGTCCCGGCCCCCAAGCGTTCCGGGATCAAACAGACGGCCAAGCAGAAGGAGCGGGAAGAGAAATACGGACCCGCCACCATCCTGGTCGTTGGTGAGATCCTCACCCTCCCCGGCGAGTCCAAGGCTAAGGGAAAGGCCAAGGGAAAGGCCAAACCCGCAGCGGGGAAAGGCAAACCGAAACCCAAGACCTCCGGAGACGTGGAGGAGAAAACCACAGAGGCCCTGGTCAGCATTCTGGCCGAGGTGGGAACCTTGACTAAGAAGGAGATCCCCGGACATTTGTTCAAGACCCTCAAGGACGACCCGGACCGGAACGAAGCCATCAAGATCGCCTTTGATGATGAGTTCCTGGGGAACGGACCGTGGGAATATGACGACGGGACGTTGATCGCCGGTTAACCTCAACCCGAGATTAAGGAGACAGACAATGATAAAGGTTATTATGACAATAGCAATCGCCACGGTCCTCCTGGCCTCACCCATGGTGGTCATGGCCGACTATAAGGCCGATGTGAAGAAGGCCGTCGACCAGGAGCTGATCAACTTCTACGAACAGGAGAAGGGAAACAAGGTGACGGAATACTCCATTCGTGGACTGATCGGACGACTGACGGCCATTATGGACCGGTTCGTTATCAAGGAGGTGCCCCCGGCTCCCGAACCGCCCAAGGCTGAGACCAATTGAGTGAAACAAGCATGTGGTTATTTTGTCCCAAGGATGTAAGCTATTCCCGAGTCTGGGGCCAGTGGGTAGACAATTCCGTGGGACCTAATAAACACATCCTCACCTGCCTCTTTGCCGGTTGCACCTGCGACCGGCTGGAGGAAAGGCTGGCGGCCTTATGGGGAGAAGAGGATGGAGCTGGAGATACAGGACGAAAAGTGGCCTAAGACGATGTTTGAGGATGAGGAGCCGAGAGCGGAAGGAATCCACTTGGGGGAAGTGATATCCCACGTGGCCAACCGCTCCGGCTTCGGATATCGGGGGGACGGGTTCACCGATATGGAATTGACCGCCGAAATTGGCCTCCTGTGGGAAAGGGCCTTAAGCCAGATCATGAGGGACAAGTACGCCGTCCGTCCGCCGCAGATAAACGTGGATGGGATATGGATGTCCCCCGACGGGATCGCCCCTGACCCCCAGGGGGAGGTTCCCCTGGTGGTGGAGGAGTATAAGGCCACGTGGAAATCGGTCCGAACCCCACCAACCGACAATTTCAACTATATGGCCCAGGTAAAGTCCTACTGCCGGGCCTGGGACACGAGGGTGGCAGTGATGCGAATTTTTCACATTATGGGAGACTATAAGGGATCCGGACCCATCTATCGTGTGGCCCGAATCGTTTTCACCCAAAAGGAGCTGGATGACAACTGGCGCATGATCTTGGGGGGACTGGAGAACCTGATTGGGGGGGATGGAACATGACCAAAGACATTGGAGTGGTTTATTTGTGCCGAAGGTGTATTCAGGACAGGAACATTGGATTGAAGCAAACCGACCTCACCGTTCCCCCGGGGTCCGCTTGTCTCCTGTGTCTGAGGGAAGAGGATCTGGTCCAGTGCGTGGCGTCCATGGCCAACCCATATCTTAGATCCGAATGGGTTACCCAGTCCTCCCCCGAGGGGCAGCCATGGTGGTTAACCGGATCGTTGAAAGACGAAAGGAGAGGATAAATGGCGGCATCGGATAAGAAATATGGATTCATCCCGGCCTCCGATCTGGAGGGATCGGATCGGATCATACTGTCGATCTCCGGAATGGACAAACAGGGGAAGACGCATTTTGCGCTCACCGCCCCTGGCCCCCTGGCCCTCTTCTCCACGGACATAGGGGAAGAGGGTGTGGTGGAGAAGTTTGGGGATAAAGATATCCAGTTGCTCCGGCTGGAGCACGTGGATGAAGATGACCCCACAACGGAGGCCGAGGGCGAATTCGACCGGTTCAAGGAAGCCTATTACTATGCCCTGAAAGGGAAGAGGTTTCGAACCCTGGTGATAGACACGGCCACGGAGATCTGGGAGCTTCTCCGCCTGGCCCGGTTTGGTCGCCTCACCCAGGTCATGCCCTACCAATATGGGCCGGTCAACAAGGAATACCGGGAGCTGATCCGGGACGCGTACAAACAGGATAAGAATATCGTGCTTATCCACAAGATGAAACCCAAATACGTGAATGACAAGCGGACCGGGGAATATGAGCGGTCCGGCTTCGGGGACACCGGATTCCTGGTCCAGGTGAACGCCGAGATCTACCGGGATGAGGATGGAGACTTCGTCCTGTGGGTGCAGAATTGCCGAAAGAATCCGGATCTGGCCGGAGAGGAGCTGGTCGGACCCATGTGTTCGTTCGATTTCCTAAGCTCAATGGCCAATGGGGGTTGATATGGAGATTGAATATCTGGAGATAGATTACGACGAGATCGTGGCCGAGAGCGAGATGGCCATATGTCTCCGGTTGGATGGCGAAACGGAACAGTGGATCCCCAAGTCCGTGATGAGCTGCTATCCCAGCGACGGGGTAGCGGATGTGGCCGCCTGGTTCGCGGAACGGGAGGGCCTCATATGATCCTGGTCGATGACCGCACTGGATCCGCCGAGATCGCCCCCTTCCTGTCATCCCCCAACGTCGTCTGTCGCCTCCCCTTTGCCGACTTTGCCTGGTCCGGATTCGGCCCGACCGGTCCCGTGGATGTTGGGGTCGAGCGCAAGTCTCTTCTCGATCTCCTCCAGTCCATGTCTTCCGGTCGCCTCTCCGGGCACCAGCTTGTCGGCCTGACCCAACACTATGATTGGGTGTTCCTCCTGGTCGAAGGAGTCTGGCGTGCCGATCGACGAAATGGTATGCTGATGCGTGTGGGGGCGAAGGGGAAGTGGATCCCGGCAGCCCAAGGGTCCCGCCGGTTCATGGCCCGGGACGTCTGGGCCTTTTTCCATTCTCTATCCATCATCTGCGGTCTGCAGGTGGTCACAACCGGTTCGCGGTGGGAAACTGCCAGGTGGCTGGACGCCTCCCATGGGTGGTGGTCCAAGGGGTGGGAGAAGCACAAATCCCATCTCCAGTTTCACCGACAGGAGAGGTTCGCCCACCTCACCAAACCCTCTCTGGCTACCCGCGTCTGGTCTCAATTTGAGGGAATCGGGTGGGATAAGGCCCGGAAGCTGGCAGCCCACTTCCCGTCTATGGATTCTATAATGGCGGCTACCAGAGAGGAGCTGGAGGAGGTCGAGGGTATTGGACCCAAGATGGCCGAGTCCATCATCAATCAAAGGAGGCAATATGCGGATAGTTAAGTGGTTAATCGCCGCTGTCTGGATGGCGGTGCTGGTCATGATCACCCTGGTGGCCATTGAAACCAAATACCAGGTCATGGACTGGAAGGAGTGGATGGAGGCCAGACAGGACAGAGTGGAGAGGGCCGTGGCCCCCAGCATCAACATCACCGGAAACCCGACAATCTATAATGGTGGCGGAGAGGTCATCATCCTGGAGGAGAAAAATGTCGCCCGCAGATGAACACCGAAACATACTCTACATATGCGGCCCATATCGGGCCTCCACCGTCCACGGGATGAAGCGGAACATCAGGCTGGCCGAGAAGGCCATGGAGTGGGCTTGGGTCCATGGCTGGACTCCCCTCTGTCCCCATACCAATTCCGCTTTTATCGACGGTCTCGTCCCGGACCGCGTCATCCTGGCCGGATATTGCAAGTTGCTTCTCCGTTGCGACGCCGTCCTGCTCCTCCGGGGATACGAGGAGTCCGAGGGTGCTGTGGCCGAACTGTCCCTGGCCGAGGAGCGAAACATCACCATCCTCCCCTGGGTATACCATGAAGAAATGTGACCTCTGCCCCACCCTGGCCGAAGCCCGCCGCGTCTGTTGGCCCGAGGTCCTCCAGTCCGACCCCACCCGGGACCCCCAGATCCTTGTGGTCGCCGAGTCCCCTGGGATAGAGGAGGACAGGGCCGGTCGCCCCCTCATTGGGGCAAGTGGGGAAGAGTGTCGCCATATGCTGCTGGTCAACGGTCTCTTCAACCGGGGAGTCCGGCTGGCCAATGTGGTCTGGTGCCATCCCCCCGGCAACCGGGATCCCCACCCCGCAGAGGTCAGCACGTGCACCGAGACCCATCTCCTCCCCCTCATCCAACAGATGAAGCCCCAATGGGTAATCAGCATGGGGGCCGTCTCCACCCGCTTCTTTCTCGGGGATGCCAATATGGAAATGGATCACGGCATCCCCAGACCCGTCACCGTGGGCAACCACGAATTCACCCTCATCCCCAGCTATCATCCCGCCGCCGGTCTCCACAGCCCGGAGACCATGATCCTCTTCCACCGGGACATCCAGGTTGCCGCCGCCGTCATCCGGGGGGATCTTCCCTCCGTCCCCCCGGTCGATGGTTTTGACGGCAACGAATATTATGAGATCATCGACTCCCCCGGAATGGTGGAGACCATCATCTGGGATTCCCCGGTGGTCGCCGTCGACACCGAGTGGGCCAAGGGACAGCCGTGGGGCCTCAGCTTCTCCGTAGCTCCGGGAGCCTCATTCGTCGTCCATGCGGCCTCAGGCCCGGCCTTGGCTGCTCTCGGATCTCTCTTAGCCTACGGGCACCCTACGGCGGGGTCCCCTCCACCCACGACCGTGATTCACAACGCGGCATACGACATCCCGGTGCTGGCCCAGATGGGTGTCCATCCCGCCCGGATCGCGGACACGATGGTGATGGCCTACCTGCTCCAGGATGAACCGCAGGGGCTAAAGCCGCTGGCCGCACGACACTGTGGGATGAAGATGGACGCCTATGGGGATATGGTGGGGGAGGCGACGAGGGCAAAGGCGATTCAATATCTGGAGATGGTGGCCGGGATAGAATGGCCGGATCCCAAGCCCGTGCTGGAGTGGGCCAAGGGTGAGCCGAAGGTGAGGCAGCCGCAGAATATTAGGAGGAAAGTGAAGAGGGTGTTGGCGGATGTGGAGGAAGGGGAGCCGGTGGACCCATACCACCGATGGTTGAAGATGGATGGGAGAGGGGAAGTGGAGGCGGAGCTGTGGCCGCTGGTGGAGGCGGAACTGGATGAGATCGACCAGGAGGCGGCGACCCACTACTCGGCACGGGATGCGGACGCGACGATACGGGTATACCCCATCCTTTGGGGAAGGATTCAGGCGATGGGGTTGGAGGAGACGTTCTGGCGTGATATGAGGGCGATGCCCATGGTGGTGGATATGATGGGGAAGGGGATGCCGATAGACCACCAGGCGTTTGGGAGATTGAGCCAATACCTGCAGGATCGGATGGATGAGGTGCAGCGGGAGATTGAGGCGTTGGTGGGGGAGCATCTGGACGGGAAAGCGGCAAATCCGGCAAGCTACCCGCAGATGTCTACCCTGATCTATGACCGGCTCCGGCTGCACGAGGCCGGGGGGCGGTTCAAGAGCAAGAAGGGGGCAAAGGAAAAGTCAACGGCCAATGACATACTGATGCGGTATATTGGGATACACCCGGTGGTCCAGAAGATAATCGATTGGAGGGAATACCAGAAACTAAAGACGGCCTACGCGGACTCGATACCCCAGATGGCAGAGGGAGACAGGATTCATACTACCCTCCGGTTGACGCGGACGACGACGGGGAGGTTAAGCTCATCATCCCCTAATCTGATGGCCCAGCCCCAACGGTCGGCTGAGGGACGGAAGGTGAGGGACTGCTATCTGGCCCCTCCGGGATGGGTGTTCCTGTCCGGGGACTATAGTCAGGTGGAGATGAGGGTGGCCGCAAGTGAGGCGGAGGATGAGCAGATGATGTCCATCTTCTGGCAGGGGGAGGACATACACAGCCAAACCGCCTCCCGAATGTTCGGTGTCCCCGTCCCCCAACTGGACGAGATGAAGCATCGATATCCGGCGAAACGAGTGGGCTTTGGGATTCTCAACCTGATAACGGCGGAAGGACTGCAGAGGGAACTGGCCGTGGGAGGGGCGGATCAATGGACCGTGGCCGACTGCCAGGAGATGATCCGGGCCTGGTTTGACGTCTATCCCGGGGTAGCGGCCTACATGAAGGCTTCGGGGGAACACGCGAAACGGAAAGGTTATGTGCGAGACTGCTGGGGGCGAGTCCGCTGGATACCCGGAATCCGCAGCCCAAACCGGTGGACCCGGATAGAAGCGGAGAGACAAGCGGGGAATGCGCCGATTCAGATGGGGGCGCAGGGGGTGATAAAGGAGGCTATGGGGCGACTGGTTCCGTTCTACAGGGAAAGGGAAGACGTGTGGCCCCTGATCCAAATCCATGATGATATAGTATGGGAGGTGCGGGCCGAGTCCATAGGTGAGGTGAAGCCCCGGATCAAGAAAATAATGGAGGGGGCGGCATCCAGGGGATTCATGGTGCCGCTGGAGGTGGACTTCAAGTGGGGACCCCGATGGGGGTCGATGGGAAAGGAGACGTGATGTTCTGGATTGGATTTGCGGTGGGGCTGTGTGTTGGGCTGGTGGTCAGCGGAGTGTGCTATTCCTCATCCAGGGCCGACCTGGAAACTGAGCTGCTGGAGACCCAGGCGAAGTTGAGGCGCACACTCCGAGGGGAATTACCGAATCGCTAAATAGAAGACATAAGCGGTTCCCGTCTTTGCCCCCGCCTTGGCCCATGTGATGGTGAACCCGTCGGACCCCATGGCCGACACATAGCCGGTGGCATACACCCCACCCCCTTCATCAAGGTAGATGGATTTGGTTAGGTTGGACGTGTAGCAGTTGGCATTGTTGTTATGGTCGTCGCTGATGCAATAGTGATTGGTCCCGTTGTCCAGTCCGATGCTCATTTCCCCGGTGGCTGCTCCGATCTGGGTAAAAAGCAACATAATGGCGGGGGAGAATCCCACTCCCGTGGTGGCAACGGCTCCCGTGGTGGAGGTGTCATGGGAAACATAGCCGATCTTCAATCCGGACCCCCAGGCCGGGGCCGTCCCCCCCGCATTCATGAAAAGCTTTTGATCAGCAGACCCCTTTGCCAGTCTGGCCAGGGTGTTGGCGGCACTGGCATACAGGAGATCACCGGCGGCTGTGAGGACAGATTGGGGGGAAGCGGCCCACTCCGGAGCTGAGACCCCGCTGTTGGTCTGCAGGACTTGCCGGGCAGTACCGATCCCGAGACGGGCGAGGACGTTGGCAGCCGAGGCGATGAGAAGGTCGCCTTGGGTGGTCAGGGTCCCCGCCGACCCAGCTCCCCACTCCGGAGCTGTGGCCCCGCTATTCATCCGGAGAACCTGGCGGGCGGTCCCCTTGGCCAGACGAGTGAGACTGTCCGCCCCATCGGCATAGAGGAGATCCCCGGAGGCGTCTACCAAAGCCGGGATTTCCCCTCCGGGAGCATCGATCCCGTCCATGGACCAGAGGACCACGTCATTCTCATCTTTCAACACAAATTTATAGGCCCCATCGTCAGCGTCTATCCAAACGGAGCACTCCCCATTGGAGTCGAGGATGATGGGGTTAGTGTTGGGGGTGGCCTTATACCAGTTGGTATAGGTGGTCTTGGGGGTGGAGCTGTTGTGCGCATAGGTGTACAGCTTCCCCCCGGCTACCGGATTCCCGTCTTCGTCTATGGCGATGAACCGTGCATTTGGCATAAAGGTGATCATTGGCTTTTCTCCTGGTCTTGGGTTATATCATGGGCGGCCCTGGTTAATCGGGCCAGGATACCCCCCGCCGCTTCGGCACTGGCGGGAAGGGTGAGGCCCTCCGTAAGGAATCGGGACGTGGAGGGGCGTAGGAGGAGCTTACTAAGGACAGCGGGGCCGAAGACGATGGTGGCGGCTGGGATCTCCAACTTCCCGGTGACGATGGCCCCCATGGCCCCGGCCTGGGTCAACTGGATGAGGACGCGACCCGCACCCTCCGACTGAGCCTCCTGGGCGATCTGGGCAGCACGTCCAAAGGTCTTTAGGGAGTGGATCTGGGCTGGGGTCAGGGTCTCCCTCATCATCTCCATTCCGAAGCTGTTTGGCTTCCCTGAGATGTTGTTGAGGATACGCTTGCCCACTATCTGGCCGTTGACGTCTGTGGACTTGGAGAGAAGATGCTGGACGAAGAACTGGCGCATACTGTTCCATTCCGGGCTGGACTCGCCCAAAGCCCGCTTAACTGATCGGACCCGGCTGACCTGCCCCGGCTTGAAGATGGAGGGAGCGATCATCTCCGCCCCCACCCCGTTGTCCGAGGCCAGTTTGATAAGGCGTCGGATCATGGTGTTATTGAACCTCTCCTGGCCCTCCTTGTAGAAGCGGTTGGCTATTCTCCATGCCTCCAGGGGTCCCGCGTCGGTGAAGGTCCATTCATCTACTCCGCCCTTAGTTGCTTTGTCCTTCACCCTCCCTACATACTGCCCGTTTATCATCCATCCCCTATCGGATTCCCGGATTTTGGAGAAATCAACCTCCCCTGGAATTTGTTGGGCCACGTCAAAATGAGGAGCACCCCACTCGCCGGTATATATCTCCCCGTTATATCGGACGGCGGGGATGGCCCTTCCGGCATCTTTTCCCATAAACCCGGATTCCATGGTCTCGGCTTTGGGCATCTGGAATCTCATCCCACCTTCCGGCTTGGGGAGGTCTTTCAGTCCGGATTCAATGGCCGAGTCCACGAGGCTGATCAGCTTCTTCGCTTTCCCGATGGCCGGGGCCTTCTTGTTGATCACCTGGAATTCGTTGACGCGGCTAATCAGCCGAGACCGGAGATCCTTCGCGGCTTCGAAGCTGATGGTATCGGGGAGGTCCATAACTGCAGCCATGAGGTCATCCCCCGCGTTCTTCGCCTCAATCCCCCCGAGGTCTTCTGCTATCTTGCGCGGGTGCTTGGCAAAGGACTTGAGGGAATCGGTGGAGATCTGGACCCCTTTCTCGATAGTAGGTAAAGTGGAGGTGACTCCCTCTGCCCCCACTTTCTCTATCATACTCGGGTTGGTGATTACCAGTTCAACTCCCTCATACCCATCGGTTTCTACATTCTTTAGTAGGACGGAGTCGTATCCTTTATCCCGTAAGGCTATCACGGCGTCATCAATAACCGAGTGGTAATCCAACATCTGCTCAACAAATTCCTCTTCCGATGTTCCGGCCAGATCAAATATCTCTTTGGATTCCGCGTCGAGGATTTTGAGCTTTCCAAGGTCGTTCACCTTATAAGCCTGGACGGGGACATCGTGGATTCCGGAATAGAAGTCGGCATAGTCTTCGGTAAAAGCAAAGAATGATCCACCCTCCCTTACCTCCCCCGCCCTGTAGATTATTCCGTTCCACGGCTTCTCCAACTCATCTTCCACCACGTCGGATACCCGCTTGAATACAGCTTGGTTTGCCCCCTTGCTATATCTATCCAAGGCTCTTCCCACGTTGTTATACAGAATCTCAGAAGCTTTGGCGTGGGTATCCCGGCTCCGTTCGATGGAAGCAACAAACAGATTTCCGAGGTCAGTGGGGTCGGTCCGCTCTCCGAACTCATCTATCAGGCTATCCGCGAATTCGTCGAAAAACTGCCCCCTTGCCGTCTTATATTTGGAGATGGTGCTACCCCCTATGATGCTGGATTCGGATATGTTCCCGATCAGATCAAGAGCGCGGGATTCGGTGGCTTCATGGGGGAGAAGAACCACGGGCTTGATCTGCCCCTTGAACATCTCCACTACGTCCTCAGCCCCCTCCACCATGCGGTTCTTGTAGGGTGCGAGGACCTTCCGGAAACCCTTCGCGGCCAAGCCCCCTATGGTTTCCCATGCTCCCTCCTCCAGGCCCGCTTTGGCTATCCGTTTGGCCGCGTCCATCGAGGTCGCCGGGGCATCTGGAGACCCAACGATGTGCTGACCTATTTGCCTATACGCCTCCCCCGCTCCGGCCCCAAGGGCCACGGCTCCGGCCATGGGGATAAGTCCTGCTCCGGCCCCCGCTGCGGCAAGGCCCCCCACCACTCCGCCCCCCACTTGGGGTATGGCCTCCAACATTCGGTCCTTAAGGGTGGGATCCGGTTCGGCTTCGGGCGGAGGGGTGTTGGTTCCCGTTGCGGTCTTCTGCGTGGCCAGGTGCTGGGCCACCACCCGATCAATGACCTCATCGTCCGTTCCGTCCGGAAACTGCAGTTTGGTCCCGTCCGGAAGCTGAGCTTCTAATGTCATGGCGTCACCCTGTTTCCTTCGCTGTCATATATGATCACCCTGTTGGGAGAAGGGTAGCTGGGAGCAATATATCCGGATTGGGACATAGTGCTCTGCCTCACCTGTATGCTCCGCTTGATGGCGTTGGCCAGAGAGTCCAGGCGGGCAAGGAATACCTCATCCGGCAGCCCGAGGGTAGGTACCAGCTTCTGCATCCGCTTATATTCCTGCTCGTTGATCTGCGCCCCGGACCTGAGTCTGAGCAGGGTATCCCCGATATCCTTCACAATCTGGCGAAACACCGACTCCTTCTTGTCGGCCCCCACCCCGGTAAGCTCCTTCAATCCACCCTTCACCGAATCGAGACGACCAACAAAGGCGGGGTCATATTTGGTCTGGATTCGCTCCAGTTGGCTCTGGAACTCCATCAGCTTGTTCAGGGATTCCCTCTCTCCGCTGGGAGCAGCCCCCGGCATGTTGACCGTTACCCCGCTCCCCTGGACCTTCTCATATCCGGGGGGAATCTCACTCCCCGGGGTCACATAAATTTGGTCCCCCGTCTCCCGGTTGCGGAACACGTCCGGCTCAAATCCTTTCTGGGGGGCAAAGGAGGTGGTTCCCAACTCTTGGCCTCCCCGAAAGATGGTGGTCCCCGGCCCGAATCCCTTTAGCTCCGTCTCCTTCGCTTTTAGCTTGTCCCTCTCAACCTGGGTCCGCAGGGTGTTCTGGATGACCTTTATGGATTTGGGGTCGTAGGCGGGCAGCAGAGCGTCGACCCCCGGAGCTTTCTCTGGATATCGGGCCTTGAGCAGTTGTTTCGCGATGTTCAGCTCCTGCTGGGATGACACAGACCCGAGAAGGTTGAGGGCGAACTCATATGCCTCAATCCGCTGCTCCCGGGTGGCTTTCACCTTCTCCAGATCCAACTTGTCAGTTTTATACCTTAGCTGGTTAGCTGCGAGGTCGTTCCTCTCAGAGGCAATATCAAGCCCCCGCTCCCTTTGGGAAAGACCGATGGCCTGGGCTGCAAAGTTGGGAGTTTCGATTTGCATTGGCATGATTAATCCTCCCCTTTGAATAGTTCGGCTCCGGAGACCTTATAGGCTCCCAGGAGTCCAAGTTGGCCCAGAACACTATTGAGGATGTTGGCCTGGTTGATGGACCCCTGGGCCGAAGCAGACCCCTGGCCGGTTATTGAGGACGCCACGGACGGGACCAGGCTGCTGGTGATCTCCCCGGATCCGGTGGCCCCGGACACCCGGAGGTTAGCCTTGGACTGGCCCCTTCCCTGCTGAATATTGGCCTTGTTGGTGATGGCCCCCGTCTCGATGTTAACGAGGGGGGTTAATCTCTCCAGTTCCCGATCCAGAGCCTCTGCAGCGTAATTTTGCCCATATTCGGTCGCTGCCAGTAGGCTGGGACCCGAGACCCCTCCCCCGGAGGACTTGCTGTATGCGGCCTGGAGGGCGTCGACTCCCTGGTTGTACATATACTGAGTGGACGGTCGCTCCATGACAGCCGACGGGTCCTGCAGAAGCTTCATATAGGAATCCAGTGCGCCCAGATCGGTGAGGGGGTCCAGTTCGGCCAAGGCCATATTGAATCCCTCATCCAGGTCTATCAGCCCCGCGTCGACGGCTTCGGAGATGTCGCGCCTTATGGACTTGAGATACTCAAGCTGCATCCGTTCCGAGGACGAATAGGCTTCGGCCTGTGCTTCCGCAGCGTCTGCGGCCATAACGCTGGAGGCTATGCCCCCAACAACTGCTGCTCCTCCGATGATAACTGCTGCCCAAGACATAGTCTTTCTCCTTCCTGGTGGTTTAGCTGATTATAGTCCTCTTCCGTTATTATAAATTCCTCTTCGATTCGGTCCAAGTCCCTTTCGTCTGTGGGATGGACGTTGACGAAGACCGTATCTTCATGGGCATATCCCATCTTCTTGGTCATGGGGGGAGAGGTGAATATGGCTGGGGGACGAAGGTGGATCACCCCCTGCTCCGGCCCCATATATACCGACAGGTGGCCCAGCATCACCATATTCATAGTCTCGTGCCGGTGCCTCTTCCCTATGATCAGGCGTCCCGCCGGAATGAACAGCTTCCGGACATATATGCCGGGGGAGAAGAAATGCTCCACCCGGTCCTGCTCCATGGGGAGGCCGGACCCCTTGATCCAGTCCTCCAAATCGGCGAGACTAGTAGGTGAATATTGGGGTCTTGACTGCCCCACTGGTGTAGCCATAGAGTCCATCTGGCTCCTCAATTATAGAGTAGGTTGGGTTGGTTGAATAGGAATTGGTAGTGGTCCCCCCATAGTTTATTCCCCGCATTTGGATATGACTATAGGATCCGGCGAAATTTGCAGCAGTCAGCACATTCGCGTCGAACTGGCACCCGGTGATGCTAATTCGGGAACGATAGCTGGCGGTCCCCCCAAAATAGCATCCGGTCCCAAAGGAGTCGTTGCACCCAAAGTGGACTGTGCTGATTACGATATCGCCCAGGTTGGCAGTATTGGCCCCACCCCAATAAAGTCCCGTGTTATAGGCTACGCAATTGATGTCGGTGTATATGTTCCCGGTCCCCGAGGCATAGGATGAGTGGAAAAGAAACTGATTGGCATTCCCCCCGATGGTGGAGAATTCGTTCCAGTCGAATCGCATCCCACTTCCCCCTGCCCCATCGCTCTTCGTGACCTTTATCCCGGCATACAGGTTAATGAATCTCAATTCGTGGAACTTCCAGTGGGAGAAGTGGTTATTGCTCGATCCGTAAATATATATTCCATGGTTGCTGGAATAGGAGGCATTTCCGGCACCCTGGAAGGCCAGGCTGGTGATCTCCCCAAAGTACATGCTCCCCGAGTTTGTATTGAAAGATAAGATGGACGAATTGGCCGAGGTTTTGATAATAGTGGAGGTTTCCGAGTCTCCCCTTATAGCCTTATAGCTTCCAGTAATGGAGATAGCCGAGGACACGATGTAAGTGCCAGATGGAAAATAGAGGACTTCAAAGTTGCTAAGGGCGTTGGCTGCGTTCTGAATGGCGGTGGTGTCGTCCGTCACTCCGTCTCCCGTGGCCCCGTAATCCTTCACGTTAACCACGTTCATAGTGGACCCGCTCCCGCTTCCCAAAGTTGTACCATTCCAGTACAAATCGCCGGACAGGGAGTATAGACGATTGGTGGGGTCAACGGGAGCAGTGGTATCGGATAGGTGCACTCTCCCGTTCACATTTAAGACTTCGTTCATGGTAGTAGTCCCTACCCCAAAATTCCCGGAACTATCCATCTTCATTCGGGTGGACCCCCCACCCTCAAACACAATGTCATCGCCTGATATATAGATATCCTGATAAGATGGCCCTCCCCTATCATAGGAAAGAAGATAGCCCGCATCCAGCACCCCATTGTCCACATAGGTCATCTCCAGACCTTTCCCAGAAGCGGCTCCCGTGGCGCTGTTTGCCAGGGACCTTATTCGTCCGTCAACATCGGCCTGATATTGGGGGGAGGTGGTCCCCATTCCAACATTCCCCGAGTTATAATAGATATCTGATCCGCTAAGGGTCCAATTGCCCGATACCCCAGGACCCCAATTGGCATCCCCATAGGAAATAATGGCTGCGCCGTCCGGAAGGTTGGCCCCCGAAGTCATCGTGTCTTCCGCGTTCCGCTGCGCTGCAGTCCCGAGGCCCAGGCTCACCCGCCCCGCTGAGGAATTCAGTCCCGTGTCGCCCCCGTCCCATTTCATCCGATCCGTATAGGCTGTGTTCCAGTTGCTGCTGTTGTCCGTTATGGATGTATCCCATGCGGAGCCGGTGGAGACGGCGATCCCAGCTCCCGGGTAGGTCATGGTGGCGGTTGGATTCCCCCACTCATACCCGGTCCCCAGGCTGTTCACCTTGAGGAACTCCCCCGCCGACCCGATAGCGATCTCCCCCATGGAACTGGCATTGGCGATATAAGGGATAGGTAGATTCCCCGTATTCCAGAAGGTCTTCCCGGTTCCCCCAGCGGTCAGACCGATCCACGCTTGGCCCTGGAATAGGTTGGCGTCTATCCTTCCTCCAGACCCATACTCCAGCCTACTCCCGGACCCAACCGTCATGGTGGCCGTGGTGTTGGTCCCGGAGGTGATGGAGTCGAAGGACGGGGTGGTCCAGTTGGACTCCCCATAGGTGATGATGGCGGCGGAATCCGGAAGAGCATCGGCGGTCGTCAAGTCGTCGGCTGCAGCCCGGGAGGCGGCGGAACCGAGGGTGATTCCCCCAAGAATATAAGATTGAATATCCGAGGCCGATATGCTTCGGGAGGCCGACTGAGACGTGTCCGACACTTCGAAGAGGTCCGAATCGGCCAGGTCCGTGAGAGTGGTAAGATCCGGTATGGTCTTATCCGCTGCCCAACACGGGGTCGCAAGTAACACTAATCCAATAATCCAACTAATCAGTTTCATATATCCTCCTATCTCCACTCTCGGTAACTCGGTAATCTCCGTCGCTGGTTATTCGGTAAAAGGTGTCGGATGGGGCCAGGTCCGGATCTCCTATAGCTGCACCGTGATCCATCCCGGACCCGTCCGTGAACACTACCCCCATGGCCCATACGGACACTGGAAGTGAACACAATAGAAACCAAGTAATATATCTCATTCTAATCCCCCGAGTTATTAGCCCATACACTGTTGCTAAATGATGGCTTGGAGTAGGTACCCTCCCAGAACACGTTTCCAGTTATATTGTGGTATCCGGAGTCGGAAGCGATGTATAGAGTCTTTTGTCCGGACATGTCATATGGACTTCCGTTTCCTCCTCTCCAGGTCGAGGCGTCATATTCGAAATTACACCCATGCATGATAAGGCGAGAATAGGTGTCCTCTATTCTAATTGGGTATTCAGTTACTCCATGAACATAAAAATTGTTCCCCATTAAAGTTAAGTACGAAGATCCGGTAACAGACAGAAGGGCTTCATCGGACCTGGTGACGTAGAACTGGCTATTAGATATAAGGGTAGTAGCCTTATCGCTGGTTTTTATGAGGTCTAAGTAAGGTCCCCCGTTGTCGTTGGACCATTTGAACCTACTGCTACTAATAGTCAGTAGTCCCCCCTCTTGTTCAATCCACTGATGTCTCCGATTGGTCCCAACAACCATTTCCCAATCAGACCCAAGGATTCTTGGTTGCCCATTGGTAGATGAGTGGGTATCCATTTTCACACTGTTCCTCTCGGTTCGGTAATTTTCCACCACTCCCCAACTACTACTAAACCAAACACCCAGACAGGCCAGGGAGAAAAAATTCTCAATACGCATGTCATCAGCACCCTCCAGATAGATCGAAACAACGGCGTCATCGGGATCCTCTGGCATCGTATCTCCGGCATAGGCTAGATCGTCTCCGCACATAAGGGCATACTGATTATAGTTTACAGCACAGTCTTTTCCCGTTCCTGTGGTGGTAGTCATATCAAAAGAGAAGAAATGTGTATTGGTGAACCTGCAGGTGTCTAAGATTCGATTGTCACTGTCAGCCGCATAAGTAGTTATTCCGTGCTCAAAAAAGCTACATTCCAACCGGTCTACCCATAGACCTCCACAATTCTGATACAAGAATATGCCGTAATTGGCCTTGGATATCCTTACATTAGATATGCGAACTCTATCAACATTAAAAACAGTGATCCCAGGGGGGTTTTTGGTAACTTGGGATCTGGAGGTAGGACAACTATATTGTTGATAAAAGAGAATCTTCAAGTCTCTAATCTCTACTCCAGAGGCCGTCACATAAAATACTCCATTCCCGGGACTATCCGCCTTATTTGAGGATCTGGTCCATCCGATACCACTAAATCCAGACGTAGTTTGGATAACGGTCCCAAGACCAGATCCCATAATTATTTGCCCTGCATTGTTACACGTTATCTTGGAATTAAAATAGAAAGTCCCATCTTCTAAGTAAACCGGATTTCCAGTGTTAACAGCAGACTGGACATTGGATACGTCTGTGCTGGCTGATCCGGACGGGGACACGGTCTCCCAATCCCCAAAACCGGAGCTACTTGGCCACGTGGTTCTTAGATCCCCACCCAAGATTATTCCACTCCCCGCCGTTATATTTCCGGTTGATCTCACGGTCCCACTAACATCCAAGTCGTAGGAGGGAGAGGACGTTCCAATCCCCACATTCCCGTCCGAATAGTATATATCCGACCCCGAGGGAAGCCAGTATCCCGTAGAAGTGGTGGTGGTGTAGGTCGCGACCCCGGTTCGGACCAGGATCCCGGTAGATGAGAAGACCCCATCCAGTTCGGACCCGGATACGGTGTCGTTGGGATCGGTTATATACCCAGCCGAAGCGTGGTTCCCCCAGCCGTAGGCAGTATCCCAATGGGACGTGTCGGTTGAGGTGATACTGGCTGCCTCAGATGCCCCAAACACGGGATCGGTTTCAGCCGTTAGATAACCGGCGGAGGCATGGTTCCCCCACCCATAGGCGGTATTCCATTCGGAGGATCGGTTCTCTATCCCGTTGGCAAGGGTCTTGGTGTCGGACCCATCCCATGTCGGGATATATCCATCAGTATTGGATGACGGGCCGACCACATCCCCGGCCCCGGACGGGGCGGCCCAGGTCCCATCTCCCCGCAAAAATTTGGTGGTTGCCCCGTCCAGCTTGGGCAACAGCCCGTGTTTGCTTGTGGTGGCGTTGAGGTCGGTGTTGTCGTCCGGGGCTGACAGGTCATCCAGTTTATAGGAGAGGGTAGTGGGGTCCAGCGTCCCGTAAACATAGAGGGTCTGGGCGCTCCCGTCCCAGGTAACAGACTGCTCCAGAGTCCCAGCCGTTCCCTGCGCTCCCATGGCGGAGATGGACCAGTCATACACCTCCGACCCGCTCCCGGTGGCCGTCGCATTGGAGTAGATCCTGACCCCCTTATCCGAATCGGTGCAATCGGAGTCGATAAAGTATACCTCCGGGTTGGAGTCCGGATCGGAGGCCAAGGTGGTGGCAGTTATCACCCCATCGCTATCCACCTCAGCCACGTTGGACCCCCCGGAATCCCGGATAACCAAGGGGTAGGTAGACCCGTCATCCGTGGTTCCCTTGACCGTCAACCGGCCCACATCCGGAGTCCCATCGAAGTCGGTGTCGTTCACTCCCACGATCCCCGTGGTATAGTAGACGTTATCTCCCGTCTGGGACCAGTATCCCGTTTCTCCTGCCCAATTGGCGTCTCCGTAAGCTTTGATGGCCGCTCCATCGGGCAGATTGGACCCGTCCGTTAGTGTGTCCTCTGCGGTCCGGGTGGCGGCGGACCCAAGACCCAGGGAGGATCGTCCAGTGGCTGCCACTAGGCTATCCGCACCCCCGTCCCACTTCAACCGATCGACCCACGCCTCATTCCACTGGAAGGAGTGGCCCCCCAAAGCGATGACGACCCCTCCCACCTCCAGGCCCACATCGGTGAGCTGTAGGCGACGGGCGGCGGCATCCCCGTCATACATGGTCTCGATGGCGACCCGTCCCCGCTCAGCTCCGGAGCTGACATCCACGGCCTCCACCTCCAGGGTGGCCAGGACTTCGTTGTTGGCGGCGGCTGTTTCCTGCTCAAATTCCAGACCCAGGCCGATATCGTCTGCTGGGATCCCGGAGGTGGTATGAGAGAGTCGGGCTAAAGGATGAATGGTGTCGGTAAGGGCAGAGTCGTATTCGACCTGGAAGAAGCGGTCATGGGTGGAGGTTCCGATGGCGACGTTCCCCGTGGCATAGTTCAGGTCGTCTCCGGCCTTGGTCCACCATCCTCCACCACCCCAATTTGCTGTTCCGTAGGCGATGATAGCAGCCCCATCGGGGAGGTTGGCCCCATTGGTCAGTGAATCCTCCGCGTCTCGGGAAGCTGCAGATCCGTAGCCGGAGACGGCGGTATAGGCCGCATCCCAATTGACTATCTTGGCGGCGGTGACCCCGGTGGCGTCTGAGGCGAGGTAGACGGGATCCGATTCGGAGGTAAGGTAGCCCGCAGCGGAGTGATCCCCCCAGCCGTAAGCCGTATTCCAGTTATCAGATTGGTTCGCAATTCCCCCGGACAATTGGAAGGTGTTCACCCCATCCCATGTCGGGATATAGTCATTGGAGTGGGAGATGGGGGCAAGGACGTCCCCGGACCCCCCACCGGCATTAGCGTCCACATAAGTCTTTATGGCTTTCTCTGTGGGGATAGCCGTGTCTGAATTTCCGGCAAGGGTCCCATCGGTGGAGAATTCATCCACCCGTGCCCCGGCCCCGTCCAACTGGAGGCCAGTGACCCCAAGGTCGAGAGTGACGCCGCTGTTGGTCTGGAAGCGGATCGACCCCGTCCCGTTGGTGGTTCCCGTGAGGCTGAATCCGGCATTGTCGGTCTGCTGGAGAAGCACATAGGCTTGGGAGTCGGCGGCGATCTTCAACTGAGCCGATAGATCTGCGGCTGCCCCCAGCCCCAAACGGGACAACTGGATGGAGGAGTCGAATGATGGAGCTTCCCCCGAACCCTGGCCGGTCAGGACCGTCCCGAGATCCCCTCCCTGCAGAACCGTGATGACCCCGTGGATAGATTTGTCCGTGATCCCGGCGGCTCTAACGTTCGACGATAATCCAGTCGAAAGAAGAAGCACTGTCAGCCCCACTATTATACACGTCGAAAGTAGACGTGGTACGATTGTAGATACTAATCGCCCCGATAGTGGAAGGATCGGCAGTTGTCGGTGTAATGATAACCCTATAGTCTGCACTGGTTAATGTCTCCCCTATATCAATGGTCACCCCGGACGTCGAATTGAACGTCCCGGTTCCCACTCTACCCTTCAAGTAGATGGTATGGTCATCCGAGTCCAAATCCTGCATGTCGGAGTGGGACCGGTAATCAAGCTGCGTTATCGATCCCTCCTTCTCCACCAGGTCGTTGTTGGTTGGGGCCTGCGCCCCTCCCACCCTCTCAAACAGGTCGCGGAAGAAATTCTGCCATTCTGTGTTGAGGCTATTCATCTTCCTCTATCTCCGCATAGGCCCCAAGGATCACCCTCTTGACGGCAGCGGACACCTTGAAGCTGAATACCCAATTCCGGCCCTGACCCAACTGCGTCACCCGAGTCCGGTTGTCTATTTCCCCTATCTTTCCCATAGGGACCATGACCTCCGGGGACCAGGTATACCCCCCATCCTTGGACCAGCTTATCATCCCCTGCGGGTCTATATCCTCATCGTCTCCGGTAATCAGGCCCACTCCCGGCTCGGTAAGCACTTGCAGCTCATTTACAGTGAATCGATTCTGGGACCGTCGGATCACCGGAGTGGTCCGGGTAGCAATCAGGTCCGTCCCGTCCTCATCATATACGTCGGTCTTCACCTCATAGATCTTCCCATTCAGATAATCACCTACCAGGTGCTTACCGTCAAAATAGGCATGGCAGTTGGCCCTCCACCTCGTGTCCACCCCCGCAACCCGAGAGGAGCGCATATGCCACATTTTGGTTATGGAATCATAGACAAAAGTCTTACCTTCAATGGGCAGGGTGAGGACGACGAAAGCATGTCCTTCCTGCTGATAGGACAGCATAAGGGCATCCGTGACATCACATTGGGATATCTGGTATTCAATGGGAGTGGTGCTAATTACTGTCGGGGATCGACCTACCATCTGGAAGACTTGGCCCCTTCCCCTCTTGTCCTGGCCCAGGAAATAGACGGCGTTGTTAACCCGGGTTCGGGCAAAAGGCGAGACCATACCCTGCTCAATGAAGGCCCCATCGATCCGGGCAAAATTGAACGTGGCCTCCCCCGTGTTGTACCAGATCTCCGTGGACCATTCCCCAAGGATGATTATATCCCGGTTGTCCACTATCAGGCCCCGGATATCGTCCGAATCCCCCCCAGCCGTGGAGAAGGCCAGACCATTCCATTGGGACCCGTCATTGTAGTTGGATCTCCATATCTGACCCGTATGGGGTTTGTTGACCAGATAGTATCCATCGGCTTGGATTACGTTTGACTGTCCGGGGAAATCCAGATCCGTTATCTGGGTTAGGGTCCCAGCGTCCAGGTCGTAGACGAAACCCGTCTCCCCAAGGACGATCAGGATATCCAGACCATTGGTGGCCATGTCGGCCCGGGCTGCGGTATTCAAGGAGCCTAAGTCCGATTTAGACCCGCTCTTGGTTACCTGATACAGGCTACCCCCACTAACGGCATAGAGGTAATTTTCCCATACCAGCATATCATGTATGGCCTGATCGGTCTCCAGATCGCAGAAAACCTCCAATCCAGGGGTTCCATACAAGACAATCTGGTCTTCCCCATATTCCCTGGGGTAGAAGTTGACGCATTCCTGGGCAGAGACCAGGCGGGACTCAGTCTCATAGGCGGGTCCATTGAAGGGAATCTCCACGCGCATGATCACCTCCCGGACAGGATGTTATAACCCATTCCACCCCGGAGCATAGATCGAAGGTCCGGATTAGCCAGTAAGCGTCGGGGGCGGGCATGGGATGATTTGATTGCCGATTTGGATAGGACCGCAAGGGAGGCCAGAGTGGACCCCGGAGACTTGCCGAAGTTGGGGCAGATCTCAACGGCCAAGTTGGCAATGATGGCCCGCGAATAGCCGGGATAGAGAGTGACGGATGTGGTAAGATCGGAAAATTGAGTCAGCTCCTTAACCACCCGAAAATAGATATCAATCCCAGCCGACACGGAAGCACCGGCTACGGCTCCCAAGGCATCGATCACCGTCCAGTCGAAGGTAGTGGAGGTATCGGCACCCGTGTTATAGACGGTGAATGAGGTGGTGCCCTTGCCGTTCACGCTGATGGCCCCCACCGTGGACGCATCAGTGGAAGTGGGCTGAATGAACACAATATAGTCGGACCCGGATAGGGTGGCCCCAATGGAAACGGATACCCCGCTGGGTCCCCCAAATGTCCCGGTCCCGGTGTAGATAGTGGTGTTATTAGCCGACAGAATATAGGAGTCGACCAGAGAAAGTGAGGGGATAGGCCATATATACACCCTCCCCTGGGTCTGCTCTGGGCTGTAGGCCACAAGCTCGGGGTCTCCCTCCGAGAACTTGTTCTTCACTCGGCGGAATGTGTCCAGGGGGAACAGACGAAGATGATAGTCCGTCTCCCCCGAACGGATATAGGTTTCGTCTCGTATCTCCAGAGGACGGGCAGAGTCGAAATCCCCGCTCGGCCCATATGTATACTCCTGCTGACCTGCCACGAGAGTAAAGGATTCCTCCGTTTCGCACGGGACCATAAAGTTTTCCAGGGACCAGGACTCCAGCATGTCGTTAAGTTCGTCCAGAATCTGGTTAGCCTTTCCGGATGGTATAGACTCCCCTGGTGCAATGACCCTGGCTTTAACCAAGGCCCGCTCGATTATGGAGTTGGCAGTAGGCATTTAGTCCTCCTTGATATACTCGTCCAGCTCCTCTCTGGACTCATAGGCCCTAACCGCGTCCATCAGCTCAGCCGCTGTCTTCTTGGGACTAAGGCTCAACTTATACCTTGGGTCACGCTCTACGGCCTCAAGGAGATCAGCTTTGGTGCTAAACTTCCGGCTCGATAATAGCTCTACCTTGGAAATCAACCAGGGGGGTCCAAACCATCCCTCATCCCAGGCGCGATCAACCGCTTCCTGGGTGGTGAACAATTTGGATTCCCCATCCTGGTTGTAAAGGAAGGTAGGAGCCAATCGGTAATGATTTACCTGGCTCATGTTAGCCTCCGTTAATTGTTGTCAGCAAAGGACAGCTCCAACCAGTTAGTGCCATCATAGATAGCAATGAATGTGTCCCCCGTGTTGTCCAGGGTATGGTCTCCACCGCATACTATGTTTCCGGTCCCGTTCTTAACCACAACGGATCGACCGGCGTTGTTGGCTACGATGGTGAGAATATCACCTTCGGTTCCGCCGTTAATGGTGTCGAGGTCATCCGAAGCTCCATCTCCTTCCGTGTCCACGTTGTGGAAGGATTTGGTGGCCGTGATAACTCCCCCCGAAATGGTCAGCTCGGAGTCGGACCCCAAGTTGGCAGTGGCATTGATTACCGTGTCTCCGTCAAACCGGGAGGCCCCATCCACTTCCAGGGTTCCCTCAACGAACACGTCATCGTCGCCCGGGGTCACATCCGGGGTTGCCCCGGTCCCCACACGGACATAGCCGTTGGCGGCATAGAGAGCGGCATCTATACCAGCCGTGCCACCCACATAGATGGCATGCTGCAGGCCGGTCCCATTGGCATCCGTGTCGATATGGATTCCGTGGATTTCATTGTCCGCATTCCCGGCATCGTCATCCATCTGGATCTTGAGACCATGGGCAATTTCCCCGGCCCCAGCCAGGTCGGACTCCACATCGAGGTTAATGGCATGGGACGTGTCGGTAGCCGTTCGGTAGTCGATGTCGATGGCCCCGGCGGTCCCGGTATGAGCCGTGGTCGTTGCGTCCACATAAAGGGCCTTAAACGCTGCCCCCAGGACGGATTCGAACCCAACGTCCAGGGTGTTGGCGGCATAGAAGCCCTTGGTGGTTGCATTGGTTCCGGCGGCATTTTCAGCAGAGAAGGCATGGATCACCTCAGCCCCGCTGGTGTCATCGTCCACATCCACCTCGATCCCGTAGGCCAAGGTGGCTCCGTCCTCCAGTTGAACCGTAAGGGATACGGCCTTGCCGGTGTTGGTCGCGGTCTGGAAATCAATATCCAGTGCTCCCCCGGTGGTAGTGGAGGCGGTGGTATTGGAGTCCAACTTCAAATACTCGGCGGCTCCGAAGGTGGCCGTGGTGGTTCCGGCCAGGGCAACCGTACTTGCAAACGTAGCTGCCCCATCTACCTGCATGGCCCCGTCGAACTCGGACTCTCCTTCACAGTAGAAATCCTCCCCGTCCATGGAGGCCGTACCGGGAGAACCATTTCCAACCCGCAGGTTGCCCGTAAGGACCTGGAGGGCCTGACCCGCAGCGTTGGGGGTAAAGGTGGTATGAGACCCGTCCGTCTTGACGAACGTTCCGGTCTCATCAGTTGCATCCTTGAGGATGAGGGAGGGGGAATCCGTGGTCCCATCGTCCAGTGTCACATTGGAGTCGATAATGGAGGTGATGGACAGGGTATCCGTGTTGGCATTACCAATATCCACGTTCCCGAACATCTCCACGACATTGTCGGTGGTGACCTTCCCCGTTGAGGTTCCGCCCAGGGTAATCGTTCCTGTCCCCGCAGCGTCGATGGTAAGGTTAACGTTGCCCGAAGAAGCGGACACTACAGACGGTTGGTACATGGTTCCGGTCAGAGTGGTGGTACCCGTCACCGACAGGTTGCCCCCGACGGATAGATCATCGGATAGGGCCATTCCCCCCGCAGCGGTGATATTGACCTTCTCCACCCCGCCGGTCTTGAAGCTCACAAAGTCCGGGTCGGAGTCGGCCAGTTTAAGTTCAAACAGGGTACCGTCCGTCGGGTTCCCCGTCTTTTGCTCCAGTACCATACCGCTGACATCCCCAAAGGCCCCGGTAAACCACAAAGTCAACATATCATGGTCCGTATCCCCGAAGTCCATATCGGCGTAATAATCGGTAAAGTCTATGGAGCCATTAGCATCCGGATCTCCGATGTCGTCCCAGGCAGTAGATCCGGACGGGATGAGGGCCGAAACGGTCCCATCATCGGCCTCGAAATAGAGGTTATTGGCTCGACCAAACAACCTCCACCAGCCGGAAGCGGGGTCCCCGCTGGGGTTAGAGGAGAGTTCCGGCCCCAGGACGTAGTTGTCCGGGGCGGGCTTGAGCTGAATGTCGGAGAACCGATCCTCCAGGCCAGCCCAAGCGGGAGTCGCCATAAAGGCGAGTGCGACAAGGGCGAAAATAAATCGTTTCATAGTAATCTCCTATGGCTATGGCCTAAAGGGTTAACCGGTAATCCTCACTCCCAATTCCGCTCGGATAGTATCCCAGCCGAACAGAATATCCAACCTGGTGATCTCCTTATAGTTGGAGATGTCATAGGCGGTGGCTACAGTGATGGCCATACCCAACTGCGGATCCGAAGCCTGTGCCCACATCACGGACTGCCCGGCGGACTTGGGCTTCTCGAACGGCACCATGGTCATGGCAAAACAGTCCGGATGGAAAGCCAAATTCTGCGGATATCCCGTGGCTTCCGTGCCCACAATGGATACTGCAGCCCCGTTCTGGGGAAGGGTACCCACCGTCTGGTAGGGGAGATTGTCTTCCCCAGCAGCAGAGGAGTAGATGGTGGGGGAAATGGGAACAGTAGCTTCCCCAGATCCGTTAGAGGTGACGTCGGCAGTGACCACAAACTGGCGCAATTCGCTCCCTTCCCACACGGAACCGGAGACGGGATTGACGCCGTAGACTGCGGCTATGGTGATAATGTCCCCCTGCTTGAGGACGGCAGTGGAATTGGCCCAGCCGTCAATAGCCAGGGAGGAGGCCCCCTCAGCCGTGGCCCCATTCATCACCGGCGTGGAGCCGGAGGTATGGGTGCCGGTGGTATGGGTCTGGATGTTCTGATCCATGAAGAAGTCCATCAGAGCAAAGCGCCCAATGAACCCCTTTCGGATCAGGGTATCAACCATATTCTGCTGGAAGACGCCCTTCAATTCACCGTCGGCCATAGACCAGTGAGCCTTGGGGGAAAGGACGCAGATCCGGTTTTCACGGGGAACGGCCTCATTGTCCATGCGGGTAGCAGCATCGGCCAGTACCCCAAAAGTTGCGGGGGTGGTCCCAGCAGTACCCACCAGATTGTAGATGTTCTTATATTCCTCACACCCAAGCTCATCGACCTTATTGGCAAGGGCGATGGTGGCAGGGACGATATATTTTCGGGAGAACCCCTCAATTTCCAGGGTGAGATCCTTCTCCAGAAAGTCCCAGGCTACGTGTTTGTGTTCATCAACCGTCACGGTCGTGTTTCGCTCATCGATATCGACCAGATCAATGGTAGCCCCATCCTTGGTCCGGAATTTGTTGGGGAGCTGGACGCGGACAGAATCTCCACGTTTGTACCCACCAACGGCGGCATTGAACTGGTTGTTATATCCCTTATACACGTGACGGCCAAAGGTCAACTGGTTCTGTAAATCGAACAGTGCCCTTTCAGCGATCATTGAATGAGTAAGGAAAGAATCAGACATGATGATCTCCTATTTGCCGGGAGGTTGGACCCCCAGGCTCTGCAGACGCTCCCTCTCCCACTTGGCGTGTAGCTCAGCCCTGGACATCTTGGACTCAGGCTTGGGGGGCGGGTTTCCCCCTCCCCCCACTTTAGCCGGAGGATTCGGAGCGTTGGTTGTCTTTGGGGATTTAGAGGTGATCTTAACCTCTATCTTCCCTATTTCCTTGGCTTGGGCCAGAGGAGGAAGGGATGCAATTCGTGAGGCTTCGGACGAGTGTTGACCCAAATAGTACAATATATCCCCCATGTTGTCCCCTACAGCCGCATCATACATCTCCTGGCTGATCGGAACATTGGGGGAAAGGGCCACGTCATCAAAGTCCTCGTATTTCTCGCGAGATTTGGATAGCGTCTCCTGGAGTTGGCGTTTGGTCTTCTCCTTCCGTTCCTTCTCCCGTTCGGCTTCCCATTCGCCCCGGACCTCTTCCCGGATCTGTTTGGCTAGAGCAGATATGTACTCTTCATCCGAGTCAAAATCCACTCGCTTCAATCCGGGCTTCGGTTCTTCGTTCGGCGGGGTCGATCTGGCAGACGATTCGGCTACCCCCCTCCAGTAGGCCGCTTCCCTCTCGGCATCTCTCCTCTTCCTGGTTAGCTCGTTAATGCGACGGGATACCCCGTCCCCCTTGGGTGGTGTTTCCCCAGTGGGTGTTTCCCCAGTGGGTGTTTCCCCCGTAGGTGTCCCTGGAGGTGTCTCCTCCCCCGTTCCGACTGTCGCGGTCTCTTCGACCGTATTTTCTGGCTCCACGGCTTCTCCTTTCAGCGGCGCAAGGCCGGATTAAATCGCCCGAGACTTCTCGGTACTTTGTTTGCGGTTAACTCCTGTAATTTCCACTTTTCCTTTACGGACTGTGAAGTGGACCCGGTTCCCTTGCTGGTCGATCACAGTCCGGGACTTCATAGGTCTCCCGTCAAGGGCAGCCCGGTTTCTAAGCGACTCAATATCTCCATTCCTCAAGGTCATTCCGTACCTCCCTGCTGTCCAAATCCGAGGGCCTGCAGGGCACCAGAGGCTCCAGCTTCGGCCACCCCCTGTTCATGCCCATCCAGTTCCCTTCTTTGTTCAACAATATCCAGTTTCTTCTTCAAGTTGCCGAGTTCAATGGAATTGGCCTTTAGCCTCTTGATTATCTCGTCGATGGAGGGGGGCTGGGGCTGGGGAGGACCCTCATCATCGATCCCGGGGGGAAGCAACTTCCGGAGCCGGTTGGCTATCTTCTGCGCCCCGGGCCAGTCCTGGTTCTCGGCTATCAAGTCCATGACCAGGGAGGCCGTATCGGGTGCGGTCCGCACGAAGTCCAGCATGGACTCTGCAGCCTCTACCCGCTGGGTAGTGAAGGACGGGCCAGTGGTGACCACTATCTTATATCTCCCCATGGACAGGTCGTTTACCAACACGTTCTCCCCGCTCTCGTCATCGAACACCTCCTGGTTGACGGAGACCATCTTCTCCCTTTCCATCTCGTCCATGATCAGGACCTGCCTCTCCGTGTCATATATCTTGGGGATGAGATCCACTAGGATGTCCCCACAAAATTTCACACCCCGGCGAAGGTTGTCGTGGTAGATGAAGTTGGCCACATCCCCCTCTCGCTGTCTGGCCAAGATGGCCCGGCCCGATACCTCATTGGACTGTGCCCCCAAACTGGCATCGAATAGGGAGGTGGTAGCCTTGATCTCGTCGTTAGCCAAGTTGGATTCCGTCATCTCCCCTATGGCGGTCTGGGTTACCACGTTCCTCTCTGGTGCTCCCACCCCAGATACTGCCTTGTAGAGAAGGTAGGGAAGGTTGGTTCGGCCCACAGAGGACCACTCCTCCTCGTGTCCCTCAATCTGTCTCTCCTCCATGATGTAGGGAGCCTTGGGGGCCAGGGCAACCGTCTCTGTGGCGGCGGTCCGGAAATAGTTATACATCCTCTGGGGATCCTTGGCGAACCGGATCAGTCCCCGGATGAACACCTCATCGTCAACTACTATCTCCTTACCAAGCACCCGGACGATCGGGATGTAGCGACCCGGCCAGTCCGTCCTGGATATTACCTTGTCTCCCCCGATTAGATACTGAACCACTTTGTGGGTCTTCACATCTCGGGTCCGGGTAACGGTGGGGACCTCCTTGGCGTCTGGATCCCCGGCGGCAATCTCCTGCAGCTCATCTACTATCTTATCCCACTGGTCGAGATCCACGGTGCGACCATCGGACAGGAGGCCGAGGCGTTTAGTTACTGGCTCCTTGGTCCAGTATTCGGCCACCTGGACCATGTCCTCCTCGATCCACAATTGGCTGCCGTTCGACATTTCCGCAGAGAAGGGAGACGCCTCCACCCCATATCGGGCCTTCATCTCCTTCCGGGAGATCTTCTCCACTATGAAGACGAATCGGGCGTCCCTCCCGTCCGGTTCCTGGGTCTGATTGTCGAAATAGACGGATAGGGGGTTCCGGATTCTGCGGATGTATATCTCCTGCTCAAAAGTGGAATCCCCCGCATACTCAGAGTCGATGCGGAAATATCCGAATCCGTTATTAACCGACCCCTCCAGGGCAGTCTGATACGCAATATCGGAGTCGGAAACCACCTCAATATTGCGGATCATCCCCTGAATGGTCTGGGCCACCTGCTCAGTGGATCCCCCACCGGACGGCCTCACCTTGATGGAGGTCTTGTTGAGGCGGGCATCGTTTATCACCTGGTCAACAAAGGAGGGCAGCTTGTTGACCGTAAGGCAGGGTCTCTCCGTCAGCTCCCTATTCCGGACTATGCTCCCAGGCCAATGGTCCTTACCTGCTAGCATCCTCAGGTCTTCCCGGGCTTCGTCCCTGTTGGCAGCTTCGAAGGAATCTACCGTCTGGAAGCGGGAATGGGCCTCATCTATGATCGCGTCATCCCCCTTGAGGTCCGGATTGCGGGTGTCTACTATCGTCTTATCCATCCTTAACCCCACGTGATAAATAGCCGACCAGCCCTCCCCCAATGGCGCTTACTACCTCTTTGGCCCCGGCCTCCATGAACACCATCGCCCCATAGGCAATAGCGGCCAGGACCACAATGGTCAGCTCTTCGGACAGGTCTGTGGTCCACCACGGTTTCTTGTCCATTACTCCTCCTCACTCGGAAACAGTACCCCGCAAATGGCGTCCACCATCTGGGAGATGAACGGCTCCAGTTTGATCCAGGTTTCCTGTTGACCTCCAGTGGACAACGAGATGATGGCCATCACGACGGATTTAACCCCCGACATAACCATCTCTTTCTTCTGTTCACCGGATTCGGGGACATCATCAAATAGTTTCTCGGCTATGACGATGAGATTTGTGACCAGGGGTAAAATTCTTGCAACCAGCAGAAAATAACTTAGTGCTCCCATTTTGTCCTCCTATTCGCCGTTGTGTTTCTCCATTTTTCTCAAAAGGTCCTTTATATCCCTCATGTCCTTGGACATCCCCTTTTGGGACTCCCGGATCTCTCGGACGTCCCGTTTTATATATTTTAGGTTCTCCTCCGTCTTCAACACGCGCTCCTTTACCGCAGAATGATCAGACTTGGAAGCAAACCGAAGGAAATCCGACTCCTGGCCGGACCAGACCTTTATTCCGGTAACCATTAAGGGAATCCCGATGGCGGTAATGCCTCCCCAGAGGAAAAGTTTAGATTTGAGAAGATCCTTTTTGGAAACCTTCTCATTCAAACAAAGAAGCATACTCTCGTGACATTTGGGGTGGTCGCAGTCAGTCATGGCCTCATCCGTTATACTGCATGTGAATATGGACTTTTTCCTTTTCGTACCCAACAAAATACAGACTCCCAAGGGTCTTCCAGATCCGGTCGGCCCAGACACGTGGATCCCCGGGGAAATCCCGGGTCCGGATGTCAAAGGCCAGACCCAGATAGTGTTTGGAAGTATGTTTGTGGATCCCGTCGCATCCGGAGGTGATCGTCACCTCATAGTCCAAGGGGGCCACCAACTGCGCCACCCAGACCATACGGGTAACTTCCGGCAGAAGAAAACTGGACTCGTGAATCATTACTCCCGGTTTAATCCGAATCATACCATCCTCGGCAAAGATAAAATGTTAGTTCTCCAGGATTCCGGCTCCCATACACTACCGGCCCCCATATATTGGGCCTCTTCCAAATCCGCCGTCACCACGTTATTGAGAAGTTCAACCGTGGTTAAACCACTTCCAGCGGAGTAAGAAGCGGAATAGACAGTGGAATAAACCGATCCCCCGGGTACCAGAGTCAACTTTACCTTCTGGCCAGACTCAAAGACGTCAGTCTGATCCCCGGAGATCGTGAAGGTGGTGGAATCGACATATGTTGCGGTCAGTCCCATTATTCCACGCCTACCCCCGTCGGATGGTTTGGAGGTTGCCACGGGGCGCAGTACCAGGCTCCAGCTTCATACCTAATGGCCTCGGCGGAACTGTTATAGGCACTAACGCGGAATAGGACTAATCCAGAGTCGGGGACCCCCGTGTAGGTATATTCGGTTACATCCCCAACGTCTACCCCGGAATCCCAGGTCTGTCCCCCATCCGTGCTGGTATAGATCCGATACCCTGTTGCATTGTCCGAAGGATCCCAGGAGAGGGAAACATCTGCAGCCCAGACCGGAGAGGTAATAAGAGCAAATAAAATAGCCAGTATCAGTCTCATTTGGGTTCCTCCCCTTAAAACGTACAGGGTATCAATTTCCACTTATACCCAAGATCTGGATCTGTATCCACAGTTGACCAATCTACATCAATCATGGCCTTGGCAATGGTGCTGTTTAGCTTTGCACCGCTTGTTTGTTTCTGTGCTTCCATCGCCCTTGTAGACGTTTCCAAGTAGTCGCCATTTTCAATATTTCCGTTGGTATCGGTGACTCGAATCTTGAACAAGCCAACCTGAGCAATTAGATAAACTGGGTCTGTATCCTTTCCGAAACTCATCCCCTTTGCATCATCGGACATTTTGCCTAACATCACCCCATAGACGCTTTTATCCGATGCCGTGGTTGTTGTGTCCACATAGACGAAATATTCTTTGTTGGGTTTCAATTTGGAAACGGTTTTTTCGAGATAAAAACCATCATCCTTTTTTATATATCCCGGTTTGATAGTATAAAATTGCCGTGTTTTCGGATGAAAATAAACCCCGTCCTTTAGCCGTTTTTTGTGGACGGTCTTAGTTCCATATGTATAGGTAATGGCCTCTTTCTCCTCGCTTGTTTCGGAGTCGAATGAATAGGTGGATTCCTGAGAAAGGATATTGTCCTTGTCCTCAACTTCCACATTCACGATTTCAACCGCATCCGCTTTGTCAATAATGTTTACAGCATCAAGCGGCTTTACTTTGGTATATTTCTGTTTCGACACTGAGCACGGAATTATCTCTCCGGTTGAAACGACGACTGCACCAACAGGTAGCTCCGATTGACCTTCCTGTAGCTGAGTGTAATGGCTGCCGACAAATGCGTTATACGACGTTGTGTTACCGGCTATGGAAACATTACCTTCAACCGTGTCTGCCGATTCAAAATCCACAATGACACCATCCCCTGACCTGTTGACGGCAAGTGGATTGCCGGGTGCTGTCGTCCCGATGCCGACGTTGCCGGAGGTATTGTTTACAGCGATTGTTGTTCCGATAGTGCTGTGGTATAATTTTGCAATACCTCCATCTGCATACCACCCCCATTTGTCATTTATGTCAGTAGGATAATTTGCTCGGTCTGTGAATGTAACTGAGGCTGCTACCCCAGTTGAGTAAACAGTTCCAGCAACATCCAACATCGCCACCGGACTCGCCGTCCCGATGCCGACTCGATTATTATCCCCCTCATACACAAACCCACCGCTATCAATGTTGAAGTCATCCCCCGAGTCTGAGCCAAGGGTCACGGCAATCGCACCACCGGAATCAGAGGATATGCTGTCGAGGGCTATGTTGCCGACGTTGGTGATGTTAGCGTCACCAGCATCGAACCCATCCGCTGTCATGGACCCCGTGGATGTCAGATCCGTTCCATCCGTGGAGAGGGGGGAATCCTCAAACCCACCGGCTCCGGAGGCCATGCTGGGAATATTACCATCCGTGACGTCGGTCAAGTCCACGGTCCCGAAGCTCCCGTCCCCCGTGGTGCTCAGCGTCTCATTACCGAACGAAATGGCCCCGCTGGTGTCGGTGATCGACCCGCTATTGATCGTCAAATTCCCAGCCGATACGGCCCCACTGGCATCCAGACTGGTCCCCGTGGCCACTCCGATATCCGGAGTAGTGAAGGTCCCCCCAACCACCTCCACCCCGTTGACGGTGAGGGTCGCCCCAGCCGCAACGGGAAGCAAAGTAATCAGTAAACCGAAGAGTATGGCTAATCGTTTCATCTTGGCCTCCATTATCTAAGTTTGTAGGTTACGGCGAGGCCATAGGTGCGACCGGACCCGTTGGTCCAGGCAAAGTCCAGGGCCGAACCGGCGGGGAAGATGGCCTCCCCCGGGTTATATTGGACCAAGACGTCTGTGGCCGTGGTCATGTCCTGAGTGAGCCAGACCGTGTCATATTCCGCCCCCCGGACTGAATCGTGGGTGACAGTCAGATCATTTGCTCCCCCAGCAGCAGATAGGTGAAGTTCAATAGACACCAGCTCCATGACCTTCACCCCCTGAGTGGGAATGGTAAGGGAGGCGGAGATGTCGGATGAGCCGGTCACATAGAAGTGGCGGATGGCCTGGACTGTGGGAATACCACTGGATATCTGAACATCGGCGGCCTGTGCTCCAGCCACGGTCATAAGGACGAACAGCAGTGCAATAAGCAGACGTTTCATTTTTTCCCTCCGTGTTTCTTGGCTCTGTAGGCCGCATAGGCCCGCTCAGCAGATGCCTTGGATTTATATTTAGCCTTCCCGTTTCCTATCTTCCAGTATTTGCCTACTTTTCGAACTGGCATCGTTAGGCTCCTAACCACCCGTGGGTTCCAGTGGCCCGCATAGGGGGCAAGTAGGAACTAGACCGTCGGGGCCTCTGGGTGATCCGATACCCCTCTCCGGCTCCCACCATCCCGTATTCTGCAGCCTCACAGACGTGGGACCACCAGTTCTTATCCGGTTTATCGTGATATTTCTCATCCCCCACCACCTGCATCCGTTTGTAGATGAATTTGGAGGAGAGACCTTTGCGGAGAGCCTTGCAGCTTGGGTCAATGATGAGACCCGGTTCCCCATCGATCATTCGGGATAGGGGAGCAGCCAGAGCCTCTCGGCGGAGGGTGGGGTCCTGGGATGGGGCGGGCTGAATGTTGAAGCCAAGGGCCTCCAGAATTTGGAGGGGGGTGGAGGAGTCCACCTGGTTTCTCTGGACTCCGGCGGGATCCCCGAACATCTCGATTTGGAATCCGTCCAGTTCGGAGAGAATATAGGGTAATAGTTCCAGTTCCCCGAAGCGTTTGACCCCAATGTCCTCCGTCGCTATCTCGTGGAATAGACGCCACTGGCCGTTGGCGGCCTGCTGGAAGAAGGCGGCAGCGGGGGTGAGGCCGAAGTCCAGTCCCACTACGGTCCGAAGTCGGGGATCGGGGACTATGGTGGAGGGGGCGCAGTGGGTGGCATCGGCATACTCGGGGTGGACCCTCTTCCCCTCCTCTACATATCCAAATTGGTTGCAATAATAAACCCGAACATACGATTCCGCTTTCCCCGCTAACCTCTTGAGGTAGTAGTCATGGCCCCCGTTGAGATTGCGTATATTCTCGGCCTTGGGGTTGGGGACGAAAGATCCGCGAAATTCCTTGAGTGCTCCGGGCTGGGTGAAGAACTCCCAACCTTCGGGGGGATTGGCCTCCAATTCGAACCACCAGTGGTCCTCATCGGGGGCATTGGTATCCATGAACACCCCGCCCCAGGTGCAACCCTCGTCCATGCGGGAGGGGTACTGCTCAACTCGGTCTCCCAGGGTATCGATGACGGCCTTGGGCACCTCCCGTGCCTCATTCACCCACCCTCCGGTCACTTCCATGGATAGGAGCTTCGCAATATCGTCGGGCCGGTCCAGGGCGCGGAACATGACCTCGCAGTGGATATCGTTGAATTGGAGAAGATGGACCATGGAGCGGCGATTGACCTTGCCGAAGACATCTTCGGGGAACCACATCAGCCAAGTCTTGAGGGTAGTGTCCTCCAGCTCCCGATAGGTGTTGCGGATTACCGCCCAGCGGGTGCGGCGGACTCCGGATTGGGAAGGGGCCTGGCGTCGGGCGCGGTTGATAATCTCGATACACATGGCCGTGGACTTTCCGCTACGGACGGGACCCCGCAGTCCCCGGTAGAAGGCATCGGACTTGTGAAGTTGGGAGGGCGTTGGCTCCGCTATATAGTGGATCTTCATCGGCTCTCCAATTCTCCAAATTTGAAGAATCCGGGCCGGGGGTCCCGGCGGACCACGGGATCGGAGTCTATCGGTCTACCCACAAATCTGGACACCCTCTTGGCCTGTTTGGGGGGGTTGTCCAGTAATGAGTTGAAGGAGACGGTCAACACCTTCTTTCCCATAACTTTGAAGACTCTGGGGATCTTGTAGTTTACTTCCTTGATGAATGCGGGAGAATGGAAGCGTCCGGCCATGAGGGCCTGGGAGGCGGCCTGCTGTCGGGGAGCGCGGGTCATCCATATCACACGACAGTCCAGGTCCACGGGTATGTGCATAACTAAAGGGAAAAGGATCTTAACAGCCCCCTGCAGGTCGAGAAGCCACTGGTTGTCCTCTGCCAGGTTGTTGAGCTTCTCCATTTCGTAGCTTCGGGGTTCATCGGCAAGGGTCGACACCCCGCTCACATCCAGCATCCTCATCATGAGACTGGTTCCGGACCGGGGCTGTCCCGAAACTACGATAAGTTTGGGGTCACCCATCATCCCCTCCAATATCGAAGACCATGGTAACTTTCTTGTTCCCGAAGTCCAACTTGGCCTGGGGATTGAATTTCTTTTTGTAGGCTTTGAGCAGAAACATGAGGAGATTGTCGGAATATTTGCGGACCTGCCCCACCTCTTCCCCCTGGTGGTATACCGGCTCCAGTACCCCCTCAACTGCCCGTCGGCGGGCCTCTTCTTCCACCATATCGTATCCCGCGTCCAGTGCCTCACGGATCTTTTGGTCGAAGTCTTCATCCTTCTTCCGCGCCCGATACAAATTGGAGTGGTGGACTCCCATCAGCCTGCAGACTGCAGTGACATTCGGGAGAACCACGAGCATCTCCAGGAATTGCTCTTTGAATTCGGCGGTAATCTTCGATTCTGCCATATATCCTCTCATTATGGAGGGGGTGGGGAGTGGCGGCGTCCCCCCACCCCGTGGTGCGGAAAAGACGACAAAAAGGAGGAAATGTCGTCTGGGTTGAGCTTAATGGGATCACGGGTGGAGGGGACCCGTCAACTCATTGTTTCCCGAACCCCCCTGTCCCCCGGCCCGTGGCCCACGTCTCGCATGCGGGTAGTGTTGTGTGCGGGACAATATGCAGGGGTCGGCTCCCCGTGGAAATCGAGAATGGCATAGACTATACCCTATAGGGTCGAAGGTTCGCCACAGTCCCCCCTCCCCTGGCCAGTGGGACCCAGTTTTGGCACGACCCTTGCAGTTGCAACTAACGTGCCAAAGCTGTGTGGCACGAGTCTTGCAGGGTGCAACTAACGTGCCACGAACCAGAGCGACCTTGGCACGGGTCTTGCAGTTGCAACTGGCGTGCCAAACCCTAGCAGCTCGGCTGGCACGAGGCTTGCAGGGTGCAAGAGGCGTGCCACCGCGGCTTCCTACCTGCCAGACTTCACCCCACCTGCAGTTACCAGCCAGTCAACACCGTTAACCTTGACGTTGGTTAAAGCTGACCAGTGCTCTGCCCACTTGCAAGAAACGTGCCAAGTCCAACGGGTTGTGGTTTTAGGGAAGAAGACCACAAGCCGTTGTGGTGGGGGTCCAGGGGTGAGGTGGCCGTTGGTTAAAGCTGACCAGCGTTGGTTAAAGCTGACCAACGACCCCCGAGAGGCCGGAACACGAAGACCACAAGCCGTTGTGGTTCAGACACGGAGTACACAAGCCGTTGTGGTCTTACCGCTGTGGCACGGGGCTTGCAACGTTGGAGGGTAGGTGTCCGTTCGGGACACTGGGGCGCGACCCCCGAGGTCGCAGTTAAACAAGGAGGGGTGGACGTGGAACACGAGACTACGGTAAGGCTGAGAGTGGAGAGCGACGAGCGGGACGAGCGGGAAGTCGAAGCTGCAGTCCTGGCTGACTACGAGCGGAACAAGGTAGGGGAGACCCCCGAGGGTGACGCCGTTTGGTTGGTGGAAGCGAAACCGGCCAGGTGCCTGGTTGTGCTGCTGGAGTCCAGACCCCACCAGACCGCCGAGGACAGCACGACCGTGCTGGGGTCCTACTGGAACCCCAGGGAAGCTCAACGAGCCTTGGAAGCTGAACGACAACGACACCTGGACTCGGGGTCTGACTGTCAGGTGTGGACCGTGGAGGTTCCGCTTCCTGGCGTGTAGTAGGACGACCGTGGGGTCTGGGGTCCGGGGGTCTCCCCTGGTCCCCAGCTTCCCGGGGGTCAGGATCGCTCCAACGAGAGGGCACGAAACCGCCACCACAGGTGGTCAATTTTCCACCACAGGTGGTCAACCACCAACAAAGGAGGACGAACGATGAGACTGGACAAACGATGGAAGGACGTGGGCGTGAGCCACGGAACGATGAGAGAGGAAGACCTAATCCCGAGTTTCCTGTCTGTGCTGGAGGCGGAAGCTGGGAATATGGACCCCAGCATGCGTCAACGAGTCGCGGACATCCGGAAAGCTGCCGACTGGCTGCTGGATGAGCAGGAGTGGGATGAGGAAGACCAGGAGACCGCCACGGATCTCACCCACGAGCTGTTTGATTTTCTGGATGAGATCGCTCCGGAGGGGTGCTGTTTCGGATCCCACGAGGGTGACGGATCCGACTATGGCTTTTGGTCGATCCCCGAGGAGGAAGAGGACGAGATCGAGGTCATAGGCAATGGGCACTGGAGATACCTGGACCCTGATGGGTTCTTCACCTACCGGGGATCCCAATACCGATTGGACGACTTTATGGCACCAGCCTCAGCAGCACCAACCGTGATCCAGGAGCACGACGGTTATCAGCCAGACTCCTTTTTTTCCGGGATCCTGATCGACCTACACCCGGAGGGTGACGCTGTGCGGGTGTGGACCTACATCTCTTGACGGCTTGACCAGGACCCTTCGCTTCACGACAGGGGAGGGTCCGAGCCAGTCCATCAGGACCGGACAACACCAAACCAAGGAGGACGAACCATGACACCAGAAGAGAGGCGGATAGCGATCAACGCGAGTAAGGAGAGAGTGGACCGGGACACGGTGATGGCGGTCCCAGCACCGGATCCCACGAAGACTTGGAACCCTGTCCCGCATGGCGACGTGCTGAGGGCTTTAGACGAGACTGCCACCCGAATGGGCATCGCGATCCGGGAAGAGAGCTATACGCTCACGAACCAGGGTCGCAATCTCTTCGGGACTTGGACCCTGGATATGCCGATAGGGAATACCAGCTTTGTCCAACTCGGATTCCGCAATTCCTTGATGAAGACTTTCGCGGTAGGGATATGCGCAGGGACCATGGTCATCGCATGCTCCAACCTCATGTTCAAGGGTGAGTTTATGGAATTCCGGAAGCATACCAGCGGACTGAACATGGACGTGCTGCTGGAGAAAGCCGATTCCGCTCTCATGCAGATGGTCACGCAGTCCCATGCCTTGAGTGACTGGCAGGAAGGTCTCCGGACCATCGAGCTTCCCGAACCAGGATTCAAGGAGCTGACCTACGACGCCATGGATCGAGGACTCCTGGCTCCCAACCGCTTCAAGGCTTTCCAGGAAGCCCACAAGGCCGAGGTCGAGATGAGCGGTAGCCGGACCCTGTACGAATTCCATGGAGCGGCCACCAGGCTCATGAGATCCGTCAACCTGTTCACCATTTCAACCCGGACCCAGATGCTCCAGGGTCTCTGCGACGACTACCAGGATCGCCTGGCTGCTTAGTTGACCAGGGTCTCCCTTCGGGGATGGAGGGAGATCCGAGCCAATTAACCAGTTGGAGAGAGGAGGTGAAACCAGTCAACCGTCAACCACCAACCATAGGAGGGTAGCACCATGTTAAACGTGACGACCGAAACCAAAGGGAAGAAGCTCATCATCACCGTGGACACCAGCGAGGAGCACGGGCTCAGCAAATCCGGGAAGACGAAGATCATCGCTAGCACCCGAGGGAACGTGGACGTTGGTGACGGGGTCTTTGTCGGACTCAACGTGTACCGGTATGCTGACCCCAAGTAACCCCAAACCCGAAGCCCCCGGCCTTCATGCGCGGGGGCGCGATCAAGGAGGAGACCTATGGCCACCAAGTGCAGGTGCAAGCATGGTCTGATCAAGGAGCACTGTGCCCTTTGCAACCCGGACCCGAAGCGGAAGCCCCGGCGGTATAGCGGAACGACCAGAGGTGTCGGTCGGATGAGGGCAGACTGCAGACCCATGATGATCTGGGCACAACCGTTGACCCCTTGACAAGCACCACCCGAGGTGCTATGCTGAACGGATTACAGGCGGCGGCCTTACGAGGCGGCCATTCACCCACCACCATCAAATCGAGGAGGAGAACCATGAACAGCACGATCCGGACGAGTGTACCCAAGGCCAAGGAAGTGAAGACGCTGAACGCCATCAACACCAAACACCTAAAGACCAAGGTCAACCTGGAGATCCGCACAGACGGGGATACGCAACCGGCAGCGGATTGGATCGCGGATCTGGCCGAGGACATCAAGGCACTGGACGCCGGTAACCAGCCGCTGTCCAAGCTGGAATGGTCCGTGGAGGGGGCACCGGCCATAGGCCGACTCGTCAACCGATCCGTCAATGCCCTGGCCAAGATCGGTCTGGAGCTGTCCACCCTGGAGTGGGAAGACGGCAGCGGGGTGGTCACGGTTGGAGGGGATCTGGGATACGGATCCAACCTTCCTCACCTGGCCGAGCTTCTTTTTCGCATGGCCGACCGTGCAAGCTCCAAAATGGGGCATACCCACCATCCCCTCACCACCTACGACCTGAAACAGGCCATCGGACTGGTCTACGACCTCCGACAGGGGAACGGTAAGGACCTGGACGAATGGTTTGGGGTGAGGGAATTGACCATCCTGGAGGAGACCAAGGCGGCCAAGGCCAAGGCGGCCAAAGCGGCCAAAGCGGCCAAGGGGAAGAAGGCGGACCCTACCAAACCGAAGTCCAAACCCAAACCGAAAGCGGAGGGGGAGGCCGCGAACCTGACCGATCTGGCCGAATGATCGAGTGTTCCCCCATGTCGGCACGACTGACACCGGGGGCTTGCCAGATCAACTGCCGGATAGCGGAGGAAACCCGTCAAGCCCTGGAGTCCGGGGAGGAGACCCTGTTCACCCTCCCCGACTACAGGGTCAACCGGATGCTGGTCTGCAGCTCCTGTCCCCGGTCCACCATGCGGGACGCGTCGACCAGCGCGATCTTCCGACAGGGAATGGCTCAATTGATCGACAAGATAGACAGTTACAACGAGTGGGGACCCGATCCCGAACTTTCCCGGCTCCACTCCCAGGAGCGGGAACGGAAATGGAGAGAGGACAACGCGGAGCTGATCCGTCAACGCGGACAGCAGCGGCGACTAAACGACAGAATCCACAGACTAAGGAGGGAATATGGACGCGAAGACCAGGAAGACGATTGAGGGGGCCATTCGGACTAGGGCAAAGGCCAAAGCCCTGGAGGCCGAGGCCAAACAGCTAAAGGCGGAGTCGAACGATATCCTTCTCCCCCTGATGACGGCACATGAACTGAAAGATTACACCATCAAGGGCTTGGGCAAGGCCACAGTCAAGACCAGTAAGGGGTCCAATGTCAACATCCCCAAGCTCCGGGAGAACATGCTGCTGGCCGGGATCGCCATCGAGGACGTGGACCAGATCCTGGAGGACAGCAGCACCTCATGGTCCCGGGAATATGTTGAATTCCGGGAGGAGAGATGATCCTGGCGGTAGGAGCAATTGTGGCCTTCGTCCTATGGGACGACCACCCATGGTTCGCATTCATCACCCTGGTGGCGTCCCTGGCCATCCACCTCACTTGACCCCCAGCCCAAAACCACGAAAGGCCGGTCCCCCACGGGATGCGGCCTTTCGCTTGTTCAGACCCTCAACGGGTGCGGGACACCCTACGGAGAGCTTTCCCCACCCATCTCCTCAAACAGGCCCTCCAGGAGGATCAAGTAGTTGATCAGGTCTCCCACCTTTTCCTTCACCAGGTCGCGGTCCGAATGGTCCAGGCGACCCTCCACCAGGTCAACCACGGATACCAGGTGCTTGGCGGCCATTCCCCACAGAGCGCGGGGGGCAGAGGTCCTTCCCATAAGGGCAGCCAGACGGAAGTTGTGGAACCGGTCGGAGGGTGTGGCATACTCGGACCCCTTGGCGGACAGGACCCTCCGGATGAGGGTTATGCGGCTTTCAACTATAGCATCGAAGTTATTGGACATCCTCAATTACCTCCACCATCCACTGGTTCTCTGGTCCCGTCCCTACCAGGTCCACCGGGACTCCCCCAAAGTCCTCCACCTTCCGGATGAACTGGATCACGGGGTCCGTTAGCCGGTGGGATCGGTAAACGGACCAGTCCAGGTAGTTGGCGAATTGGAGACAGATGGACGTGGGGGCGCAGATTCGGACGAACAGCTCATATCGCTCCCACGAGAAGGTGAACACCCTCCGGGGCAGCTTGGTGGTCGTGGTGATCTCCCCGAAGTCCGAGATGGGACCGGGGTATCCGCAGATCCGGGCCACGGTGGTCCAGTCTATCTCCTCCGCATCAGCATAGGGTCCACTGGTTCCGGTCCGGTTGTTGACCCGAATGGGAAAGGGTCGGATGACCCCGAAGATGGACCCCACGGAGGAGGGAGGAACCCCGGCTTCGGCCATCGCCATGGACGGATTGATCATCTTGGACGTGCAATAGCGGGGATGAATCCCGTGCTCCAGGTCGAGATCGAATCCCTGGGTCATTTCGCACAGGACGAGGCTGTCCTCCCCCAAGTGGGTCTGGATCATCACCGAAACGGGAAAGGTGGATATCATCCCGTGCAGCTCCGGCTTATCCTTTGCTAACTGGATGGTCCCATCCCGCCTCATCTTTTCCCTACGGCATGCCCCGATCCCCTGGAGGGTGGACCCGATGTCGCTCATCCCCTCCCCCTTCTCCCTGCTGATATGGTCTTCCCCGATGACCGCAGCCCGGGGGTCGATATAGATCCGGTTTGGGCTTATCCCCAGGGCCACTATCTCCTCCCGAAGGATCCGAGGGTTAATCACACTGGCAGCGGTCAGCAGGATGTCGGCGGAGCACATAACTGCTCCGATGGGCAGGTGATAGCTGACCATCTTGGCCCCGCCATCCATCACCACCGTGTGCCCAGCATTTGGTGACGCGGTCATCACCAGAACATCCGGCTGGAACCGCTGACACAACCACCCGGACAGCTTTCCCTTGGCTTCCGACCCGGCTTGGCCTCCCACGATCACGTTGAACTTTCCTCTCGGCATCTTGATCATACCATACCTCCTTTAGTTAAGGGTTAAGGGTTTGCAGAATCTCATCGACGGATTTCCTCATCCGATACTGGCGCTTCTGCTGGTCGGTGAGATCGGAATAGCATCGTTGGTGCGGCTGGAGACGGTCAACTGAAAAAAGGGGATCGTCCCCCTGGAGACGCCGGAGGATCGACTCGCGACGGCGGTTCAACCTCCTCCGGTCATTCCGATACGGAGGGGATTCCCATGGGGCGGTCCGGTCCAACTCCTGGTCGATCAGGTGAAGTTGCAGCCGGAGATCGCCCCGGGATTCCCGCATCTCATGTCGTGCCCGCTCCGTCATTCTTGTCTCTGGATCATCCATTGAGGGTGTGCGTTCTTGCGTTGGTGCGCCAGTGCGCCAGTGCGCTCCTCCCCGTCTCCCATTGCCCACTACACACAGTTTAACAGCCGGGGGGACGCGCGGGAAGCCCCCTTGCGTCGCCGCGTTCGGGGTGATATGATTTGTGTTCGGAGCAACCAGCGAGGAGGACGAGATGGAGAAATTTGAGATAACGATCAGGGACAAGGATGACAAGCCGGTGGAGGTGATCGTCAACGTCACCCGACTGGCAAGGCAGACGGGATATTCAGTCTCTCATATCAGCCGGGTGATGAGAAGGGAGACACAGCCATCGGTGGAGTGCCTGGTGGCCCTGGCTTCGGCCTTGGGGCTATCAATTGACAAGCTCCATACCATGATTAAAGAGAGGGAGATCCGTGTTGCGGATAGTTGAGAAGGGCGAAGGCCCCAACCCGGACGAATTCCGGATTCCCGCATCGGACACCAAGGGCCATTCAGCCCGCCTATGGTTTCGTGCCATCC